>Ga0210377_10000914_pt1 | contig 27837 bp, 22 predicted proteins | sample PLM4_65_b1redo_FD_155480 | JGI IMG/M metagenome (GOLD analysis project Ga0210377, IMG submission 155480) | Groundwater sediment microbial communities from an aquifer in East River, Colorado, USA - PLM4_65_b1 redo | ecosystem: Environmental > Terrestrial > Soil > Riparian zone | place: USA: East...
GCTTGGTTTTGTCTGCCGTTCCCTGTAGAGGTCGTTGAAGGTTTGCTCCATAGATTCCCCAAGCTGTTCCTTGAATCTCTGCGGATACAGAGTAAGGAGTTTTCTGTAAAAAGTTCGAACGTTAACAGGCATATTGATCTAGTCGCAGTTTGGTATACCTATAAAACAGGGCCATTGGTCAATGATGAGGCTGCCCAACCCTATGGCAAAAGTGGACAAAATAAAGACGACGATTATTAGATTGATTGGATGCGCAAACAGGCTGCCTCCGGCTCGCAAGGTATTGACGATCGGCCCCCCGGCAATGATCCCTGCCGCTATTGGGATCGAAATGAGAAGGATGGAGATGACCTGTCCGGGGACATAAGGCTGTTCAGGGTCCGGACCGTTGAGCAGAGATTGCAGAGGCACCCAACCAAGAGAATCCAGCCAAGAGAGTATTACGGGGGACAGGAAAAGGACAACGCTAATCATCGCGGCCGACTTGGGGTTTGTGAGGAGAGTGTTTCCCTGAGTAGGAACGGGATTCGCCATGTTATGGATCCCTGTCCACCTGCCTCGCACGATCGGCAGCAGGATGAGGCTGATGGCGAACAGGTTGAGCCACAAGACGAAAAACAGCATGAAGGGGAAGTCTTCATTGAAAATTCGCCTGTTGATGACTTCCATGATCATCAGCGGAGAGATGATGAGCAAACTTACGAGCGTTGATGATCCGAGGGTCTTAAGTGTGGTTTGCATAATATCTCCTTTTGTGATCAGCAGTAGATGCTCTCTAAAGATCCCAATGGCAGTTTCGATGAATGCCCATACAACAAAGCTAAAGTATCCCTTCTTTGCCTGACGCTTTTCATCGCAGAGGTCATTGAATGTTTGCTCCATTGATTCGGCAAGCTGTTCCCTAAATTCCCGTGGGTAGAACCTGAGGAGATTCCTATAGAGAGCCTGGCTAATTCCGGCATCATAGATCATAGGCAAAGGTCTCAGGGTAGAGCTTCCGTTCCTGCGCCAGGGTGACGATGCGTTTGTAACGTTCTAATTCTGAAGCGAGGGTTTCAGCGCCGATGCCCGTGATCTGGTAATAGATGCGCCGTTCATCGTCCATTTCAGGATCGACGCGCCTGTCACTCTCTTTGACCAGACCCGCATCGAGCATGCGTTTAAGAGAGCCGTAGAGCGTGCCGGGTCCCATGCTGACCCTGCCCTGCGAATCCTCTTCAACCTGCTTCATGATGCCGTAGCCGTGACGTTCTCCGCTTGAGAGCGCCAACAGAATGTGAAACACAGCAGGTGTGAGTGGTTGGATATTATTATTCGTAGCCATAGTTTTTGTCTTCTGCTTAATTCGTTTCTTAATCGAACCAGAAATACTTCCAATGAGGAGTCGATGCGTTGTGGACTTCATACCAGCCCTGACTTCTTTCCAACTCTTCCGATGATAGCAGCAGGAACCAGGCGGTGTGACTGTACATACGCTGTTCATTGTCCGGGTTGTATACCACCCACTCTCGCGTGCCAATATTGTCAAGAAAAAATCTTGGCTGTTCAAAGAAGAGATTGTATGACTCGCCGTATGGCGAGTAGTGGAACTTCTCAACACCAACGACATCCGGATAGTAGTCTTTCCACATCGCTGCGAGAGAAACGGGGTAGTGACCGTTTTCGTCGTGATACGCCTCGATATCCCTGATGAAATCGTTACTGTTTGCGATCGCATGGTTTCTGCTGAATTCTGTTAATGGGGCAGCAAGCACTGCCTGAAAGACCAGCGCGGCGATCGGTATGACAATGAGATAGAACGGTGCAGGGTTGAAGTGCTCACTCTCCGCGTTTTTCAAGGACTTCAGTCCAGGGAAAAGTTTTATAACAATGGTAAGCCACAGAGTCAATGTAAGAAGCCCAAAAGAAAAGCCGATGGTTGCAAGCGCAATCAAAGCGATGGCAACCGCGACAACCGAAGCTATGACAACTGAAACCAGAGCGAAATAGTATCTTCGCGCTTTTACCGGGAGAGTTTGCCTTCGCCGCGCTTGATTACGCAATTCGTATACCAGCCACAACACCCCTGGCGGAACGAGGAGCAGCCCAAGCACTCCATACGCCTGAGCCATTGTTGATAGCGGCATTGCCAGGCCATCGTACCCCCCAGAGAGGAACGGATTAACGATAAATAGAACGATCAAGATGATTATTCCGCATAGTCGAAGAAAGTGTTTAGTCACCCCTAAACTATATCCGCTACGGATATAGTTGTCAAGAGTTAAATGAATTGTCCAGCAGCCAACTGCTGGACAATTCATTAGGTGGAGATGGCGGGAATTGAACCCGCGTCCGAAAGATTCGACCCTCGGAAATCTACGAGCGTAGTCGGTCGAGATTCGTCATCGCAGAGGTCTCGTCCGACAGGAACTCCCTGCGACCAGCCGCTAATCTTTCGCGCATGTAGCGGCGTGATGCGCGGCACTCCACCATTGTCTCGCCCGGTCCGTCACCCGGCGGAGGAAGGTGACGGCGGACGCGCTCTCGTTAGAGGAGAGCGGCTGTTACATCGATCGCTTATGCAGCGAGGGGCATAGCAGCGTATGAAGTGCGATTGGCACTTGATTGTTTGCGCTGAGTTATCGAGTTCGGCGCCTCTCGGCTCGCATTCCGGGACCAGCCTCTCCCGTCGAAGCCTGTCATCCCCATAACTGGGGACACGTCCCCAAGCATCAGGAACAGCGTGGAAGGCGCTCCCAATTACACTTCCATTATAGCATAGCAACCAGGGCATACTGTATGTTATTCTATTTATGAGTTGCGCGGCTCCTTCGTGGAGCAGTTTGAGGGCATAACTTTTCAGTAAGATTTTCGACTACATACTTAAGGGAATAATACCGGCTCTTTTGTCAGGGAATCTTGCTCTGTAGCCCGCTTTATGCTAGACTGTTGAGAGAATAAAAGAGGAATATCCGATCATGAGCGAAAAAATCCTTATCATTGATGACGATCTCGATACACTGAGGCTTGTGGGGCTTATGCTCCAGCGTCAGGGATATCAAATCAGCGCGGCAACCAACGGACAACAGGGATTGGACAAGGCTTTCGAAGAGGATCCGGATATGATCCTGCTCGATGTGATGATGCCTGATATGGATGGCTACGAAGTCACGCGACGCCTGAGGCAGAATCCGTCTACGATGGAAACCCCCATCCTGATGTTCACCGCCAAAACGCAGCTCGATGACAAAGTGATCGGCTTCGAGGTGGGCGCCAACGACTACCTGACCAAGCCCACACACCCCTCCGAATTACAGGCGCGCGTAAAAGCCCTGCTTTCCCGTGCCAGTGAAAAGAAGGGTACCACCACCCCGGCCAGGAGCGAGAATCAGGGATTCATTATCGGTATTCTGGGCGCACGCGGTGGGCTGGGTGCATCGACTTTGGCGATCAATCTCGCGGCAGGTCTGCATGCCCGCACAAAAAGTGAAGTGGTGGTGGCAGAGATGCTCCCGGGCCGGGGCGCGATGGCACTGGATCTGGGTGTGGCAAATTCCAAGGGACTGACCGATCTCCTCAGTGTGAACAAATTAAGCGAACTGACACGTGATAAAGTGCGTGAAGCCCTGGTCCATCATGCTTCAGGGTTGAAGATGCTGCTTGCATCGGACCGCCCGCGTGATATGCACCTGGTCAGCCAGACCGCCAACTATGAGACGATCTTATCGACGCTTGCCGATTTGGCGCGTTTTGTTGTGCTCGATCTCGGCGCTGGGTTGCAGCCTTTCACTGAGAAGATCATCCCTCATTGCGACGAAACCATGGTGGTACTCGAGGGCGTGCCGAACACGATCATTCTTGCCAAGGCACTCATTGGCGATATCGCCGCGCTGGGTGTCCATACCAAGAATATCCATACAATTTTGAACAACCGCGTACGTTCCGATACACAATTACCGTCCAGCCAGGTGCAGTCGAAACTCGATCATGAGATCATCGCCACCCTGACGCCCGCCCCTGAGTTGTTCGTGCAAGCCACGCGTATTCAATCCCCTGCGGTGCTGTGCCAGCCTGAAAGCCTGACGGCGCGGCAGATCACAAAACTTGTGGAGTTTGTCACCGAGCGCGAGGCGCTTCCCAGATGACCGAATCCGCCAGTCCGATACTCGCCGACGGAGCGGCGATCGAGGACGCGGCGGAATTGTTCCGCAAGGCAAGGCGCGTCGTGGCGCTCACAGGAGCGGGGATCTCAACTCCATCGGGCATCCCGGACTTCCGTTCAGAGGGAACAGGCTTATGGTCCCGTGATGAACCGATGGAAGTCGCCTCTTTAAGCACATTTCGAACTTTCCCTGAACGTTTCTTCGAATGGTTCCGTCCGCTGGCACATCAGATATTCAATGCGGAGCCGAACGCCGCGCACAAAGCCCTGGCGGAATTGGAAAGTCCCAGCCGTGAGATCACGGTCATCACACAAAACATCGATGTCCTGCACCAAAAGGCGGGCTCGAAAAATGTGGTGGAAATGCATGGTTCGATCAAGACCATGTCCTGCACACAATGTTTCAGGAAATTCGAAACAAAATTTTTCATACAGGATTTCATTGAGAACGGTAACATCCCGAAGTGCCCAAATTGCAATGGTATCTTGAAGCCGGATGTGATATTGTTTGGAGAGCAACTGCCTCAAACGGCATGGTTCGATGCGCAGCGCGCGGCGCGTCAATGCGACCTGATGCTGGTCGCGGGTTCATCGCTGGAGGTCCTGCCTGTGGCGGGACTGCCGATGCAGGCTCTCGACCGCGGCGCGCATCTGATCATCGTCAACAACTCGCCCACATACCTGAACGTGCGGGCAGACGTCGTCATCATGAAGGACGTTTCCACTACACTCCCTGAAATAGCGAAGCGAGCGATCCATGGCTGAGATCAAAACCCAAACCCTAGATAGTTACCTGAGAGTCATCGAAATATCCCGCGACCTGGCATCCACCCTCGACCTTGATACATTGCTGGATGACATCGTACGCGCTGCGGCGGATATCACCCATGCCGAAGCTGCCTCGATCCTGCTCTACGACGACATGGCGCGCCAACTCTACTTTCAGGTTGCCACCAATATCGACGAGCCCACGATGCGCGGGCTCGTTGTCCCACTCGAGAAAAGCATTGCCGGTTGGATCGTGACGAACCGTAAATCAGTGCGCATCGATGATGCCCACAAGGACGACCGTTTTTACAGCGATGTGGAACAGACTGTCGGCTATTCCACCAGGTCCATGCTCGGCATCCCTCTGGTCACAAAGAACAAGGTGGTCGGCGTGCTGGAGGTGTTGAACAAGAAAAGAGGCAGGTTCACCGATCCTGATGAATCCATGCTCACCGTGCTGGGGGCACAGGCGGCAGTGGCGATCGAGAATGCACGTTTGTTCCAGCAATCGGATCTGATCGCGGAATTCGTGCACGAACTCCGCACACCGCTGGCATCGTTGAGCACTGCCACCTATCTTTTGCTTCGCCCCGAAATGTCGCGCGAGCAACGCGATCAGATCGTGAACAACATTCACAGCGAAACACTCCGTTTGAACTCGCTGGCTTCCTCCTTCCTCGACCTGGCGAGACTCGAATCGGGACGCGTGCAGTTCCGCAAGGCAAGATTCAGCGCGGCGGACCTGCTCTACGAATGCCGCGACGTGATGATGTCGAAGGCGCAGGAGACCAGCATTCAGATCCGCGTGGATGTGCCCAACGACATGCCGTTACTGGAAGCCGACCGCGACAAGATCAAACAGGTTCTGCTCAACCTGCTAAGCAATGCCATCAAATACAATCGTCCCAACGGCTCGATCATCATCACGGGCAATTACACAGAGGCGGAATTATCCATAGCGATCCAGGATACCGGCATGGGCATCCCGGAAGAATCGATCCCCCATCTCTTCGAAAAATTCTATCGCGTGCGTGAACATGAAGGCAAGGCAACCGGCACCGGGCTGGGACTCTCCATCTGCAAGCAGATCGTTCAGGGACACAACGGACGCATCGAAGTGAAAAGTAAAATGGGCATTGGCACGTCGTTCACCGTTTTCCTCCCTCGTACCAACCGTACCCAGCCACGCACTGAAAACTAATTCAGGGCTGAACCAACACTTTGAGCACACCGGTCTCTGCGGCATGCTCAAATGCTTTTAAAACATTCCCAAGTGAAAACTCAGAGTCAATCAACACCGTCGGGTCCACCTGTTTGGATTCCATCAGGCGCAATGCCGGTTCGAACGGACCACAGCGCGAGCCGACAATGTTAATTTCATCCACCACGATGGACGAAAAATTGACGCTCATCTCACCCTTGTAAGTGGATTTTAAAACCAGCGTTCCCCGCGGACGAATCGCCTGCCTCGCTAAAGAAAAACCGCTCGATGACCCGGTCGCTTCCACCACGATATCCCATCTCCAGGGTTGCGCGATAGCGTCCTCTTCGGGGATGATCCTGATCCCGCGCTTCTTCAACAAATTCTGCTGATGTTCATGGCGCGCCACGACGCGCAAATCACAGCCGGTCAACGCCAGTGTTTGGGCGATGAGTTGACCGAGTCGCCCCGCGCCAATAAGCAGGACTCTGTCGGTCGGTTTGACCTGTATCTGTTCCTGTATCTCCAATGCCGCGGCGAGGGGTTCGGTAAAAACAGCCATCTCATCCTGCACCGAAGCGGGGACGCGGTGCAGGTTGGCGAGGGGCAGATTGGTGTATTCGGCAAAGGTCCCATCGCGTTTGATGATTCCCAGCACGGTGCGATGCTCACAATGAGTGGGACGTCCGTTCAGGCATTGCTCACATTCATTGCAGACGGCGTTGATCTCTCCGACCACGCGTTGACCGATCCAGGCAGGATCATCCGCTTCAACGACATCCCCGACAAACTCATGACCGATGATGCCGGTGTACGGATAATATCCCTTCACCAGCTCCAGGTCGGTACTGCAAATGCCCGCCTTGCGGATCTTGATCAGCGCTTCATTGGGTTTGCGTGTTTGCGGAACTTCGCGCAGGTCAATTTTATTATTTTCGAGCCAAAGTGCGTTCATGATTGTTCCTCGGATACAGCCCACCTATCACGTCCTTTATTTTTCGCTTCGTAGAGGGCGGCATCGGCGCGATTGAGCAGGGACTGCCAGTCCTCCTTGTGTAGTTTGTATTGCGCAATGCCGATGCTGACGGTCATTGAGATTTCCTGCTCTCCGATCGGGATCGGTGATGAACGGATCTGTTCGCAAAGCCGTCCCGCCTGTTCAACCGCTGCCTTGGTCGTGCTGTGCGGCAGGACGATGAGGAATTCCTCCCCGCCAAAGCGACCGATCGTATCGGGATGGCGGATGGCGTTGCGGAGCTTCCCGGCGAGGCTGCGAAGTACATCGTCGCCTGCAGAGTGTCCGTGAGTATCGTTGACCCTTTTGAAATGGTCGATATCCAGCATGGAGACAGTGAGCGGCGTGCCATAGCGCTCTGAGAATTCCACTGCGTTCTGCAGGTCGATCATGATCTGGCGACGGTTGGGGAGGAAGGTCAGCGCGTCGGTGTGCGTGACTTCATCTGCCTGCGCGATGACCGCCTGGAGTTCCGTCTCTTTTCGATGAAGGAGTTGTTTCATCCTTTGCAATTCAACGGTAGCCTCTTCGATGTCCGATTTGATCTGTACCAGTTCTGCCACGAACAGGATGTGCCCATCGGGCATGGGAAGCAGGAAACAGGTGTATTCGTTGAGATGACCGCCCTGACCCAGTTCCAACTGTCCCTGGGTCTTGATGCGGTCGTGTGTCACAGTGGAAAGAAGCAGGTCGAACAGAGTCCTGCTGGAAGGGGAGAGAAAACCCCTCAGCAGGGATGTGTCGTGCAGGGTATCCTTTATATTGTCAAAGGGTCGATTCCATGCGATCAACTTCCCACCTTCACTCAACAAAATGACCAGGGAACGGGTGGATTCCAAAAAGGTTTCGAGTCCGTGATTGGCAAACAGGGAAAGGAGCAGTTCAAACTCGACGCGATTAGCGCGCACCTCGCCTCCCAAACTGACGTTCGAGCATATCCACGGAAAGATGGATCATCGTCGGGCGTCCATGCGGACAGGTGCGCGGCGAGTCACAGGTCTCCAGATCGGTGAGCAGGGCGCGTTGTTCCTCATTGGAGAGTGCCTGTCCCGCCTTGACCGCCATGCGCTTGCAGACGCGCGCAGCAAGTTTCGCTTCGATCTCGTTTTGCAGTGGCGCTTCATCCTCTTCGAAATCTTCGACCAGCGCGCGCAACGCCGCAGACGGGTCACTGCCCGTGAACAACACCGGCATCGAGCGCACCTGGAAGGTGTTCGGTCCGAACTCCTCCACATCGAAACCGAAGTGTTGCAGTGTTGGTAATTGAGTAATTAGTAAATTGGCTGATTGGGGTGGGAGAGCGACAACTACAGGTGTCAATAATGCCTGTGATGGAATTTTTTTCATGTCATGCTGCGCCATAAGCTTTTCAAAAAGGACTCGCTCATGCGCGGCGTGCTGGTCCACGAGATATAAACCATCTGGACCTTCGGCAACGAGATACGTCGCGCCGATCTGACCGATGAGTCTCAATAATGGAATTCGCTCAAATGTTGACTGCGTTCCGCCTTCTGCCTTCCGGGTATTGCCTGCTGAATACTGATCACTGTCTACTGTTCTCTGCCCACTGTCCACCGAGAACTGCCCGCCACTCACTGGCTCATCATGTCCGATCGCCCAATCCAACCCGACCGATGACCTCGATTCAGATGGCACAGTGCGTGTCGTTCCCCACAAGGACGGCGCGACATTTGGCACAGGCGAATATGCGAGCAAAGCCTTGCGCGCGGAGCGTTGGACAAAGCTGAAAATTTTATCCTGATTGCGGAAGCGTACTTCGGCTTTTGCGGGATGCACGTTCACATCCACTTCTTCAGGATGGATCTCGAGGAACAGTGCTGTGAGCGGATAACGTCCCACCATCAGTAAAGTATGATATGCCTGTAACAGCGCGGAACTGAGCGCGATCTCCTGCACCCAACGACCGTTGATAAAAAATGTTATTTCTTTTCTGTTGGAGCGTGTCAGGGATGTAGGACTGATGAAACCCGTAAGCCGGTAGCCCTCTTCTTCCGCCATGATCTCAAGCATCTGCCTGGCGACATCCACACCGTAGAGGGCGGCAAGGATGGCGCGCCGGTCACCGTCACCCGAAGTTTGCAAAATAATATTTTTTCCGTCAGATAATTTGAATCGTTTGGCGGGATATGCCAGCGCGTAACGCGTGACGAGCGAGTCAATGACGCGGCGTTCAGTGACATCGGTCTTTAAAAATTTCAAACGCGCCGGGACGTTGTAAAACAGATCCTCGACGCGGATGGTCGTGCCTACCGTAGTACCGACTTTAGTCGGTCTTCCACTCTTCCCGCCTTCCACTTTCAGGCGCGCGCCTTCCTTCTCTTTCTTCACGCGCGAGGTGATGGTCATGCGTGAAACGGAACCGATCGAAGCGAGGGCTTCGCCGCGGAATCCCAGCGTGGAGATGGAAAAAAGATCATCGGAGCGGACCAGCTTCGAGGTCGCATGACGCGAGACCGCTAGGTCCAATTCATCGGAGGGAATCCCCGATCCATCGTCCGCGGTCTCGATCAATTTTTTCCCGGCGTCTTCGATGGTGATCGTGATCGTGCGTGCGCCGGCATCCAAGGCATTTTCCAATAATTCCTTGACCACCGAGGCGGGGCGCTCGATAACCTCGCCCGCGGCGATCTGCGAAGCAACTTCAGGGGAAAGCAAACGAATGGGCATGAGATGATTATAATTCGTGCCATGCGATTTTCAACCCTCTTCTTCGACCTCGATGATACGCTTTATCCGTCAAACACCGGCTTGTGGAAAGCCATCAAGGAGCGCATGAACATCTACATGCGCGATCGCATGGGTATTCCCGAAAACGAAGTGCCTGCCTTGCGCGAACAATATTTCAAAATGTACGGTACCACGTTACGCGGATTGCAGGCGCGCCATCATGTGGATGCGCAGGATTTCCTCGCCTTTGTGCATGACCTGCCCCTCAAGGATTATCTGACCCCGAACCCGGTCCTGCGCGAAGTCATCGCTTCACTGCCCAGCCGGAAGCTGATCTTTACCAACGCAGATATTCCCCACGCCCGGCGCGTCCTCGCCGCGCTCGAACTCGATGACCTTTTCGATACCATCGTGGATGTGAACGCGGTCGCGCCGTATTGCAAGCCCATGCCCGAATCCTTTGCCATCGCGCAGGAACTCGCGGACGAACCCGACCCGCGCAAATGCGTTATGATCGACGATCTGCCGCGCACCACACGCGCCGCCCTCAATGTGGGCATGGCGAGCCTTCTGTATGGTACGGACGAACCCACCGCCGAGGCCAGCGGTGTCTTTACAGATTGGACTCACCTGCCGATCTTATTGGGAGATTAAACTACTTTAGGTATGTCACCCTGAACGGAGTGAAGGGTCTCTATTTCGATGTAAGAGATTCTCACCTGCATGATTTGCTTAGCAAATCACGTGCGATGCAAGTGTCGTTATCGCTCAGAATGACGAATAACGGAGTAAAAATGGAATCAGACCGCATTGTCATCGCCGCATTGCTTTTCATATTACTGATCATCGGCATAAACTTTGCCATGTACATCATCGCGCGCAATTGGGCAAAAGGCGGGGATTCGCGCTGGATGTCTGCCCTGAAGGATTCGCTCAGCAAGCCGATCAATGACTCATCCTCGAACAAATCCATGGATGAGTTGAGAAAGCAGGTGGAAGAGCTTGAAAAGAAGAAAAATGGGGAGTAAAGGCTGGTTTTTACGATCCTTTTACATCATTCCAACACAACCGCGACAATTGATTCATGGTGTATTAATCACAGGGTAGTATCTTTATCCTGTATTTTTCGTATACTTTTACGGAGGTCTTTGTGCATAAAACCCTTAAAGCGATCCTGATAACAACGGTTTCGGTCATTTTGCTGGCTGGGGCTTTCTCTGCCGGTCTTTTGGCGGGACACTTCATCCCATTCGGCGGGCAAATTCCATCATTAAATGATCTTGTCCCGTTTGCTCCTCCAACGGTTTCACCAGAACAGCAATCCGCCACGCCTGCCGACGTGCAGGGATTGTTCAAACCCTTCTGGGAAACGTGGAACCTGATCCATAGTCAATATGTTATCCAGCCTGTGGATGATGTCAAACTCATGGAAGGCGCCATCCACGGCATGTTGCAGACCCTCGATGTCGGTCTGAACTATTATGAAAATGCCGACACCTTTGCCGAAGCTAGTAATTACCTGAACGGCAAGGATTACGAAGGTATCGGCGCCTACGTGGATATCAGCGGCGATTACATGACCATCATTAGTCCGATCAAAGGCTCGCCCGCGGCAAAAGCCGGTTTGCGTGCTGGTGACAAGGTCATCGCCATTGACGGCGAAGATATGACCGGTATTTCACCTGAGGCTGTACGCCAGAGAGTGCTTGGTCCCGAAGGCACAACCGTCACCCTGACGATCATGCGTGAAGGCGAAGACCATCCCTTTGATGTGAGTATCACCCGCGCCAAGATCACCACTCCGCTGGTGGAATCCGAGATGCGCTCCGATGGCATTGGCTATGTGCGCCTGAATACCTTCGGCGATTCGGCTGATAGTGAATTGCGCGCCGCCATTGAAGAACTCCTTGCCCAAAACCCGAAAGGCTTGATCCTTGACCTGCGTTATAACGGCGGTGGTTATCTCGACCAGGGCATTGCAGTAGCCTCCGAGTTCCTGCCCGGCGATCAGGTCGTTGTGTATCAGAAGTTTGGCGATGGAAAACTCGAGGAACATAAGTCCAGCGGTGACGGTGTTGCCGTGGATATTCCGATGGTGGTGCTAATCAACGAGGGTTCCGCGTCCGCCTCTGAGATCGTGGCGGGTGCGCTTCAGGATTACGGCCGCGCCAAACTCGTCGGTGTCACCAGTTATGGGAAAGGCTCCGTGCAGAGCGTGAACATGCTTAGCGATGAAAAAGGTGCGGTGGCGATCACCAGCGCCCAATGGCTGACCCCTAACCAGCGCCTCATTCAGGATGTTGGTTTGACTCCCGATGTGTATGTCGAATTGACGCAGGAGGATTTCGATGCCGAACGCGATCCGCAACTGGACGCGGCGGTGGAAACATTGATGTCGATCCTCAACGGGACCCCGATACCGACCTCCATGCCAATGCCCACATCGACCCCCGTTCGATAGTCTTGATTTGAAAGGAGACTTTGATGTTTTTCTTTGACCCAACCTATCTCATCTTTATGATCCCTGCGTTCATCCTGATGGGGATCACATCCTGGTATGTGCGGCATGCCAATACCAAGTGGAGCCAGGTCCGCGCAGGCAGCGGTCTGACCGGCTATCAAGCCGCGCAGAGATTGCTCTCCACGGGCAGTCTGTACGGTGTGCAGATCCAGGGCACATCTGGCAGTCTTACCGATCACTACGACCCGCGCGATAAAACCTTATATCTCTCGAACGGTGTAGCCAACAGTCCCTCTGTGGCTTCGGTTGCCATCGCGGCGCATGAGCTTGGTCACGCCATGCAGGATTCCGAGGAATACTTCCCGCTCCGTCTCCGTGCCGCTCTCGTCCCCATGGTGAACATCGGCTCCAATCTCGGCTGGGTTCTCATCTTGGTGGGGTTGCTCCTCCGTGCGACGAATCTTGGGATCAGCATCGCCTGGCTCGGAGTCTTATTCTTCGCGGGAGGCGCGGTCTTTGCCCTCGCGACCCTGCCCGTGGAATTCAACGCCTCTGCGCGGGCAAAACAGTTGCTTGCGCAAACCGGCATCATCCGCACGGACGAGGAGATGCGCGGCGTCAACCAGGTGCTCAATGCCGCCGCGTTAACCTACGTGGCAGGTCTGGTCACTGCCGTCCTCCAATTGCTCTACTACGTTTTCCTGGTCGGTGGTCTCGGCGGGAGGCGCAGAAGCTGAACGATATCTGGCAGTCCAAAAAACACCCGCGAACTTTTCGCGGGTGTTTGTGTATAATCTCCCTTGGATGCGGAAATTCATAATCATACTTGTTCTCTTTCTGGGTGCGGCTTTTGTATATCTGAGCTTTGGGGAAATTGAAAGCATCGTCGAAACCCTCCGCCACGGACATATTGGGTTTGTTCTGCTGGCACTCCTGATACAAATTGCCTGGTTCTTTGTGTCAGGATTAACCTATCAGTCCCTGTATCATTTACTCGGTACGGAAGCCACTTTGACAAAATTCACCCTCCTATCTGTTGCGGCGAATTTTGTCAATACGATTGCGCCGAGCGCCGGCATGAGCGGCATGGCGGTTTTTATCAGCCATGCCCATCGCAACAGGCAATCCCCCGGCAAGGCGACCGTGGTCAGCATGTTATATGTGTTCCTGGATTACATTGCCTTCGTGTGCGTGTTGACCCTGGGCTTGATCATTCTCTTCCGCCGCAACGACCTCGGCCCAACGGAGATCATTGCCTCCGGGGTGATCTTTGCCATCGCCGTTGGGTTGGGTACTTTGCTTTATCTGGGTTCCAGGTCTGCGGAAGCGCTGGGGAACGCCCTGGCATGGCTGGCGCGGCTGGTCAACCGTGTGGCACGTCCGTTCATCCACCGCGAATATCTTAATGAAGCTCGCGCGCATGAATTTGCCAACGAAATGGCGGATGATCTCAAGTCCCTCCCGGGAAGATCACACAGTCTTATCAAACCTTTGCTGTTTGCCTTCGCGAACAAGACGCTGATGATGTGTGTCTTGATGGTTTCCTTTCTATCCTTTCAGGTGCCCTTCACGTCCGGGACCATCATCGGCGGATTTGCCATCTCCTATCTGTTCCTCATCGTCTCGCCCACACCTGCGGGCATCGGCATCGTGGAGGGCATCATGCCGCTGGCGCTTTCCTCCCTGCGCGTGCCGTGGAGTCAGGCTGTGATCATCACGCTTGCCTATCGCGGTGTCACGTTTTGGGTGCCGTTGGGTGTGGGAGCCATTGCGTTCCGCATATTGAACAGGGACGGAAAATAGCGATCTATATTTTCCAAAATAAAATTGCCCGAGGAGTTGTTCCTCGGGCAATTGATTTAAAGATCACCTGGTGATTGCCAGGGAACTGGACCAGTTTTGCGATAATTCTTTGCCAGCAGTTCGAGATCGAGCACATTGATGGTGCCATCGTTGTTCAGGTCTGCCGAGGCAGGTGTGGCTGTGTTGTAGCTCATGCCAATGGTCATCGCGTCGAACTGATCGATGGCATTATTGTTATCGATGTCGCCCGCAGACAAATTGACAGTAGGCTGGGTAACGGTCGAGCCGCCAATTAACGAGACGTTGCCCTGAGCACTGAGAAAACCACTGGCAACGGCGACCAGGGTATAGGTCCCGGAAGGAGCCGTGAGCAGGAACGAGCCATCAGGTTCGGTGGGCACGGAGGTGACGAGCGATCCGCCTGCATCATACAATCCGACCGTGGCAGGTTTGGAGGCGAGGACCTTTCCGGTAATCGTCCCACCGGGAAGAGGCGTGGGTGTGGCTGATTCGATGGGCGTGGACGTGAAGGTAGGTGTCGGAGATTCCACCGGTGTGGAGGTAAATGTGGGGGTGGCGGTAGGTTGTTGGGTCAGCCACGCAAAAGTGGAAACGATCTGACCGAAGACAGCCGACTCAGCCGCAAAGTCAAAGACCGGAGGTGGCGTAGAGGAATTGCCCGCATTGAGAGAGTGCAAAATAAAATCCAGACTCACACAGACGTTATCTCTCAGGGTGGAATAGGCAACCCATTGATGCAGGTGCCCGGCTCCTGCATCTGCCCCGGTTTGTTTCAGGAAAGTGATGCCGTTTATTGTTACGGTCTCAGGTGGCAGAGGCGTAGGCAACGGGCTTTGACACGGGTTGGCATTCTCAACCACGATCATCTCCAAATATTTCTCGCTCAGATTCGTGCCCTGTACGAAAGGCAGGTCGATCCGTGTTCCGTTGTCATTTCCGCCAGGGACGATCTGTCCTTCGGCCGGGTAATTGAATTGGAAGCCATATGTGAGATTGGTAAAGGTCAACCAATTATTTGTGGGCAATGTGGGAGTGACCGGGATGGTCGGCGTGGGTGATGTGCCCGGAATGGGGGTCTGCGTAGCGGTTGGCACAGGAGTTTCCACTGGCGGAGGCGTGGGTGTGGGGACACTCCCAATATTCAAATTGGCACCGATCGATTCTATGCTGGTAAGTATATTATCTCCCTTGGAAACACGCGCGGTACATTCCAGCGCGGTCTGCCCAGCCTGCAAGCCTTTGACGTTAAAGGTAAATGCAGTTCCGCTGGCTGTGGCTTTGTTTCCATTACTGCCTGCGACCGCCACGATGAAGCTTCCATTCTGCGGCCCGTTGATGGCGGTGACAGTATCGTTGCCAAAGAGGTTGGTCACGGTGATATTGCTGACTTCAGCCAGGCTGGCATCATAGGTGCAGGTGAATTCGGCGCTGGTATATCCTTCGGCAGGTACGTTATTTAAACCGACGATTGCCTGGGCGGTCCCGCCTACATCGATGCTGGTCGGTGAGACGGTTGTGGATACATAAGGTCCTGATGGCAGCGGTGTATCTTCCTTATGCGCGATCAGGCTATAGAAACCGTTCGCCACCTGTGGCTGGACCTGAACGAAATAATTTCCCGCAGATTGTGTGCTGGTCAATACGCCCGACCCACGCGCGATCTCATTCGCATTGGCATCCAACAGGACGAGCATGGGGATCAGGTTGGCGGTGGTCGGTGTCGCTGTCACTGTAAATTTGGTGAGCTCGCTGAATGCAAGCGACCATCTTTCGTAACGATAGGTATCCACACTCCCGGTCTGGACCGTATCCCAGGGAAGCGGACCGCGCGATACGATCTGAAGGCTGTCAAACGCATTAAGAAGCGGCTGATATTGACCGACTGTCACATCGCCTTTTGTAAATGTGGTTCGATTGAGAAGCGAATTATAGTTAACGGTCCAGCCTGCGAATGTTGCGTCGCGCATATTCGGACGCAGCGAATAATGCAGATGCGGAATATCCGGATCCAGCGCGGGTGCACAGAACTTGTTTCTCACGCCATCGGCGATGATCGCGAGACGCTGGTTGCGATATACCACATCGCCCAACTTCACCTGGAATTTGGCAAGGAACTGGTAATCAGATATCCAGCCATTGCCGTGATCGATCTTCAATGAGCAACTCGACATTGACACAACCGTCCCAGCTGCGGTTGCTGTCACCCAATAATTGGAAGTGTCCTCTCCCACAACCATATTTTTGCGCGGGGCAAAATCCACCGCGCCGCCATTATGATAATTATGCGGACTGTTGGGCAGACGTTTGGTTCCATTATCGAAAGTGTCCAGGGAAACCCAGGCGAGTCCCTGATCCCACGGCAATTGGAACATATCCGCTGGAGGAACAAGCGCGGCTGCAAGAACTACAGAGGGTCGCGCCGGGAAAAACGAAACCAGCAGGACCAACAGACTGATGACCCGAAGAAAATATTTAGACTTCATGAACGTTACTCCTCGCTTCCTTCCACGGGGATGCCTGTCGCAGATACCGGTCGGGGTGCTTCCGTTTCACAGGCTTTTTTCCTCGCTGAAGCGTAATTATCCAAACACGAACAGGGAACGCTTCCCCAGGCGCACCACATCACCCGGCTTCAAGATCACGGAACTTTTCCGAATGATCCTGCCGTTGATGACTGTTTCACCACCGAGATCCATCAAGTAATAGATATTATTCGATGTAAAGATCCTGGCATGTTGATCGATGATATGCGGGTCATTGAGACAAATATCGTTCTGCGGATCGCGCCCGATCAGGCAGGGCAGCTTGCTGAGAGTAAAACTTTTCCCGGCCTGTGGACCGTGTTTCATGTAAAGGATCGCAGTTTGGGAAGACATCCGTCTTTTGGGAGTGGTCCCGGTTTTCCTGCGCATTAATTTAAACGCGCCGAATCCAATGCCTGCAAAGATCAGAACCATGATCAAACCGATTAACCAGCCGATCGACCCTGTCTTCGTTGCGGGCGGTGGGTCCAGCGGAAGCACCGAACCCGTCTCCGGTTCGGAGGGTTGAGAGTCGCCGGTCTCCTTATCGATGACCAAAGCAACGTTCTTTTCACCGATCATTACACCGGCAAGCGGAGCGGCGAATCCTTCCGTGGTACGGATGGCGAGCGCCGCGCTTTCGAGCGTCAGGTTCGTCTGGCAGCCCCCCAGCGTCACGAACCGAATTTCAGCCAGCACGCCATTGACCGTTAGCGGTGTGGTGCTGGCATAGGAACCATCCACCAGCCCGGTGAGTTGTGGCAGGGGCAAACCGTTCATGCCGGTGATGGGACTGGATGCATTAACGGGCTGCAGACAGGCAGGGTCATAGCGGATCTGGAACGTAAATCCCTGAATGGGCGTGGCAGAGGCGGCATTGAGCGTGACCTTTAAAGTTTCCCCGGTCTTGTATGATGTTGTGCTGGCTGTCAGCCAGATGCTGTCAGCAGATTGCGCACTGACATTCGCCACAAAGGCAAACGCGAGGATCATCGTTAAAATTACAGCGGTAAATCTTTTCATGAATGAACTCCACAGACGAGACAAGGGCGCACGATTTCGTGCGCCCTTGATGTTTGGAGAAGTTATTGCCAGGCGATGGGTCCGGTCTTGCGGTAGTTTTGTGCCAGGAGTTCGAGGTCGAGCACGTTGATGGTGCCATCGTTGTTCAGGTCTGCCGCGGCAGGCGTGGCTGTGTTGTAGCTCATGCCGATCGTCATCGCGTCGAACTGGTCGATGACATTGTTATTATCGATATCCCCTGCGGGCAGGCTGACAGTGGGTTGAGTGACGGTCGAACCGCTGATCAACGTGACAGAGCCTTCGGCGCTGAGGAAACCACTGGCAACGGCGACCAGGGTGTAGGTCCCGGCAGGAGCCGAGAGCTGGAACGCGCCATCGTTTGCAGTGGGTGCAGATATCACGAGCACTCCGCCTGAGTCATACAATCCGACCGTGGCAACTTTCGAAGCGACGACCTTTCCAATCAGGAACCCGTCGGGCAGAGGTGTGGGCGAAGCACCAGGTGTTGATGTAAAGGTCGGTGCGACGGTTGGGGACCCATCTGGTGTGGATGTGAAAGTGGGTGCGGGTGAACCATCGGGCGTGGATGTGAAAGTGGGTGCGGGTGTTCCCTCTGGTGTAGAGGTGGATGTCGGCGCAGGTGAACCGTCGGGCGTGGATGTGAAGGTGGGAGCGGGAGATCCATCCGGCGTGGACGTAAATGTCGGTGCAGGGGAACCATCAGGCGTGGATGTGAAGGTTGGCGCGGGGGAACCATCTGGAGTGGATGTGAACGTGGGGAATGGTGTGGGTGTGTCTGTGTCTGTGGGCGTGGTTCCCGTCACAGTCACGCTGGTGCCGACCCACTCGATGGAGGTCAATACATTATCGCCCTTGGAGACGCGTGCTGTACAATCGACCGCGGCTTGTCCCGCCTGTAAGCCTTTGACGCTGAAGGTGAACGCGGTGCCGCTGGTCGTGGCTTTATTGCCATTACTGCCTGCAATAGCGACGATGAAGGTTCCGTTCTGTGGACCATTGATCGCCACAGCCGCATCCGCGCCGAAGAGACCGTTGACTACGATGTTGCTGGCTTCCAAAACAATGGCATCGTAGGTACAGGTGAACTCGGCGCTGGTGTATCCCTCGGCAGGAACGTTGCTCAAGCTGACCGTGGCCAGCGCAGACTCACCTACGTTCAGGCTGGTCGGGCTGACTGTTGTGGTGACGGTCGGTACGGCGGCAATGACCTGTTTGAGCTTTAGGAAATAAAAGCCACCGCCTGATTCGGGTTGGACCTGTATGTAATACGTCCCGGCGGGCTGTGAACTGGCCACGGAGCCCACGCCATGAGCTAGCTCAATCCCATTGGCATCCAGCAATATGATAAATGGGACAAGGTCTCCGACAGCGGTGGAGATGGAGACTTCAAAATTTTCAGGCCCGGTTAATTCAAGGTGCCATTTTTCAACGACGCTTGAACTTACAAAGCCAATATACGTGGCATCCCAGATATTCAGGTTGCGATTGATGACGACCGGTTCGAACTGGACGGTCGATTTGGTGCTTGCAAGAGCAGGCTGACTGCTCCCCATGGTGCTGAACATCATGGCTAACACAACAAGGATTTGGATCAGACGCTTGGATTTCATGTTCAAAATCTCCTTTTAGGATTTTTATTTTGTAAAACAAAATGACTGTCAGGCGATATTCAGTTTTTGACCTTGCCACATCTCCAGCATTGGTTATCCTCCCTGGTTGGATGTGTCACTTGAGAATCTTCGCATTCTCAATAAGATGGAAATTTCCCATCGTTTTTATTGTATGACTCTGACATTGCTTTATCCGTTGCAGTAAAGTTGCCGGGGGGTTGCAATATGATTGCGAAAAAGATATCACGCAGATTCATAGTACTTATGTGTGATGCAAAAAACATAACAGCGGCGGACTCTCTGTTATGAAAGTCCGCCGCTGTTGCTTGCGGTGTATTGACTATCGAGCAATGAACTTACAAGACAATGCTCACCAGTCTCCTGTTCGCCACGATCACTTTCTTTGGCTCTTTGCCTTCCAGATATTTCTGGACCGTTTCACTCGCCAGCGCCGCGGATTTGATCTCTTCCTCGCTCGCTTCAGCCGGGACCGTGATGCGGCCACGCACCTTGCCGTTGATCTGCACCGGCAGTTCGATGGAGTCTTCCTTCGTGGCGGCTTCGTCCACCTGGGGCCAGGGTTGTTGATGGATCGAGTACGGTCTGCCCAAGTGATTCGTCCACAGTTCTTCAGCGATGTGCGGAGCGACAGGTGCCAGCATGCGCAGGTAGATATCCTGTGCTTCGTTCCATTCGGGGGAACCCGCCGCGCCAGCTTCGCGTGCCTTGTACATCTCGTTCATCAATTCCATCAGCGACGAAACGATGGTGTTGAACTCGAAGTTCTCGAAGTCACCCGTCACCTTGCGCAAGGTCTGGTGAACCTTCCGGCGTAGGTTCTTTTTCACTTCATCGGAGGCAGGCTCGGTCCGATGACTGGAGTCGTCGGAGTCCGTGAATAACGTCCAGATACGTCGGATCCAGCGCGCAGATCCCTCAATACCCTGTGAGTCCCAGGGGGCGCCCATCTCCCAACGTGCGAAGAACATGATGTAGGCGCGCACGGTGTCGGCACCATGACGATTGACCAGCACATCCGGCGCTATGACATTGCCTTTGCTCTTCGACATCTTATCGCCGTCTTCACCCAGCACCATGCCCTGGTTGCGCAATTGCATCATGGGCTCGTTGCCTTCGGTAATGCCCGCATCGCGCATTGCCTTGTGGAAGAAGCGCGTATACAACAGATGCATGGTGGCGTGTTCGATTCCGCCCGTGTAGGTATCGACGGGCATCCAATAGTTGTACTCGGCATCGTCGAAGGGACCCTTCTCATAATGCGGCGACAGATAACGCAGGTGATACCACGACGAGCACATGAATGTATCCATCGTATCGGTCTCGCGCGTGGCGGGCTCGCCGCACACGGGGCAGGTCGTGTTCTTCCAGGTTGGATGCAATTTCAATGGGCTTTCACCGGTAGGCTTCCATTCGACATCTTCAGGCAGCAGCACAGGCAATTGATCTTCGGGCACCGGGTTCCAGCCATGCACATTGCAGTAGATCATCGGGATCGGCGCGCCCCAATAGCGCTGGCGCGAGATCAACCAATCGCGATAACGATAATTAACAGACTCCTTGCCGACGCCTTGTTGCTCCAACCAGTCGATCACGGCGTTGATGGCGGGATTCTTCCTTCCTTTGTCATTTGTTGCGCGTGTACCATTGAAAGGTCCACTGTTGACCATGACGCCTTCATGCGCATGCGCCGCTTCCATGGTTTCGCCATTTAGTTCCACACCTTCCGGTTGAATGACGGGGATAACCTTCAATCCATACTTCCGGGCGAACGCAAAGTCGCGCTCATCGTGTGCAGGGACGGCCATGATCGCGCCTGTGCCATACGACATCAACACGTAATCCGCGATCCAGATCGGGATGCGCTCCTGATTAACAGGGTTGACCGCATACGCGCCTGTGAACACACCTGTCTTTTCCCTGTCCAGCGCGCCGCGTTGAATCTCGGATTGACGCGCGGCTTGCGCTTTGTATTCTTTGACCGCGGCTTTGTTTTCAGGCGTGGTGATCTTGTCCACCAACGGATGTTCCGGCGAAAAGACCATGAACGTTGCGCCCCATAACGTGTCAGGACGCGTGGTAAAGACAGGGATCGAGACCTGGGATTCGGGAGTGGGTCCATCTTCAGTCCCGATGCCCTCCTCCTGGATTCCCATTTTCCCAACCACTGATTCCCAATCCAGGCGGAAAAACACTTCTGCCCCTTCACTGCGGTCGATCCAGTTGGTCTGCAAGGTCTTGACGCGTTCGGGCCAATCCAGGCCATCGAAGTTCAACAATTCATCGGCGTACTTCGTGGCTTTGAAGAACCACTGGTCCAGGTCCTTCTTGATGACCGGTGTGCCACAGCGTTCGCAATGACGGTCATCGCCCCAGACCTGTTCGCGTGCCAGCGTTGTGTTGCAGTTCGGGCACCAGTCCACGGGCGACATCTTGCGATAAGCCAGCCCCATCTTGAACAGTTTGATGAAGAACCATTCTGTCCATTTGTAGTATTCCGGCGAAGCGGAAATGGCTTCCCGTTCCCAATCGAACATCGTGCCCATGGTCTTCATCTGTGTGCGCATGCGATTGATGTTCTCGAAGGTGCGCTTCATGGGGTGGACGCCTTCCTTGATGGCGGCATTTTCCGCGGGCAGGCCGAACGCATCAAAGCCCATTGGGAACAATACGTTGTAACCCCTCATCCGCATGAAGCGTGCGCGCGTATCCGGGGGGATCATCGAAAACCAGTGACCGATGTGCAGGTCGCCGCTGGGATAGGGCAGCATGGTCAGCGCGTAGTGCTTCGGTTTGCTGTTGTCGATCACGGAGCGATACAACTTGTCCGCTTCCCATTTCTTCTGCCAGCGCGGCTCCATTTCCTGCGGGTGGAAGGAAATGTCCTTTTTCGCTTCACTTTTCGCAGGCTTCACTTCCGTCACCGCCTGGATGGCAGACTGTTTCTTCTCGACCGGCATAACTGCTTTTGGTTGATCCACTACCGCGACAATCGCCTTTGTCTTCGGCGCGGCTTTTCTGGTAACCGGTTTTTTAGCAATCGCAGTCTTTTTCGCCTTTACAGGAGCTTTTGTCACTTTCGCTTTTGACGCTGCCTTCTTAACAATAGATTTCTTGGCTACTGGCTTTTTCCCCTTCGGGGACGATGTGACAGCTTTCGCCTTCGTCGCTTTCACAGTTTTTTTTGTTGTATCTTTTTTCATTGTTGCCATTCTTACCTCATCAAAAAAGTTTTCACTTTCGTTTTTCGACATTTGATCTTCAACGTCAGACGTTCGACCTTCAACCTTTGACTTTTGACTTGCTAAGGAGGCGTGGAAGAAGAGGACCTTCTTTCCAGAAGATGTAATTGATCCGAATGTTCATTTGTGCCTCCTTTATTTTATTATGTCATTGCGAGGAGGGCTTTAGCCCGACGAAGCAATCTCCCTTATCAAGTATGAGATTGCTTCAGATACTACGCACCCTCGCAATGACGGGTTACATAAAACAAAAAACCCTTCATCCACAACAGGGACGAAGAGTTCTCTCCGCGGTACCACCCAGTTTACGTTCAACGTGCGAACGTCACTTTGTCGCGCTAACGGGCGTACCCGTGGATGACTACTTCGTTCACCATCCAGGTCTCTCATTCGAGAAAACAGGCGAGTTCGGTCTTTTGATTATCCCATTTAGGGGAATGGCATTCCCGTTCGATGCCGGTGAAGGGCTTCCACCTCGCTCTCCCTTCTCGCTGACGGGATGACCTACTACTCCTGTCCTGACTTTTATGTATTTTATTTATTATAGCACAAGAGCGACCAGGTTTTCTAGTCGCTCTCGCAGGTGGACCCAGGGGGATTCGAACCCCCGACCTTCTCAATGCCATTGAGACGCGCTCCCAACTGCGCTATGGGCCCTAGTTTCAGTAATCAGTTGTTCATGTTCTTTTGGACAGTGGACTCTTCTAACTGATTACTGCCTGCACCGTGCAGCCGGCACAGGTGGTCACTGTCCTGTGGACCTGAGGGGATTCGAACCCCTGGCCTCCTCAGTGCGATTGAGGCGCGCTCCCAACTGCGCTACAGGCCCGTAATTTTTATCCCACGCTTTTTGTGGGACAAGGCGAAGGGCATTGTACTTTAGGCATTAAGGGATGTCAAGCGAAGGAATTGACGGATTCGCTGTAAAATAAGCTTATCCCATCTTTGCGAGGGAATTCCCATGGCTGAACCTAATTCCAAACCCATTTACCGCATCATGGACCTGCACGAATCGGAGCGCCCGCGCGAGCGGCTGTCTACCCTTGGCCCGCAGGCGTTGACCAATGCCGAGTTGATCGCCATCCTTTTACGCGTGGGGGTCAAAGGCGAGAACGCGGTCGCGGTGGGCCAGCGCCTGCTCAATAAATTCAACGGGCTGATCGGCTTGCACCGCGCTCCCTTCGCGGACTTGAAAAAACAGCACGGACTCGGCGACGCCAAAGCCGCGCAGATCAAAGCCGCGATCGAACTCGGGCGACGGTTGACTCTCGAATCCCCGGAGGAACGCCCCACCATCAACTCCCCCGCGGATGCCGCCGCGCTGGTACAGTACGAAATGTCCGCGTTGGAGCAGGAGCATCTGCGCGTGATGCTGCTCGATCGAAGGAACCGCGTGCTGGAAACCGTGGAAGTGTACAAAGGCTCGGTCAATTCTTCACAGGTACGCGTGGGAGAACTCTTCAAGGAAGCGGTGAGAAAAAATTCCTCGGCGATCATCGTGATCCATAACCATCCCAGCGGTGACCCCACTCCCAGCCCGGATGATGTCGCCGTAACGCGTGCTATTGTGCAGGCAGGGAAATTACTGGACGTGGAAGTGCTCGATCACTTGATCATTGGCCAGGGGAAGTGGGTGTCGTTGAAGGAAAGAGGCTTGGGCTTTGTGTAATGAACTAAAATGAATAAGATTGCGCCCGCCCCGGAGGTAAACCTATTATGAATAATCAACCGCATAAATGGCTGATGATCAGTCTACTATTTCTTCTTGCGGCGTGCCAAACACAACCCAGGGTTATTAATCACAACCCGCCGATCCTTTCTGTATCTTTCAGTAAATTCCAGGAGGTGGCGTGCCCATTTGACGAAAACGGTAACTTGAATTGTGGCTCCGGTCATCCCCTAAGCGCATTGGACTGCGATGATATCTTTGAACCGCCCAGCCTGTTCGGCGGGCTTGACCCATCTTACCCGATTGCCATCTGCCAAATTGATGCCATCTATGGTAATTCAAGCGACGAAACAAAAGCCGAAATAGATGCCGGGGAATATTTCTATTATGAAGGCGGTTTATCGGGCAAATACATACGTTATGTCATTTTTCGGAATGATGAGTTCATCCTGCTGAAATCAGAAAAGGAGTTCCGGGATGCGTACGCCCCGATCGAATCGCCTGAAGAAGCCTTGAGCTACGTACTGGCTGTAACAAATCTTTCAGCATCCTATGGCATTGTGTTGGATCCTGCATCCAAATATGTTGTAGATACCATCGAGGATACATTTGTCACCACTACATCGGACGGGTACGATCTTCTTCTATACTCTTATGCCGCTTTTGGGTGCGGACCGCACTGGACATCCGCAGTATTGGTGCATGTCTCAGGCGATGGGATCATTCAGGAACTCAGTCGAACAAATGTGTTCAGGGATCCAAACCTGGATGATGTGTGTTTTGATTAAGCCCTCATGGGAGATGTTTCGGTGACGCACGCCATCATGCAGGCAGGCAAGCTATTGGATGTAGACGTGCTCGATCATTTGGTAATCGGACAAGGAGAGTGCGTTTCTTTGAAAGAACGCGGTTTGGGGTTTGTCTAAAGCCGAGGGTCAGTGTCTAGCTGAAATGGATGAGCGGGCGCTTTTTCATTCAATGATATGATTTCGTGAACATTATCAATTCCGTATCCGGGAGCGTACTTTATGGATTTCTTCTTCAAAAAACGCAAGCCAGCACAACCACAACAATCCAATATCTCAGCGGGACTTCCCAAAATGGGCGATGCGATCTCAGATTCGTTGAAAGCCCATTCCAGGTTCATCAAGCGCGTGAGTTGCAGTCAATGCGGCGCGCCCAAGTCGCTGCCCTCGACGACAGCCTACATCTATTGTGATTTCTGCGGCTCGCTCATGGACTATGATTTCCGCATGGCGAACGCCAACACCAATGCAGGCATCACGAATACGATCTATTCGCGCATTATGATGACAGTGCAGATGCCGCTGATGCAAGCCAAAGCCCGCAATGACCGCGAGGCGGTGCGCCAAATTTACAAACAGGTTTTCACGCAGTGGTTGCAGGAATGTCCGAATGCTGCTTCGCCGCGCGCCATCAAGGACATGGAGTTTCGCAAGCAGTTCATTGATTATTGTGCCGAGTGCGCGGTGATCAAGGATATGGATCCAAATCAAGCCACACTGCAAGTGAAAATGGACGGGCTGGTCGCGCGCTTGCAACGCATACCCACGCCCGGCGGCGCGTGGATGGTCGCCGGTCCGTTTTGGGAGTATGCGGCGTTATTCAGGGAACAGATGATTGGAACCTACGCGCTGATCCGCCAACTGGGTGCGGACCAATTGGACCCCGATCACGCCTCACCGGAAGTTGCCCTGCGCATGGAATATACGACCTTCTGTCAAGCCTGGCTCCCCCACGTCTCCGCCGCGGACGGGGAACGACTCTTGAAATTCTACGGCTTGAATTCCGAATATGATGAAGTCCAGCCGCATGAAAGCGAACAACGTCACTGCGGCAGTTGCGGCTCGGACATTGAAGCGCTCCCGGGCGCGAAACAAGTGGTCTGCGAATCGTGCGGTTTCACATTGGATGTCGGCAGTCAAGCCATTCCCTGCCAAAAGTGCGGAGCGTTGTTGTCATTCCCGGTGTCGGTCAATCATGTGGTCTGCCCATATTGCAGTACGGATACGCGGCGGGTATAGCGGGATTTACTTTACAAATGGGTGTCGTTGAAGGAAACAGGGTTGGGGTTTGCGTAGCGTTTAAACTTTCGAACGTTAAACGTTCAAGGATTACCCGCTCCTCTTCACTCCAAACCCCTGAAACTCTCCAGTCGGAGTCTCCCATTCCACCGTTGACTCGTCCACCCGCGAGGCGCGCGGACCTTGTTCCATCGCCGCGATAAAAAGTTCCACATCTTGGCGTTCCCCTTCGGCAACAGCCTCCACTGTGTCATAACCAACGTTCCGCACCCAGCCGGTCAATTCACCGATCTGGCGCGCGCAATACTCCACGTGCGCGCGAAAGCCGACGCCCTGCACGCGTCCCTTCACCCATACGTGTGCGCGGACGATGTTATCTGACGAAGGATTCTGGTCCATGAGGACTTCCTTTTTTCCGGGAGGTGCTAAAGATGGCAATGAGCGGGATGAACAATACCAGACACAATAAGACCAAATAGGGAGATGCGGTGGTGAGCGTCTTGCCGAGGGCGTTCTGTCCCAACACGGATTCGCGCCAGTCCTGTTCGAGTTTCGAGAGCGGTGCCCCCAAAGCGCGCTCGGTGCCGCGTTCGCAGTCCGCGCCATCGGCGTAGGTACTGGCGAGCCCCAATAGTCCAGCCGAATCGTATGTATTGAGCAGGTAGTTGGTAAATGACCGGGACTCGGCGTACGCCAGAAACGCCTCACCATCATCGGATGGGAAGGAGGCGCACAAGTCCCCTAATGGGATCAATCCATTTTTGCCCGCCGCCTCGATCAACACGCTGTCATAATACGAACTCGGATTGATCTCTGCCAGCGTTGCCACACCTTCCCTCAGCCACGCCGGGATATTGTTATATCCCGCGGCTACACTGCGATATAACATCACGTGCATCAGCTCGTGCGGGATGCGCTGTTCCATGGAAGTGACCTGCCCCGTGCCCGGTGCGATGACCGCAGTCACCACTCCCAGCGCGGTGTCAGCGTGACCCGCCACCCAATCCTCTCCACCTGAGGCGAGCGTGGCGCGCAGGTCATCCTTGCTGGTATAAATAAAAACATCGATGGGCTGTGTGAGATCGAGCGGCACGATGCGGCTGATGGATCCCAAACCCGCCTGCGCGGCGTTCATTGCCTGAGCGCCAAAATTCGCGTCGCCGTTGTACCAATGGATCTTTATCATGTCCGCTTCCAGGGTCTGCCACGTGAAGCGGTTATCCTCATAGCGGACGGAATATGTCTCGCTCTCGAACGTGGTCCCATCTGCCAGGGCGAGTTGATATTTCCAGCGAATGATCGAGAACGGGCGCAAAATATTCAGCCGCGTGTCGAAACGATATTCAACGTGCCCCGGCGGGTTGATCTCGAGCGGTTGCACGTGCGTGAGTCCCTGTGTCTCGTCGAGGATGACAATCGATGCCTGCTGGATCTGGATCGAAGCTTTTATCTCGGCGACGAACGTGATCCCTTCCCCATACTGCACCGAAGCCCCGACATTCGCCAGCTCAACTCCCGACTGCGCCTGAGCCTGCTTCGCGTTAAATAAAGTAGACGCGGCAATAACGACGGCGATGAGTAAAGCTTTT
>Ga0210377_10000915_pt1 | contig 27807 bp, 36 predicted proteins | sample PLM4_65_b1redo_FD_155480 | JGI IMG/M metagenome (GOLD analysis project Ga0210377, IMG submission 155480) | Groundwater sediment microbial communities from an aquifer in East River, Colorado, USA - PLM4_65_b1 redo | ecosystem: Environmental > Terrestrial > Soil > Riparian zone | place: USA: East...
TGAGACGCCAGTAGTTGTCTTTACGTGGTTCCGAGAGGCTGCATCCTTGCTGTGTCTCGAACTCATTCGAGCTGGCCTGAAGGCCGCCGTCATCTCAGGCGACAACTCACCTGCTCAGTCGTCGGAACGCCAACAGCAGTTTCAGAACGGCGAACTACGTGTCTTAGTAGGCACAATTGACACGATGTCAGAAGGCATCGACCTCTGGAAAGCAGACACAGTTGTGTTCCTCGAGCAAGCTTGGGTGCCGTACAAGAACGACCAAGCACAGGCACGCATTCAATTACCCGAACTCATTCATGCGAAGACTGTGTACACACTGGTGGCAGAAGACACAGTCGACGACTCGCTCCAACAAGTGCTCGTCGTCAAGCGCATGTTCTCCGACGAGGCTATGATCACACGTGACGTGCTCTTAGAACGTGGAAGAATCTCTAATCTGACTCTAATCGAAAACCCTTGAAATAGCGACTGAAGTATCCTATAATTGAGCTATGAAGAACAACTATTCACCTACGTCCCTTCAAATCCTCCACCGGTGCTCACGTCAGTGGGTTCTGTCTGAGGTGAAGTACCTACAGCCTACGGAGAAGTCTCCGTACCTGGAATCCGGAACTCTGGTACATGCAGCCCTCGAACGTATCTATCGTGGACAACCGTGGCAGGAGCCCTTCGATCAGGCGACGCGAACTCTGTTAGCGTCTGATGCGAGTGGTGGTATCCTTGAAAAGCGTCTGACCATTGGACGCCAGTTACTGATGGAGTACCCTGACTTCTATCGGGGGGAGTTCATTGTTCCGCTCGCAGTTGAGTGTCCAGTGAAGGTACCGTTGCCTGGAGTGCCTGACGCGTTCATTACGGGGAAGATTGACTTGATCGCGCGTAATTGCTCCAACGGTCACCTGTTGGTCATGGACCACAAGACTGCATCCGACTTTTCCAGTTACGAAGACGAAAGTATGGCACGTGACTTACAGTTCGCGACCTATTCGTGGCTCGCAAGTGTGCTCTGGCCGTTCGAACAAGTCGACTTCGCAGTGAACGTGCTGCGAATGAAGGAAGTGAAGGACCCAGTCATCACTACTACAGGCCAAGTGTCGCGCGACCGTCAAGTCGCGACGACGCCACGACGTGTTCGTGAAACGCTGCGAGCGCGTGGAGTTGACCCTGCAGGGTTCCAGAGTTACTTGCAGCAGCTGAAGTCGGAGTCGCAGTTCTTCCGACGCTGCGCAGTTGCAGTCACTCGCAAGGCGAACGACATCGTACCAACACTGCAGCGTACCGTGTGGCTCGCACGACAGGTCGAAGAAGGACGAATGGGACCTGTAGGCGTTGCACACGCAGACCAGTCATGCAAGTGGGGATGCGATTTCCACGACGTCTGCTTCCTGATGGAAGCGACAGGACTGCAAGATCTCGATCGCTACAAGACGATGCTCGCTCCTTCGACTTGGTACACTAGCGGTTCGAAGGACTACACTACACCAGATACTGCCGCTGATCGCTTACGAGAGTGGACTGCGAACCCACTGCCAGGACTCGGGACACTATGACAGACGCAAAGCCATGCCCACTCACACCCACTATGTCGGAGGATGAAGTGTCTACTGCATTACGAATGCTACTCTGGGGACCTCCTGGAAGCGGCAAGACGTGGCTCGCGGCATCCGCTGTCGAAGTTGAAGAGCTGTGTCCGATCGCGTTCCTGAACCTGGACCGCGGAACGAAGACGATTCGAGACCGTCGAGGCATTCGTGTGTTCACGATTCCGAGCGCAGCGGGTAAGGACGGCTGGGAACAGTTTCGTGCGATGACGGACTGGTTGCTAACGCAGCCACACGAGTTTCGTACAGTGATCCTTGACTCATTCGACGGCCTGTTCCAGATGATTCAGGAGCGCATCATCAAGGACGACACTCTCAAGAAGCCGGACCGTGACCAAGACATCGCAACTCAGAACGACTGGTACAAGGGAATGAACCGTCTGATAAAGGTGGTCGACTTGTACAAGCGGTTCGCGAAGTTCAACCTAATCGCAACCTGTGCGTCACAGCTCAAGACCGACGAGCAGACGACACTGAAGTACTACAAGTTCGCACTCCCAGCAGGACTGGCTGAACCAGTCGCAGGAGCGTTCGACGTGGTTGCGTTTATGCACGCACAGTACGATGGAACGAACACTACTCGGACCTTTCAGACAGTGGAGACGTCGAAGGTGACGGTCGCAAAGGACCGGAACATTATCGGCAAGCCACTACTCGAGAACACCACTATGGCACAGATTTGGTCCGCAACGAAGGAGGTGAATGCTGCCACTGCTGCGCTTGCAACGCTGTCGTAACTAACCGCACGTAAACTAACCCTCAATAGGAGAAACCGCAATGACTGAACCGATTATTTTCAACTGGGACGAGATCGAAGATGGATCCGGGTTTGACTTGATTCCGCCTGGTCCGTATCCCGTCGCGATCACCAAGGTCGAGCTGAAGGACAGCAAGCAGATGATCGACAGTGGTGGCAAAGAAGGCTACCCGTACATCAACGTCGAGCTCACCGTGCAGGAAGGCGAGTTCAAGGGACGTAAGGTTTGGGACATCTGGTCGCTGCATCCGAAAGCGATCAAGATCGGTCTCGGACGCGCTCTGCCAGTGTTCGGCGTCAAGATGGAAGGTGAAGGCAAGTATGGCACGTACGCTGAGATGTGCGGAATGCTGTTCCCCAAGCTCAACGGTGCTACCGCGATCGCTGTCATCAAGCACCAGGCCGCGAACGACGACTATCCGGCTTCCGAACGCGTCAATGCGTACAAGAAGAACGGCGCCATGGCAACCGACGCTGCTGGTCCGACGTCACTCATCTAGAGACGCCATGAAGAAGATTTGCCAGACGTGTCACTGGGCGCGTAGTAGCCCTAGGATTATGGCATCCGTCGAAGGTTCAACCTACGTAATGCCTGGTCCGTGGTGCTCGAATTCAAAGTCCACACGCTTCGGGAGTCAAATTCATGCTCTCGACAGCTGTCCTGAATGGATGCAACGCGACAAGAAAGGGCCCTGGTGGATACGTCTGGCAACTTGGATTCTGCGGAGACTACGCACATGATTCAATTGATGCATTTGGCACCTGCGCATACACATGCGCAGGTGCGCAACCAAACACTGGACGGTCGTGCAGTGATGGTGATCGGTGAGCAAGCAGAGGACGAAACGTTCCTCGCACTCCTCCGGAAGGTGAACCCGTCGTTCGTGATGCTGGACTATCCAGCGTTCGAAGGCGAAGAGGTACCGATGGAAAAGTACGCGGAGTGGATCAACAAGCTGCACCCGAACGTCATCACTGTGCCAGACGTCCGTTTCAACGGAGCCAAGACACTCGAACGAGCGCGTCAGTTCTACGAGTACTTCTTCGGCAGTGATCTGCTACCGAACTGGCCTTGTGAACTGTTGGTCGTTCCTCAAGGCAAATCGCAAGCAGAGTGGTACGAGTGTCTTGATGGCCTGATGGAGTTGAGACCAGACCGTGTAGCGCTAGTCGAAGAGGTCGAAGAGCTTTTCCTCGTGCCGAATGCGGACACGACCAAACTCGACGACTACGCGCCTGGACGAGTTGGCGCATTGATGGCGCTTGAGTACACGCGTCCCGAAGTGCGGCGCACACCCATACATTTCCTCGGACTCAGTGAGGAGATGGAGGAGCTGTACTTTGCGGAGTACCTATTCCCAGGCTGGGTGCAGACGTGTGACACAGCGAAGTGTGTTGCACTGTCGAACCTTGGCATTCGGATCAATCCGATGCCCGGCACGAAGCAGCAGAAGTACCCAGGCCGAGGCAAGCGCTACTTCCAGAAGATGATGAACTGGGACTTGTCGCGGCGTGCCTTACTTGCGCAGAACATCGGCGTCCTTGACGCTTGGTGCAAAGCGAAGGAAGGCCCACTGACGGAGGTGGAAAGTGTGTAGCGTTACTGGAATGTTACGAACAAAAGAGTGGTCCCCAGAGGAGTTTCAACGTGCTCTCGCCACTCTAGGACAGATTCTTGGTCGCTCCACTACACGTGGACGCGACAGTTGGGGTATTACTGCCATCTACGATAGCAAGCGAACTGAGGAGATGCGTATCACGGCGTGTTACGACTCCTCCGACTTTGACAGGTTCTGCAAGCATCTCGTCACGTTGTGGGAACTGACAAGCGACATGCCACGTCAGTTCATCGAGAACCATCGTGCAGAGCCGACGACTGAGGCGGTGATCGACAAGTCGCGTTATGACGTGCAGCCATTCCGACGTGGAGGGTGGTTCGTCGTGCACAATGGCACGATCGCTAACGACGTTGAGATACTCGCCTCCCTCGCACCCTTGAGTACGGCTATCGGCAGTACGAAGATCGACACGTACGCTATCGCACGGTTGCTGGAGGAGAAGATGCTCGCCAGCGCGACGATTACAGAGATGGTCGACTTGCTGCATTCGAGCGTCAAGGGCAGCTACGCATTCCTCTTCGTCAACATGGAGTTGCCGGGAACTGCGTGGCTCATTGCGAATTACAAGCCGCTACACATTCTGCACGACGAAGAGCTCGGCGCGTACTTCTACACCAGTCTAGAGGACAGTTTCGTGGATGGTGTCCTTCCTGGGCTGACAAGTTACGTACAGCAAGTGCCTCCGTACTCCATCGTCAAGTTATCCGCTGCCATCGGTGGCAAGCCGAAGTCGTGCAAGGTCACGATCGAGACGTCGTCTCTACGTGCCAATCCGAAGCAGAAGGCGTTAGTCGTCTGCAGTGGTGGACTAGACTCAACCGTGGCTGCGATGTACCTGTATAAGCGCGGCTACGAAGTTGGACTGTTGCACTTCCGTTACGGGTGTGTGGCAGAGTCACGTGAGGTGTCTGCTGTGAGTGCACTAGCTGCACTACTGCATGCGCCACTATTCTACATCAGTGTACCCGACTTCAAGGAAACTATTGGTGGCAGCACACTGTTTCAGGACCAAGCGACGTATACGTCGGAGAAGGCGGGAATGTCGGGTGCAGAGTTCGCGTATGAGTGGGTGCCTGCACGAAACCTTGTGTTCCTATCACTCGCTGTAGCGCTAGCGGAAGCGAAGGGCTACGACTTTGTGGCGAGTGGTGTGAACCTTGAGGAGGCTGGTGCGTATCCAGACAACGAGATGATATTCATTCAGAAGCTCAACGCTGTACTGCCTTACGCTACGCACCCAGATCGACAGGTGCACCTGCTCATGCCGACCGGCAACCTAATGAAGCGTGAGATCGTGCAGATGGGCTTGGAGTACGGCGCACCCATCCAGCACAGCTGGAGCTGCTACTCGGAAGGCAAAGATGGTCACCACTGCGGTACATGCGGTCCGTGCTACATGCGCAAGACTGCGTTCAAGCTCGCAGGTGTGAAGGACCCCGCATTCATTCATGAGTGGGAAGACTCATTCTGGGACGGCTGCACGCCATACGTGTATCCCGTCAGCACGGAGTTGATCGCATGACAACTCCCACAGTCGATGTCGCAGCACTAAAGCGAGAGCAAGCTGAACTGATCGCTATACGCGACTCGCTGTTGAAGCTCCCGGAGCGTAGAGTGCCAGGTGAAGGTCCTAGTAGTCATACTGACATGGTGCTCGTTGGAGAAGCTCCAGGAGCGAGTGAGGTGCTGCAGCATCGGCCGTTCGTTGGTCCTAGCGGAGAGCTACTAGACCTGATGCTGCAGCTGGTAGGAATTGCACGTGGTACTGTCTGGATCACGAACGCTGTGAACTGGCGTACCATGGACAAGGACCGCAAGAATCGTGCACCTACGCAGGCTGAGATCAACGCCGATGCGGAACGTCTTGAGTCGGAGATTCGCTCCCACAGCCCCCGGCTGATCTACTGCCTAGGTGCGACTGCAACCAAAGCAGTACTTGGGAAGTCGTTGTCGGTGGAAGAGATTCGTGGGTTCCCTATCTGGTCCATGAAGTACGAGTGTTACTGCGTCACCACCTACCATCCGAGCGCTGTGCTACGCGACTACATGAGGTTCCCAGAGTTTCACAAGGACCTGCGAGACCACCCACGCTACCTAGAGATGGAGCTTGGTGGAGTCCAACCGCCAGTAGTCGACTACTCAGTGTACGAAGACGCTGCGCAAGCAAACATACTCATGCAGCAGCTGATGGACTCACCCATCGGCGATATTGCGTTCGACATTGAGACCGACGGGTTCAACTACCAGACGGATCGCATCCTGGAGTTAGGCCTGGCCTGGTTCCGACCTAGCACGGGTGAGATACGTGCAGCGATACTTCCGATGGAAGTGGCCTGGAGCAGACCACTGCTCTCGCAGCTGATGCTCAAGAAGAACGCGGTCTGGCACAACGGTAAGTTCGACGTACGCTTCCTGCGCTACCAGCAGGAAGTAGATGCAGCCCTCGACGACGACACCATGCTCATGCACTACGCATTAGATGAACGTCAGGGTGTGCACAGCTTGAAGATACTCGCACGCGAACGTTACAACTCGCCATGGTACGAGGGCGAGATCAAGCAGTACCTGCCTAATTCGAAGACGCCGTATAGCCGCATCCCGAATCCCATCCGCTGGAAGTACCTTGCGTTCGACGTTTACTACACACTGATGCTAGCACGTGACCTTCGCAAGGAGATGGTAGCGGATGAAGTGCAGCACCTGTACAAGACTGTGCTGATCGAAGGTGCACAGTCGTTCTCGAAAGCGGAGATGTACGGTATCTGCGTCGACATGCCTCACCGGGAGTACTTGCATAACGTGCTGTCGGAGGAGCTTGCGCAGAGGCAGGCAGTCATCGTTGTAGACGCCGCTAAGGTCGGCATTACTGTCACAAATGGGAAAGCGAATGCGCAGATCAATAGCTGGCTGTACGACGGTCATAAGTGGCCTCTGTACGAAGGCAAGCGCACTAGTGTGAAGGAGTCCTTGGAGCGTTTCCCTGACAGACCGGAGACGTTCATGCTGCAGCAGTTTCGCCAGACCGCGTACCTGATAGGTACGTTCGTGAATGGGCTACCACAGCATATGGACGCGCAGGGCCTCATCCATCCGGACGTACTCATGCATGGCACAGTCACAGGTAGGCCTGTGATCCACGACCCTCCACTGCAGACCGCACCACGCAAGCACAAAGACATCAAGCGAGTGGTGTGCAAGGCTAGGCCTGGACATGTAATCGTCGCTGCAGACTACGATCAGCTGGAAATCCGGGTTATGGCGTGGTATAGCCGGGATCAGAACATGATAGACGGGTTCACCAAGCCCCTCACCATAGTCCGCAGCCCACATGAGGGGCCTCCCGCCATAGCCATGGCAGACCGGTTCGCGGAGCCCACCTACACCTGGCAGGACGTAGGAGACACGGTGTATGAGTACCAACCTGACTTCCATACACGCGGTGCTGCACTGGCGTTCGAGAAGCCGTGGTGGGAGATTACCGAGGACGAGCGGTACGACTACAAGTTCGTCATCTTTGGTGTCCTGTATGGTCGCGGTGCACGCTCGCTAGCCCTAGACCCACAGGGGCTGCATGGCAAGACCGTCAAGCAAGCTCAGCGGTACATCGATGGTCTGTGGGCAGCGTTCCCTGACCTAAAGGCGTACTATGCTGACGTGACCAAGTACGTACTCAAGCATGGTGAGATCGTCACTGCGTTCGGACGCAAGAGGCGCTTCCCCTTCATCGGGAAGGACTTCTGGTACAAGATCGAGAAGCAGATAAAGAACTTCCCAGCGCAGAGCACTGCCAGCGATATCTGTGTGTCGGGGTTCAACGTCCTCAGTAAGGAGCTGCCGAGTCAAGTACGCGGCCAGCCTCTGTTCACAGTGTACGACAGTATCGAGTCAGAGGTGCCTGAAGACCGCGTGTCGGAGGCAGTAGCACTCGTAAAGGAAGCAATGCAAAACCCTCCACTGGAGTGGAGGAACATACCCTGGACGGTGGACGTAGAGGTAGGTCCGTCGTGGGGACAAGTCAAACGTTATAAGGAGACTACATGAAGCACGCATTCCACATTTCGCGCGCGTACTGGTTCAGTGCTGCGCACCGCATTGAGAATCATCCGAAGTGCGGCAGACTACATGGTCACAACTACAAAGTTGTGGTCACGCTGGGTGGCGATACGCTACCCTCCGATGGCATGTTACTGGACTTTGGTGCCGTCGATAAGATCGTCAAACCCATCATTGATGGGTTGCTAGATCACCGCTACTTGGTGTCAGCGAGCAACGTTGCAGCCCACGACCCCTACTTGAAGGCCTCAGAGGAGTCACCTGACCACGAAGCCGACATCTGCATGCTGCACACGCCTACGAGTACAGCAGAAGACATTGCATATCGTCTCTGCGCCATGATCACGGCAGCAATAGTCGCCCTGAACCACAAGCCGTACATCGTTGTCGAGCGTGTAGCGGTTTGGGAGACTCACAGAAGTGAGGCCGTCTATGAACCCTGAACCGATAGGTCTCGATGCCAGACTCGCAGTGAGTGAAGTCTTCGGACCCACGATTCAGGGCGAGGGAAAGAACCTTGGCAGGCCAGTCATGTTCCTTCGTCTGATGGGTTGCAACCAACACTGTGTGTGGTGCGACACTCCGTGGACGTGGAGATTCTCTGAGCAGTGGCCACACGAGGGTGGCAAGGTGTTCTCAGCGAAGGAAGAGACGAAGATACGCACTGCGAGCGAGCTTTTGGACGCGTTGGAATTCTGGCCCAACCGCGGCCTAACTCGCTCACTCGTCCTCAGCGGTGGTGAGCCGATGTTGCAGCAGGATCAACTCCAACCCCTCACGGAAGCACTTCGCATCCGTGGCTGGTGGGTCGAGATGGAAACCGCTGGTACAGTAGTCCCTATGCATGAGAGTCTTGTCGCGCAGTATACAGTCTCGCCGAAACTGTCCAACTCCGGCAACGCAGAAGCACTTCGTCACAACAAAGCTGCTCTTCGGAAGTTCGCAGCGCTGTCAGAAGAAGGCAAGGCGGTGTTCAAGTTCGTCTGCGCAGATATGCGCGATATGCAGGAGGCCGATGCTATCGTCCGCGAGTACGAAATCAACGAACTCAACGTGTACGTCATGCCCTTAGGAATCACGCAGGACGCACTCAACATTCACACGCACGAGATTGTCGAAGCCGCGATGCGGCGTGGGTACAACATTACTACTCGGCTGCACATCACACTGTACGGGAATCGGAGAGGTGTGTGATGTCGAAGTCGAAGCACTACGTCGGGGCTTGCTCACGCTGCGGAGTACATCGGGATACACTGCATCGTGATCATGTGATACCCAAATGGGCTAGTGGCTCAGACGACGAGTCGAACATCCAATATCTATGTGCAAACTGTCACGAAGATAAGACGCGTGAGGAGCGTGCTCAGTATGGGTGGGCAGAGAAGTGTCAGGACCCACAACGTATCGCAAAGCTAAAAGCTGTGAAGCGGTCTCCTACGTGGGTGGCTGCAGTAACCTCAGCTGCAAAAGAGTGGTGGCGTACGCTACCAGAAGCCAAGAAGCGCGAACACGCAGAAGCGCGTCGCGAAGAATCAAAGAGGAGGAACCATGCCAGTTGACGTTGAACGTATCGAATTCTTGACTACCGAACTCCTACGTGCCATCGGTGAGGACCCTGGAACTCCTGAACTGAAGGACACACCGCGTCGAGTTGCACACGCGTGGAGAGAGTTCATTGACTACGACCCCGGCAACCACGAAACCACTTTCGAATCAGTAACTGCCAATCAGATGGTAGTAGTAAGTGGTATGCGTGTTTGGTCGTATTGTGCGCACCACCTAATTCCATTCTGGACTGACATCTCGATCGGGTACCTGACTGGCCACAAAGTGCTGGGGTTGTCTAAGTTCGGGCGGATCTCACAGCTCTGTGCACACCGCCTGCAGCTGCAGGAACGTCTTGTGGAGCAGATTAGCGACGAGGTGGAGCGTCTCACGGAGACTCCACACGTAGCAGTACTTGCGGTTGGAGAACATCTCTGTATGGTGTCACGCGGGATCAAACTCCCATCACGCATGGTATCTAGTTCTCTCAAGGGTGCCTTTCGTGAGGAGCCTGATGCACGTGCCGAGTTCTACAAGCTGGTGGAGATGTCCACTCGGAGGACGGGATGACCATTCCTATTACGAGTGAGACTATCGTTACTGCAGTCATCTGTGGACTGCTCGGATTGCTCGCCGCCTACGCGCTCGTTATCAAACCGCGCAGACCAGACCCTTGGGAACGACATCGAGCTGCAGACGAACGTACGAAGGTGCAAATCATGGCGTACACTATCTCACTCCGTACACTCTACGAAGCTGCACAGCACTCGTCTAGCGCTGAGTTCATCGCGTACGTGATATATAGAATCAGTCTCGAGTGGGGTGACAACGACGCCTACCGCGAGATTCGGCGTCGGTACTATACAGTCACTAATACGCAGTTCGACTTCTCGTCTCCACAGCCCATCTTGACGGCAGAGCAGTTGAAGCAGGAGATTCAGAAGACCAGGTACAGGTAGTGGGGAACACGGAGGGCAGTTCGGAAGGAACTGCCCTCTCACGATATAGGCACTCTCTAATCTATTGCTAATCAAAATGGGGGAATCGCTAATCCTAGGCTAATCCGCATACCGTATAATTAGATATAGGCACACACATAACACCAAGTGAAGTAGTCAGTGCCGATCTTATTCAGGAGGTGCCACATGGCAGATTGGATTTGTGTCAAGCCGGGTTGCGGTCACACTGTAATTGCAGCAGACCGACCCCAACCGATCAATTGGTCGGATGGTCACACGTGTTACTTTCGCAAGGTGCACACAGGTGAGAAGTTCGGTGACCTGAAGGGCCGTCTGGAGAGCGAAGACGAAATGGTCTTCGTCGATATGGGACCGGGCAAGGAGTGCTTGCTGGTGAGCAATCACTTAGCGGAGAACCGATACGAAGTGGTCGACACTTACGGTGGCTTCGGAATCGAAACGATCACGGACGACACTCATGCATGGACGGAGCCGACATAAGGAGGTATCATGCGCAACTTTATCGCAGTCTTCGTCAACAACATTTCGCAGAACGAATTTTCCACGCCCATCCAGGCGTACACCTAGGACCAGGCTGTCGCGATTGCCGAAAAGATCGCCCGCGACGAAACGATGGATTACACTAACGGTGTGATGCTCAAGAGCGTCACTGCGCTGGAAACTAAATAGGCAACAACCGGCTTGACCTACGAGGAATGAAATGCCCCACGACGCGACTTCAGCTGCAGGGCAGCTATCGGCGGTAGGTTCGGTCGGATCTTGCGAACGTCGTACGTGGAAGAACAATCGTCGCCCGTAGAAGGAGGCTCACTAGACTCTCTAATCTATCTCTAATCTAACTCAAGTGTTTGCTAAGCCTACGCTAATCAATGTATCCTAAAATTATTATATGAACACACACAAGGTTCACACACTTTTTCACAGGCAACAGGAGGCCTAAAATGACTACTACTCTGTCCGCTCACGTCCCAGGCACAAAGGTGTATCTCACCTGTAACGACACGTGCCACAATGCCACAGGTGAGGAATGCGATTGCATCTGTGGCGGTGCCAATCACGGTTGTAATCATATTGGTGTACAACCCCAGGCAGTGGCGATGACGATCCCGGCGCGCTTCAAAGAGCACTTTCCGGAAGATGCGCAAGCGTCACTGACGTTCCATGACACGCCCGCGAAGGTAGCGGTTGCTCACACTGAGTCGGCAGACGCTGCAGTACGCGATGAAGCTCAGACGGAAGTGGAAACGACACCGGAGCCAATCGATGTCGAGGCAGTACTCGCAGAAATCGCGCGCAACGAAGAGAATGCGCAGGACGTACTCAATGACTGACACGCATACGAACCAAGGGAGCGCTGGCGACAGCACTCCTCTCGGCTTACAACAACGTCAGCAGTTCGCAAACCTGGTGGGTGAGAAGGCGAAGAACGTCATCGCTGCTCTCCAAAAGGAAGTGACTGCCGACGCCGACGCGATCGAAACTCGGTTGCTCGCACGCAACGGTTTGTCGATGTCCTACGACGACTTGGAGCGAGAGATCCGCAAGTTGCAGCGTCAGCTGGACGAAGTTGACTTCGACGATGACGCGACTTGGTCGAACCTGAAGGAGCAGCGCGACGATCTCGACGAGACTGTCGAGAGTGAGCAGCAGTTGATTCGTCAGCGTTACGAGGCAGAGATTCAGAGCGTACGCTCGAAGATGAATCAGGAACTACACCAAGCCACAACTGGTAAGTCCGAGCGCGAAGCAGTACTCACACAGCAGATGGAAGTGCGTGAAGAGGAACTATTGAAGGTGCTCGTTCCAGGTGTGCAAGAGCAGATCGATACGTTGCGTACACAGGTTCCAACTGCACGTGCATTGTCTCGCTCGTTGCGCACTGAAGTAGAGCACACGCAGCAAGCGATTGAGCAGAGCCGCGGACGTCTCGTAGCACTCGTTGGTGACGCTGCAGTACGCGCGAAGACCAACCTGTTGATGGCGACCACGATGGGAGAGGCACGCAAGTGGCTCGACTCCATCCCGAGTGTTGCTGAGATGATCGCAATCGCTGAGAATCCCGAGCAAGGTCTCAAGGGCATGGTGGAGCGTCTCACGCCAGAGTTCCGGTTGTCCTTACCTCAGCCCAAATCTGAGGACACCACGGAAACTGACGAATCTGAAGTGGAAATTTCACGCTCTAACCAAGCTATCGAAGTGCAGTTCGTCGACTAGAAGGTAATAATGGACTCCGGGTACAACGTTCGAATTTTGAACTATCTAGACCCGATGTGGGTTGAGAGGAAGGTGACGGCTGTCACCTTCCCTGCACCACCATTTCCGGTCCTAGGAACCATCTATGCGGAGGACAGTTGGCGCTCGGATGTACTGGAGCGCGGGGAGGAAATCTTCCGCAACAAAGGGCACAGAGTTCGCGGTAGCACATTCACTGGACGTGGACCCGCATTCATTATCGAGTACCGTCTAGGGCAGCTGTTCGACCTAAACCTAGTGAGGCTCGACTCACGTGATATCGCGGTTGTACCGAAGTCGATCTACTGTGCCTCGACGTCGTATGCTACAATACTAGAGACACCGAAGCTGAGGTATGCGACAGACGCGATACTTGAGAGTGTCCAACTTATCGCGAAGTCGTGTCATCCCGCATCCCACACAGCCATACCGATGGCACCTTGGCTTACGCTGCTACTGCAGCTAGAGCGAGCCGAACGAAAGGAGGCGAACGGATTCATCTTCGCGGACGACGTCACCGCAGGCTTATACTTCACTGACGTCGACTTCAGTGCCAACGCAGCGGTGGATCAACTGTTCCAGTACGCGACAGTATCCGACTGCTTCGATCATGAAGCACGTCTCGACGTACGAGACACGGTAGTTCTTTATCCGACACTGTCCGAACACCTGCGCTACCAAATGCTGCCGCTGCTGCAGAGCAACGAGCGCCTGGCTGTGAAGGCGACGGACGCTATTGACCGAGTGCTGAGGATTCAGCGCCGGAATGCTAATGCTATGGAGGCTCAGAATGGGTAACGAAACCAAGACCAAGAAAGTCAACCCCTTGCTCACGTTCGTGCTGCAGGGCTTCGCAAAAGCGCTTCGCCCGCCTACGCCAGGACAAGTTCGTGCTTACCTGAAGGAAGAGCAGGGCAAGCTCGTCGACTACTCGACTGCACGCTCACTCGCTGGGATGGCGAAACGTCGCCTCGGCAAAGGTGAGACGATCGACACGATGCCGGTGGAGGAAGAACTCTCAAGTGGACGTATGCGACGTACAGCGACGTACGGTCGCTAGTAGCAGAACGTCGTGAACAAGATTACAGCCCTGGAGAGGTGTCCAGGGCTGTAATCGTCTTACAGGGCAGGTAGGAGGCCCGTTGCCCTTACAGGATGTCGAGGTGGTCAGTCTGCGGAGGGGCAGATATCTGCGAGCGCGGCAGACGCATGTACTTCACACCGCGAGCAATCTGAACACCAAGTAGCAACGAAACGATAGCCACCGCCAACGCATTCAAGCTTGCGTCATCGATGGGGAAGTGCGCAAGTACGGCGAGTGCCTTCAAGGCGAAGAACACAATCGTCACGAGCGCTGCAAGTAAAGTAGGATCCCAGCTCATTTAGTTATCTCCTTCTGACGCGTCGCGTCAGTGATTTGATCCTTCGTGATCGCACGAAGTTTTTGTGAGTCGAACACTTCCTCGCGTCCTTGGACGCGAACGTTATCCACCCTCACCTCTGGGTGGGTCGTCAACGTGAAACTGATATCGTACCGCACCAGCACCTTCTCGAGTGTGCGTATGCGCTCTGCCAAGGCGTCGCGTTCGCGCTTGTGCTTGTGAATTAGGTCCTGAATCTCGGTTTCGTGCTTTGTATCCATCAGTCGCATGTCATCGTCCATCGACGCGATCTCGCCGCGAGCATCACGAAGTGCGGCTGTCGTCTTGTTCATAGCCTCGAGTAGGTTGTCACCGTACGTAACAGTGCCCTTTCTCTTCCGCCACCAGTCACGCAGTATAAACGCGATGGTAGGCACCACTAATGTCGCGAGTCCTAAAATCAAGTTGACTTCGGTTTGCTCCATACACGCCTCTCTACTTGATGCGATACGACCCGTGAGTAGATCGCACACGTTTGGTTCCTGAGCCTGTCCACGCACCCGCTGCGAAGTCCTTCGCAATAGACACAGTGCTCCAGTTCGGAGTCAGGATCGAGCCGTACGACGGTGTCGTCAGTGCGGCACTATTGTCGTCACAAGCACACACTACTTCATGCACCTGGTTCGTAACTGTGAAGGCAGCGAAGGGAAGCGTGAAGGCATGTGTCGTCGTATTGCTTGTGCCTGCGGTTCCATCGGCTCCAGTAAAGTCGAGCGTATCGCCAATGATCCGATACTGATAGGTGATGTTCGTTGGGACTGCGGAGTAGCCGGTACGAGTTGGCACCCACGATAGCCAGCGTGTCTCGTATACTGAGACGTGCTTCAGATTCGTGTTCGTGTATGTAGGCACACTCCAGTTGAAGGCTGCGGTGCCACTGTTCGTTGCGGCGAAGCGTCCGATAGGAGTGACAGCGTCCGTTGACGCAGGCGCCGCTCCTGACGCAGCAATGTACTTCTCATTCGTAGCTGTATTCGAGAAGTCTCCATCTACGTGAGCGTTTGGTAAGCGAGCGAAGCCTAGGAACACGGAGGTGTCGGAGACGCGCCAACCCACGTACGCGAAGAGATCGATCTCTTGTGTGGCTAGTTCCACGGCACCCGCATTGAACGTTGATACGCCTGCGTTTACTGTGACTGCGAGCGCACTTGTAACAGCACGCCAAGTGTCCGCGATCTTGAACCACAGAGGTCGTGTCGCAGACGGTGTTGTCCCATCCGCATGTGTCACAGTGAGGGTGAGGTTGTTTGCAGCAACTGTAGGAGCGAGTTTATAGTCGGTCTCGCGGAAGAGTCCAGTGTTCAGATACGCACCATTCCCATCCGGAACGACGTATACGTACTCTCCAGGGTTTAGCACACGGTAAGTAACAGTGCCCGCGTTATTCTGTACTGTTAGCGTCCATGCCCCGGAGCTCGTCGAGTTGATGAGCAAGAAGGGATGGTTGCCATCCGCTCCCGGAGGTAACTTCACGATTCGATTCGCTCCGTTACAGTCGAGACGTTGAATTAGGTAGTCGCCGTCGGTGAGAGTGAGTGTGACCGACATTACGACTGCATTCGAGAAGTCCTTGCGGATGATCGTCCCGAGGAGCAGGTTGTAGTACGTGGCCAGTACGAACTGGTTGCCATCAGTGACTGTGCGATCGTTTAGTGTACCCATGCGTCTCCTTTACGCGCCTGGCAGCCAGGCTTGGAAGACACCCATGCGAGAACCACCAGAAGCAGTCCATGATGCAGAGTGACTTGGGAAGGGCTGTATCGTTGTCGAGCCAATTGTGACATACGCGCTCTCGACGGGGACAGCGTTGTCTTGAGCATCTGGCAGCCGTACGACTCCACCACCGTTGAGTGTGAGGGGGAGTGTATACGTATGAGTAGTCGCGTTGCTCGTTCCGTTGAGAGGCTCCGCCACGTGTATGTGGAACACGCCGGCTGTACTGTTGAGACCACCCGCGAGACCATCACCGGAGACCTTGTAGCTGTACGAGGCTGACCCTGGCACTGCACTGTAGCCCGTGATCGTCGGGACCCACTTCATCCAGCGTGTGGACATTACAGGCCAGTTGATGACGATCGAAGTCGCGGGAATTGACCACAGATACGTCGCAGAGACACCCAGAGTGGCGTTGAAGCGTCCAATGAGTGCGACTTCATCTGTCCCTGCGGGAGCAGCTCCAGAGAACATCGCATACCGTGTTAGTGTAACCGTTGTGCTGAAGTGCGAGTATAGGAAGGCCCACGGGATACGTGCAGCAGCGATGAATACGCTACTGTCGCTAGCACGCCATCCCAGATACACGAACAGGTCAACGTCTTGCGTCGAGTTCTCAGCACCTCCTAAGTTTGCGTAGTTCTGTCCTGCGTTCGCAGTAAAGCTGAGTGCGGCGGTGATCGTACGCATCGTGTTGCCGATACGTATCGTCACTGGACTCGCAGGCGTCGGATCGTTGCCGTTTTTGTCCTTGAGAGCGATGACGAGGTTGTTGCTCACGACAGTGCGTGAGATTTGGTAGTTCAACCCGAAGCCCTGAGGCCCAACCACCTGGTTGAGGAAGTGGTCCCACCTGACTCCGAGCGACTGAGCAGCCTCCGTAATAAGCACGGATCCGTCTGTTCCTGGGTTTAGCACACCCATCGTATCGACTCCAGACGCTATCGCTAACTGCCCCTTCGCACTGAAGACGTCGGGTACACCAGCCGCCATGTTATCGCGCCAGTACGTGTTCAGGAATGGTTCGTCGATCGTGTCGCCAGTCAAGAACGTCGGGACTGGTGTGTACGTCATTGGTCACCTCCGTAGGTAGTATTCATCTCGCGTAAGTCCGCAGGCGACTGTCCAGGGTACCAGTTCCTTGGCAGCACTGCGATCTTCGGTCGTGCAAGGCGAGCGCTCTCGATCAGGTCTCGAGCGCTCGAGTTCTCAGTTACCGGGCGTTCCATCAATGCTTGCTCAATCGCAAGTCGTGTCATCAGTGGTGGGAACAGCACCTGCCGTGCTAGTCCCGAGTTGCCGTTACCACAGCGTGCACAGTACAAGAAGGGCTCATCAGGATCCGCATAGCTGTGCTGTCCGCAAGGACATGCGACTGCCCAGCGTCCGAAGTCAACGAACGCCGAGAGTGGTGAACCACCAACTCGCTGCCCATCCCAGGCAGCTGTAAACTTGCCGAGAGCGATCGACTGGTGAGAGAGTACGAGCATCCACTCCGCAACCGAAGGGAAGCCGGCTCTCATGGCAACGTCGCGTGCAGTGATTAGTCGCATAGCATTCACTCCTAAGCTACCACCATCGGAATGGTGTGTGGCACGGTCCAAAGATTGGCTGCGGGCGTAGTGACAGGCTCGAGCTGCACTTCGAGGAGTGTGTTTGAGCCAGCCGCGTTTGTCCACTGACCACGTACGTAGTAGACACGATAAGTTCCTGTGATACCGACAGTCGTGAGGTTGACGTCGACCTGCGTACCTAAGTCGAGCGCGAACTGCTTATCCGGAGTCGTCTTCATCGCGAACGCCAAGTGCTTCTGTGTGGGTGCGTATTGCGAGCGAAGCCTGCGTGCGAAGTAGGACGCGTAGTTGGTGTTGTCGACCCAGGGATAGTCAACGCGAAGTGTGCGTACATTGAAGAGCGCTATGCTTGCAGTATCGTCTGCAGTCCCACCATCTGCCTCCGTAACTCCGAGTAGGCGTGTGCCACGAACCACAAGGGGCACTGTTACGTATCCTGCGGTGAGTCCGTTGTTCGTGACGAGCAAGCGGCCGCTGGATGCGAACTGATCCACGGACACCGAGAAGTCGGCAGTAAGGTCGAGACCTGTGCCATCGTCTGCTGTGTTCGCGAAGTAGTCGACTCCAGACACGGGCTGTGTCACACTCACTACTGCCGCTAACGGGTCACCGTACGTGAAGTCGATGATACGTTCGAAAGACTCTCCCGCCACTAACCTGATCGGACTTGACGACTGCCACATAACACCAAATGTCTGCGTACGTATCGTAGTGCTAACGCGTATCGAGTTTCGGATGGAGTCCCACGGCTCGATGATTTGTAGTGAGCCTAGGAACACGTCAGCGTCCGTGATTGTGAAGGCACTCACTTCCGTGAAGTGTCGGTTGCGGAACGTCAAGCTCCCATCCCCAGCGAGCCAGAGACGCCCGAGCTCACTGAAGGCGAGATCGTAGAGTGCGCTCGAAGCACTAATGCCTGCAGCGTACCAGTTGGGATGTGCATCAACGCCGTGTTGGAGGTCTCTACCCCAGACCGTAGGCCAGCCGATCTTATCGAGCACAAGGTTCATAGACACGTCACAGCGTAGTGTCGACTGCAGTGGGATATCGATGAGGCTCTTCTGATCACGTAGTGTACCCCAGCCGTCCTCACCACTGAGTTGAATACGTCGTATGCCACGACCAATGCGTGTCGTTGGCACACCTGTCTTGCCTGACATCAAATCGTAGCGCAGTCCGGATGGCGATTGCACCCAGAGTCGGAACAGACGCCCGACATTCGCATTAGGGTTCGAGAAGGGATCGTATACTGCGTTCGGGTCTTGTAACACGCAGTTGAGTCTTCCGACGGTATCAGTTTCGAAGCCCTCTCCACTTGCTGACACGATGTAACGCTTCCCGCGTTCCCAGTTCAGACTGCTCATCGCGAGGGCGTCGTTGTGACCGTCGAAGAGTCCGTCCCCGTCCCAGTCGATCTCGAGTGCGAAGCGATCTTGGATGTCCGTCTCGGACCCGAACTGGAACTCACCGAACTTACCCTTACCAAAGCGTGCGAAAGTCATTAGCCACCTCGCTCCCGTCGACGGATCTCGTCTTCAATCATGGGCGCGAGAACGAACTTGGCCTCGTCGGCGTCCGCAGTACTAATCAACGGATGGTAATCTACCACGACTGTCGTAGCAGGTTTGGCACTCGACGCAAGTGCAGATGCTCCTGCAGTCGCAGGCATCGCAAAGTTACCTGTCACACCACCGATGGTCGGCATCTGCAAGCCACGCACACCTGTCATGAAGCCTTGGATAACACCTTCTCCTAGAGGCTCACCGATCTCAGCAGCCATGACAGCGGATGGGCTGTGGATGCTGAAGAAGCCGGCGAGCGTATCCTTGATGCCTTGCCCGATCTTGCGCAGTGCGTTGTCCAGCTGGATAATCTTCGAGAACAGCCCATTGATGATCCCCTGGATCAGATTCCGACCGAGCTCCGCCCAGTCGATGTTCTTGAACTTCTCCCACAGCTTCTTGATCGCGTTGTCGAACAACAGCTTCAAGTTCTCCCAGCCGTTCGAAATGATTGTGCCGAGCGAACGCATGAGGATGTCCCAAATCTTGCGAAGTTCGACCCCAAACATGTACCAGCTGCCGTTCTGAATATTCTTCCAAGCCTGCTGTATGTGGTCCCAGATCGCAAGCGCGTTCGTAATGAGTGTAGTAATAGTGTCGAAGGTGTTCTTGAAAATCATCGACATCCACCCCAACTGACCCGTCGAAAATTGAGTCCAGAAAGTTAGGCCACGCTGAATCAACCCGGATATATAGGTAATGACGGAATCCACAATGTCGCGGATCCCCCACCAATTGTTCTTCCAGGCGAAATAGAGCAGCGCCAGTGCGGCGATGATAAGTGCAATGACAGCGACCACGATCAGGATGGGTGCAGTGATGGCACCGATGATCGTAATGACTGTACCGAGAGCACCAATGAACGTTCCGAGAATCACGAGCAGCGGACCCATAACAGCGATTACGAGTGCAATCCCAACCGCCCATTTCTGTTGCTCAGGCGTAAGTTGACGCACCCACTCAAGGAATCGTCCCAACGCTGCGACGAACTGTAGTGCGTAGGGAAGGAGAATCGTACCAAGCATGCCCCACGTATCAGCGAGTTGCGCCTTCAGGATACGCTGCTGGTTCGCAAGACCACTCGACGTACGTTCGAAGTCACCTTGTGAGGTCGTAGTCTGCTCGAGGATGAGTGCGTAGCGAGCTTGCAGCTTTGCAGCTTCTGTTAGCTCACCGTTCGCACCTGCTAACCCCATCTCCATCGCTTTCGCCTTCACAGCAGCCTCAGACAGGTTCACACCGTACTTACGCATCGGCTCTACTTGCCCGACTAGTCCGGACTGCATCGCACCGAGCACTTCCTCTGGAGAGGCGTTGTTGAACGATGCCAAGTCTGCAGCCAGGTTCACAAGACTCATGGACATATCGGCTGCCGGCTTCTGTCCAAGCCCCATCGTCAAGAACAAGTTCCCGTACGTGCCAGCTGCCTCTTCGGCTTGCTGACGCGACATGCCGATTGATTCTGCGGAGGTCAGTCCCCAGTTGTTGATCGCGTCTGCAGAATCACCAAACACGACGTCGACCTTGTTGATAGTTTCGCTCAAGTCAGATGCAGCGTCAATCGCTTTCAGTGAACCTGCCACAATGGGCAGAGATACACCAATCGTCCACTTCGTGCCGAGACTGGTCATTCCCTGTCCAATGCTAGTCATCTGCTTGCCCATTGAAGTGGCAAACGTACTCACGGTGTTGTCGGCAGACTGAGTCGCCTTGCCGAGGCTCGTGGCATCGCCTAACAGTTCAACGAGTAGCGAGTATACAGTCGTCATGGTTTCTTGGCCTGCGAGAACTGGCGGAATATCGCCAGCACCTTCTCCGCAAGGCGCTCTCGTAACGTCTGGCGCCCTTCGGGTGTTTGCTGCAGTACCTGCTTCTCAAACTGCTCAAGGTAGTCGGGCAGAAAGTCCTCCGGCTTGAACTTCTTCTTGCTGCCGGATGCATTCGCGATCACTGAAGCGAGAAGTGCCATTCTAGCATCCGCGCGGTCTTCACCGATCGGATAGATGCGACTGTACGCGATCCACTCAGAGAATTCGTGGCTCGACATGCGGCCTTGGAGTTCGTAGACGGTACAGTGCATCATCTGCGCTAGCTGGAACCAGAATCGTCGCTCTCCTCGCCCAAGGAGTTTTTTGCTAACTCCTCCACGTCCTCATCCGTGATGCCGGACAAGCGTTGCGCGACTTCGAATATGCGCTGAAGAGCGCGTGAGCTCTTTCCGGTGAGCCAGTCCTTATCGCCGAGCGAGAACACCTTCTCTTTGCCGTCCGGCGTCCAGGTCGTCTCGATCACGAGCTTAGCTCGAATGTCTGTCATCTCGATCTCAGGCTTCCCCTTCGAACCTGTCTTCTTGAGCATCGAACTCTCGAATCGGTCACGTTCGTGTCCAGACAGTCCACGAACGAGGAACTCGGCACTCTTCCACTCGGGGATAGTGACGAGTTCCTCTTGGATGTCGGACGTACCTTTGATTAGCTCGCGTAGAGCTGCAGCAGTAGTCGGGTTAGTCATGTTGGGCCTCCAAAGCTCACATCGTTACGAAATCGTCACAGGGCCACTGACTTGCAGTGTGCACTCTGTGGTAAGAGCACCAGCCTTCGGCGCGTTCGGTTTCCACTTTTTCAGGATCGCGCCGAAGTGAATGGTGGTTGTGCCAGTGTCTGGCAAGACGATCTGCCAGTTGCGGCGGGGCATAGCAGGGTCGAGAGCGAGTGAGGCAATGCCTGTCGACTCGTCCTGCGTAGCACTGTCCATACGTGTGTTGCACTCAAAGGAGACCTCTCCACCTTTGCGCAATACGCCGATGAACTCTTGCCACTTGTTGCTATCGTGATTCGTCACGTCCTCGGTCTCGACTTCGACCTCAGGACCTTCGATATCCAGTACCTCAGCGACTGTCGCAAAGGTTTCCGGTCCACTACCGTCACCCAGTTGCAACAGTGTGCCGTTTGAGGGTTCAGCTTGTGTGGTCATGCGTTCTCCTTATTGCGGGAGCTGAATCACGCTGAACTTGATCTCGGCGTGGTTAGCTTCCAGATAGATGAACCCGTCCGTCTGCTTCCAGCCAGAGCTCTTGAAGGGCCCGAGCTGATGGATCTCGCCAGCGGGTATCGAGTAAGCCGGAATGTCGCCTGTTCGATTGTGAGCATCCGCCTTACTAGTAACGGTCACAGTGTGCGGTGTCGCACCTGTGTTGTGAGCAAGAACCAAGTCTCGTTCCGAGCACTTGAACTGGTTCTTGTTTGCGACGTCGGCGGCTGTCTCAGTAACGAGTAGCGCGCCAGGCGTGATCGGGAGTGTCGGATAACTACCCGATGCGTTAGTCTTCGTGAGAGTCGTTCTCGCCATTGGTCGCTCCTTCTGTGGGCTGCGCAGTCCCCTTCACTGTGCGTTTATGCACAGCGTCGTGGATCTGCGAGTGGATCTGCATATCACGCAACTCGAACGTCGTGAAGTCGCAGTACTTGCACTGATGCAAGCTATACCCGGACCAGTTGCCAGTCGTGAAGTGCTCGGACACTTCTGTTGTGACAGCGGGTTCGGTTAGTACACGTGTTTGTACCTTCGGTTTGTTAGACATCGTATCTCCTCGGCCATCGGAAGTCCATAATCCACGCGAATGCGTTCTCCGCGGGCTCGTTATCCAGTCGACCATAGTCAATCACTTCTAAGTCACGCTCACCGACGTGCGTCTTGAGTGCAGTAACGACCAGCTTCGATAGTTGCTCACACACAAGAATGTCGCGTGCCCAGCACGTAACTTGTACTCGAGGTTTCTCAGTTGAGTCTGCACCGTCATGCGAACTTGATAGCGGTGGTGCATCAATCACGTTGTATACGAGAGCTGGATACGACCCAGGTTTCGGAAGCTCCAACGGATACACACGGGTGTCTACAATGGCTTGAATCGGTGCGTCGGATAGGAACGTTTTTACGTCGGTTAGCAATGTCATAACTTGTTCCCAGGCAGCATCTTCTCGAGCTGTTGGCGTACTGCCTTACGTGTGTTGGCCTTCACCGTCTCCTCGGTCTGATCGATCGCAGGTCGTGCTGAAGGCTTGCCCTTCGGCATTCTCTTCGTGCCGAACTCAAGCCAAAACGGGTACGGTGGTTTGACGATGTCGGTTCCGATCACTATGCGATGCTGCTCACGAACGATCTGAATGCTGCGTCGATACATGCCTGTCTTGTAGGGAGCGAGTTGTCGCCAACGATTACGCGTTGGCATCGCTCCGACCTCTAGACCGTTCAGCAGAATCTCTTCCGCAACTGCGGGAGTCAGCTTACGCAAGTCACGTAGTAGGATACCGGCTCCCTTCACAGATTTAGCCAAGGCGCATCTCCTGGCAGATGAACATCTGCCCTACCGACTGACTGTCTTGCACAGTCGCTTCTCGCACGTACAAACGAGAGCCGTCGGACAGTTGCACAGCAAGCTGTGGAGCCACCTGAGGATTCCCGATGAGCGGGATCTCGAAGGACGCGAACGTCAGTACAATGGCAACAACACCGATCCAAGTTCGCTCGGCCGTAAACTGGCCTGGGTTCTGCTTCGTATAGTGGAAGCAAGGAATAACGACTGCGTTTGGCACGGGCAGTAGATTCTCTACCGGCTGTCCGGCGGCATTAGTCGTCGGGTCGTCGTATAGGAGTGTGAAGGTGTCAGGACACAGCTTGCTGAGCATCGTCTTCAACCTCATCGAGTTCACTAACTTACGCGCCACTGATATCCCTCCCCAACCAGCGTCGCCACGTGAATTCGTCGACGACGTTCGTTGTCTCTAGCACGCCAGGCACGATCTCCTCGGCTGTGGCGTCGATCACTTCAGCGTTCTCTCGAAGCACATTCGCGCGTGCGTATAGTGTTTCTGCGTCGCGTGCGCCATCGAACTGCAGGTCTGCAATCCTACGCGCCTTCAGCAGCATCACAGTGTCCGATGCGATCGTCTCGAGTGCGAGCGCAGTGGCGTAGGCAACGCTGTCTTGCGACATGGCGAGGAACGCATCAATCTCGCCGTCAATGAAGATCGGATCCGTCTCGTCCTTGTCAGGGATGAGCAATCGTACGCGTCCTGCAGTAGTTGTGTAGTCGATGGGCATTGGACCCTCTTAGCTTACAGAAGGTGTCGTCTTGAGGGGCTCACTTGAGCGCTTCGGTTCCACGAGGGAACCTTGCAAGCGACCAGCTTCGATCGCTACGATCTCACGCTTCTGCGCCTTCAGCGTCAGAATGTCTTGATCGATTGCGTCTTTCGCTTTTGCCAACTCCTGGTTGGTCAGTTCACTGAATTTCTTAGTCATGGGACCTCACTAGAACGTGGAGCGGTCTTGCGACCGCTCCACCTGTTGAATCGTCACGTACTACTAAGGAGCCGCTGTGCCCTTGCTGGCGACAGTCATCTTCGGATCCATCCGCTGTCCGCCAAAGATATGACGGACCTTGTACTCGAGTGTCTCGGTATCGAAGTCCATTGGCATGGCATCGGCACCGGAGAGTACGACAGTGTTTGGCGCCTTCATCGAGATCGTAGGCGCTTCGTAACCGCGCAGGAAGCCTACTTCCAACGCAGGCATGGAACCATTCGGGTCCGCAAACAAGTACCACGACGTGTTACCGTTCGTGGTCGAGATCACAGGCAGGTAGGGTTCCACGTGCAGTTGGACGCGGTTCTTCATCCAGTTGTTAGTGACTAAGCGCTCTGCAGCAGAGTCTGCACCAACGATCAACTGGATCGCGTTCAAGATGTTCTGCGCTGTGATTTCCAACGCAGGCGGTACCACCAAGTGGACCATGTCAATGGCGATCGGTTCACCATCCGCATCACGCTGCTTCGACAGCAAAGTGATTGCGGCTTGCAGACCAGGGATACCAAGGACAGGGTTGTCCAAAGGTGCACCGTTGGCGATCGTGATGAGGTTCTTGCTGCCTGCGGTGTAGAAGGAAGCGTGCGGTCCATTCGTGTCTGCGTATAAGGCCGTCACGAACTTGCGTTCACTGCGGTTCGCAGCACGCGCATGACGCCGAGGGATATCCGTCAGGATATCAAGGTCGTCGTTGATCCACGACTCAAAGTCGAAGCCGAGCTTGCGCCCGTACTTCAATACGGCGTACTCGTACTTGCCTTCCGTCAGTGTAGCGAGCTTGTACTCGCCCTGAGGCAGTACACGCGGCAACACACCTTCAGCGCCGTCAACGCGGAAGCGCTTGACAGTACGGAAGTCACGCACACGTGCTACACGAGCGAACTGTCGCCACGTGGAGGGTGCGTCGTTGTAGAAGCCCAAAAGCATGCGGTCGAGCACGTCTCCGAAGAGCAGCGGGAAGTCCGCAGAGCCCATGGCTTCGTACAGTTTCGTGCTTGGCAGAGATCCCGCAACAACTGCTGTCACGGTTTCTGTGAGCGCAACGAGGCGCTCTTGATATACGGGCTGAGAGCGGTAGCGACGAATCGCATGTGCTCCTAATCCCAATAAGCGATCAGGTGACGCCTGACTGGCATCCATCTGCGCTTCGAGTTGCAGTTCGACCCCGGGGGTCGTTTCATCAGGTGCGGGCATAGTTAGTGTTCTCCTTCACAGTTGAGATAGTGCTACTGCCTAGTAGCCGATCTTGACGTCGATGGTACCGGTTGAGCCAGCACCGACGGTTCCGAGGGCGTATCCGTAGCGCACACCGGTTGCTTTCTTGGAAAGCTTCGGAGTGTCTGCGGTCACGTAGTAGATGATATCGCCGACAGCAACAGCGGAGTTCCCACCGCCATCGATGCCTTTGACGCTCAATGCGGCGCCGCCGTTGAGCTTGACAGAAGTGTAACCGTTGAGTGGATCAGTTGCGTCCGCGATCTCGTTCGTGAGTGCGACGCCTGGCAGCTGACCAACCAACACCGGATCACCTTCAGCAGGTGTCGCAGGATCCGTACAAACTAACGGAAGCTGGTCTGCCTTATCGTAAGTAACAGTTGAGGGCATGGTTCAGTTCTCCTTTGAGTATTAGTTTCGTCCTCGGGCAGCGTTTGATGCAGCAGCCTTCGAAAGCCCGAGTTTTTCGAAGCTTGCGTTCAAGCGTTCAGTCACCTGAGTCGCTTGCTCTGGAGTCACCAGGTCCACGTCGGTAACGTCACGTTCACCCAGTCCACGGACAGTTGACTTTGAAGTCGTCACTGCAGCCTTGACAGCAGTAGCAACGAGTCCCAGATACTTCTCCTGGAACTGCTCAATGGTCTGACACTCTGTCATGAGTGCGTCGCCACGTTTGCGAAGCTCCGGAAGCATAGGAGCGAGCGAAGGCGCAACGATCGTGCTGAGCACAACGTTGACAGCTTCTCCCATCTTCACACGCAGTAGTGCAGGAGCCATCGCATCTCGTACAACCTGTGCAGCGCGTTCAGCAAACGTCGGTTGCTCTGCAACTGGCGCTTCCTCTGCTGCAACGGGTTCAGTAACGGGAGTCTCGCTTGACGCGGACTCTTCGCTAACTTGTGACACCTCTGGATCGCTCCACGGCATCCGGATGAACAGGTCGGGAGCGCTCTTCATAACGGCTTTGTGGAACGCGTCCATCGACGCTTCCAAAGCTTCCATGATCACTTTTCGTTCTGCGTCCGTGATCGTCGAGGAACCGAACATCTCGTCAACCCACGCAGTAAGGTTCGCATGCATCTTCGAACTCAAGTACTGCGCAGTATTAGCGCGTTCGACGACCTCGATCGGATCTGACTCGTGGAGTAGCACACTGATGGGTGAGGCACTTTCGATCGCCGCTACTACTGCTCCACCAGCGCCGGCCTTCGTCACAAAGTCGACACTGTTGTAGGGAGATGGAATCAGCTTCTCGATGATCATGCCGTTCTTGCCTTCAACCTCACCAGCCTTACCTGTACCGAGGGCGTGAATGCTTACGCCGATGAAGGGTGCGGCTTCCTTCAGGAAAGGTCGGAACGCTTCGAAGACTTTTGCCTTCGAGTACAATCCTGGGCCTCGTGGGCCATCTCCCATCCAGTGAGCGTCTTCCATCAAGACCGCTCCGAGATCTCGCAGGCTTCGTTCTGGTCGGTCGGTTTCCTCTGAGAGTGACGGATGGTTTACGTACATATGCGTTCCACGTGGGAATGCACTGTTACCGTCACGCTTGAGCATCGACTCTGCGTAGTAGCCGGATGAACCCCAGCCTGGCTTGATCACCTTCATGAGGTACTGCGAAGGCACCTGTCCGTTCGCTTCTGCCTCCATCGTGATGATCTCACCCGCGAATGGTTCGTCAAACAGAATCCCCTCACGAAGCATCTGCTTCGCATCCTTATTCGCTACACGTTCCTTCTCGAGCGCCGACTTCAAGGCTGTGGTGTGAGTGACCACCGCTTCTCGCGTGTCGACGTCCAGACTATCTAGGAACGCTTGGAACTGTTCCATTGCACCTGGCATCTCCATTACTCCTTTCGCCGTCAGTCGGCGTACGTTTGTAGTGAACACCTGCAACCTGGGAAACGCAGCGGTCGCATGTGGCCACTCGGGAATTGAGACTCGAGTGCGATCGCTTCTGCACTCGCGTTCTCGTTACATCCGGCAGAGACACGATCGTCTCCGACGGTCAACCACGACTTCGTCATCTTGAACCCTGCAGCCGCTAGATCACGTCCAGCGAGCAGAGGTCCTTCGCAGTACGCGTCACCAACCTCCGTAACTGCAATGAGTTCAGCGCGTGTACGTAGGTGAGCCTGTGGTGTACCCACCCGAAACTCTTCGAAACG
>Ga0210377_10000916_pt1 | contig 27753 bp, 33 predicted proteins | sample PLM4_65_b1redo_FD_155480 | JGI IMG/M metagenome (GOLD analysis project Ga0210377, IMG submission 155480) | Groundwater sediment microbial communities from an aquifer in East River, Colorado, USA - PLM4_65_b1 redo | ecosystem: Environmental > Terrestrial > Soil > Riparian zone | place: USA: East...
TGGGTGGCGGCAAAGACAGCCGGGACGAGGAATTCGAAAGGTTCTAGCAACACCGGACGTCAGGTCCGATCGAGGGGCATGGTTTGACTTGAAACCGTGCCCATTTATTGCCCTTTGGATTCTCTCAACATTCTATCCCCATTTGCCGATAAGAAAAATATGGGCCGATCCTTAATATCCAGTAAATGCAAACTCCGGAGAGGTGAATTATATGCGTGAAGCACTCCAGCGCAATGAGTGCGCAACCGGTCTCTCCCCCAGGGATTTCGCGCGCATGAGCAAGCTCATCTACGATGAGTGCGGCATCAAGATGCCCGATGTCAAAAAAACGATGCTCGAAGCGCGTCTCGCAAAACGGTTGAGAGGCCTGGGGCTGCATTCATTCGACGATTATTGCGACTATCTGTTCAGCCGCGAGGGGATGGAACAGGAATTGGTCCTGATGATCGATCTCGTAACCACCAACAAGACCGATTTTTTCCGCGAGCCCGCGCATTTTGACTATATGTTGCAAAGCGTGCTTCCCGAATGGGTTGGGGGCGGAGAAGGCGTATCCGGCAGAAAACTCAAGGTCTGGAGCGCGGGATGTTCCACCGGCGAAGAGCCTTATACCCTTGCCATGATCCTAAATGAGTTTGCGGAAGAACACCCCGGATTTGACTATCGAATACTGGCAACCGATATCTGCAACGGAGTGCTGGAAAAAGCAATCCAGGCCGTCTACGATGAGGAGAGAATCGCCCCTGTCCCCCAGCATCTGAAAAGGAAATATCTCCTGCGCAGTAAGGAGAGGACAAGCGGACTTGTGCGGATTGTTCCGGAACTTCGGGAGAAAGTGCGCTTCCGCCGCCTGAATTTCATGGACAACGATTTTGGTATTCACGAAACGGTAGACATAATTTTCTGCCGCAATGTGGTTATATACTTTGACCGCCCTACCCAGGAGCGGCTCCTGAATAAGTTCTGCGCACACCTGGCGAGTGACGGTTATATTTTTATGGGTCATTCGGAAACCCTGAACGGTCTGGATGTCCCGCTTGTTATGGTGCATCCGACCATATATAGAAAAAATAACAGATGAAACCTGTGCTTTCATCTATTAATGAAACGGTAATCTTTATGGATAACCAGTCAGTGCCCGAACATATTTATCTCAAGCCGGGGGATATCTGTATCAGTGATACGCCTGCATTGATATCTACGCTTCTGGGCTCCTGCGTGTCGGTGACCATGTTCAGCCGGCGGCATAAGGCCGGCGCGATCTGTCATGGGCTTCTGCCGAGCTGTAAAGGGAGGAAGCCATGCGAATGCGATGTATTCTGTCGCGAAGGGATCCGCTATGTAGACTGCTCCATCATGCGGATGCTGGGGTGGTTCGAGCAGAAAGGCGCTGCGCGGGGAGAAATCGATGTCAAGGTATTCGGTGGTTCCGATATGCTCACTACCGGCGGAATCAGATCGAAGGCAACCGTTGGGCAACAAAATATCATAATGGCTTTTAAAGTCATAGAAAAGGAAAAGCTCAGGATTGCCGCCTCTGATGTGGGGGGAGTTCGTGGAAGAAAGATTATTTTTTCCACGCATACAGGAGAAGTCCTGCTGAAACGTCTCCTGAAATCGGAAACGGAAGATCTGTAGATAAATTAACCCTCCCCCGCCAGGGGGGAGGGGACTTCTCTGAGAATTTGCGTATGCATCAACTTTGGGTGAATAAAGCGATGGAGAAAAAAATCCGTGTCCTGATTGTTGATGACTCGGCTGTCGTCCGGCAGACCATGGCAGAGATACTCTCTTCCGATCCTCATATCGAGGTTATGGCCGTGGCGGCCGATCCTTTCATTGCCGCGGACCGGATCAGGGAGGAGGTTCCCGATGTCATTACCCTTGACGTGGAAATGCCGAGAATGGACGGGATCACCTTTCTGCAAAAGATCATGAGCCAGCACCCGATCCCTGTGGTCATGTGTTCGAGCCTCACTGAGAATGGTTCCGAAACAGCCCTCAAGGCGCTGGAATATGGGGCGGTGGATATTATCCGGAAACCGCGGATGGGAACCAAACAGTTCCTGGAGGAGTCAAGGGTGCGCATCTGTGATGCGGTGAAGGCTGCAAGCCGGGCAAGGCTTGGAATCATCCCGACAGTAAGACATGAAATTACCCCCAAGCTCACCGCTGATGTCATCATGGCGCGTCCGACCGGCACTTCCATGATCCTGACAACCGAAAAGGTAGTCGTGGTGGGCGCGTCCACCGGAGGCACCGAAGCATTAAGGGTCTTTCTCGAACTCCTCCCCGCGGACAGCCCCGGAATCGTCATAGTCCAGCATATGCCGGAAGGGTTCACCAGGGCCTTTGCGCAGCGCCTTGACGGGATATGCCGCATAACCGTGAAGGAGGCGGCCGACAATGATACCGTGGTGAGGGGGAGGGCTTTGATAGCTCCCGGTAACCATCATCTCCTCCTCAAGCGGAGCGGAGCGCGCTATTATGTGGAAGTCAAGGACGGCCCCCTGGTTTCGCGCCACCGCCCCTCGGTTGACGTGCTTTTTCGCTCTGCCGCCAGATATGCCGGGAAAAATGCGGTTGGGGTGATCATGACCGGAATGGGCGACGATGGGGCCAAAGGTATGCTGGAGATGAAAGAGGCCGGTGCGAGGAATATCGCCCAGGACGAAAAGAGCTCTGTTGTATTCGGCATGCCCAATGAAGCGATTAAACTTGGCGGTGTGGAACTTATAAGGCCTTTGGAAACGATCGCCACCGACGTTCTGAGATTGTGCGCCTAACAGATGAGCTGATGCGGGGAGTTCGTCGGGAAAGTTTTCGCGCGGGGGAAAGTCGAAGTCTAGATCAGTGGGGTAATGCTCTGGTAGCGGCTTGGTATGATTGATGCTTTATCGGAGGGCATATGCTTGAGGAGGACCCCCTCACCGATCATGTTGCGAATATATTCGTAAAAAATGCGAGGTGTGTCCATGCTGGAAAGGCACAAGTTTGGTACTGACATGTCACGAACCGCCAATGAAAAGTTGAGCCTCATCAGGCAACCCCACTCCTCCTCTGCCGTCATGGAGACTCTTTTTGACGCCATAGGAAGAGGGGTGATATTTACGAATGTCGACGGAATTGTGACACATATGAATTCCGCCGCCGAAGAAATGCTGGATGTGGAGAGAGGCGCCATCATCGGTAAAAAGGTTTACATGCTGCCGCTGCGGACCCCTGTTTACAGGGTGCTCAGTGAAACTTGCCGCGACTCCCATGTGGATATTACGGTGAGAGGTCGTGTTTACGCAATCCTTGCGTCCGAGGTGAGGAGCCGTCAGGGTGTGGCGCTGGGTGAAATGACAGAGATATGGGATATAACAGAACGAAAGAAGGAAAAAAGGCAATGGGAAGAGTTCGTTGCGATGATAACCCACGATCTCAAATCGCCGCTGACGGTTATCAACGGGTATCTGCAGATGATGAAAATGGGGGTATACGGCGGCCTGAGCAAAAAGATCGGCGACGTCGTTGATCAGATGGAACAGAGTGGAAGCAGGCTGTTATCGATGATAGAAGAACTGCTCGAATCCTATCAGCTGGAAGTAGGCTATTTAAATATAAGCAGAGAGCGATGCGACATAGAGAAAATCCTTAATGGATGCTATTCCGACAACCGTAATGATGCTCACGACAAGAATATCGACTTTAAGCTTTCCATAGATGAAGGAATGCCCCTGGTGAACGTGGACTGTAAGCAGTTATCCCGCGTTTTCAACAACCTGTTCGGAAATGCCATCAAATTCACCCCCAGGGATGGGGCGGTCACTGTGAGCGCCGGAGAGTCGAACGGCAATCTTTGCGTACGGATAGAAGACACGGGGATCGGCATTCCTTGTAAGGACCTGCCCAGGGTCTTCAATAAATATTTCAGGTCAGCGGTGGCTTCCGGCTACAAGGGGAGCGGGCTGGGGCTTGCCATTTGCAAGGCGATAGTGGAGGCCCATGACGGTGCCATTAAAGTCGAAAGCATGGAAGAAAAAGGGAGCAAGTTTACGGTGATGATTGCTTTGAGTGAAGAGTAAGTGATTTTAAGCGTCGTCGATGACCGTTCTTCCAGCATTTTTTGATTTCCGGCTAAAGCAGTCGGGATTTATGCCGATTATAATATAGCAGGCGGTCAAAATTTTGCCGGCATGGAATAAATGCCACATTTTGAAAAGGTTAAGCGGGCTTTCCCGCTGTAAAGGATGCCCGGAGGGCTAATAATGGCCGCAAATAAAACAAAGGAGGATTTATGTCCAACATTCTAATTGTCGATGACTCCTCGACCATGAGGAAAATCATCTCCCGCTCACTCAGGCAGGCCGGTCTCGCCGTGGACACCATTTATGAGGCAGCCGACGGTATCGAGGGGCTGAATGCCCTGGGGGCGGGCCCGATAGACCTTATCCTGTCCGACATCAACATGCCGAACATGGATGGCCTTGAGTTTGTAAAACAGGCTCGGGCGCAGGGGTGCAAGGCGCCGATAGTAATGATCACCACCGAAGGTGGGGAAGACATCATTGGAGAGGCCATCAACAGCGGCGCCAACGGCAGCATCAGAAAACCCTTCACCCCTGATCAACTTCAGGAAAAATTGGGAGGTCTGATATGAGCTTGAATGCAAACGTAGTGGAATTTGCCCATTTGCAGGAAGTTGAGATGGCGCGCTATATAATAGACGCCACCAAAGAGGTCTTCTCCACCATGATGGTCATGGAAGTTGAGGACCAATATCCCATGAGCGAACCCGTCAATAAGTTCCATTGCAGCATCACCGGCATGGTGGGCCTGGCCGGCAGTTATACCGGCATCCTTTCGATACATTGTCCGGCGCATCTTGCAATGAAAATAACCTCGAACATGCTCGGTATGGAGGTTGAAGAGGTGGGTGAGGATGTCAGCGACGCCCTTGGGGAGATTGCCAACATGCTTGGAGGGCATGTCAAGCAGGTGCTCTCCAAAGGGGGAAGTGATCTGAACCTGTCGATTCCCACGGTGATCTCCGGCGAGACCTATACGATCAACTCCGTGAGTAATGACAGTGTCATGATCCCGTTCCAGTTTGAAAACGAGAAGTTTCTGGTCGGGTTGACCATAAGGAAGGAATACTGATTGCAGGATCAGGTCGGGTTTAACTTCTCCGACTTTTCCAAATGTGCCGAGGATCGTGAATAAGCCATGGACAGGTTTCCCAAATTACAGAAAATGCTGCTTGCTGCCCTCAATCAGGCTATGCTGGATGGGGGGATGCTTCTTGGACATGAACTGACTGTTAAAGAGAGCGAATTTTCCACTTGCGAAAAACAGGATTTCGTCAAGGGAATTGAAGATGCATCCTTTATTGTCGGAGTTAAATCACAGGAAGATTATGAGGGGATTTTCTATCTGATAATTACCCTCAGGGACGCGATCGTTCTGGGGAGCCTGCTGCTCGGGGTCCCCCCCGCCAGGGTCTCGGAAAAAAAGAAGCTGGCCATCATCGAGCCGGACGATGTCGACGCATTCAGCGAATTTACCAATCAGGTAATCGGCTCGTTCAATTCCGTGTTCAAGCCGGCGCTCCCGAAAAAAGCCCACCTGAAGCTGCAGGACCCTAAAAAATTCATCCCAGGCAGCGACAAAGTCAATGCAGAAGAGCCTCTACCCGATGGGGAATATTTCCTTTTCCGGGCAGAACTGGGGATCCCGCAACAGGAGCTCGACCGGATAGATATACTGATCCCCTCTCCCCTGGCAAGCTTCTTCGATCTTCAGGAACCCCCCGGGGCAACTGCCTGTGCGACAGTGGAAGAGTCGTCGGAGGATGACGAGGAGACGCCTGCAAGCGGGGTCGGCGAACGGACTGTTCTTATCCTGGAAGACAATTCCCTGGACATGCAGTTTTTCCAGGAAACACTTTCCTCTTCTGATATAAAGGCAATGTCAGCACCCCTGGATGCCGACCTGACCGACTTAATCGGCAATGGCCGGATAAATGCGGTCCTGCTCGGCGCTAACGATGTGGATGACCGCGAAATCTCCATCTGTATCAAAATCAAGTCAATCTCTTCCAATAGTCCCGTACCCGTCATCATGTGCGCCTCTGAGTGGACACGAGTCGGCGTGCTCAAGGCATTAAAATACGGGGCATCGGACATAATTGTCAAGCCTTGTACCCAGGACGAACTCAAGGGTAAACTGGCGAAATATCTGAACGCGGCATGAACCGTGTCAAAAAAACGTCCCCCTGCAACATTCTTTTGACTTTCCTTTCAAATCATCCATAGCCGTAGCGGTTTTAGGTAAAACAGCCGTTTCAGTGGACCCGCCCGGTTTGAGCGGCGCTCTTTCGCGGTATTTCAGAAGTAAACTCCCCATGGGATATTGGCTTTTGGGCCCGGTCCGTCAGTCAGTTTATATACAACTCTCCTTGACAGGCCATAACGCATTGATATGTCGAGTATATTTGGGATGGTACAACTTTTGCTCATTGCCATGTTAAAGGGGTGAACAAGATCATGGCGCTGGACGGAATTTTCAACACGACAATCAGACTGCTGGAAAAGAATCTCGACCTGAGGGCAAGGAACCAGAACCTCATTTCCGCCAATCTTGCCAATGCCGAGACCCCCGGATATATACCGAAGAGACTTACCTTTGAAGGGGAGTTGAAAGACGCCCTGAAAAACCGGGGTGGCGATACTCCTCCCCTGACCAATCCACGCCATATTCCGCTTAAAGGACAGAGCGCAGGGCTGGACAGGGTCCAGGGGACGATGATCGAGGCGCCTGACGGCTCCGTGGGCCATGACGGAAACGGTGTGGAACTTGAAAACGAAATGGGAAAGCTTGCCGAAAACCAGATACTTTATAACGCCACTGTACAGCTTGCCGTGAAAAAATTTGAAATGCTGAAAACGGCGATTAAGGGGAGCATATAAATGGATTTCTTTAATTCCATGGATATCAGTTCATCGGGCATGGCCGCCGAAAGAACAAGAATGAATCTCATATCTAGCAACATCGCCAATGCCAATTCCACGCGGACTTCGGCAGGCGGGCCGTACAAACGAAAGGACCCCGTCTTCTCGGCTGTCCCCGCCACTTCAGGGTTAAAGAGACCTTTTGAGCGGGATGGCGCAATGGGATTGCAGAAGGTGGAAGTTGCTCAAATCAGGGAAGATCAGTCGCCCCCACGGATCCAGTACGATCCGACCCATCCGGATGCGGACGAGAAGGGATATGTCTCTCTTCCCAATGTGAATGTCATCGAGGAGATGGTGGACATGGTCTCCGCAAGCAGGGCATACGAGGCGAATGTAACGGCGGCCCAGGCGGCGAAGAGCATGGCCATGAAAACTCTCGATCTTCTGCGCTGAGCATTAGCGCCGTACGCGGATCTCCCTGTTCGATTGATCGGATGTTGATGGAAAAAACTTAAGAGGTTTTTTGGAGATGCAGATGGATATAAATGGAATCAACAGCGGCGCGGGCATAACAAAGATTATTCCATCGAACGGTGCAAGCGGGACAAAGGCGGCTTCATCCTCCACAGGCTCCGGAGATTTTTTCGGTGAACTGATCGGCAAGGTCAATGACCTCCAGACTCAGGCGGACAGTAAGATAAAGAACATGGTAACCGGTGAGTCCAGGGAGCTGCACGAAGTGATGATTGCAGTGGAAAAGGCGAGCATTTCATTCCAGTTTCTTACACAGGTGCGGAACAAGGCGCTGGAAGCCTACACTGAAGTCATGAGAATGCAGGTCTGATGCAGGGGACAGTGATGCAGGGGACAGAAACCCCTGAACCCTGTACCCTGTACCCTGTACCTTTCTTACGGAGATCTTATGCAGGATGGTATCAAAAGACTTATTGCACCCGTTGCCGCTCTCTCCCCGAACAAACGCTGGGTAATGCTGGGGGCCGTGGTGCTTTCCGCAATTTTCTTCGGCCTGTTGATTACGACGGCGAACAGGACCGAATATAAACCGCTCTTTGCAAATCTGGCGAACGAAGATGCGGGCGAGATCATGAAGAAGCTCAAGGAGCAGAAGGTGCCGTCCCGCATATCCGACGACGGCAAGACAATACTGGTCCCGGCTGGCAAGGTCTATGAACTCCGCATGTCTCTGGCTTCCGAAGGTCTGCCGCAGGGGAGCGGCATCGGCTTTGAAATCTTCGACCGGAAAAACTTCGGCATGACCGAATTCGTGCAGAAACTGAACTACCAGCGGGCGCTGCAGGGGGAACTGTCACGCACCATCGGCCAGATATCCGGAGTCGAGCAGGCAAGGGTTCATCTGGCGCTCCCCGAAAGAACGCTCTTCAAGGAGAACGAAAAGCCCCCCACCGCCTCGATAGTGCTCAAGATGAAGTCCGCGCGGCCCTTGAGCGAGGGTGAAGTCCAGGGGATCGTCCATCTTGTCGCCTCCTCCGTGGAAGGGATGGACTCAGAGCACATAACTGTTATCGACAGCAGGGGGAGAATGCTGAGCAGGCCTGTCGCCTCCGACCAGACCGGCCGTCTCGCGTCAACCATGCTGGAAACCCAGCGAAATCTTGAGAAGAGTGTCGAGGACCGGCTTCAGTCTCTGCTTGACAGGGTAGTGGGGGCAGGCAAGTCCGCCGCGCGGGTAAATGTAACTCTGGATATGAAGAATATGGAAAAGTACGAGGAAAGATATGATCCGCAGGCCTCGGTCGTAAGGAGTGAGCAGCGCAGCGAACAAAAGGAGAATGTCATAACACCCGGAGGTATCCCCGGTGTGCAGAGCAACCTGGGCAAGACCCCGGTTCCGGCGGCGGCGCCCGGAGGCGGAAGCAAGAATGACGAGACAAAGAACTACGAGATAAGCAGGTCCACTTACCGGACAGTTGAGCCCGCCGGGGCACTGACCAGAATATCGGTGGCCGTGCTGGTTGACGGGAAATACGAAAAAGTGGTGAGCAAGAAAAAAGGGGCTCCCCAATCGAAATATGTGCCGTTGAACCCGGATGAATTGCAGAAGATAGATGCGCTTGTCAAGAGTGCTGTCGGCTTTAACCAGGGAAGGGGAGACCAGGTCACGGTTGCCAATATTCCTTTCCGTGATGTGGCGACCGAAGGGGATGATTCGGGCAGTTCTCCCTGGTGGGAGGCGCCGATACTGATGTCCCTGTTGAAGAACATACTTATAGGAATCGCTTTCATGGCCCTGATCTTCCTGGTAATCAGGCCGATGGTGAAAAGCCTGGGCACACACAGGCCCGTCGGCGCGTCATCTTTCGAAAGCCTCGAGGATGGCCAGCAACATCTGAGCGATGCATCACAGCAGGCGCAACTGGCGATGAGCAAGGTCAACCAGCTTGAACTCGTTGAATCGGTGAAAAAAGACCCATATCAGACTGCCCAGGTCTTGCAGAGCTGGCTGAAGCAGAATGAATCATAACAACTACATGACTACCGCAGGGGTTTTAGATGAACGGAGCTGACAAGGCGGCCATATTTCTACTTTTTATCGGTCCGGAAGCTACAACCAAGGTTTTCGAGCATCTTGACGATGATGAGATAAAAAAAATCGGGCAGAGCATGGCCGGATTGGGTCACGTCTCCCGTCCGGTGATCGACAAGGTCATGCAGGAATTCACGGGTATGACGGACCCGTCGTCCGGCTTCTTTTCCCAGGGAGAGGAGTTTGTCAAGAAGGTCCTGGAAAAGTCACTCGGTCCGCAGAAGGCGGAATTGCTGATGCATGAGCTTTACTCTTCACGCGGCGAAATGGTCGATATTCTGGCCAACATGGATGGAAAGACCATAGCGAATTTCCTCACCCAGGAACATCCGCAGACAATTGCTGTCATACTCGCCAAGCTGAAGCCTAAACAGACCGGAGAGGTGATTGGACATCTCCCCAAGGAGCTGCAGGCGGATGTGATAATGCGCATCGCCGATGTGGACCAGGTTTCCCCGGAAATACTCTCCGAGATTGACGACGTAATCAAAAAAGAATTCACCTCCATGGGGGGAGTCCAGCGCTTCAAGGTGGGTGGCGTGGAAAAGGTAGTAGAGGTGTTCGGCCACCTGGACAGGAGCAGGGAAAAACAGATCCTGGACTCTCTCGATGTTCTCAACCCGCCGCTGGCGGAGATTATACGCAAGCACCTGTTTACCTTCGAAGATATCTTCACCCTGGATGAGCGCTCGATTCAGATGATCATGAGGGAAGTAAGCACCGAGACCCTGACCCTTTCCCTCAAGACCTGCACGGACGAACTAAAGGAAAAGATATTCCGGAACATTTCTTCCCGAGCGGCCGAATTGATCAAGGAAGACCTCGAAGTCATGGGCCCGGTCCGCCTGTCGGACGTGGAAAAGGCGCAGTCGGAGATCGTCAAGGTGGCCGCCAAGCTTGAGGAAGAAGGAACGATAGTCATAGCAGGGCGCGGAGGCGATGATGTCCTCGTCTAGGGTGATCAAGTCGGGAAATTATGGAGACAGGCCGGTCGCCGCTTACAGTTTCGATAATTTCCAGAGGAAGCCCTTGCAGGGGTTCCATGGCGGGGGAGACGGATTTATGCCGTTTTTCCCGGAAGGCGCTTCTCAATCTTCGACTGGTGATTTGCAGGAACCTGGTGCGGAAGCTTGCTTTGCCGAGCCGGTTAATGACACCAGCGGCATGATCATGATTAGTGAGGAGGTTCTGGAGAGCAGGATCCAGGATGCATACGCCAGGGGGGTCGAAGAGGAAAGAAAGCAGGCCGATGATGACCTTTCCGGTATCTGCTGCGCGCTAACGGGAGCCGTCTCGATAGTCTCAAAACTGAGGGAAAGGATTGTCAAGGAGAGCGAAGAGGAACTGCTGAAACTCGCTTTCATGGTGGCAAAGAAGATCATCCGCCAGGAGATAAAATCCGACCGGCAGATTATGGCGCTGCTGGTGAGCGAGGCATTACGGGAATTCCCCGAGCATCATGATATCGTCCTCTGCCTCCATCCGGAGGATTACAAGGTTATATCTTCCAACCGGGAGCTGTTTCTTGCCGGAGCGGGGGATCAGCGGCAGATCACCCTCAAGTCCGATGAGGCGATGACGCTTGGAGGATGTGTGGTCGAAAGTTCCGCTGGGATTATAGACGCACGGATAGAAGCCCAACTGGATGAAATATATAGAAATCTGATCGAGGAGAGAAGCATTCTGTACGACATTACGGATGCCGACACGCTTATATCCAAGGCGGCCAAGGAATTGCCCATTGAAATCACTTAAGGTCGACCTGAGAAAATATATACCGGCAATGCAGTCAATAAGGCCCATAAGGTTTCACGGCAAGGTGGCCCAGGTGGTCGGCCTTGTGATCGAAGGATTCTGCCCGGAAACGGCGGTCGGCTCTCTCTGCGAGATACATCCGACGCACGGCACTCCCATTCCCGCGGAGGTGGTCGGCTTCAGGGACAACAAGACCCTACTCATGCCCCTCGGAGAATTGCGTGGGATCGGGCTCGGCAGTCTTATTTCGGTAAGGAGGCAAAAATCTTCGCTAGGTGTCGGGAACGGTTTGTTGGGACGGGTGATAAACGGTCTGGGAGAACCCATCGACGATAAGGGACCGATATTCGTTGATGAGGAGTATCCGATATATGCAAATCCGGTCAATCCCATGAAACGCACCCCGATCAATAAGCCGCTCGATCTGGGCATTCGCGCCATAAACGGACTGTTGACCTGCGGTGAGGGGCAGAGGGTGGGGATCATGGCCGGCTCGGGTGTGGGGAAGTCCACCATGCTCGGAATGATAGCCCGTCACACGGAAGCCGACGTAAACGTTATCGCCCTGATCGGGGAACGTGGCCGGGAACTCCGGGAGTTCATCGAAAAGGACTTGCAGGAGGAAGGATTGAGGAAGTCGGTAGTTGTGGTCGCGACATCGGATCAGCCCCCGCTGGTAAGGATGAGAGGCGCCTATATCGCCACAACCATCGCCGAGTTTTTTCAGAACCAGGGTAAGAAGGTGCTTCTGATGATGGACTCGGCTACACGATTCGCCATGGCCATGCGGGAGGTGGGACTTGCCATCGGGGAGCCTCCTACCACAAAGGGATATACACCATCGGTGTTCGCCGCCCTGCCGAGACTTCTGGAGCGAACCGGCAATTTTTCGCGGGGGAGCATAACCGGATTGTATACGGTGCTGGTTGAAGGGGACGACTTCAACGAGCCGATCTCCGATTCCATGCGCAGCATACTGGATGGCCATATCGTACTTTCCCGGGAACTCGCGGCGAGGGGCATTTACCCTCCGATTGACGTCCTTGCCAGCGCGAGCAGGGTAATGTCGAATGTTACGGACAAAACGCACCAGAAACTTGCGGGGAAATTCAGGGAATCACTCGCGCTCTATCACCAGTCGGAAGATCTCATCAATATAGGGGCGTACAAACCGGGGAGCAATCCGAAGATCGATTACGTAATCGCCAAGATGGATGAGATGATCGCTTACCAGAAACAGGAAGTTCACGATAAGTGCTGTGTCGAGTCGTCAATCGAGATGCTTCAGCGGATATTTGACGACGGTATTGCACTCTGAATTTCATCCTCGACACGTATTAACGGAGCAAAAAGATGGGCAAAACGGGCTTCAGGCTGGACCAGGTACTGAAATACAGGAAGGAAATGGAAAAAGTGAGCAAGGTTGAGTTTGCCGAAGCGAGTCAGGAGCTTGAAAATGCAAACACACTGCTTAAATGCGAGGAAGAAAAGGTGAGCCGACTCGACTCGGAATTCATGAACCGCCAGCAGGAAGGTATCACTGCCCAGGAACTCCAGATTTACTCTTCATTTTTCCGGATGAAGAGCGTGGATTTCAAGTGTCAGCGGACGAACATAGGACTTTTGGACCATGAAGTGACAAGGAAAAGAGAAACACTGATTGATGCATCGAAAGGGAAAAAAATGCTCGAATCGCTGGAAAAAAAGAGTGTCCGGGAGATGCAGAGACAGATAGCTGAAAAGGAAAAGAACCTCATGGAAGAAATCGCCATCCGGGGGAGGAAATAGCGGCGCTTCCGGACAGTATTGGGTAAAACAGACATTATACAGGGATGGGAGGTGAAAAGAATGGAAGTTTCAGCAATTATGACGTTACCGGCGCAGTTGTCCCAGGCAGTGAACGGGACAGCCGGCGCAGATGAAACGGGAAGTCCGCAATCCAGTCCGCTGCTGTCCGCGCGGTTTTCCCGTTTGCTTGAACAGCGGGCAGGGGTGGGTCAAGACTCACGGGTATCAACCGATCCTTCAGCAAATGCCATGTTCCTGAAGGTGATAGCCGCTTCGATGCAACAACAGGCGGTTGAAATGGAATCCGGACAGGGTGCGGAGGCCGGGCCGGAAACAGCGGCCTTGTCGGAAGAGTATGAAGAACCTGGCGAACGCTCTCCAGGAGGAGAGGTCCAGGAAACGCCTGCTTACCCGGTGCTGACGGATCTCCCATGCTCGCAACCAGTTGTAGCGGCCAATCCCGTCATCGCTCTGAATACCGCCGATCCATTGCCCGAAATGTTGGCAATGCAATCATCCCGGAAAGATGAAACGGCAATTTCGGCAATCGGCGGCAATGCGCAAGCCGGGTCCGTGGCCGGGGGGCAATCGGCGGAACTCTCCGCACAGAACCGGCAACAGTTGTCCCTCCAGCCGGTAAATGCGAAAGGGGAAAAACAGGAAGCAACAACTCCGGCACAATCAGCAACACTTCCGTTGCAGGATGGTACGGCAACGGCAATAACGGAGACGGGACCATCCGGTATGCAATCCGACGCAAACCCCGACGCAGTCGCGGAACCTCGGGATAAGGGTATGAAACAGGCGGCAGATGTAACAATGCCCCAAGCTGAGGTAGTTTCTCCAAAACTCAATGGAATTCCCCTCCAGCCTGCCAAGGGACAAAATACCGACATCTCTGCTCCCGGCAGTCAGGAAAACGGCAATCCCCTACAGGAGCCGGCAACAGTAGCAGAGATCCCGGTCACCGTTCAAATCCGGATTGGGGGGAAAGAGGTTGCAAATGCATACATGGCCTCAGCCGGCGAAGCTGCAAGCAACTTCAGCGGCATCGTTTCCTCGATCACATCAGGCATCCGGACTGCAAAACAGGGATTGAAAGATGAAGGCCAGTCGATCAAGTCGAACCTTTACGTCGCAGATCCTGCGCTTAAACCTGAACTAAACATCATGGACCCTTCAGGCAAGCCGGGGTTGAACAGCGCAGATCCGGTGCAAGCGCAAAAACAGGTTGAAATCGCATTTGCCGGAGAGACTAAATCATTGGTCAAGGAGGCGGGAGGTGAAGCTCCCGGCACTGGGAGGGAAAACGAATCAGCAGGAATGGATAACCCCAACCTCTTTGTTCTCAAGCCGGGGGAAACGCGGGTAAATGGGGAAAACAGGTTGTCTACCCCTGTAAATGATGGAAAGCAGCCATTTGCGGAGCAAATCCAACACCAGGTCAGGGAGAAGCTGGAGAGCGGTGATTACGGGTCAAACAAAGGGAACATTACCCTGAAACTGCATCCGGAGGAGTTGGGGGAGTTGAAAATCAATCTGCGGATGGAAGATCATCGTCTAAAGGTGGAGATAGTTACGGAAAACCGTGCCGTAAAGGAAGCGCTGATGCAGAATATTGACACATTAAAGGAAACCCTTTCCCGGCAGAATATCACCATGGACCGCTTCAATGTTTCGGCGGATATCAGGCAGGGGTTTCAGCATGGCTCCAGAGACGGGAGCAGGATGATGCAGGACAACAGGGGGGCCGGCACACCATTTGATTCCGCGGTGGTGGTTGAAGAGAACGCTCTACCAAAAGTGAATTACGGATGGGAGAGCGACAATTCGCTGGTCAGTCTTATCCTGTGAAGACAAGGAGGTTAAATAAATGATTACTTCGGTTTCTACTACTACAGATCAAAATACCGCGGCAGCGGCAATGAAAAAAACGACGGGGATGAACAAGGACGATTTCCTGCAACTCCTGGTCACCCAACTGAAGAACCAGGACCCGACGAATCCACAGGACAGTTCGGCGTTTGTAGCGCAACTGGCGCAGCTCACCCAGGTTGAGCAGACCTACAATATCAACACAAATCTGCAAAACCTGCTGAGCAGCCAGAACAACGTCTCAAGCATGTCTGCTATGTCTCTTATCGGCAAGAATATCACAACACAAGGCTCGCTGGTGGTTCTGACTGAAGGGAGCCAGCCATCGCTCGGCTTCACCCTCCCCTCCGACGCGACAAATTTGGCCTTGCAGATCAAGGACGCGACAGGCAAGACAGTCAGGACGCTGAACCAGGGAGCGGCCTCGGCGGGTGTAAACAGCATCAACTGGGATGGCATGAACGACAATGGCCAGCCGGCTCCGGCGGGAACATATACATTTGCTGTGTCCGGCCATGACGCAACCGGCCAGGCGATTTCAGGGACAACTCTATTCCGTGGCCGGGTTACGGGAGTGAATCTTGAAGGCAACATTCCTGTGCTCACTGTGAACGGCATATATGTGCCGCTGACATCTGTGCTGGAGGTAAAGGAGGGATCCGTGTGATAGATGGGATTTATCTGCCCAACCCTGTAAAAGGGGCGACTGGTCAGCCTCCCTTATCCAGGCAGCCGTTTACTTCAAAGAACAGCGGTGGATTTGCGGGGGTTCTGGAAAACAAGCTGAACGACACAAAGGTAAAGTTTTCCGGGCATGCATTGGAAAGGCTGAAGGAGCGTGGGATCCAACTTGGTGAATCAGAACTGGAGAAACTGGAAGGAGCGGTTTCCAGCGTGGCCGCAAAAGGAGGGAATGATTCGCTTATCATGGTTGGAGATGCGGCGCTGCTTGTCAGTGTCAAAAACCGGACGGTCATAACCGCCTTCGACCGGAACAAACTTGACGGAAATATTTTCACCAAGATCGATTCCGCGGCAATTTTCTAATCAGCAAGCTAGGGCCGGACCTATTTGAGGAAGCCCTGGAGAGCCTGTGAATCAGGCATCCGAAAAAACTTCAAAAAAACAGAATTCCCGACTCCGCCACAACAGAGCGGACGGGAAAAGGAGGCACACAATGAGTATCACATCGGCTATGCAAACGGGCGTCAGCGGACTTATGACCAACGGGGAAGCGCTTTCGGTTATCGGCAACAACCTGGCGAATGTCAATACCATCGGTTTCAAACAGGGGCGGACTCTCTTCGCCGACATGCTTTCAACCAATATCAACAGGGGGCAGATAGGCCGCGGCAGCCAGCTCCAGGCGGTGCAGAACATCTTCAGCCAGGGTTCCCTGGAAAACACCGGCAGCTCAACCGATTTGGCCATCCAAGGTGACGCCATGTTCGTGCTGCAGGACCCGGCAAGTTCGGCGCACTACTACTCGCGGGCCGGCGCGTTCAGTTTTGACAAAGACAACATCCTCACCAATCCCGAAGGATACCGTGTTCTCGGCTTCGGCATAACAAACGGTGTCTCCAATGGGATTCTCGGGACGATTGACCGGTCACAATTTGCGACGATTCCGGCCAGGGCGACAACTGCTGCCAATGTAGTGGCGAACCTGGATGCAACGGCAGCGGCGACACCGGCGGCAGGTACTACGCAGGCCACGGTCACGGGGAATCTGCCCAATGGTACCGCGGTTGGTGCCAGTCTAACACCGATTCCAACCACCGTCACCGACAGTTTCGGTACAGCGCATACCGCCAACCTCACTTTTACAAAGAATGCAACCGCCGATACTTGGGACTGGTCCATGGCCATTAACGGCGCCACCGTTGGGAGCCCGGTGACAGGGACCGTGGTATTCACGCCTTATACACCCTACTCTGCTGGCCCCCCAGTAGTCACTGAAGTCCCCAGTACTTATTCAAGCATGACTCAGCCATCAAATGCAGTTACCATGAATGGCGTCTCCCAGAATATAGATGTGGCCCTGAGTGCCATGACCCAGAACGGTGGCTCTGCGACAAATACCGCCGCCGCTACCGCGGATGGAACTATCGCGTTTGATCCGGCAAACCCAATAACTTCTTCAAGATTTTCGACTACCATGGCAACCTACGACCCTCTCGGCAACGCGCAGACAACATCCCTGTACTATAGTAAAACCGGCGACAACACCTGGAACGTCTATGCCATGCGGGACGGCGCGCAACTGGGCTCCCCGACCACAGTAACCTTCGACTCAACCGGCGTCCTTTCATCCAGCAATAACCTGACATTCGGGAATTACAATGTCGACATCAGCGGTACTACCCAGTATGCTTCCAACTCGATCGTCACATCCCAGAACCAGAATGGCTATGCTTCAGGAAATATGGCGAAGATATCGGTGGATGAAAAAGGTTACGTAAATGTCCTCTATACCAATTCACAGACGCAAAAAGTTGCCCAGGTCGCCCTAGCGAAGTTCGCCTCACTTACGGGGCTCGACAAGGTGGGAGGGAGTCTCTACTCCGAAACCGTGGCATCCGGAGCGGCAGTGGTGGATCCTTCCAATCTTAGCAGCAATAAGGTCGCCGCCAACTCGCTCGAACAGAGCAATGTGGACATGGCAGACCAGCTGGTCAAAATGATCACGACCCAGCGCGCATACACGGCCAGCTCCAAGACCATAACCGCTGCGGACCAGCTGATGCAGGACACCCTGAATATAATAAGATAATACCGATGTAAATGATGGGGCGAAGACGGTTTCGCCCCATCCTTTATATTTCAGCGCTCACTGTTTTAGTCAAATTCTTGACCTCCAGTTCAAAAATACCATCCATTCTTTCCATTTACCATAATCCCGACTTTCCCCAATGCACCGAATTGTACTGATTTGACTGAGTTTCCCAGCCGACGGCCATTCATATGAACCAGAACAGATTGCTGGCATTGCAGTTGCAATAGATGCCTGTGTGTCAAACAGTGACCGCAGATTCGATAATAAGGAGGAAATAGTGGCAGCCAAAGACGAACAAAAGGAAACGGCCGAAAAAAAGCCGTCAGGCGGGTCCGGCAAGAAACGAATGATCCTGATCGTCGGCATTCTACTTACAGCCGTTGCGGTCGGATCGGGCGTATTTTTCTTCATGCATGGCAGGGGCGAAGGTGAGGAGGGAGCGGAAGGAGATGGCGAAAAAAAACATGTAGCCGGCGCGGAAAAGAAAGCTCATGCACTTTATCCCATGGAACCTTTAATCGTAAACATTCACGACAATGGGGAATTGCGCTATCTGAAGGTCAAGCTCGAATTCGAGATAAACGATCCCGAGGCCAAGGCGGAAATTGACCCGTTCCGGGCACCGATGCAGGACGCCATTCTGGTGCTTTTGAGCGGCAAGCAGATGGAGGAGATCACAACCACTGAGGGTAAAAACAGGCTCAGGGAAGAGATCATGGCCTGTGTCGGCAAGATTGTGCCCCCAAAAATAATTACACGGGTCTATTTCACCGATTTTGTAGTGCAATAGACGTTGGATAAGAGGGAAGCATGAAAAAGATACTCACGAGAGAAGAGATCGACGCCTTGCTGAACGATGTCGCCGAGGGGCGCATCGACCCGGAGAAAGAACTCGCCAAGGTACAGGGCGGGGTGGCCAATTTCGACCTGTTCAATAAAATGACCCACAAGGGGATGATGCCTAATCTCGATATTGTGTACGACAGCTTTATCAGGTCATTCAGGGTCACAATGTCAAACAGGCTGCGTAAAATGGTCGAGATCAAAAAGATCGGGGCGCGTCCATACAAGTTCGATGATTTCCTGATCTCACTTCCGTCTCCGGTCTGCATGGGGATTTACAAGATCGAACCACTGAAGGGCGCGTCGATGCTGGCCATGGACAGCAAGCTGGTCTTCGCCGTCATGGACAGCATTCTGGGAGGGACCGGCACTCCCAGCGTGCCCGAAAACAACCGCTTGTTCACATCCATCGAAATGCGCATCATGCAAAAGATTGTGAAGGATGTACTTCTGGATATGGAAAAGGCATGGGCCCCGCTCCAGGCTGCCAAGATGAATCTTGTGCGGATGGAAATGAATCCGAGGCTCGTCAATATCGTTCCGCCGGAATATCATGTGGTCACCATGCAACTGGAAATCCAGATCGACAGCATAAAGGGGACCATGGTGTTTGCCGTCCCGTACATGACAGTGGATCCGATCCGGGACAAACTGAAGAACGGGATCCAGTTCGATCTCGTATCCGTAGACCCGAAATGGTCTTACAGGCTTTCGACGGAACTGGGGGAAGCGCCGCTGGAACTGACCGTAGAGATGGGCAACACCATGATCAGTCTGAAGGAGTTGATGAATCTTGCACCAGGCGATACGATCGTACTCGACAAGGATTGCCGGAGCGAACTGTTGGTAAAAATCGGAGGGATCGGCAAGTACCATGGGCTCCCCGGTGTGCGTTGCGGCAACAAGGCTGTACAGATCACCAGGAAAATCAATAGGGAGGAAGAAAGTGAGTGAAAATAACATTAGCGAGCTTACCAAAGAGCCTGTCGTGGATACCAACAAGCTCGATTTCATCATGGACATCCCCTTGCATGTGACGGTTGAACTCGGCCGGACAAGGCTTCTCGTAAGGGAGGTCCTGCAGCTTACCCAGGGAGCGGTCGTGGAACTCTCAAAAATGGCCGGCGAACCTCTCGACGTCTTTGTCAACTCAAAGCTGGTGGCGCGTGGCGAAGCGGTTGTGGTCAATGATAAATTCGCCATCCGGCTGGTCGATATCGTAAGCCCCAATGAGCGAATGGAGAGGGTGTTATGAGAGCAGTGGCGGTCCTGGTTTCCCTGGGTGTCCCTGCATGTGCATCCGCCGCAAGCGGGAAGGGCCTTGAAGGAGGGAGCATGACGGGCGCCGTTTTCCAGATGTTTGCCTCCCTGGCCCTTGTCATCGGCATCATTTACCTTCTCTATTATGTCTCCAACCGCTGGTTCAAGGGAATGCCGGGGGGGAAAGCGGGATCAGGCCTCATAAGGGTTGTGGAGACTCGATATATGGGGCCGAAGAGGTCGCTTATGATCGTAGAGGTGGCGGGTGAGTACCTTCTGCTCGGCAACGGAAGCGAAGGAATGCAGCTTATCAAGAAACTGGATGCAGGGGATGAGTACGACTCCTGCAACCTTGGCTCTCCACCCCAGACGACCCCGGAAGCCTTCTTAAAGAAATTCGACGGTATGCTGGGAAAATCCTTGACAGGTCTGCAAGCTGTAATTAACAGCGATATGGCGAAAAGAACTGTTATTCAGAAAAGGGATGGTGGACGCAAGTGATACGAAAGAAATACCTGATTCCGGCTGTATGTTTTGTTTTAACTCTAGCCGCGGGGGTGGCATGGGGGGAACCTCTGGCGCTTCCGACCATCAGCGTCGGAGTCGGCAAGGTCACACAACCGGGGGATGTCTCCACTGTTCTCCAGATATTCTTCCTGATGACCATCCTTTCCCTTGCGCCCGGTCTTCTCATCATGACCACATCATTTACAAGAATCGTGGTCGTACTCTCCTTTCTGCGCAACGCCATCGGCGCCCAGCAGGCGCCTTCAAACCAGATAATCATCGGTCTTTCCCTGTTTCTCACGTTTTTCATCATGACCCCGGTATGGCAGCAGATAAACACCGATGCGCTCAAACCATACAAAGCCGGCGCCATAAGCCAGGAAATGGCCTTTAAAAAGGCAGTTGCACCCATAAGAAAGTTCATGTTTACGCAGACAAGAGAGAAAGATATCGCCCTCTTCCTGAGTCTCTCAAAAATGCCCCGGCCGAAGAATGCCGACGACGTCCCGACCTTGACCCTTATTCCGGCGTTCATGGTTTCGGAATTAAGGACGGCCTTCCAGATCGGGTTTCTCGTCTACATACCTTTCCTGGTTGTGGACATGGTAGTCGCTTCGGTGCTCATGTCGATGGGGATGATGATGCTGCCGCCCATCATGATATCGCTCCCCTTCAAGATACTGCTTTTTGTCCTGGTGGACGGGTGGGGACTGTTGATAGGCTCACTGGTCAAGAGCTTCGGTTGAAAAGCAGGTTGAGGTAAAGACAGAGGCAGAGAATCATAACTTTATCTTTATATGTGAGCATGGCGAAAGAATACATTTACCTTTACCCGGCCTGGAGATCCAATGACACCCGAACTTGTTATACAACTTGCCAGACGCAGCTTCGAGACGACTCTTATGCTGGCTGCGCCGCTTCTCATATTCAGCCTTGTCGTAGGCCTTATCGTAAGCATTTTCCAGGCTGTCACGTCCATTAACGAGGCGACCCTCTCCTTTGTCCCGAAGATCGTTGCGGTGATGGTGGCAATAATAATCTTCTTCCCCTGGATGATGACCTATATGTGCGACTTTACCCGCGAGATATTCGGCCTGATAGTCCAGATGAGGCGTTAACCGATGTACGGGGTATTGCCTTTTGCGACTATTAATGAATTCACCTTTTTCACCCTGGTGTTGGGGAGGATTGCCGGTATATTCGCGGCCATCCCTCTTTTCGGCGGCCGGCGCGTCCCGCTTACCATAAGGGCGGCGACTATCCTTGCCATGACCCTGGTCCTTTTCCCGGTAGTCCGCGGACAAATCCCCATGATGCCGGATGACACCATATCCCTGGTCGTTCTCATTATCCGCGAAGCCTTGGTGGGCCTGACTCTAAGCCTGCTCTCCCAGGTCATATTCGCAGGGGTGGCATTCTGCGGGCAGATGGTCGGGACCCAGATGGGCCTTTCGATCGCTTCCCTTCTAAATCCGGATATCGGTCAGGTAACGATTATTGCAAATCTTCAGGATCTTATCGCCACGCTCCTCTTCCTTACTCTGGGAATCCACCATGTCTTTATCAGGGCTATAGTCGAGAGCTATTCAGTAATTCCGGTCGGCGCCTGGCACATGAGCGACGGACTGATACGCACCCTTGTCACCGCCACTACCGGTATATTCATCCTGGCGATCAAGCTGGCCGCCCCGGTTATGGTGGCGCTTCTGGCCGCAGGGGTGGTTCTGGGGATCATGGCGCGCTCTTTCCCGCAGATGAATATTTTCATGGTCAGCTTTCCCCTCAACATAGGGATAGGTTTCCTGGTCCTCGGCTTGACACTGCTGGCTTTCTGCAAAACTCTGGCGAACGCGTTTGAAGCTCTCTCGGGGGAGATCAGTATACTGTTCAGGCTCATGGCATGATTTTCAGGGTGCCGCCCGCTGGTTGCTTGACACTCGATACGGGAATTACAGATGGCTGAGGAAGACAAGCAATCCAAAACCGAACAACCTACGGGTAAGCGCCGCAGCGATTCGGAAAAGAAGAGCGGTCCCCCACGCAGCAAGGAGTTGAGTTCGGCCTTGACCCTCATGGCCTCTTTCCTCTTTCTGTATATCGCAGGCAGTTCGATGCAGGGGAATATGAAAAATTGCTGCATCGAGCTTTTCCGGGACGCAGGCACCCTTACACTTACCCAGGCGGCAGCCAACAGTCTGATGCTCAAACTGATGGGGACGCTGGCGGTGATTCTGCTCCCCTTTCTCCTTGCCGCGGTCTCCGCCGGTCTGGTGGTCAGCGTGGGCCAGGGCGGTTTTTCTTTCTCGACTGAGAGGATCTCATTTAATCCCGGACGGCTCAATCCCTTAAGCGGCTTCAAGAAGCTCTTCAACATGGACAGTCTGGCCGAGATATTCAAGTCGGTCCTCAAACTGGGGATTGTTGGCTATGTGGCTTATCGCACCTACAGCAAGGAAGCCGAGGGGCTGATTCTTCTGACAGGGAGCGAAATCCAGGAAATACAGGATTTTTTCAGCAGGATAGCCTTCAAACTGGTCCTCAATGCAGGAGGGATATTACTGATTCTCGGCCTGCTTGATTATGCCTTTGTCAGGTGGCGTTTCGTCCAGAATATTAAGATGTCGAAGCAGGAAGTCAAAGATGAGAACAAAGAGTCGGAAGGAGACCCGCAGGTCAAGCATAAGATGAGATCCGTCCACATGGAAAGGGCGCGGAGAAGGTACAAGCAGATCATCCCGACAGCGGACGTGGTCATAACCAACCCGACCCATTACGCCATCGCTTTGAAATACGACCGTGAAAAGATGGCTGCTCCTATAGTGATCGCAAAGGGGGCCGACTATCTGGCCCAGAAGATCAAGGAGATTGCCAGGGAGAACATGGTGATGCTGGTGGAAAACCGTTTTCTGGCCCGTGAGCTCTATGCGCAGGTAAAAGAGGGCCAGGAGATCCCCGAGGCCCTCTACGCCGCCGTTGCTGAGGTGCTGGCATATGTATACGGGCTCAAGGGGAAGGTTTAATCAGGGCTCACTGGACAGCTAACAGGGTACAGCGAACATAAATTGATTTTACGGTATGCTGTACCCTGTTCTCTTTATGCTGCTGTCATTTGAAAACGATCATAGTCGCAGTCTGGTTGATGTGGCCTATGTACTGCTCGCCGTAGGTACTGAAACCGACAGTCGGTGTTTTATCAAACAGCTTCCCGTATGAATCGCTCAATCCTTTCTGACCAAGTTCAAGGGTTCGGAGGATACAGTTGAAGTTGACAATGCCGGAGATCCCTCCCAGTGCCGCCTCCGCTTCATCCAGAGATTTTTTCGTGCTGGCGATAATATCCGTGGATTCCAGGAGACTCAGTTCCATCCCTTCCTTGACGCTGCAATAGAAGACCATTCCATCCCCTTTGACCTGTTGCGGGCTTCGCACGAAAGGCTCATCTTCAAAGACGAGTCCGATCGGATTGTGCATGAAACGTTTCTTGGCCTCTTCGATGGAAACGCCGAGGGCCTCCGCGTAGGCAACGGCTGCCGGTTTCCCGTTGAATTCAAAGACTTCCCGTGTGAATTCATTTGCCTTGGTAACCTCCAGTTTCTTCGGCAACTGGCAAAAACTCTGGGTCTTTATAAAGGAGAATTCCGTCGCCGGTTCAAGGAGCGCCAGCACCGCCGCATTAGAGTAGCTTTTGCCGTTGGCGTAGACATGGGTTTTTTCAAATTTCAGATCATCCCCGGCGGAGCCGCCGATGAATGTCACGTTGGTCAGGTCGCCGATCTTGTCCATAATCAACTCTTCCTTGCAGCATAGGCCATCGACGAGAATGATCCCCAAATACTTTTTCGGGCTCATTTTTGCCATCGGTTTGTTGAAATGGCGCTGAAATGAATTGAATACCCTCTTGCTCTCTTTATCAAGGTCCATCACCTCTACCTTGGCTTTTTTTATGGACTTTTTGTTGAATGCCATGGCGACAACGGATTTCGTCAGCATCTTGCCGGTGACGATTTCTCCTGCTGTTGAGCATCCGAACGTTTCAGCGCATGGGAAAGCCTCTTCCATGCCAAGGGCGATTAAATCGGGAGAAAATGAGGAAGAAGCAAAGAAGATGATCAGTCTGGTGTCGAAATCTTTCAGCTGCGACTGGATGTCCGCAACCGCCTCTTGCGGTTCGGGTTTTACTGAGAAAGCTGTTTTGATGTTCATGTTGTATCCTCCATTTTAAGGTTTGGGTTTTTTACAGTTCTTTCATAAGGATTTCCAGCTTGCCGATAACTGCCGGGTCATCGGGGGATTGCGGCGTAAACTTCCCCGGGTCGATACCCTTAAGCATGAGTTTCGTCTTGATTACTCCTGCCAGCATTGCATTGTCCTTTGCCCTCTGACTGATAATAGTGTCTATCATCTGCTTGATTTTTCCGGCCATACTCGTCACCTCCCACATTTATTTTAGTGCCTTGGCACTATTGCCTCGGGAATAAGGGATTCCCCGCCCCGTGCTATTCACTCTCGTTAAGCATGCGCAAGTTGAGCGCGTGAACTCATTTACTGAATATCATCGTCAATATATTCAAAAACTTTAAAATTATTACCAAGTCGCAAAGTCGCTGGTTTCGCAATAAGTCGAAAAGGTCTCATTTTGCGAATGCTTCTACTCTTTGATTTCATTAAAAATGGTGCTATATTTTTATTAAAGTAGCAGTGTAAAGTTGTCGATATGTTACTTAATCGATAAACCCACTGGAAATAATCGAAAATCAGTTGATTAAACTGCAATTTTGAGTTATTTTTAATTGCTAAAAAAACCGGGAAGATGTCAAATGGACTGTCAAGACCCTTTATGAAAGATTTGATGATAGATGTCAGGCAAGACGTTCACATGGTTCCAAATGATCAGTGCTACTGACGAGAGAGGGAAAATGAACGGGAAAATATTTATTGGATTATATTTGATTGCAGGATTGATGCTGGCGGGTTCCGCCAGGGCCGAGGGGAATCCGGATCAGGGAATCGGGAGCATGGATTCGGGACAGGTGAGCGGACGGAATGAAATGACCATCCGCTCCGAAGCGCCTCTCCCCGGACCGGCGGATGGGAGCGTATCTGAATATGGAGCGCTTACCAGGGAAGAGGCGCTTGCCGAGCCGGAAGCTCTTCCCAATGGAGGGGCACCGCCTGAAGCGGATGTTCTCCCAAAGGCTGCAACTCCCCCCGAGGCTGAAGGCGCCCAGCCAACAGAGGGCGCTCCGGATGAGGCCAAAGCGGAAGAGGGCGTCGAGGATGTATCCATCGCGGACCCGATCGAGCCGTGGAACCGCTGGATGTTCAATTTCAACGACAAGCTCTATTTCTGGGCGCTCAAGCCTGTCGCACGCGGGTATAACGCGGTTGTACCCGAGCCGGTCCGCGTTTCGGTAAAGCACTTTTTCAAGAACGTAGCCATGCCGGTGCGGTTCGTAAGCTCCATTTTCCAGGGGAAGCTCATAGGAGCGGGCACCGAGATCGCGCGCTTCAGCATCAATACCACCATGGGTGTGGCCGGGTTCTTCGATGTGGCGAAAAGCTGGTTTGATCTGGACGCGTCTGATGAAGATCTGGGTCAGACCCTTGGGGTCTACGGTTTGGGCGGAATGATGTATATCGTCTGGCCGTTCCTGGGCCCGTCGACGATCAGGGACACCATAGGGTATGTGGGGGACTCTTTTCTTGATGTGGCAAACTACATCAACCCGTTTTACATTCCTATGAGTATTCATGCATACGATCAAATCAACAAGACCTCCCTGGATCTGCGGACCTATGAGGATCTGAAAGAATCGTCTATTGAGCCATACACGGCGTTCAGGGACGCCTATATTCAATACAGAAATGGACAGATAAAGAAGTAACGCGCCTTGCGAAACGTACCATGAATACCCTCGCACCCTTCCCCACCTGCATTATGTGCAGGAGAAACTGTACGGCAACTTCAGCAAGGTGGCGTATCGGAGAGTGGATGTTTGAATAAAAAAACACCCGGTCCTATGGAAATGGAGCCGGGTGTTTTTTTGTCAGATTGCCCGCTTTATCGGGCTTTCCCATTTTACTGCACTGTGACTTGACGCATGTTGTGTTTCTTGCGGTATATGTTTCGGCTGGCGCGGTTCTGCTGACGGGTAAGCTTTCTCCGCTCCGCGGCGGTAAGGTTTCCGTCGCTCTTCATACGTTCCTCCCTCTGCTCGATTCTCGCCTGTTGCGCCTCCAGGCGTCCCGCCTCGGCCGGGGTAAGCCGACCGCTCCTTACCCCCTGGTCGATCCGCCTCTCCTGGTTGATCTGCCTCTGCTCGACCACCGGGTCGTTGGTCCCCGCCATTGCCGTGCCCGCCGCCATGATGCATATGATCCCGGCCATGGTCCATGTTCCGATACGTTGTTTCATTGTCCCCTCCTGATATTGTAAATCTCTGACTTCACTTCCTGAAACGTCCTTGACCGATAGAGGTTGACACCATACGTCATTATTTCTCATGGCGCTGAAATCCACGGCGCTCACCGGGAGACATGGAACGGAGCCTTTGCCGCATCTCACGGCGTTCCTCGGGGGGAAGGCCCCTCCACTTTTCCCGTAGTTCGCGACGCTGTTCGGGGGGGAGCCTCTGAAACCAGCGAAAACGGTCATGCAGCCTTTCCTGCTCGACCGGAGGGAGTTTGCGGAACTCTCGGAAACGATGCCGGATATCTTCCCGCTCTTCCGGGGGGAGAGATTTCCAGCGCTGAAAACGCTCACGGGCCTCGTTCCGTTCCACTGGCGACTTCCTGCTCCAGCGCCCGGCCCCCTTGAGCAGACGTTCCCGACGTTCCGGCGGCATGGAGTCCCAGTTCTGCTCCAAAGGCTTCAGCACCTCCTGCTCCCCCGGCGTGAGCTCCTGCCACGGAATGGCGCGTTCTTCCGCGCGGGCCGCGATAGCGCTTGCAAGAAAAATTGCCAGCAGGCTAACGGTGATGATTCGATTCATCGCCCCCTCCGTCCAGCCAGCGGTAAAAATCAAGGTCACGATAGAGTTCGATCTGCTCCGGAGAAATCAATACCTCAATGTCCTCGGGGTGGATCGCGGACGGGGCCGATTTTGGTGTCCTGATCCAAAGTGAGACGGCAATGACCAGTATGACCGCGGTGACCATCCCGCTAACGGTAAGCCATCGGCGAAAGCCAGGGGAAGCGGGCTCTCCGCTTCGCTCCAGCGCCTGGATACGGTTTACTCTCAGCCTTGAGGAAATGGTGGGATCAATATCGGCGGAATCGCGCTCAAGCTGGCAGATTATCTTTTCCGCCAGATCGTCCGGCAGCGGTTTATCATTCATGGTCTGAACTCCTCAAGAAGTTCGCGAAGGGTGTGCACGGCCCGGGATGTATGGGTCTTGACGCTTCCTTCGGAACATCGCATCGCCCTGGCGGTTTGCGCCACGTC
>Ga0210377_10000917_pt1 | contig 27745 bp, 24 predicted proteins | sample PLM4_65_b1redo_FD_155480 | JGI IMG/M metagenome (GOLD analysis project Ga0210377, IMG submission 155480) | Groundwater sediment microbial communities from an aquifer in East River, Colorado, USA - PLM4_65_b1 redo | ecosystem: Environmental > Terrestrial > Soil > Riparian zone | place: USA: East...
GGCTGTCGTGGCCCCGGGTCGACATCACGATCAGGTCAGCCTTCTCGAGGCGAGCGACGTGGCAGATCCGCTCCCAGACCTTTCCCCGATGCACCTGGGCCGTGACGGGGAGCCCGCCGAAGTCCGCGTTCAGGAAGGACCAGAGATCGGCTTCGCCGGCCGGTGGAGGAGCGTCCTCGGCCGGGATGCCGGAGAGGGTGGCGAGTGACGTCTCGGGCACCACATGGATGCCGATGATTTCGGCGCCGAAGGTCTGTGCGAAGAGCGCCGCCATCGGGAAAGCGAGGCGCGACGCCAGGGACAGGTCCGTCGGGAGGAGAATGCGCTCGTAGCCAGGGGCTCCACCGTGGTCGGGCTCGCGGATGCACAGCACCGGGCGGAAGGCCCGCTGCACGATGCGTTCGGTCACGCTCCCGAGCAGTGCGTGGGCGAGCCCCTCCCGGCCGTGGGTCGCCATCACGGTCAGGTCCGGCTGGAGGGAACGGATCAGCTCGAGGACGCCGCGAGGAGCCGAGCTGCTGCGCTCGACGATCGCGCGATGGCTCACGGTCAGGCACGCGGCTCGCCGCTCGAGGCACTCCCGGGCGACCTTCTCGGCATGGTCCCAGACCTCGTGTCCATGGGCGAAGGCCCAATGGGCGTGGCGGTGGTCGGGGATCTCGGCCACGTGGTAGAGAGTCACCGCCGCGGCGAAGCGGTCCGCCAGGAGCCGCACGTGCTCGAAGGCCCGATCCGACTCGGGGCTGAGATCGGTGGGAAAGAGGATCTCGCGGATCGAGACGATGGGCCGGCTCGCCATGGTCCCTATTCCCTAGCGTACCGAGTCGACGAGGTTGAACGCGACCGTCACCGTCAGAATGAACTCCGTGGGGACGCCGTTCAGGAGCAGCGGCTGATAGCGCCATTGGCGGACCGCCACCAACGCCGCCTCGTCGAGGAGGGGAGACCCGCGCAGAACGGTCACCGTTTTCACGCGCCCGTGGACGTCGACCTGGGCCTCGATGATCACGGTCCCGGAGACCCGCGCCTGGGACGCGAGGGGCGGGTACACCGGAGGCACCCTCTTGAGGTTTTTTGGCGCGGTGATCGCCCCACCGATCCTCACGACCTTCGGGGGGGGCGCGGGCGCGCTCGGCAGCCCGCCGACGACGCCTCCCAGGACGCCCCCGGGAACCCCGCCTTCGACCCCCCCCGCAACCCCGCCCTCCACACCCAGGTCCAGGGTCTCCTCGGGCTTGATCTGGTCCGGGATGTCGATCGGCGCGACGAACTGCGCCGGCTCGATGGGGCGGGGCACCGCCGCCGCAGGCCGAACGATGCGAGCCGCGGCGGCGGGCGGTGGCGGCGGTGGCGGCGGTGGCGCGACGTCGGCGGGGGCGACGAAGAATGCCTTCACGGCGTTGCCCGGCTCCGGCATCGCGTCGTACAGCAGGATCGGCAGGATCACGACGAATGCGATCAGGAGGGTATGAAACACGAGGGAGGTGGCGAACGTCGCCGACAGCCCCTTGACCCGTGACTGGGGCCTGCTCAGGACGAGACTCCGGAAGGCGAAGTCCGAGGGGCGTAGTCGAGGTCGATTCTCGATCACTGCTGCCCTGCCGGGCGGCAGGAGATGATGTGCTTGGGCCACTTTCGCCACCTCCCGCTTCTCCCTGAGAACAATCCGCGTGCCAGAGGCCGCCGCCGCGCACGGCCGCGCGGTGCTTGCCAAAGAGCGTCTCGGTGCCCGGCGGCCCCCGAAGGAATTGCCGCATCTCCGCGTAGTCGGCCCCCTTTTTTCGCCGCGAAGGGCGTTGGGAGCGGCGGAGACGCTCCCGTTCGGGGAAGCCCACGCGGCACTCGGCTTGCAGCCTCCTTGTCCAGCCGGAAGGGGGTCCCATGAAGGAAGACGAGCTTTACCGGGCCTACCGCGATGCCATCCGACGCCGGGTCTGTGCCCCTTGCCTGGACGGCAGAGGCGACGGCTCCTGCGGCCTGACGGGCCGGATCTGCGCCATCGAGGGACACCTCCCGCGGGTCATCGAGGCGATCTGCGCCGTCGAAAGCGACCGGATGGTCGACTACATGGCGGCTATCGAGGCGCAGGTCTGCGGAAGCTGCCAGCAGCCCAGCCCCACCGGCGACTGCCATCTGCGCGACACGGGCGACTGCGCCCTGTCGGCCTACCTGTCTTTGGTGGTCGACGCGGTGGAAGACGTGAGGGGCCGGTCCACAACCTGACGCCAGAACCCCCGAGGAATATACGTGATCCGTGGAATCCCCTTGACAAGAGGAATCGGAAAGAGGCAAATGGCCAGGTTTCCAATGCGGGCAATTGAACCATTTGCTTCATTGACCTTGGCTCCGGAGATCCCTAGTCTCGGGAGCGATGGAACCCAAGGCTGTTTTGACGTCGACCGAGGAGCCTGGGGGCAGGGACTACTTGACTCGTTCGGGTGTCGCACGACTCCTCGGGGTCTCGCCGAACACGGTGACCCGCTGGGCGCGGGAAGGCCGGATCCCATCGCAGTTGACCCTGGGGGGACACCATCGTTTCGAGCGCGCCGTGATCGAGAGCATCCGCGCGGACATGCGGCGCGCGGTGGGGACGGGCCCGGCCGTCACCAAGCCTCCCGATCGTGGCTGACGACGTACTTTCGCTTCTCGGCCGTGTCTTGCCGAGAGCAAGGAGGAGCATCGTGATGAAAGGAGGGAGGCTCTCATTCGCCCTCGCCGTCCTGGCGCTCTTGGTCGGGACGGCCGCCCGCGGGCGGCCGGTCGAGGCCCAGGCGGCGGACGCGAAGGCCCACGAGGCCTTCGACACGGGCGACTGCAAGACCTGCCACGAGCAGGCTTTCAGCAGGTTCGAGACGACGGCCCACGCGGGAGTCGCGGGAAGCTGCGGCTCCTGCCACGGCGACGTGGCCTCGCACCTGAAATCGAACCTGGAGAAGGGCGAGCCGGGGCCGGTGGACGCCATCTCCATGAAAACCAGGAAGGCGGCCGACATCAACAAGACCTGCCTGGAGTGTCACGAGAAGTCCCATCACCCGACGTGGAACGGCGGCGCTCATGATCGCCGCGGCGTCGCATGCACGGACTGCCACTCCGTGCACTGGCCGAAGTCAGCGAAGGGCCAGCTCAAGACGGAGTCGGAGCCCGACACCTGCTACTCCTGCCACAGCGCGATCCGGGCCCAGTCGCTGCGCACGTCGCATCACCCCGTGCGCGAGGGCCTGATGACCTGCACGAGCTGCCACAACCCGCACGACGGCAGCCGGCCGAAGATGATCAAGGCCGATTGGAACAACGAGCTCTGCCTGCAGTGCCACACCGAGAAGCGCGGGCCGTTCTTCTGGGAGCACGCGCCGGTGCGGGAGAACTGCCTCAACTGCCACAACCCGCACGGCTCGAACCACGACAAGCTGCTGGTCTCGCAGCAGCCCTGGCTCTGCCAGCGCTGCCACCTGAACACGCGCCACCCCGGTACCTTCTACAGCAACATCAACGCTGCCGGGGACAAGCCGACCGCCAGCAACCGGGCCGTGGAGCACGCGTGCAAGAACTGCCACCAGAACGTACATGGCGGCAACGCACCGACCGCGCCGTATCTCGGGCGCTGAGGAGGGAGCCATGAAGCGAATCTTCATCCTCACCGTCACCACCGTCGCTCTCGCTCTCCCCGGCTTCGCCCAGGAGGACTTCAAGCAGGGCGAGATGACGTTCGGGGTCTTGCAGAAGGATTTCGACACCAATTCCTCGAAGTTCCTCGAATACCGCGACATCCCGCAGGGCCCGGTGGCGTCCTATCTGAACTTCGTTGGCAAGAAGGGCGACCTCACCTACCGGGTCTGGGGCTACGACGTCACCCAGAAGGACCAGCGCCTTTCCGCCCGCATCGGCAACGGGACCGTCCGCTTCGACGCCAGCTATCTGGGGATTCCTCACAACTTCGGCAACGGGGGGAAGAGCATCCTGAGCCCCACGACCGACGCGGACTGGCGGCTCTCGGGCGCCCTGCAGAGCTACCACCAGAACGCGATCGCCGCCACGCCGGGAGCGGGCGTGACATACGCTTACCTGAGCAGCCTCGTCGCGCCTTCACTGGCGGCAGCGCCGGCGAACATCGATCTGAAGCTGCTCCGCGGCCGCACCACCCTCGGATTCACCTTGAGGCCCAAAGACTCGAACCTCGACATCGGTGTGAGCTACTTCCACGAGCGCCGCTCCGGGACACGGGCGGCCAACGGCACCTCCTTCGGCTTCGGCAACGTGGTCGAGACGCCTGAGCCGGTCCGCTACGTCACCCAGGACTTCGCCGTCAACGCCTCCTTCAAGGGCAAGTGGGGTGTGGCCCGCGCCGCCATCCGCTTCAACGACTTCAGGAACGCCTTCGACAAGTTCACCTGGGACAACCCGTTCCGCAGCACCGACGGCACCGATGCGTCGGCCTACCAGTCACCGGGCTCCGCGTCCAAGAACGGCGCGGTCTTCGGCGTGATGGCCCTGATGCCGGACAACAAGGCCGTCACCGAGTCCGTGGGCACCACGCTGAAGTTCGGCACCAAGACCCGCCTCACCGCGGACCTGGCCTTCGGGCAGTGGAAACAGAACGAGGACCCGTTCATTCCCTGGACGACCAACACGGCCATCCGGACGCCCGGCGGCGTCCTGGCCACCACGGCGGCGCTTCCTGCCGCGAAGCTCGACGGCAAGATCAACACCACGTCCCTCAGCGCCTTCTTCACGACGAAGCTGACCGACGAGCTGGGCCTCCACGCGCGCTACCGCCGCTATGACCACAACAACAAGACGCCGCGGTACGAGCTTCGCGAAGGCTACGTCCGCTTCGACGCCGTCTGGGAGGACATCCCCCGGATCACCGTGCCTTACGGGTATACCAACGACATCCTCGACGCCTACGCCACCTACGGCAAGGGCGTCTTCGGGGTCGAGGCCGGCTGGAAGCACAACAAGATGAAGCGGACCTTCCGCGAGTCCGAGGACACGACCGAGAACGTGTTCCGCGTGGCGGCCGACGTCCGCGGCGACTGGGTGACTTTCCGCGGAATCGGCGAGTTCGGCAGCCGGGACTACAGCGGTTACGACGCCGTCCGGGCGGAGGAGGAATCGTTCCTTCCCGAGCCTGGTGTGGTCAGCCTGCCGGCCAACCAGACCGTCCTCCGCCGGCCCGATCAGGCCAAGCGCGACCTGACCCGCGTCGGCGGCACAGTCGAGGTTTCGCCCGGCTCGGGGAAGGTCACGGCCTCCGCCTCGTACTTCCACACCAAGTTCAAGTACGACCAGGGCGTCGTGCCGTGCGAGGACGTCGACGCGTTCCCGGGCCAGTCGCGGTTCTGTCCCGGCGGCGTCCAGGCGCCCCTCGGCCTCATCGACGACAAGTACGACACCTTCACCGCCGAGGTCAACTTCACGCCGGTTGAGCGCGCCACCGTCTATGCCTTTTACAGCTACGAGAACGGCGACATACTGCAGGACGGCCGCCAGAGCGGCGCGACCCTCAACTTCAACCCGGCCGACGTCTGGACCTCGAACATCACGAACAAGGGCAACACCTTCGGCGCGGGCGCGGACTTCACCCTGGTACCGGAGAAGTGGTTCTTGAAGCTGACCGCCCGTTACCAGGACATCGACGGCAACAACGCCGTGACGCTGCTGCCGGGGTACAGCACCGCCATCTACGGCACCAACCCGCTGTTGACTCAGTGCGTCGGCGGCTCCGGGCCGTGCACCATCCCGGAGTTCGACGACACGACGCTGACCTCCGCCTGGGGCTCGCTCCGGTACCAGTTCGCGAAGCAGTGGAGTGCCGGCGCGGGCGTCGGGTACGAGGACTACCAGCTCAAGGACGCCCAGACCGGCAACACCTTGAACTACATGCCGGCGTCGTTCTTCCTGCAGGCCGACAACCGGGACTACCAGTCGTGGGTGGGATACCTAAGCTTGAACTACAAGTGGTGACCTCGATTCTGTGACTGGACATGAACGGGCGCCGGGCTTCGGCCCGGTGCCCTTTCCTCGCCGAAGCGGAAGGGGCCTCTCGTGCGCCGTGCCCGACCTCGCAGAGGGAGTTCTCCGTTGGGTTCCGTGTACGGGCAGGCTAGACTCCGTGGCCGAACGACATAAGGAGTAGACTTCATGAAGAGAACGATGGTCGGTCTCGGGCTGCTCGTGATGGGCGGCTGGCTTGCAGGAGCCGGCGTCGCCTCCGCGACGATGCCGATGCAGAAGAAGGCCAAGGAGCTGGGCATGGAGGTTCCCAACTGCCTGTACTGCCACTCGGAAAAGCTGCCCAAGAAGGACAACGTCGCCCTGAACGACCGCGGCAAGTGGCTCGTGGCCGAGAAGGACAAGCAAAAGGCCAAGGAGGTCGACGTTTCCTGGCTCAAGGACTACGTCGAGAAGAAATAGCTCTTCTTGGGCGGGAATCAGGAGGAACGGTGATGATGAGGATGAGAGCGAGATACGGCCTCTGCGTCGCGAGCCTGGTCGCGGGCGCCTGGATCGCGACGAGCGGCACGGCCTCGGCCACGATGCCCCTCCAGAAGAAGGCCAAGGAAGCCGGCTTCGAGGCCACGAACTGCCTCTACTGCCACAACGAGAAGCTGCCCAAGAAGGAGGCAGTCAGCCACAACGACCGTGGCAAGTGGCTCCTGGCCGAGAAGGACAAGCGCAAGGCGAAAGAGGTGGACGTCTCCTGGCTGAAGGACTACGTCGAGAAGAAGTAGCGGCCAGACTGAGGTCCAGGGACAAGAGTGGCGAGGCGGCGAGACCTCCTGAACTGGTTCCTCGGTTCCTCGGTGGGGGCGATGTGCACGGCGGTCTTCTACCCGGTCGTCCGCTACATCGTCCCCCCCAGCGTTCCCGAGGCCCCCACCTCGCGGACGGTGGCCGCCCGCGACGGCGAGCTCAAGCCGAACGAGGCGAAGATCTTCCAGTTCGGTAATCGCGCGGGCATACTCGTCCGGATGCCCGATGGCGAGTACCGGGCCTTGTCCGCGTCCTGCACCCATCTCAACTGCACCGTGCAGTACCGTGGCGACCTGAGGCAGGTCTGGTGCGCCTGTCACAACGGGCTCTACGACCTTCAGGGCCACAACGTCGCCGGACCCCCGCCCCGCCCCCTCGATCAGTACCAGGTGCACGTGGCGAACGGCGAGATCGTCGTCTCCAAGGTATGAGCGACGCGGCCGAGGTCGTCCGCCGTCTCCGCGGGTGGATCGAGGAGAGAACGGGCCTCTCGGCCCTCGTGGACTTCGGCCGCGAGAAGACGGTGCCCGTGCACCGCCACTCGGTCTGGTACTACATGGGGGGAATGAGCCTGTTCCTCTTCGGCATCCAGGTGGCCACGGGGATCCTGCTCCTTCTCTACTACCGGCCGTCGGCGGGAGAGGCCTTCGAGAGCGTGCAGTTCCTGATGGCCAAGGTTCCCTTTGGGTGGCTGATCCGCTCGATCCACTCCTGGTCGGCGAACCTCCTGGTCTTCGTCCTCTGCGTCCATATGTTCAGCGCCTACTTCCTGAAGGCCTACCGCAAGCCCCGTGAGCTGACGTGGCTGACCGGAATGGCGCTTCTGCTCCTGGCGCTTGCCTTCGGCTTCTCGGGCTACCTCCTGCCCTGGAACACCCTGGCCTTCTTCGCGACCCAGGTCGGGACCGAGGTGGCCGGGTCGCTCCCGCTGATCGGGCGCTTCATGCTCCGGCTTCTCCGGGGGGGCGACCAGGTGACCGGCGGGACTCTCACGCGCTTCTACGGGATGCACGTGGCCGTCCTCCCCGCCATGACGACGGCCCTCCTGGCCGCGCACCTCCTGCTCGTGCAGAAGCACGGCATGAGCGTCCCGCCGGGCGTCGAGGCGGAAAGGCGCCGCACGGGGGAGCCACCCCGCTCGCTCCCCTTCCTCCCCAACTTCCTCTTGCATGATGCCATCGGCTGGTGCGCGGCCCTGGGGGCCCTCGCGGGCCTGGCGGCGCTCTTTCCATGGGAGCTGGGTGAGAAAGCCGACCTCTTCGCCCCGGCCCCGGCGGGCATCCGTCCGGAGTGGTACTTCTGCTGGGCCTTCCAGACCCTGAAGATGCTGCCCGGCCACGTCCTGGGCGTCGAAGGCGAGCTGCTGGCGATCCTCGGGTTCGGCGCGGGTGGCCTGCTGTGGCTGCTCGTGCCCTTCATCGATCGCACTCCGGAGCGCGGGGATCGGCGGACACGGGTCTTCACGGTGGTTGGCTGGATGGTCCTCGCCTACCTGGCTGTGATGACGGCGCTCGTCTACATTCCCGTGAGATCCTGACGTGAGGCTCTGGCCCCTGGTGCCGGTCCTGATCGCCCTCGCGGGACCAGTCGCGCCCGGCGCCGAGCCAACCTCCAAGAGACCCGCGGCTCCCCAGAGCAGTTGCATCGACTGTCACCTGCAGCTCGACGGGGAGGCGCTGGAGGCGGCAAAGCGGATCGGTGAAGACATCCACTTCCAGCACGGCCTTTCCTGCCACGACTGCCACGGCGGGAATCCCATCGCGGGGGCCGACGGCGACATCGCTGCTGCCCACGACGAGAAGAAGGGCTGGACCGGCAAGCCCAAGCGCGTCGAGATCCCCGTCTTCTGCGCGAGGTGCCACGCCGACGCTGCGTTCATGAAGGGCTTCAACCCCCAGATGCGTGTGGACCAGCTCAGCGAGTACCGCACCTCCGTTCACGGCAAGCAAAACGCGGTCGGAGATCCGCGCGTGGCGGTGTGCGTGGATTGCCATGGGGTCCACGGGATCAGGACGGCGAAGGACCCCCGCTCCCCGGTCCATCCGACCCGCGTCGCCGAGACCTGCGGACGCTGTCACAACAACGTGGATCTCATGCGCGGCTACGGCATCCCCAGCAACCAGTATGCCGGCTACAAGACGAGCGTCCATGCCCAGGCCCTCTACGACAAGGGCGACACGTCGGCCCCGACGTGCAACGACTGCCACGGCAGTCACGGGGCGGCACCGCCGGGGATGCAGTCCGTGGTGCAAGTGTGCGGGAGCTGCCACGGCCGGGAGGCGACGCTGTTTCGTGAGATCGAGAAGAAGAAGGGCCTCGACCTGACGCCGTGCATCCAGTGCATGGTCTGTCACGACAACCACGCCGTCCAGGCGCCGACCGACGAGATGCTCGGCGTGGGGCCGAAGTCCACCTGCACGAGTTGCCACGGGCCCGGGTCCACGGCCTATCGGGCCGCCGAGGAGATGGCGAGCGCTCTCGATCGGCTCAAGGGCCGGGTCGTCGAGGCGACGGGCTTGCTGTCCCGGGCCGAACGCGCCGGAATCGAGGTCAGCGCCGACCAGTTCGCGCTCCGCAATGCCCGGGATCAAGTGGTGGAGGCCAGGGTGCTCGCCCACAGCTTCGATCGTGAGCGCTTCCTGGCCGTCACCGCCGAGGGCCTCGCGGTGTCGGAGGAGGGAGCCAGCGCGGGACGGCGCGCCTTCAGGGAGCTCGGCCAGCGGAGGCTGGGCCTTGCAGTCTCTCTCGTGGTCATCTTCGCCGTCATCGTCGGGCTCGTGCTCAAGGTCAGGAGGCTCGAGGGTCGGGCGCCCGAGTGACCTGCTTTTCCGGGCATTCCATGGTAGGTAGTAGTCCTCGATGGCACCCATGAACCTGCGCGAGCGCGTGTCGCTGCTGCTGCGCCTCCTCCTCTTTCTCGGCCACAACCCCGTGACAGGCCTGGGGGCCGCCCTCACCACCGGGGCCGGGATCACGATGGTCGGCTTTTGGGCCCTCGAGATCCTGCAACTCCGGTCCGTGCACCCCTACGCGGGGATCATCCTGTTCCTGGTCCTCCCCGGCATCTTCGTGGCGGGCCTCGTGCTCATGCCCCTCGGGGTCGTGTGGCACCGTCGCCGGCTCCGGGCCCGGGACGAGCTCCCCTCGGCCTACCCGAGGATCGACATGCACGCACCGGCGTTCCGGCACGGCATGGGGCTCGTGGCGGGCGCCTCGGTGCTGAACGTCGCGATCCTCAGCACGGCCTCGTACAAGGGCGTCGAGCACATGGACTCGGCCCAGTTCTGCGGCGCGACCTGCCACTCGGTCATGGCCCCCGAATACACGGCCTATCTGGGCTCCCCCCACTCCCGTGTGGCCTGCGTCGAGTGTCACATCGGCCAGGGGGCGTCCTGGTTCGTGCGTTCCAAGCTTTCAGGCACGAGACAGGTCTTCGCAGTGACCTTCAACACCCACTCGAGACCCATTCCCTCCCCGGTGAAGCACCTGCGCCCCGCCCGCGAGACCTGCGAGCACTGCCACTGGCCGCAGAAGTTCCACGGCGACAAGTTCCTGGTGCGAACGAAATACCAGAGCGACGAGAAGAACACGCGGCTCACGACGGTGCTCGTCTTGAAGGTCGGGGGGAGAGCCTGGCAGCACTCGGTGGGCATCCACGGACACCACCTCGACGACAAGGAGCGCATCGCCTACGTGGCGATCGACGGCAAGCGTCAGGTGATCCCCAAGGTCACCTACCTGGACGACACGGGCCGGACGGTGGAGTTCAACTCGACCGAGGTGAAAGCCACGCCGGAGCAGCTCGCGGCCGGGGAGCAGCGCCGCATGGACTGCATGGATTGCCACAACCGGCCAAGCCACACCTTCGAGCTGCCCGACAGGGCCGTGGACCGTGCCATGTCCGCGGGGGAGATCAGCATCGAGCTGCCCTACGTGAAGAAGAAGGGCGTCGAGCTGCTGCGGGCGGAGTACCCCGACCGCGCCACTGCCGTCGGCAAGATCGCCGCGGGGCTCACGGACTTCTACAGGAGCTCCTATCCGGAGACCTACGCCAACCACAGGACCCTCGTCGAGGCTGCGGCGCAGAGGCTCGTGGAGATCTATCGAAGGAACGTGTTCCCCGACATGAAGGTGTCCTGGGGGACGTACCCGAACAACATCGGCCACGAGGACTTCCTCGGGTGCTTCCGCTGCCACGATGACAGCCACAAGGCGGCCGACGGGCGCACGATCACCCAGGACTGCAGCGCGTGCCACAACATCCTGGCGATGGAGGAGTCCAACCCCAAGGTGCTCGCCGATCTCGGCCTTGAATAGAGCCCTCATCGTCCTCGTCTTCGGCGTCCTCCGGGCGTCCGCGAGCGCCGCGGCGGACGACGCGGACTGCCTGGCGTGTCACGGCGACCGGACCGTCACGACGACCCGGAACGGCCGGACGGTGTCGCTGTTCGTCTCGGAGAAGGCGTTTGGGGGCTCGGTCCACGGCTCGCAGGGCTGCACGTCCTGCCACGCCGACCTCGAGGGGAAGGACCTGCCCCACGACGTGCCGCTCCGGCCCGTGGACTGCGGCTCGTGTCACAGCGACGAACAGCAGATGCACGCGCGCTCGCTCCACGGCAAGGCCATCGCGCGAGGCGACCCGCTGGCGCCGCGCTGCAGGGATTGCCACGGCCACCACGACATCGTCCCCGTCAAGGACCCGCTCTCGGCCGTGGCCCCGCTCAAGGTGCCCTTCGTGTGCGGTCGCTGCCACCGGGAGGGTACGAAGGTCCAGCTCAACCGGCCCATCCACCAGGACAACATTCTCGAGAACTACTCCGAGAGCATCCACGGCGAGGGGCTGCTGAAGAAGGGGCTCGTGGTGGCGCCGCACTGCGCGACCTGCCACACGGCGCACCTGATCCTCCCTCACACCGACCCGGCCTCGTCCATCGCTCGGACGAACATCGCGGCGACCTGCACCCGCTGCCACGCCCAGATCGAGGCCGTGCACCGGAAGGTCATCCGCGGCGAGCTGTGGGAGAAGGAGAAGAGCGTCCTGCCGGCCTGCGTGGACTGTCACCAGCCCCACAAGGTGCGCAAGGTCTTCTACGCGCAGGGCATGGCCGACGCCGACTGCCTCCGCTGCCACGCCGACCAGGGGCTCAGGGCCAAGGACGGCCGCAGCCTCTTCGTCGACGGGCCCGAGGTGGCGCGCTCGCGACACGCGAAGGTGGCGTGCAGCCAGTGCCACTCGCGCGTGAACGCCTCGCGCGTCCGGCCCTGCGAGACGATCAACCAGAAGGTGGACTGCACGTCCTGCCACGCCGAGATCGGCCAGCAGTACGCGCAGAGCACCCACGGGCAGCTCGTCGCCAAGAGCGACCCCAACGGGCCGACCTGCAAAGAGTGCCACGGCGGCCACGGCGTTCTGGGCAGGCACGACCCGGTGTCGGCCACGTTCCCGTCGAACGTCCCCGGGCTCTGCGCCCGCTGCCATCGGGAGGGGCAACGCGCAGCGGTGCGCTACACGGGCGGCCAGCACCAGATCATCGAGCGCTACGAGGAGAGCATCCACGGCAAGGGGCTGCTCAAGAGCGGCCTCACGGTGACCGCCACCTGCACGAGCTGCCACACGGCCCATGGCGTGCGGCCAAGGAGCGACCCGGCCTCCAGCGTGAGCCCGAGGAACCTGCCCGTCACCTGCGGGCGCTGCCACCACGGAATCGAGGAGCAGTTCGAGCAGAGCATTCACTTCACGAAGACAGGCAAGACCGACAAGGAGCTGCCGGTGTGCAGCGAGTGCCACACGGCCCACACGATCAGGCGCGCCGACGAGACCGGCTTCAAGCTGGACATCATGACCAAGTGCGGCCGCTGCCACGAGGAGATCGCGAGGACCTACTTCGACACCTACCACGGCAAGGTCTCACAGCTCGGCTACGCGAAGACCGCGAAGTGCTTCGACTGCCACGGGGCCCACGACATCCTTCCCGTGGCCGACCCACGCTCCCACCTCTCGCGCCAGAACGTGGTCGCGACATGCCAGAAGTGCCACCCGGGGGCCACGCGGCGGTTTGCGGGCTACTTGACCCACGCGACCCATCACGACCCGCGGAAGTATCCGTTCCTCTTCTGGACCTTCTGGGGGATGACGACGCTCCTGGTCGGGACCTTCGCGGTGGGCGGGCTCCACACGCTGCTGTGGATCCCGCGGGCGATCCAGATGCGGCGCGAGCTGGGGGCGGCGAAGGAGGCTGCGGCGGAATCGGCGGAGGGCGAGGGCGATGGCGGGCGCTAGCGAGAGGCAGTTCCTGCGCTTCACGCGCCTGGAGCGGACGCTCCACATCGTCATGATCGTGAGCTTCATGAGCCTCGCCCTCACGGGCTTGACGCTCAAGTTCTCGTACACCGGATGGGCCGTGGTTCTGTCACGGCTCCTCGGAGGATTCGAGACCGCGGGTTACATCCACCGCGCGGCGGCCACGGTGATGGTCGCTCTCTTCGTCACGCACCTCGCGGACCTGCACCGCCGCGCGCGGACGGAGTACGGCTCCTGGAGGAAGATGCTCCTGGGTCCGTACACGATGCTGCCGACGAAGAAGGACGTCCAGGACTTCATCGGCACGATGAGGTGGTTTCTTGGCCTGGGCCCACGGCCGCGCTACGGCCGCTGGACCTACTGGGAGAAGTTCGACTACTTCGCGGTCTTCTGGGGCATCTTCGTGATCGGCTCGACAGGGGCGCTGCTGTGGTTCTCCGAGTTCGCCACGCGCTTCGTGCCGGGCTGGTTCCTGAACGTGGCCACGATCATCCACAGCGACGAGGCCCTGCTCGCAACGGGCTTCATCTTCACGGTGCACTTCTTCAACACCCACCTGCGTCCCGAGAAGTTCCCGATGGACATCGGGATATTCACCGGCCGCATGGACCTCGCCGAGTTCAAGCGAGACAAACCCGCCGAGCACGAGAGGCTCGCGGCCCGGGGCGATCTGGAGAAGCACCTTGTCGAGCCCTACCCGCCCATCGTGGTCCGGACGTTCCGGGCCTTCGCCTGGGGAGCGCTGGTCCTGGGCTTCGGGACGGTTGTGTGGATTCTCTACGCCATGCTGTTCGCGTATCGTTAGCGACGATGCCACTCGCCCTGGCCGGAATCCTCTCGCTCGTGCTCGTTGCGGCCCCTGCGCCCACGGACTCCGACTGCCTCGTCTGCCACGAGGAGAACGTCGACATCGCGCGCATGAAGCGGGGCGCTCATGGAGGCTTCAGCTTCGGCTGCACCGATTGCCACGCCGGCGTCGGCGAGCTGCCGCACCCGGAAAAGCTCCCGGCCGTCGAATGCGCCTCCTGCCATGACGACGTCGTCAAGGAGTACGCCCGGAGCGTCCACGGCGCCGCCCACGCGACGGGAGCTGCGGACGCCGCCACCTGCCGGTCCTGCCACGGGCCCGCCCACGACATCGTGCCCGCAGGCGATCCGACCTCGAGAGTGGCCAAGGGCCACCTGGCCGACACCTGCGGCGCGTGCCACGCCGACCCCGACTTCCTGTCGCGACACCGGATCCCCTTCGCGAAGCCGGTGGAGGCCTACCGGGCGAGCGTCCATGGACGGGCGGTCCTGAAGGGGGACGAGAAGGCCGCCTCGTGCTCGGACTGCCACGGCAGCCACGCCATCGTCCCCGCCCGCGACGAACGGTCGCCCATCAACCACTGGAGCGTGGCGAAGACCTGCGGCCGGTGCCACGCGGCCATCGGCAAGGTCTTCTCCGGCAGCGTCCATGGCCAGGCCGCCACCCGGGGCGAGAGGGGAGCGCCCGTCTGCACCGACTGCCATGGCGAGCACGCGATCCTGGCCCCGGCGGAGGCCGGATCGCCCGTGAGCCCGGCTCGCGTCTCGACCGTGACCTGCGGCCGTTGCCACGGCGACGAGCGGCTGACGAAGAAGTACGGCATCCCCGGCGACCGGGTCGCGGCCTATGAAGACAGCTTTCACGGTCTGGCCGGCCGCTCGGGATCCCAGACCGTGGCGAATTGCGCTTCATGCCACGGGATCCACGACATCCTGCCGTCGAGCGACCCACGGTCCACCGTCCATCCCGCGAACCTGAGCCGCACCTGCGGGGTGTGCCACCCGGGTGCGGGTCAACGCTTCAGCATCGGCCCGATTCACGTGCGTGCGGGGACGGCCAGCGAGCATCCGATGGTCCGGTGGATCCGGGTCTTCTACCTGTGGCTGATCCCGCTCACGCTGGGCTTCATGACGTTCCACAACGCCGCCGATTTCATCGCCAAGCTCGTGCGCGGCGTTCCGCGCGGGCACTCGGCCGAGGTCGTCCCGCGGATGAACCTCCATTTCCGCATCGCCCACGGCCTCACGGTCCTGAGTTTCCCGGTGCTCGTGGTGACGGGCTTCGCCCTCAAGTACTCCGAGTCATGGTGGGCCAGGCCCCTCGTGGCCTGGGAAGGAGAGGCGCCCTTCCGCGGGATCGCCCACCGGACCGCCGCCGTGGTCCTGCTGCTGTCCCTCGTCTACCACGCCATCCATCTCCTCGCGTCGCGTCGCGACCGCGTGATCCTGGAGCGGCTCCGTCCACGCCTTCAGGACGCCCGCGACCTCTGGGCGACGCTCCGCTACAACCTGGGGCTCTCGAAGGAGCGGCCCACCTTCGGGGCGTTCAGTTACGCCGAGAAGATCGAGTATCTCGCCTATGTGTGGGGTTCCGTGGTCATGGCCGCCACCGGCTTCCTGCTCTGGTTCAACACCCTCACGCTGACCTATCTGCCGAATTGGGTTGCCGACGCGGCGACGGTGACCCACTTCTACGAGGCCGTCCTCGCCACCCTCGCGATCCTTGTCTGGCACTTCTACATGGTGATCTTCGACCCCGCCGTCTATCCGATGGACCTGTCCTGGATCACGGGCAAGGTGCCGGCCGACCACCTGCGCGAGACGCGGCCCGAGTACTACCGGGAGCTGTCGAGGGGCCCGGAGCGGGCCGCGCCCCTCGAGGAGAAGCGCGCCGGGGCGGCGACGCCGACCGACGGGGAGGACCCGTCCGGGGAATGACCGACCCCCGAGGCCGCCATTGGCACGGCTCTTGGAGTATCACGCTGCGGTTCGTGCGCAACGGGGAAAGCGGCGCGATTCGCGGCAATGGTTGCGCCGGGCCTCGAAGGCCGAGAACGACTTGCGGGAGGACGGCTTGACCATCGCCAGCTGGCTGTTGGAAGTCGAGGCGGGACGGAGCGGGTCGGTGCGGGAGGCCCTCGCGGAGCATCCCGGCATCGAATGCCGCCGCGAGGTCCGCGGCTCGATGGTCGTGCTGACGCAGGCGCCGGCCGAGTGCGGCCTCGCGAAGCTCCGCGAGACCCTGAGCCGGATCCCCGGCGTGCGGGCCGCCGACCTCGTCACGGCCTTCGAGGACGACGAGGTCGCAGCCGTCAGCCGGCCCGCTTGACGTAAATGTCCCCAACGACCTCGGTGTCCACGGCGAGGGTGGTCTCGCCGATGCGGATGACCGCCGCGGGACTCCGCTGATCCAACCGGACCGTCGCTCCCGGCACGATCCCCAGGTTCGCAAGACGCACCAGCCGCTCCGGCTCCCGGGGCGCCACGTAGACGATGCGAGCCGGTTCGCCGAGCGCCATGTGGCCGAGGGGCTGGACGAGCGGCTCGACGGCCCGGGTGAATGTGCGGCAGCAAGACCCGGGCGGGATCGCCTTGCCGTGGGGGCAAACCCCCGGATGGCCGAGAAAGGCGCAGATGGAATCGGTCAGGGCGGCGCCGAGGACGTGCTCCATCACGCAGGCCGTGCGGTTCACCGCTTGATCGTCCTTCACCTCGAGGACCGTCGTGAAGAGGACTTCCGCCAGGCGGTGGCGTCGCACCTGGCGCTCGGCGAGGGTCCGACCCTCGGCCGTGAGGGTGATCCGGCCGCCGTCGATGCGGGCGAGGCCCCGCCGGGAGAGCTGCGCCAGCGCCTCGTCGAGGCCCGCCACCTGACTGGTGCGGCGGAGATCCTCGACCGTGTCCCCTCCCTCTTCGCCGAGGGTCCAGAGCTCCTCGGCGACCTCCTCGACGTCCTGATCGGCGAGGTCGCGGTCATGGCTCATCGTGGGCCTCCTTGGACGGGTGTTCGGCGCTCTCCGGGCCGGAGGGAACGGGGCTCTCGCTGCTCCGCCGCAGGAGCCGGCGGATCCAGGTGACGACGAGGGACGAGCGTGGGAACGCGTAGCCGCAGTGGGGGCACCTCACGATGTCGCACCCTGCGGCGAAGGGACAGCACCCGCAGACCTTCTCGCCGTGGGTGAAGCGGAAACCGCACAGGGAACAGGTGAAGACGGTCGCCCCGGTTTCCGGGGTCTCGAGAAGGCGGAAGGGGGCGTCCTGTCTCAAAGCGGGAGGGCCAGTGCCCGGAGGGCGGCGTTCAGCGCGGCGCCGACCCCGAGGGCGAAGGGGAAGACGAAGGCCGCGATGGCCAGGGCCGTGCGCCATCCGCGCTCCTTCACGATCATGAAGAAGTTGGCGACGCAGGGGATGAACAGAGTGATCGTAGTCATGGCCACGACGGTCTGGACGGGGTCCAGGCGCCCCTGCTGCGCCATGTGATACAGGCCGGCGGCACCGAAGTCGCGCCTTAGGAAGCCCACGACGAAAGCGGCCGCCGTCTCCCGGGGAAGGCCCAGGGCGTTGACGAGCAGCGGGCCGGCCATCCGCTCGAGGAGCCCGAGGAGCCGGAGCCGGTCGGCCGCGAAGAGGATCAGGGTACCGAGCACGAAGAGGGGCACGGCCTCCTTCAGGTACCACTCGATCCGCGCCAACGTCTTCACGAGGATGTTGCCCGGGCGCGGAACCCGGAGGGGGGGCAGCTCGAGAACGAAGTCGCTGCCGCGCCCGGGGAGGATGCGGGCGGCCAAGCGCCCGACCAGGAAGATCACCCCGACGACCACGCCGGCCCAGATCCCCAGGGCCAGGGGCGACAGGCCTCCCATCATCGCGAGGATCACGGTGAGCTGGGCCGAGCAGGGGACGCCGAGGGCGAGGAGCAGGATGACGATCAGGCGCTCCTTCGGCGTTTCCAGGATCCGCGTCGTGAGGGTCGCCATCGTATCGCAGCCGAGGCCCAGCACCATCGGCAGGACGGCCTTCCCGTTGAGCCCCATCTGCTTGAAGAGGCGGTTCACCATCACCGCCAGCCGCGGGAGATAGCCCGAGTCCTCGAGGAGGCCGAAGGCGACGAAGAACGTCCCCACGATGGGCAGGACGAGGGCCAGCGAGTAGGTGAGGGCCATCGTCAAGACGCCGTAGGGGCCGACGAGGAGATCGTGGAGGAGCGCCGAAGGGATGAAGCGGTCCGCGAGGGCGGTGGCCGCCGGGTTCACGATCCGGCCAAAGAGCCCCTGCTCCAGCAGGTCCACGAGGGTCCGCGCGCCGAAGACGCCGACGAAGACGTAGGCCAGCGCGAGGACCGCCGCGAGGATGGGCCATCCCCAGACGGCGTGGGTCGTGGCCCTCTCCAGCATCCTGGCGAAGGGCCGGCGAGGGGCCGCGGGGCCCGCCGGCCGCGACAAGGCGCCGTTCGCCAGCTCCACGGCTTTCCGCAGGCGGGCCTGGCTCACGACGTAGGCCACCGGCTCGGGCAGCGCGCGGGCCAGCCGCTGGCGGATGTCCTCGATGGCCGTGAGCCGCTCCGGGGTCACGCGCTCCTCCAGCCAGACGCCGAGGGTCTGGTCCCCCGAGAGCGCCATGAGCGCCACCGAGCGCGTCGAGAGAGGCGACTCCGGGAGGAGAGGCTCCACCGCGGCGATCGCGCCTTCGAGGACCGCGGGGTACGTCACACGTGTCACTCCCGGTCGAGCCCAGGCGATGGCGGCCTTGAGGCGGGAGAGGCCCTCGTGGCGGACCGCGACGGTGGGCACGACCTCCACGCCCAGATGCTCGGAGAGGGCCCGGGCGTCGATTCCGAGGCCCCGGTCGAGGGCCTCGTCCATCATGTTCAGGCAGAGGACGAAGGGGACGCGCATCTCGGCGAGCTGCACGGCGAGCGACAACGTACGCTCCAGGTTCTTGGCGTCTCCCACGGCCACGACGGCGTCGTGGGGCTCGCGGAGGAGGATGTCGCGGCTGACGCGCTCGTCCTCCGAGGACGGGATGAACGACGCTGCGCCCGGAGTGTCCACGACCCGGACGCGACGCCCTGCGGCGACCGCGGAGCCCGACGTGACCTCGACCGTCGTCCCGGGATAGTTGGAGACGGTGACGTACGTCCCGGTCAGCGCGCCGAAGAGGGCGCTCTTACCGACGTTCGGGTTGCCGACGAGGACGACACCCCCGCTCACCGCTCACGCCAGCTCTGCAGCATCAGCATGTAGTTGGCACGCTCGTAGGCGTGAGGGTCGGGGCAGACGAGGAGGTTCATGCTCCCGCGCATCTGGGCGAGGGATTCGTATTCGTGAGCCTCCATCCACGCCTCCATCTCCGCGCGCACCGCCCTGAGGTACCCGGGGCCCCTCCTGAGCAGGGCCGAGACCATCTGGACGGCGTGAGCGCCGGTCATGACGGCCTTCACCGCGTCGAGAGCCGTGTGGACCCCGCCGGTGACGGCGAGGGAAGCCGACACGCGTCCGGAGAGCACGGCCAGCCAGCGGAGGCGCAGCGGAAGCTCGCTCGAGTCCGAGAGGTGGAGCGACCGCGTCACCTGCAGGTCTTCGGGGTCGATGTCCGGCTGGTAGAAGCGATTGAAGAGGACGAGGGCGTCGGCTCCCGCCGCGTCGAGACGGGTCGCCACGTGGGCGAAGGAAGTGTAGAAGGGCGAGAGCTTCACCGCGACGGGGATGTAGAGGGCCCGCTTCAGCTCCCGGACGATGTTCACTCCGCGCTCCTCGATCTCCTCCGCGGTCGCCTCGGGATCGGTGGCCAGCATGTAGAGGTTGATCTCGAGGGCGTCGGCGCCCGCCTGCTGCATGTGGCGGGCGTAGTCCAGCCACCCCCCCAGGGTGCTGCCGTTGAGCGACGCGATCACGGGGACGCGGACGGCGCTCTTGATGCGGGCGAGGTGCTCGAGGTACTCCTCGGGGCCGAGGGCGAAGCGGTCGGGAGCCGGGAAGTAGCTCAGAGCCTCGGCGAAGGACTCCCCGTGGGTCTCGGTGTGGAGGAACGTCGAGATCTGCTCGCGGGCGATCTGCTCCTCGAAAAGGGAGTGCATCACGATGGCGGCGGCGCCCGCGTCCTCGAGACGCCTCACCGTATCGAGGTCGTCCACGAGGGGCGACGCCCCCGGCATGAAGGGGTGGGGGAGACGGAATCCCATGTAGGTCGTCGAGAGGTCCATGGCTTCCTCCCTCAGCCCCGGGTGGGGGCCGCGGCTTCCTCGGGCTCGTTCTCACGAGGGATGGTGATCCCTGCGAGCTGCTGGTAGATCGCGTAGCGCTGCCGCGCCTCGCGTTCGGCCTGGGCCAGCAGGCGCTTGAAGCGCTCCGGATTCACCTTCTCGACCATCCGGAAGCGGGTCTCCTGGCTCATGTAGTCGCGCGCCCGGATCTTCGGCGGCGGCGAGTCGAGCTTGAGGGGCGGCTCGCCACCGGCGGCCCGCCGCGGGTCGAAGCGGTACAGCGGCCAGACACCGGAGTCCACCGCCCGTTTCTGTTGATCGGCGCCGAGAGCCATGTCGTAGCCGTGGGCGATGCAGTGGCTGTACGCGATGATCAGCGACGGGCCCGCGTACGACTCGGCCTCGAGGAAGGCGCTCACCGTCTGGACGTCCTTGGCTCCGAAGGCGATCCGCGCCACGTAGGCGTGACCGTAGCACATGGCCATCATGCCCAGGTCCTTCTTGGCCACGTCTTTCCCGGCCGAGGCGAACTTCGCGGCGGCGCCGAGAGGCGTGGCCTTCGACTGCTGACCGCCCGTGTTGGAGTAGACCTCGGTGTCGAGGACGAGGATGTTCACGTCGCGCTTCGTCGAGAGGACGTGGTCGAGACCTCCGAAGCCGATGTCGTAGGCCCAGCCGTCCCCGCCGACGATCCAGACGCTCTTCTTGACCAGGTAGTCCGCCAGGAGCGCGAGGCGCGCGGCCTCGGGCTCCGGGAAGCCGTCCAGCCGGGTCTTGAGGGCGGCCACCCGCTCGCGCTGCGCGGAGATACCGGTCTCGCTGCCCTGGTCGGCCTCCAGCAGCTCGCGAACGAGGTTGTCGCCCAGTCGTGCCCCCAGCAACGTCAGGAGCTGACGGGCCTGCCTCACGTGGCTGTCGAGGGCGAGGCGGAACCCGAAGCCGAACTCGGCGTTGTCCTCGAAGAGGGAGTTGGACCAGGACGGCCCGCGCCCGTCGCGGTTGGCGGCGTAGGGGGTCGTGGGGAGGTTCCCGCCGTAGATGGAGCTGCACCCCGTGGCGTTCGCGATCAACGTCCGGTCGCCGAAGAGCTGGGTGAGCAGCTTGAGGTACGGAGTCTCGCCGCAACCGGCACAGGCGCCCGAGTACTCGAAGAGCGGCTCCAGGAACTGGGTGCCCTTCAAGTCGAGCTTCATCGTCGTGCGGTCGGCTTCGGGGATCTCGAGGAAGAAGGCGTAGTTCTCGCGCTCCCGGTCGCGGATCTCCGGCTGCGGGGTCATGTCGATCGCCTTGTGCTTCGGCGCCGACTTGTCCTTGGCCGGGCAGACCACGACGCAGAGGGAGCAGCCGGTGCAGTCCTCGGGGGCCACCTGGATCGTGTACTTGCGGCCCTTGAGATCGGCATCCGTAGACTTGAAGTCCATCGAGAGGAAGCTCGCCGGCGCCCCGGCGAGGGCTTCGGGCGGATAGAGCTTGGCGCGGATGGCCGCGTGGGGGCAGACCATCGCACACTTGTTGCACTGGATGCAGATCCTGGGGTCCCAGGCAGGGATCTCGAGGGCGATGCTGCGCTTCTCCCACCGGCTCGTTCCCACGGGCCACGTGCCGTCGACCGGGAAAGCGCTCACCGGCAGCAGGTCTCCCTTGCCGGCCGCCATCACGGCGGTCACGCGCTTCACGAAATCGGGGGCGGCTTCCGAGACGAGGGGCGGGCGTCCCCTCGCCGCCGTCAGCGCCTGGGGGACGGAGATCTCGTGGAGGTGGGCGAGGGTCTCGTCGACCGCGGCGAAGTTGCGCTGCACGACCTCGGCACCTTTCCTCCCGTACGTCTTCTCGATGCTCTTCTTGATCTGGGTGAGAGCCTCTTCGCGGGGCAGCACGCCTGAGATGGCGAAGAAGCAGGTCTGCATGACCGAGTTGATGCGGCCTCCCATCCCCGTGTTCCGCGCCACCCTGTCGGCGTCGATGGCGTAGACCTTGATTCCCTTCTCCAGGACCTCCTGTTGCACCTCGCGGGGGAAGTGGTCCCAGACCTGGTCCGGCGCGTAGGGGGCGTTCACGAGGAAGGTGGCTCCCCGCGCGGCGTACTCGAGGATGTCATAGCGCTCGAGGAAGGCGAACTGGTGGCAGGCCACGAACTGGGCCTGCTTCACCAGGTACGCCGACCGGATCGGGCGAGGGCCGAACCGGAGGTGGGAGATCGTGATGGCCCCCGATTTCTTCGAGTCGTAGACGAAGTATCCCTGGGCGTAGTGCTCGGTCTCCTCTCCGATGATCTTGATCGAGTTCTTGTTGGCCCCGACGGTGCCGTCGGCTCCCAGGCCGAAGAAGACGGACCGCACGACGTCGGCCGGTTCTATGTCGAAGTCGGGGTCGACGGACAGGGAGGTGTGGGTCACGTCGTCGACGATGCCGACGGTGAAGTGGTTCTTCGGTGCCGGCTTCGCGATCTCGTCGAAGACCGCCTTCACCATGGCCGGCGTGAATTCCTTGGACGACAGGCCGTAACGACCGCCCACGACGGCAGGGGTCTTCGCGAAGAGCCGGAGCGGGTTGCCGATCGATTCGTGCAGGGCCGCCACCACGTCGAGGTAGAGCGGCTCCCCGATGGCGCCGGGCTCCTTGGTGCGGTCGAGGACGGCGAGCGCCTTGACGCTCGCCGGGATGGCCGCGACGAAGTCCCTCACCGAGAAGGGGCGATAGAGGCGCACCTTGAGCACGCCGACTCTCTCGCCGCGGGCCGTCAGGTACTCGACGGTTTCGTGGACCGTCTCGGCGCCGGAACCCATGAGAACGATGACGCGCTCGGCCTCGGGGTGACCCTCGTAGTCGAAGAGCCGATAGCGCCGACCGGTCAGCTCCGCGAAACGGGTCATCGTCTCCTCGACGATGCCGGGGCAGGCCAGGTAGTACCCGTTACCGGCCTCGCGAGCCTGAAAGAAGGCGTCGGGGTTCTGCGCGGTCCCGCGGAGGGCGGGGTGGTCCGGGGTCAGGGCGCGCTTGCGATGGGCCCTGATCCGCTTCTCGTCGATCATCGCCAGGAGATCTTCGTCCGTCAGCTCCTCGATCTTGGCGACCTCGTGGGAGGTCCGGAATCCGTCGAAGAAGTGGAGGAAGGGGACCCGTGACCGGAGGCTGGCCGAGAAGGCAATGCTGGCAAAGTCGTGGGCCTCCTGGACCGACGCCGACGACAGGAGCGCGAAGCCGACCTGCCGGCACGCCATGACGTCGGAGTGGTCCCCGAAGATGGAGAGAGCGTGAGCGGCGACCGTGCGGGCCGCCACGTGCATGCAGAAGGGCGTCAGCTCCCCCGCGATCTTGTACATGTTGGGGATCATCAGGAGCAACCCCTGCGACGACGTGAAGGTCGTGGTGAGGGCCCCCGCCTGAAGGGCGCCGTGGACGGCGCCCGCAGCGCCTCCCTCGGACTGCATCTCCTGGACCTCGGGGACGTTTCCCCAGAGGTTCACGCGGCCGTGGGCGGACCACTCGTCGGAGAGCTCGCCCATCGACGACGACGGCGTAATCGGGTAGATCGCGATCACCTCGCTCACCCGGTGGGCGACGGAGGCGACCGCCTCGTTCCCGTCGACGGTGATCCGGCGTCTGTCGTTCATCGAGCCCCCCCGGGTCTTCGAGGTCATGCCCCTGGTTTGTGCAGGATCTCTGCCAGGGCCCCGCCGTGCCTTCGCGCCTTCTCCTGCCGGGCCTCGGCGCAAGCTTTGCGGCGTCCGAAACGACGGCCGACGGCTTTTCCGCAGGGGCCGCGGAATGTTCCGGGGCTGGGACCGGTGTCGGACCCCGCGCCCAGGGCCTGGTCGCGACCGCCCACGAGGGCCGGCGGACGAGGCGGGAGCTTTCGGCCCTACACGACTACTCCGCTCGTCCCTGGATCGACTTCACGTATTCGACCAGCGTCCAGACCTCGGTCTGGGCCCAGCCCTCGCCCCGCTTCTCTCCCGTGCGCGCGAGGACCTTGCCCCAGACGGGCATGTCCCGGGTGCCGTGGGCGGCGGCGGACTGCGTGCCCTCGATCGAGGTGCGGACCCGGGCCTCGTCGAAACGGCCGTCCTTCGCCGGCAGCTTCCGCAGGTCCGGCACTGGCGCCTTGAGAGAAGAGGCGACTGGGCCGTCCCCCTTGCCCTCGGCGCCGTGGCAGGCGGCGCAGTGCCGGATGAAGACGGCACGGCCGGCTCGCGCCGCCTTGACGTCCGCCTTTCCCCCGGCAAAGGCCGGAGCAACCGGGAGAGCCGCAACGACAACCAGCACCATTGCCCTCATGGATCCCTCCACCCTTCGGCATTCTTCAGGGCGGGCACGGCGAAGGGAATGATTCAAAGGTCTTATTTCCACCGAAAAGCATCGCGGCCTAGAATAGGCCGTCACGGAGGTGCTCATGCGGATGCCCCTAGGGGTCGGCCTTGCGGCGGTCCTGTGCTGGGCCGCCAGCGCCCCGGCCGAGGAGACCACCCACGAGAGCGGCAGCTCCATCTTTCGCACGTACTGTGCGAGCTGTCATGGCGTCTCGGCCAAGGGTGACGGCCCGCTGGCCGCCTCGCTGCGCTTCCGCCCACCGGACCTGACGCTGATCGCCGAGCGCAACGGAGGGAAGTTCCCGTCCGCCGAGGTTTTCAGGGCCATCGACGGCCGCAAGCCGGTCAAGGGGCACGGTGGCACGGAGATGCCCGTGTGGGGCGACGCCTTCAAGAGCTCGCGGGACGGCTTCAGCGAAGAGGCGGTCAAGCAGAAGATCGAGTCCCTGGTGGAGCATCTGGAGTCGCTCCAGGCCAAGAAGGGGCCGAAGTAGGCCCGAGAGGCTCGACCCGCAGGCCCGCCGCCGTCGCCGTCCGTCAGTTTTTCGTCTCCACGCTCCAAGACCGAAAGATCGACGCTGCGCCGCGCCTTCAGGCCGAGCTGCTTCCAGGAGTTGGCCACGGACGCGGATGGCCGCGACTTTGCACAGCGAGGTCGTGGGAGTTGCTGGAGCGATGACAGCCGGGGAACGGATGGTGGTGGACCAAAGGGGCCTGTCAGCCCTCTTCGGCGTGCTTCGGGAGAGGGGGTTCCGGGTCCTCGGACCGACGGTGCGCGACGGGGCCATCGTCTACGACGAGATCCGGTCGGTCGCCGACCTTCCGGCGGGCTGGACCGACCAGCAGGAGGGGGGGCGCTATCGCCTGACGAGGCGGGACGACCAGGCCCTCTTCGGCTACGCGGTGGGGCCGCACTCGTGGAAGCGTTTCCTCCACGTCCCATTGCTGACCCTCTGGCGAGCGCGGCGTGACCCGCAGGGCGTCCACATCGAAGACGGCGGCGACGGCGCGACGCCGAGGCAGGCTTTCATCGGCGTCCGCCCCTGCGAGCTGGCCGCCATTGCGGTGCAAGACCGGGTCTTCCTGGGCGGTCCCCACGTCGACCCCGGTTACAAGGCCCGCCGAGAGGCGTCGTTCGTCGTCGCCGTGAACTGCGGCCAGGCTGCCAGCACGTGCTTCTGCGCTTCCATGAAGACGGGACCCCAGGCCTGCTCGGGGTTCGACCTGGCCCTGACCGAGCTGCTGACCGACGGTCGCCACGCGTTCCTGGTCGAAGTGGGCAGCCCGCAGGGGGCCGAGGTCGCCACAGCCCTTCCCAGTGAGCGAGCCGCGGCCGAAGACCTGGCCGCCGCCGCGGCGGCGACGCGGCGAGCCGAGGAAGGCATGGGCCGCACCCTCGAGACGGAAGGGCTCAAGGAGCTTCTCTATCGCAACTGTGAGAGCCCCCGATGGGAGGAGGTCGCCGGCAGGTGCCTCGCCTGCACCAACTGCACGATGGTGTGCCCGACCTGCTTCTGCGCCACGGTCGAGGACGTGACCGACCTTACGGGCAGCGAAGCGGAGCGGGTCCGGCGCTGGGACTCGTGCTTCTCGCTGGAGTTCTCCTACGTCCACGGCGGCAGCGTGCGCACGTCGGTAGGAGCGCGCTACCGGCAGTGGATCACACACAAGCTCGCGGCGTGGCAGGACCAGTTCGGGACTTCGGGCTGCGTGGGATGTGGCCGCTGCATCACCTGGTGCCCTGCCGGCATCGACATCACGGCCGAGGTCCGGGCCGTCCGCGACGCCGACGAACGGAGGAGGGAGACGCGCGATGATCGAGAGCTTTGAAAGGATCCTTGCGGACCACCCGTTCTTCCGCGACCTTCGCGAGCCGCACCTCGCGATCGTGACCGGTTGCGTGTCGAACGTGAAGTTCGGCGCCGGCGAGTTCCTCTTCCGTAACGGGGCTCCCGCTGATCGATTCTACGTCGTGCGGCAGGGACGGGTCGCGGTGCAGGCCTTCGCCCCCGCGCAGGGGGCGATCACGATCGAGACCATCGAGGAAGGGGAAGTGGTCGGCTGGTCGTGGCTCTTCCCTCCCTATACCGCCCACTTCGACGCACGGGCGTTGACGCCGGTCCGCGCGCTGTCCCTGGACGGGGCGTGCCTCCGCGCCAAGTGCGAGGAGGACCCCGGCCTCGGCTACCAGCTCACCAAGCGCTTCGCCCAGGTCGTGGTCCAGCGCCTCGAGGCGACGAGAGTCCAGCTCCTCGACCTGTATGGCGACGCTCGTTGAACCCCGGTTGATCGCCGCCGATCCGATGAGGCCAGCGCCCTACGTCGTCCTGCAGAACAGCCGCGAGACGGGGGACACCTTCACGCTGCACCTGGCGCCCGCCAACGACCGCCGGGTCCACCCCTTCGCCCCGGGGCAGTTCGACATGCTCTACGTCTTCGGCGTCGGCGAGGCCCCGATCTCGATCAGCGGCGACCCGGCGAAGCCCGAGATCCTGGTCCACACGGTGCGCGCCGTGGGTGGAGTGACCCGTGCGATGCAGAAGCTCTCGAAGGGCCATTGGGTGGGCGTCCGCGGCCCCTTTGGCTCGGCCTGGCCCGTCGAGCAGGCCCAGGGTCACGACGTCGTGATCGTGGCCGGCGGCATCGGCCTCGCCCCGTTGCGGCCCGCTCTCTACCACGTGCTCCTGCACAGGGGACAGTACGGCCGGGTCGTGCTCCTCTACGGAGCCCGCACCCCGAAGGACATCCTCTTCGCCCGGGAGCTGCGCGAATGGCGCAGCCGGTTCGATCTGGAGGTGGAGGTCACGGTGGACCGGGCGGCGGCCGAGTGGCAGGGGGCCGTGGGCGTCGTCACGAGGCTGATCGGCCGCTCTCCCTTCGACCCGGCCAGCGCCATGGCCTTCATCTGTGGGCCGGAGGTGATGATCCGGTTCACGAGCATGGCGCTGCAGGACCGCGGCGTCGCCGACCCCAACATCTTCATTTCGATGGAGCGGAACATGAAGTGCGCCGTCGGCCTCTGCGGCCACTGTCAGTTCGGCCCGGCCTTCGTTTGCAAGGACGGGCCCGTGTTCCGCTACGACCGGACGCTCCCCTTCTTCGGCCTCCGGGAGGTGTGAGGTGGAAGCCCGCAGGACGCCCAAGCTCGCCGTCTGGAAGTTCGCCTCCTGCGACGGCTGCCAGCTCTCCCTGCTCGACTGCGAGGACGAGCTGCTGGCCGTGGCGGCGGCCGTGGACGTGGCCAACTTTCCTGAAGCCTCGCGGGCCGTCGTGAAGGGCCCCTACGACCTCTCCCTCGTCGAAGGCTCCATCACGACCCCCCATGATGCGGAGCGGATCCGCGAGGTCCGACGCGCGTCGAAGTTCCTGGTG
>Ga0210377_10000918_pt1 | contig 27738 bp, 21 predicted proteins | sample PLM4_65_b1redo_FD_155480 | JGI IMG/M metagenome (GOLD analysis project Ga0210377, IMG submission 155480) | Groundwater sediment microbial communities from an aquifer in East River, Colorado, USA - PLM4_65_b1 redo | ecosystem: Environmental > Terrestrial > Soil > Riparian zone | place: USA: East...
CGCACGCCGCGAGCGCGAGGGCGAGCAACCACGTTGACAAGCGCAGGGGGCGCTGCCCCATGATGTGCGCATGCCGACGACCGCCGCCCGCCGAGACGCCGATGCCACGGAACGCGCGAGCCACGCAGCGCGCCGGGAGCTCCTGCCGGCCCTGCTGCTCGTGCTCACGGCGTGGAGCCTGCTCGCGACGCAGGCGCTGCTCGCCCCCCGCGTCGGACGCCCGGCCGCGGTCTTGCTCTCCTTCGTCGCCGTGACGGCGCTCGTGATCGTCACGCGCCGGCGCGAACGCAAGCGCACAGCGAGGCGCGCCGTCGCACTCGCCGCGCTCGGCGCGCTCGCGGGCTTCGTGAGCTATCCCGTCTGGATCTCGCTGATCGGCAGCATCGGAGCCGCGCTCGGGCTGCGTCCGGTGCCGCCGCCGCCGCGCCCGGATGACCCGCTGCTGCTCGTCGCCGTCCTCGGCTTCGCGCCAGTCTTCGAGGAGCTGCTCTACCGCGAGCGATGGCTGCTCGCGCTGCGCGCACGCATCGGCGGCGGATTCGCCGTCGCGATCTCGAGCCTGTGCTTCGCCCTGCCCCACCTCGAACCCTGGTCCATGCTCGCGACCGGGATCGTCGGGCTCGCGCTCGGGGGGCTGATGCTGGCCGGGCGCTCGGTCGCGCTCTGCATCGGCCTGCACGCGGGGCTCAATCTCGCCGCGGTCGTCTGCGGCATCCCGCCGGCCCGTCTGGTCGTGCCGGCGGCGCTCGCATTCGTGGGCGGCGCCGGGATTCTCGGCTTGGGGTTGCGCGCGGCGCGGCAAGCAGATTTCGAAGTCGTCGCAACGCACGGACACTGACCCTCTCCTGTGTCGCTCGGGAGATCGCACTCGGGAAACCAGGAAAGCAAGGCACGTGCCAGCGATCGCAGCCGATCGCATGGCCGGCAAGTGCGCGCGCGATCGAGCGGATCGGCACGAACGCGAGGAAATACCCGCGTAGCTACGCCGGGAGGCGACAGCCGGATTGCGACAGGCGTCGCAACGCGTGTCGTATTGACGTGTTGGCCCGAGTCGGCGCCGCGGAGTGCGCTGCGCGCGCCCGGCTACGTCGAGTGATTCTCTCGCTCGACCGCCGCCCGTCCGCGCCGCTATTCGCCGCCGGTCGTCTCTTTGCCGCGCGCGGTCGGCATGGGAGCGGACACGTCCTTCCGCCATGCGGCGAGCCTGGCTTGCAGCTCTTTGGCCAGCTCGGGCATCGTCGCAGCGAGGTTCGAACTCTCGCCGACGTCGTCGCGCAGGTTGTACAGCTCGAGGCGGCCATCTTCGAAGAACTCCAGCAGCTTCCAGTCGCCGGCGCGGATCACGCCGACGGGCGTGGTCCGCCATCTACCCTCGTCGAGTCGGCCCAGGTAGCCGGGGAAGTGCCAGTAGATCGCCGCTCGGGCCAGCCCATCCTTGCCACCGCTGGTGAGCAGGCTTGCGAGGCTCACACCGTCGAGCGGGTGGTCCATCGGCGGCCGCGCGCCGGCCAGCGCCAGTAGCGTGGGAAACAGATCGACGCTGGTGATCGGCGTGCCGCTGGTCGTACCGGGCGGAATCTCGCCGGGCCAACGAAAGATGGTCGGCACGCGGATGCCTCCCTCGTACAGACTCCCCTTTCCGCTGCGCAGTGGCGCGTTGTCGGTGATGCCGGCCGTCCGTTCGCGACCCTTGCGCTCATAGCCACCCACGCCACCGTTGTCGCTCGAGAAGATCACCAGCGTGTCGTCCGCCAGCTCGAGCTCGTCGAGCGCCGCCATGATCCGGCCGACGCTCTGGTCGACGCTGGCGATCATCGCCGCGTACGTCGGGTTGAAGTGACCGCCAGCGGCTGGCTTGTCGCGAAAGTGGGCGATCAGCTCGGGCTTCGCCGCGTACGGACCGTGGACCGCAAAGTGCGGCAAGTAGAGGAAAAAACGCTCGTTCCGATGCCTGCGAATGAAGTCCACCGCCTGGTCGGTGAGAAAGTCGGTGAGGTACGCGCCCGGCGCATGAGCCACCGGCGGGTAGGTCGCGAACCCGAAATGCGTGTCCTGCGAGACGATGGCTTCGTCGAAGCCGCGCCGGCTGGGGTGATACGCGCCTTCATCGCCGAGGTGCCACTTACCGAACATCCCCGTGACGTAGCCCGCCCGCTCGAGCGCCTGCGCGATCGTGAACTTCTCCAGGGGTAGTCGAGTGACGTTGCGCACGGGCCGAAGGGCGCGGCCGCGCCTCTCGAAGCGTCCGATGCCCCCGACCGTGTACACGCCCGTCCTCGGCCCGTACTGCCCGGCCATCAGGGCGGCGCGCGTGGGCTCACAATTGGGCCCAGCCGTGTAGGCGTCGGTCATTCGCAGGCCGCTTCGCGCCAGGCTGTCGATGTTCGGAGTCTCGTAGTACCGGCTGCCGTAGCAGGCCAGGTCCGTGTAGCCCAGATCGTCGACCAGGATGAAGACGATGTTGGGCGGCCCGGCGGCGCGGTGTGTCCGGCCTGCGTCGCACGCGACGAGCATGATCGCGGCGACCACCACGGATCCCGCACGAACGATCCGGTGCAGCATCGCGATGCCTCGATCGGATTGCGCGACTCTAGAAACTGCGGAACGGACTCGCAGCTCAGTGCGTGGCGCCCAGATCCGTGCCCTCGCTGTGGCCGCGCGCGGCGCGCAGTGTATTGAAAAGAGACACGCACAGGCCCCCCACGAAGATCACGCCGAGGAACCCGAAGGCCACGAGGGCGAAGCGGTTGCCGCTCTGCCAGGCGCGCGAGATCAGGCTGCTGAAGAGCATCGTGAGCGCGAGGTACATCGCGGAGGCGGAGAGCCACTCGATGACGGCACGGCGACGGCCCGGCTCCGAGAACGACACGACGAGCCAGCCCACCACGAGTACCGCCACGGCTGCCCAGCCAATCACTGCGATCGTGCTCACCGGATTCTCCCGCGCTCGCTCGACCGGCAGCGCGCTTCGATGGTTTCGACCTGCCCGAGCCGCGACTTGATGGACTCCCAGCGCTGCCGCGGTCTAGCAAGCGCGCGAAGCGCGCGCGCCGCGAGCCGAAGGCGAGCGAAGTTCACGCAACTAGCAAGCGCGCGAAGCGCGCGCGCCGCGAGCCGAGGGCGAGCGAAGTTCGGCAACTAGCAAGCGCCCCCCGCGAGGTGCTGGCGCACCCGCGCCGCGATCGCGTCCGGCGTGAAGCCGAAGGCCTCGGCCAGCGCCGCCAGCGGGGCGGAGGCGCCGAAACGGTCGATGCCGCAGACGAGTCCGCGCCGGCCGACGAAGCGGCGCAGGCTCTCGCCGCGGCCCGCCTCGACGGCCACGATCAGCGTGTCGTCGTCGGGGATCAGCCGCAGCTGGTACTCGGCGGGTTGGGCGAGGAAGCGGCTCACGCACGGCATGGAAACCACTCGCACGGCGGTGCCCTCCGCGCGCAGCTTCCCGGCGGCGTCGCAGGCGAGCGCGACCTCGGAGCCGGTGGCGACGAGCACCACGCGCGGCGTGGGACCCGGATCCTGCACGCAGTAGGCGCCGCGCAGCACGTCGTCGCGCTGGAACGGCGCCTCGCGCTTGAGCGCGGGAACGGTCTGGCGCGAGAGCGCGAGCAACGCGGGCCCGCCGGTGTGGCGCGCGATCCAGGCCCAGGCCATCGCCGTCTCGAGTCCGTCGGCCGGTCGCCAGACGGCGAGGTTCGGGATCGCGCGCAACGCGTCGAGCTGCTCGATCGGCTGGTGTGTCGGGCCATCCTCTCCGAGGAAGATCGAGTCGTGGGTGAAGACGAAGATCGAGGGCACGCGCATCAGCGCCGCCAACCGGAGTGACGGCCGCATGTAGTCGCTGAAGATCAGGAAGGTCCCGCAGTAAGGCCTGAAGGTCGCATCGAGGGCGATGCCGTTGGTGATCGCGCCCATCGCATGCTCGCGCACGCCGAAGTGGAGATTGGCGCCCGCGAACGGATCCTCGCCCGCGGCGGCGCCGGGGCCGACGGTGCCGCGGCCCTTCAGCACGGGCGGGGCCGCCGAGCCGGCGAGATCGGCCGAGCCGCCGACGTAGTACGGAGCCGCCGCCGCGAGTCGCTCCAGCACGACGGCGCCGTGCTTGCGCGTGGCGTCGTCCTTGCCTTCGAGGCCCGCGCACAGGCTGGCCGCGAGATCGGCGGGGAGCCGCCGTTCGCGCGCCGCATCCCAGGCCTCCGCCTGCGCGGGGTTGCGCTTGCGCCAGGCCGCGAGCCGCTCGTCGGCGGCGAGCCGCGCGGCGTGCTTCTCGCGGCTGCGCTCGGCGAGATACGCGCGCACGTCGTCGGGAATCAGGAACTCCGGCGCGAGCGGCCAGCCCGCCGCCAGCTTGGTGAGGCGCGCCTCCTCGGCGCCGAGCGCCTCGCCATGCGCCTTGCTCTTGCCCGCGCGATTCGGACTGCCGCGCCCGATCACGGTGCGGGTGATCACGAGCGAGGGCCGGTCCTGCTGCTCGCGCGCCGCCGCGAGTGCGCGGCGCAGGCCGAGAGGGTCCTCGCCATCGACCGCCTGCACGTGCCAGCGCTGCGCTTCGAATCGTTTGGCCACGTCCTCGCCGAAGCACAGAGCCGTGGGCCCGTCGATGCTGATGCGATTGTCGTCCCACAGATAGATCAGATTTCCGAGGCGCAGGTGCCCAGCGAGCGAGCCCGCTTCGGAGGAGATCCCCTCCATCAGGTCGCCGTCGGACACGATCCCGTACACGAGATGGTGTCCAGGCCCCTCGCCACCCACGCCGAAGCGAGCGCGCGCGAGCCGGCCGGCGAGCGCCATGCCCACGCCGTGCGCGAAGCCCTGTCCGAGCGGCCCCGTGGTCAGCTCGACGCCGGGTGTCTCGCCGTACTCGGGGTGGCCCGGCGTCTTCGAGCCGAGCTGGCGGAAGCGCATGATCTCGTCGAGCGGCAGCGCGTAGCCGAAGAGGTGGAGCAACGCGTAGAGCAGCATCGATGCATGGCCGTTCGAGAGCACGAAGCGGTCGCGCAGCGGCCAGCTCGGATCGCTGGGATCGAAGCGCAGGTGCTGGTCCCACAGCTCGAAGGCAGGCCGCGCGAGGCCCATCGGAGCCCCCGGATGGCCAGAGGCAGCCTTCTCGACCGCATCGACGGCGAGGAAGCGGATGGTGTTCTCGATGCGTTCGCGCAGTTCGGGCGACGGCTCGCGGCTCATCGGCGCTCCAGTTTCCAGCGGATGGCGGCGCAGTATATCCCGACGCCCGCCGGCCTTGTGCGGTCGGTTTCGCTCGCGTGCAAGCTGGTCGGGGTGGTGGGATTCGAACCCACGACGCTGACCTCCCAAAGATCAGGCTCTAGCCGCTGAGCTACACCCCGAGAAGGCAGAGCATAGCGACGCGGCGCCGCCTTCCCGCCCTCTCCTCTCCAGTCAAACGAGCTGGATGGGGCTCAGCACCTTGCTCTCGAGCCACTCGACGACGTCGCGGAGCAGCTCGGGTCGCACCTCGTGGCCCATCGGGTACTCGCGGTAAACCAGCTGGACGCCGAGCTCGATCAGGCTGTCGCGCGAGGCCTGGCCCATCGCGACGGGGAGCATCGGGTCCTCGCTGCCGTGCGCGACGAAGACCGGGAGCTGGGCGAGCTCCGGGCGGCGCGCGAGCAACGCGGCGAGATCCTGCGGCAGCCACGACGAGAGCGCCACGAGCCCCGCAAATCGCTCGGGATCGCGCAGCACCAGGTCGTACGCCATCACGCCGCCCTGGCTGAAGCCGAGCACGACGAGCTTGCGGGGGTTCACGGGGTAGCGGCGCAGCAGGTCTTCGAGAAAGCCGCGCAGCAGGGCCGCGCCGCGCGCGAACTCCGACGGCTCGGGGGGCCGGCCCATGCGAATCGGGAACCAGCCGTGACCGTAGTAGCCCGGCTGGATCTCGAAGGCGACGGGCCCCTGCGGACACACGACGAGAGCCTCCCCGCCGTGCAGAAAGGGAGCGAGGCCCAGCAGATCTTGCGCGCTCGCGCCCCAGCCGTGGAGAGCGAGGATCGTCGGAAAGGGGCCGTCTCCCGCCGGGACGTACGCGGTGTGCAGCAGTTCCATGCGCCCGAGGATACGCCAGGCGCCGCCGGCGGCGAGAAGGCTATCTTCGCCAGGCATGAGCCCCTCCGGCAAGCGTCCCCTCGACGGGAAGAGCCTTCTCGACAAGGTCTGGGATGCGCACAGCGTGCGCGAGCTTCCGAGCGGGGACACGCAGCTCTTCATCGGTCTGCACCTGATCCACGAGGTCACGAGCCCGCAGGCCTTCGCGATGCTGCGCGAGATGGGCCTGCCGGTGCGCTTCCCGGGCCGCACCTTCGCCACCGTCGACCACATCATCCCCACGCAATCGCAGCGTCGGCCGCTGCGCGATTCGCTCGCCGAGGAGATGCTCGTCGCCCTCGAGCGCAGCTGCGCCGAGCACGGCATCCGGCTCTTCGATCCCGAGAGCGGGCAGCAGGGAATCGTGCACGTGATCGGGCCCGAGCTCGGGCTCACCCAGCCCGGCACGACGATCGCCTGCGGCGACAGCCACACCTCGACGCACGGGGCCTTCGGAGCGGTGGCCTTCGGCATCGGCACCAGCCAGGTGCGCGACGTGCTGGCGACGCAGTGCCTGGCGCTGCCAAGACCAAGGGTGCGCCGCATCGAGGTGACCGGGAAGCTCAGCGCGGGCGTCTACGCGAAGGACGTGATCCTCGCGATCATCCGCCAGCTCGGCGTGCATGGCGGCGTGGGCTACGCGTACGAGTACGCAGGCCCGCTGATCGAGGCGATGACGCTCGAGGAGCGGCTCACCGTCTGCAACATGTCGATCGAAGGCGGCGCGCGCTGCGGCTACGTGAATCCCGACGAGGCAACGATCGCCTATCTCGCCGGGCGGCCGTTCGCGCCGCAGGGCGAGGATTTCGAGCGGGCCGCGGCGAACTGGCGTGCGATCGCGAGCGACCCCGGCGCCGCGGTCGCCGACCACGTCGAGATCGCGGGTGGGAGCCTGGCTCCATCGGTCACCTGGGGGATCAACCCCGGCCAGAGCGTGGGCGTCGACGAGCGCCTGCCCAAGCCCGCCCTCGACACGACGGGCCAGCGCGCCTCGCTCGAGGAGGCATACTCTTTCATGGGTCTCGTCCCCGGCGAGCCGATCGCGGGCACGAAGATCGACGTCGCCTTCATAGGATCCTGCACGAACGGGCGCATCTCGGATCTGCGCGAGGCGGCGCGCGTCGCGCGCAGCGGCCGGGTCGCGCCGCACGTGCGCGCTCTCGTCGTGCCGGGCTCGCAAGCCGTCGCCCGGCAGGCCGTGGCCGAAGGACTCGACGAGGTGTTTCGCGCGGCGGGCTTCGAGTGGCGCGAGGCTGGCTGCTCGATGTGCCTCGCCATGAACCCCGACAAGCTCGTCGGCCGCGAAATGTGCGCGTCCTCCTCGAACCGTAATTTCAAGGGCCGGCAGGGGTCGCCCACCGGGCGCACGCTCTTGATGTCGCCGGCGATGGTGGCGGCTGCCGCGCTGCGCGGCCGCGTGGCCGACGTACGGGAGATCCTCTGATGGCGAGCGAGCCGCTGCGCGAGGTCCGCGGCACGGCCTGCGTGCTGCGCGGCGACGACATCGATACCGATCGCATCATCCCGGCGCGTTTCTTGCGCTGCGTGGTGTTCGACGGGCTCGGGAAGCACGCCTTCGAGGACGATCGCCTGCAGGCGAAGGGCGATCACGCGCTCGACGACGAGCGCTTCGCGGGCGCGGCCATCCTGATCGTCGGCCGCAACTTCGGCTGCGGCTCCTCGCGCGAGCACGCCCCGCAGGCGCTGATGCGCTGCGGCTTCCGGGCCTTCGTGGGAGCCTCGTTCGCCGAGATCTTCGCCGGCAACTGCCTCGCGCTGGGGCTCCCGTGCGTGACGCTCGCTCCGGCAGACCTTGGGAAGCTGATGGATTCGGTGTCGCTCGATCCCTCGCAGACACTGATCGTGGGTCTCGAGGGACGCAGCGTCGCCTACCGCGGCGGGCGACTCGCCGCGAGCCTTCCCGATGGCACGCGCGGCCAGCTTCTCGAGGGCACCTGGAACGCCACCGCCGTGCTGCTCGAAGCCGGCGAGCGCATCGAGCAGACGGAGCGCCGACTCCCCTATGGGAACAGCTGGAGTCGGCCCGCTTGATCTCCGCTCGCCGCGCGGCGATCGCTACTTCTTGCGCGGCGTGAGATCGAGGTCGGGCGGCGGGAAGTCCGGCAGCTTCCAGCGGATGTAGGGCTTCTCCTTCTTCTCGTGCCACGCGTTCGCGGAGTCGATGGCCTTGTCGAAGGCCTGGACGAAGGCCGCAGCGTCTTCCGCCTTGAGCGTCGCCTCGAGCGGGCCCCAGTCGTCGCGCAGATACTCCTCGATCGCGGCCTCGTGCTTCGGCCGCATGTAGGCGCCGAGCTCGAACAGCGCCTTCGTCTCCTTCCACTGGAAGATCGCAAGCGGCCAGTTCGAAGCCTTCACCGCGTAGTAGAGCTTCCACGTGCGCGCACCGATCTCCGGCATGATGCGCGCGAGACCCGGCTGCACGGTCGCCAGCTCGTCGATCGACATGTCGCGCTTCCCGCCGAAGAAGCGCATCGCGTTCACGATCTCCTTGACTCGATCTTCGTCCATCGGGGCTCCTTTCCGCCGCGCTTGGCAGCGCACCGGTCTCGCCGGAACGGGTCGGGAGCATACCGGTTTTCGGGACGACTTTGATAAACTCATGGTGCTCTTTTCGAGGTCCCCCACTCCCGGTGCTCGACCCAACGTGCACGCCTCGTCCCGACGGTCGCTGCTCGCCGTTCTGATCGTTGCATTCGCGCTGCGGGTGCTCGCGCTGTGGCCCGCCTCGCACGCGCAGCTGATCCTCGACGAACGCACCTACACGCAGCGGGCCGAGTCGCTGCTCGACGGCGAGGGATTCGTCGGGTCCTACCAGTCGTGGGTGCGGCATCCGGGAAGCGTGCTCGCCGAGCTGCCCCAGTATCCGGGAGCCATCCAGCCGCCGGGGTACACCGTCTTCGTCGCGAGCGTGATGGCGCTCTCGGGCCGGAGCCTCACGGCCGTGCGCTTTGCGCAGGTCGTGCTCTCGACCCTCAGCGTCTGGCTCGTCTATCAGCTCGGCACCTGCTGGTTCGGCGCGCGCAGCGGCCTCGCAGCCGCCTGGCTCTGCGCGCTTCATCCCGAGCTGATCGCCTTCTCACATTATTTCTGGTCCGAGACGCTCTATGTCTTCCTGCTGCTCGCGAGCGTGACGCTGCTCGCACGCGGGAGCGAGCCGCCGGGTCGAGCGGCCGCCGCGCTCGCAGGGGTCGCGCTCGGCCTCGCCGCGCTCACACGCTCGTCGCTCGTCTACTTCCTGCCCGCGTTGATCGCCTGGCTCCCGCTGGTCCACCGCACGCGCTGGCGCACCGCGCTCGCGCGCGGCGCGCTCGCGGCGCTCGTGGCGCTTGCGTTGATCGCGCCGTGGTCGGCGCGCAACTGGGCCGTTCACGGGGGCTTCGTGCTGATCGACACGAACGGCCCCTACAACTTGTGGCGCGGGAACGCCGATTCCGCGTTCGCGCAGCGAGGGCGAGCGGAGCTGCCGCACTATGACTGGCCGTTCGAATCGATTCCGGTCACGCCGGTGGGCGAAGCGTCCGCGGACGTGCTGATCGACGCGCTGCGAAAGCAGACCGGCAACCCGAGCCCGAGCGATCTCGAAGTCATGGCCTACGCGCGCCGCGTCGCGCTGGCGTCGATCCGCGACGATCCGAGCGGGTTCATTGCGCGGGCGCGCTACAAGCTGATCGACCTGTGGAATCCGACGAGCTTTTTGGTGCGCCATCTCGAGAGCAACGCCTACGGCCCCCTGCCCTACCCGCTGAAGACGTCGCTGCGCTTCGCGGCGTTCGCGAGCCATCTGGGGCTGATGACGCTCGCCGCCCACGGGCTCCTGCTCGGCTGGCGGGATCCGCGCAGCTGGCTGATCGTGGCCTTCACGGTCTTTCTCACGGGCATCAGCCTGCTCGCCTTCGGGCTCACGCGCTTCCGGCTGCCGCTGGTGCCATTCTTCTGCCTGCTCGGCGGACGCTCGCTCATCTGGCTCGCCGATCACCGCCGCGGGAGATGCAGTGAGGCATGAGCTGACGGGCCGCTGCGGCGGTGCCCTGCTCTTCGCGCTCGCGGTGCTCGCCGCCTGCTCGCGGAGCAGCGACGAGCCGACGCGCCCTCCGAACGTGCTGTGGGTCATGTGGGACACGGTCCGTGCAGACCACCTGTCGCTCTACGGCTATGCGCGTCCGACCACGCCCTTCCTCTCCGAGTGGGCCAAGGACGCGCGCGTCTTCGACGACGCGCTCTCGGTCGCGGGCTACACGCTTCCCTCCCACGCCTCGATGTTCACCGGCCTGCTGCCGAGCGAACACTGCGTCAGCACCCAGCATCCGTGGCTCGACGATTCCTTTACCACCGTGGCGGAGCTGCTGCGCGGCGCCGGCTATCGGACCTTCCTGTTCTCGGCGAACCCTCACGTCGCGGCCGCGCCCGGCGGGAATCTGGCGCAGGGATTCGAGCGGTACGAGTACCCTTGGAGCCCGAAGTGGGCCGCGGAGGCGAAGCGCGTCATCCTCGCCAAGCTCGCTCCGGAGGACCAAAGCAGCGAGCTACCGCAGCGGCTCAACGCGTCGCGCGGGGGCCAGGCGGGTAGCGCATGGGACATCAAGGCGGCGGGGGAAATCGCGCAGACGGCGACGCTCGAATGGCTCGCATCGAGCGACCGCGAGCGGCCCTATTTCGTCTTTCTGAACTACATGGAGGCGCATCGGCCTGCGACGCCGCCGCGGCGGCTGCGCGAGCGGCTGCTCTCGCCGGAAGACGTCGAGCGCTCCTACCGCGTGGACCGCTCATGGCTGCCGATGTGGGAGTACACCTTCGGCCTGCGCGAGTACACCGAAGCCGAGCTCGAGCTCACGCGCGCGACGTATGACGCCGCGCTGCTCGAGCTCGATGAGCTTCTCGACAATCTGCTCGAGGCGCTCGACGACGCCGGCTACCTCGACAACACCGTGGTGATCGTATCCTCCGACCACGGCGAGCATCTGGGCGAAGCCCACATGCTCGATCACCAGTACTCCCTGCACCAGGTGCTGCTGCACGTGCCGCTCGTGGTCTACGCCCCGAAGCGATTCCCGGCGGGCCGCGAAACGCGTCCCGTGGCCACGTTCGATCTGTTCCCCACCGTGCTCGAGCTCGCCGGAGTGCCCCTCCCCGCCGGCCTGCGTTCGCACGCCGTGAGCCTGCTTGCGCCCCAGACACAGCGCCGCCTCCTCGCCGAGTCACCCGAGACTTCGCTCGTCGGCATCGCGCAGGTGAAGCGGGCTCACCCAGACTTCGACCCGGCGCCCTTCCAGCGGTCGCTGCGCACGCTCGTCGCGGACGCGCGCAAATTCGTCTGGGGCTCGGACGGGCGCAACGCGCTCTACGACCTCTCGACGGATCCTCTCGAGACGCGCAATCTGCTCTCCGACGAGCCCCAGCTCGCCGCCCGTCTCGAGGGCGAGCTCGGCGATCTCTCGGGAACGCTCGTGCGCTGCGACGCCGCGTCGCTCGCCGACGGGCTCGGCGGATTGTCACCCGAGCAGCGCAGAAGGCTCGAGGTCCTCGGCTACCTGGAAGAGCGTGTCGACGCGCAGCCAAAGCACTGACGACCGCGGCCTCGGGGCCTTCCCTGCCTTGCACCGGCGCGCGGGGCGGATCGCGTGGCTGCTGGTTTTGATCTTCGCCGCCTGCGCGCGCAGCGCGCCCACGCCGAACCTCGTGATCGTGACGCTCGACACGACGCGCGCCGATCACCTCGGTCTCTACGGCTACTTCCGCGACACCTCCCCCGCGCTCGATGCGTTCGCCAAACAGGCGATCGTCTTCGAGCGCAACATCGCCCCGATGGCGACGACGCTTCCGACGCACACGTCGATCTTCACGGCGACGCAGCCGCTGGAGCACGGCGTGCTCGCGAACGGCATGCACGACGGCAGTCGTTTCGTGCCGACGCCGAGTTTGCATTCGCTCGCCGCGATCGCGCAAGCGGCGGGCTGGCGGACGGCCGCGTTCGTGAGCGGCATGCCGCTCAAGCGGGGCAGCGGAATCGAGGGCGGCTTCGAGCGCTTCGACGAGCCGGCGGGGATGCAGCGCAATGCGAAGGAGACGACGCGTGCCGCGCTCGCGTGGCTCGAGCAGACGCCCGACGAGCCCTTCTTGCTCTGGGTGCACTACTTCGACGCGCACTGGCCGTATTCCGCTCCGCCGCCCTACGCGACGATGTTTCGAACGGACTCGCGTCTCGAAGCCATGATCGAGCAGCGGCGCATTCCGAGCACGGTGATGCGCCCGATGGTGGAAAAAAGCGAAGAGACGCGTGTCTCGATCAACCGCTACGACGGCGAGCTGCGTTACCAGGACGCGCAGCTCGGGGAGCTGTTGGCCGCGCTCGAGGCACGGCCGGATTGGGGGCGTACGGCGGTGGTCATCGTCGGCGATCACGGCGAGGGCCTCGGCCAGCACGGCGAAGCGGCGCATGGTGGGACGTGGGACGAGCAGCTCCGCGCGCCGCTCGTGATGCGCATCCCCGGCGAGACGCCACGCCGTGTCGCCAGCCTCGTCACCGCGGCCGATCTGATCCCCACGCTGCTCGGGCGCCTCGCGGTGCCGGCGCTCGCGCCGCTGCTCGCGCAGACGAGCGGGCGCGACGTGCTAGCCGACGGCGCACACCCGCGCGCGGTGATCAGCCAGGACACGGGACGCCTGCGCGACGCGGAGGAATTCCGCTACGCGCTCACCCAGGGCCGCTGGAAGCTCCTCCACGTCGAGCACAAGGGCGGGCCCGGGCGAAGCCTGCTGTTCGATCTGGAGACGGACCCGTTCGAGCTGATGGACGTCTCGACCCGGGAGCCGCAGGTGACGGAGCAGCTCGCGGCCGAGCTGAAGCTGCTGCTCGACGCGCAGCGCCGCCGGGGCGCGAGCCTGCGCGGCGGCGCGGTCCCCGCTACGACCCCGCCCGACCCCGAGGTCCTCGAGCAGCTGCGCGCGCTGGGCTACGTCGAAGCGGACGAGCCGGCGCGCTGATCACTCCCCCAGATAGCCGAGCGCCTGGAGCTGGCGGCGCTCGCTCGGGCTGACCTGCGGCAGCTCGGGAGCTCGTCGCTCGGAGGCGAGCGCGGCCGTGAGCTCGCCCGCGAGCTGCGACGCCCGCGCCGGGTCCGTCTGAGCCAGATTCACCTGCTCGCGCGGATCCGCGGCCAGGTCGTAGAGCTCTCGCGCCCCGGTGTCGCGATGCAGGACGAGCTTCCAGTTTCCGCGGATCAGGGCTCGCTCGGTGTCGCGTCGCTCGACGGTGCGGTCGGCCTCCGCAAAAAGACTCCGCTCCGGCCAGTCTAGGTTGCGCGTCCGCCAGAGCGGCGCGAGATCACGGCCCGCGAGCGTTGCGGGCGCCGGGGCGCTGAACAGCGCGAGCAGCGTCGGCGCGAGATCGACCAGCGACACCGGCGCGGCGATGCGCAGCCCCCGCGGCAGTCCCGGGCCCACCAGGATCAGCGGCACGTGCAGCATCTCCTGGTAGTGGGACTGCCCGTGGAGCACGCCGCCGTGCTCGAAGAACTCCTCCCCGTGGTCGGCGGTCACGACGACGAGCGTGTGATCGAGAGCGCCCTGCTCGCGCAGCCGGGCGAACAGACTCTCGAGCGCGCCATCGAGCTGACGGATCTCCGCATCGTAGAGGTCGATCAGGCGCGCGCGATCGGCCGCGTCGAACGCGATCTGCTTGCGGGTGAAGGCGCGCAGCTGGCGCGTCGAGCCATCGACCGGCCCGCGATAGGGCGCTGCGAACAGCGCTTCGAAGCGCGGCGCCGCACGATAATCGCTGTGGATGTCCATGTAGTGCAGGAAGAGGAAGAAGGGGCGCCCCTGCTGCTTGCCGAGCCACTCGAGCCCGTTCGCGGTCACGCTGGTGGCCGCGCCGCCATGCCGGGGGTTCGTCGGGACGACGATGTAGCGCTCGAAGCCGCGATCCAGCCCATAACGCGGAGCCAGGAAGTGCGCGCTCACGACCGCGGCCGTCGCGAAGCCCCGTTCGCCGAGCGACTGCGGGAGGGTGAGGACTTCTTCAGGCACCGAGAAACCTTCGTCCTTCACGCCGTGCTGGCTCGGATACAGGCCGGTGAACAGGGACGTGTGCGACGGGAGGGTCCAGGGAGATGCGGCGTGGGCACGTTCGAAGACGACGCCCTCGGCCGCGAGACCATCCAGAAACGGCGAGGTCGGCCGCTCGTAGCCGTAGCAACCGAGATGATCGGCGCGCAGCGTGTCGAGCGAGATCAGCAGCAGATTGCGGGGACGCGCGTCCTGGCAGCCCACGCCGCCGAACACCACGATCGCGAGCATCAGGAGCGTCGCAGCGAGCCTCGGACGGTTGAGACGGCGAAACACCGGCCCGCTTCCCTCGTGATGTCGCGCTTTGGAAATGCGGAACCTAGCCCAATCGCATCCGCATGTCCGCTCGCGAGGCAGCGCGCAGGCGAGAGACTCCACGTCATGGTATTCAAGGAACGCCCGATTCCGGAGGGTCGAAATGCACGAGCAGCGCCCCGGTCTGCCGTCCGAGCGCGAGCGCACGACCCGGGCGCAACGAGTCGTCTTCGCCGTCTTCGTCGCGGGCCTCTTCGCGAGCCTCTTCTACTTCGTACATGGCTGGTACGACCCGACGGTCGACGGCTCGATCTTCATCGTCACCGCGCGCTCGCTCGCCGCCGGTGAGGGCTACACCTATCTCGGTGATCCCTTCCTCGTCCGTCCTCCCGGATTTCCGCTCCTGCTGGCGCCGCTCGTCGCCAGCGTGGGGACGAACTTCTTCGTGCTCAACTTCTTCATCGGCCTGTTCGGCGCCGCCGGGGTCGTCCTGCTCTTCGAGCTCCAGCGCCCGCGCCTCGGGTTCTGGCTCGCTCTGCTCACCGCCCTCGCCGTCTGGCTGAATCCGGGCTACCAGCGACTGACCACACAGATCATGTCCGATGTTCCGGGCTCGACCCTGCTGTTGCTGTGTCTGCTCGTGGAACGCTGGGCGAGTCGTGCCCCTTCTCCGCGCCGGGAGATCCTGCTCGGCCTGTGCATCGGGCTCTCGGCCTATGTGCGCTCGATTCTCGTCCTGCTCGTGCCGGCCATCGCCGCATCGCGTCTGCTGCTGCACCGGAGCCGCCAGACCGACCCCTCCTGGCGGAGCTTCGCCCTGCGGCGTTTGCTGTTCTTCGCCGCCGTCGCTGTGCTCGTGCTCGTGCCCTGGTCGATTCGGAATCGACTCCACCCACCGCCCAGCCCCTCGGAGCAGACAGCGGTCTACTCCTACGGGGTAGGGATGTGGCACGTGGACCCGACGGATCCGAACTCGCCGCTGCACACCCCGGGCGAGATCCTCGCTCGGATTCCACTGCGCAGCCGCCAGCTCGCGAGCGTGCTCGGAAGCCGGATGCAGAACGACGAGCGCGGGAACGCCGTCGAGTCCAGCGAGTCGATGGTTGCGGACCCTGGGGCGACGCGCGTGGAGGAACCGAGCGGTACGCAGATCGAGCTGAGCCTCGCGAACGTCGCCGTGGCGCTTCTCTTCCTGGGATCCTCGTTCGTCGTGTTGATTCGGCGCCGCGAGCCCACCGAATTCTTCGTACTCTGCTCGGTGGGGGTGGTATTGACCTACTTTGGTTTCGGCGGCCGTCTGGTACTTCCGATCTATCTCCTCACGTTCCCCGCGGCCGTCGAGGTCGGGCGCGACCTCGTCGCCCGCGTGGCGGGCGCGCGCGCCGCGCCGGCCTCGGCCGCGGCCGTGTTGCTGCTCCTGATCGGACTCGATTTCGCTCCACGCCTGGGTTGGGACGAGGTCGAGCGCGAGCATCGCGAGCTCGTCGAGATCTGCCGCATCGTCGAGAGCAGCGTCGGACCCGACGCACGCCTCGGCGCGGTCATCGGAGCCCACTACTCCGTGTTCCTGAACCGACCGGTCTACAGCCTGCAGGTCGCCGTGCGGCGGGCAAGCACCCTCGATGCAGCCGAGCGCGTGATCGAGAGGAATGGGCTCAACACGATCGTGCTCTCCGACCGGATGCTGATCGAGAAGGCCCTCAGGGTCTATTTCCGGCAGCGCTACGGAGAGCCCCTGCGCGTGGGACCCGCGCTGATCTGGCGCGTGCGCCGCTGACGGGCGAGAGCGGGGGCGCGAGCGCCGCACGCAGACTCGCGTGCGGCTGGCTAGCGCCGCTCGAATTTCGGGTCGCGCTTCTCGAGAAAGGCGTCGATTCCCTCGGCGCGGTCGCGGGTGGCCGCGATCCATCCGAAGGCGGTCTGCTCGTGGGCGTGCGCCGTGCGCACGTCGGCGTCCTGACCCTCCTGGAGCAGGCGCTTCGCCTGCTCCACGGCGAGGGGGCCCCTGGCCGCGATCGTCTCGCCCGCACGCAGCGCGGCGGGGACGAGATCCTCGGGCGGAAAGACGCGGTTCACGAGACCGATGCGCAGCGCCGTCTCGGCGTCGATCGGCTCGCCCATCAGCACCAGCTCCTTCGCCCAGGAGACACCCACGCGGCGCAGCAGGCGGCTCGTCCCGCCGAAGCCCGGGATGATCCCCAGGTTCACCTCGGGCTGGCCGAAGCGCGCCCGGCTCGATGCGTAGATCCAGTCGCAGGCGCACGCGAGCTCGCAGCCGCCGCCCAGCGCGTAGCCATTCACGGCGGCGATCGTCGGCATCGGCAGCGCCTCGAGAGCGGCGAATGCGCTGTGTCCGAGGCGGCTGAAGGCCTCGGCCTCGAGCGGACCGTGCGCGCGCATCTCGGCGATGTCGGCTCCCGCCGCGAAGGCGCGACCCTCGCCGGTCACGATCACCGCCCGCACTTCGCGGCGCTCCGCCAGCTCGCGGCAGCGCGCGAGCAGCGCTTCGAGCGTCGCGCGGTCGAGGGCGTTGAGCGCCTTCGGCCGATCGAGCGTGAGCACCACCACGGCGCCGCGATCTTCCAATCGGATCGATTCCATCGCTGCCCTCTTCTCAGTTCGCGAGCGGATCCACGACGACGGGCGCGCCGCCGCGCAAGGCGGAGCTGAAGAACGCCGCGCGCTGGAGGCGCGATTCGATCGCGCTCTGCGCGCAGTGATGACCTTCCCAGGCGACGGGCCCGGCGAGGGGCTCGGAGCAGCCGGGGGTGGGCTCGCGGCCTGGCAATCCCAGCGGCGTCCACTGCACGAGCGCCCCGGTGGTCTCGGCATCGATGTTCCCGGAGAGGGGCTCGGAGCAGCCGGGGGTGGGCTCGCGGCCTGGCAATCCCAGCGGCGTCCACTGCACGAGCGCCCCGGTGGTCTCGGCATCGATGTTCCCGGAGAGCGGCGCCCGCGCCGTCTCGAGACTCGGCAGCGACGCGCGCCCCGGCTCGAGGACCGCCACGCCGCCGAACGCCACGGCCAGTGCCTCCGTCGCGTGATTCGGTACGAAGCCGTCCCCGACACCCTCGACCAGCAGCACGCTCGCGCGCCGGCCCGAGCCCGGTAGCGCAAGGCGCTCGCGCCACAGGAACGGCGCGTGCACGTGTGGATCCTGGGGATCGAGGAGCGTCTGGAACAGCGCGAGCGCGACCCAGACGTCGGTGGGTGTCAGGTCGTCGAAGCCGAGCGAGGCGAGCTGATGCAGGAAGGTCCGGGCTTGCTGGTGGATCAGCACCTCGCTGTAGCGGCGCCCGCCCACGACGAGCGTCGCCGCGCGGACTTCGGGGGCGTAGGGCAGCAACGACGCCGCGAGGCTCGCCCCCTCGGAGATGCCCTCGAGCGTGAGCGGCTGCGCGGCGTCGATGCCGAAGATCTCACTCGCCGCGGAGCGCTCGGTCGCGGGCAGCTCGAAGCGCGGCGTGCGCGCGAGCTCGCCGATCGCGCGCAGGAAGGCGAGCTGCTCGGCGTTCGTCTCGACCCAGCAGTCGGGCGCGCGCTGGTGCCAGAGCAGGTGCAAGAGCAACTCCCTCACCTGGAGCTGGGCGCGCTGCTCGAGATCCGCGCCCGGCGGGCTGACCTCGCGGTTCACGACGTCGGTGAAGCCGATCACGGCGAAGCCGGCCGCCGCGAGCGAGCGGCGAGCCTGCTCGACCACTTCTTCCTCGGCGCTGCCCGGATTGCCATGCTGGTAGAGGGTCACCGGCACCGGACCCTGCTGCGCGGCGCGCGGCAGCGCGAGCACGAAGCCGATCGGCCGCGTGCGCGTGCGCAGCGGGCGCCCGCTGACGGGGTCGCGCGCGAGATTTCCGTCCTCGCCGCGAAAGTCCGGCGCCTCCCAGGTTCCCGTGACGATCGCCGCCACCTTGCTTCCTGCGGCGATCGCCTCGTCGTTCTCGGCTTCCACGCGCGAGATCGAAACGACCGGCGGCGGAGCCGCGAAGATCTCCTCGCGGATCGCGAGCAGATCGCTCGGAATCTCGCGTGTCGAGCGCACGCTGATGCGAACGGCGAGCGCCACGTCGTCGCGCGGGATCGGCGGCAGCGCCGCGCTCGCGACCGCGTCGAGCACGTCGCTCGCGAGCGCACGCACGCGCGTGAGCGACGGATCCTCGCCCGCCGGCGGCGGCGGCGCCAAGGCCTGCGCGAAGAACGGCGACGGCTCGAAGGGGCGTGCCGCCGTGGCGCGCGCCCGGCGCGTGACGACGAGCCCATAGCGACCGCCGGGCGTGAGCGGCTGCGAGGGGAAGAGCAGGAGCGCGTGGCTCGGCATTCGCGATCCGATCGAATCGTTGCGCGCCTCGAGGCGGAAAGGCACGCGCGCGGCGTACGTCGGAGCGCCCGGCGTCAGATCGAAGAGGCCGACCGTGGCGAGCGGATCGAGGGATTCCGCGGGCGTGTGGGGCAGCGAGGAGAGATCGGGGGCCTCGGACAGCTCGACGGTCAGGTGGGCGATCGGGCTGAAGCCGTCGAGGCCCTGCGTGCCTGCGACGAAGGCGGAAACGAGCGATTGCGAGGGCTCGCGGTAGCCCGAGAACTCGATCGCGAGACGCTCACTCGTGTCGCCGCCGGTGCCCGCGCGCAGCCAGAAGTCGTCGGGGAAGGGAGCCGTCCCGCGACGATCGCGACGATCGTAGTGGACGAAGGCCGGGAATCCGGCGCCCGCCGTCGCAAACAGGACGTGCTGCGGGCCCTCTTCGCCGCGCCAGCGCAGCTCGCACGCAGCAGCGGCGGGGAGCGATCCCTGCGGATTCACGATCAGCTCGCGTGCATTCAGCGCGATCACGCTCGCCGAGAGCCGGGCGCCGTCGCACACCAGCAGGATGCCCTCGCCCGCGCCCGCTGCGATCTCGCGCGCGAAACGCAGATGCAGCCACTCGCCGCGCGGAACGTCGCTCGCGCTCGCGGCCGGGCTGCTCGTGAGCAGCGGGGGCAGCGCGGGGAGCGGTCGCGTGTCGCTCTCGACTTGCGCAAGCCGCCACGGGCTCGGCGCCGAGAGAACGGGCTCGCGCGATCGATCGTCCGAGCAGGCCGCAAGCACGAACCCGAGCAGCGCGCTGAGCCAGCGCGAGCGCTGCTGCCGCCGCGCGACGCGAGCGGGCAGCCTTCCGAGATCGTGAGGCAATTTCGCTCCACCGGTGCGACGAGGGCCCGCCGTCGCTCGGCGCCGGCTCCCGGAACTCCGGGCTTGCGCGCGGGCGACCCGAGCGAGCAGGCACCGAGTTTATCACGGCTCCGCGCGGGCTCCGTGATATCCTGCTTTCCCGTGCAACCGGAGGGAATCGCGTTGGAAATCCCGTCTCGTGTCGCGACGCTCGCGTCGCACCTCGGCGTCGCCGGCCTGCTCGCCATCGGCCTTGGCCCGCTCGCGATTCAAGCCGGCGTCGTGTCGCCATTTGTCGGCTTCCGGGTCTTCTTGCTCGGAGGCCTCTGCGGCCTGATCGCGCTCGTCCTTGGCTCGATCGGCCTTTGGCGAACGCGCGCCGCAGCCGGTCGGGAGGGACGCGGTCGCGCCATGCGCGGCGCGCTCCTCGGCGTCGCGATCCTCGGGCTGGTGGCGGGCGCTGCGGGCTCCGCGCGCGGCTTGCCCCGCATCAACGACATCACCACGAATCCCGACGATCCGCCGGTCTTCGTGCACGCCGGGCAGCTCCCGGGCAACGACGGGCGCGATCTCGCCTACCCGGGCGCGAGCTTCGCCGAGCAGCAGCGCGCCGCCTACCCGGACCTCGCACCGATCCGGCTCGAGATGGGCCTGCGCGACGCCTTCGAGCGCGCGGTGCACGCCGCAGAAGCGCTCGGTTGGGAGGTCAGCTACAGCGACCCGCCGGGCGGCGTGCTGGAGGCGACCGAGACATCGCGCATCTTCCGCTTCGTCGACGACATCAGCGTGCGCCTGCGTGCGGATGGCGCGGCGACGCTCGTCGACGTGCGCTCGAAATCGCGCGTCGGCCAGGGCGATCTGGGCGCCAACGCGAAACGCATCCGCGCGTTCCGGGATCGGATCACGGCACCCTGAGCGGGCGCGGCGCGCCACAGGGACTCTGCTCGCCTCCGGCTCGCGGCGCCTTGCCTACGAGCCGCCGAGCTTCGCGAGCGCCGTGGCCTTCGCCCAGCGATAGTCGGCCTTGCCGCTCGGTGAGCGCACGATCTCGTCGACGAACAGGAAGACCTTCGGCAGCTTGTAGGGTGCGATGTGGGCCCGCGCGGTCTCGCGCAGCGCATCCTCCGACGGCTGCTCGCCCTCGCGCAGCTTCACGATCGCCGTCACCTGCTGGCCCCAGCGTTCGCTCGGCGTGCCCACGACCACCGCGTCATACACCGAGGGGTGGTGCTTGAGGGCGTGCTCGACCTCCTCGGCGAAGATCTTCTCCCCGCCCGAGTTGATCGTCGCCGAGTCGCGCCCGAACAGCCGCAGGAGGCCCTTCTCGTCGATGCCCGCGCGGTCGCCGGGGACGGAGTAGCGCACGCCGCCCACGACCGGGAAGGTATTCGCCGTCTTCGCCTCGTCCTTGTAGTAGCCGAGCGGCACGCTGCCAGAGCGCGCGACCCAACCCTGCTCGGTCGAGCCCGGCTCGAGCACGCCCGTGAGGTCCTGCTTCAGCACGACGTTGCCGGGCATCAGCGCGAAGTCCCCGGTCGTCGTCCGGCTCCCCGCCACCGAGAACTGGGCCGCCTGCGCGCCGCTCTCCGAGGAGCCAAGCGCGTCGAGGATGCGCACGTCGGGGATCAGCTCGAGGATCTCCTGCTTGAGCGCCGCGGTGAAGATCGCGCCGCCGGAGGTGAAGAGCTTGAGCGAGGAGAGGTCGTAGCGATGCTTGCGGAGCTGGTCCGCGAGCGGGCGGCCGAAGGCGTCACCGACGATCGTGATCGCGTTGACCTTCTCGCGCTCGACCGTCGACCAGATGTCGTGCGGGTCGAGGTGGCGCGGCTGGCTCTGCACGATCACGGTGCCACCGACGTGCCACATGTTGAAGGCCACCCAGTGCGCCGCACCGTGCATGAAGGGCGGAGCGGGCAGCGAACGGATGCCGCCCACCTTCGCGCGCTCGACGATGCTCTCGAGCGAGCCGGGATCTCCCGTGTAGAGGGCCGCGCGCAGGATGTCCTCCTGCCGCCAAAGCACGCCCTTGGGCATGCCCGTCGTGCCGCCCGTGTAGAGGATGTAGAGATCGTCGGGCGAGAGGTCGGGGCCGGGCGGCGCCGGGCGCGCATCCGCGAGCGCCTGCTCGTAGTCGAGCGCGCCGGGGAGGAGCGCCTCGCCCGACCCGTCGTCGACCTGGAGCCACAGCTTCACGCCCGGGAGGCGATCGCGCACGCGCGCCAGCGTCGGCGCGAAGCTCGCGTGATAGATGACGGCACGCGCGTCCGCGTTGTCGAACAGGTACTCGAGCTCCTCCTCGACGTAGCGGTAGTTCACGTTGAAGGGGACGCAGCGCGCCTTGAAGGCGCCCAGCATGCCCTCCAGGTACTCGTTGCCGTTGTAGAGATACAGGGCGACGTGGGATTGCCCCGACTCCCAGTTGCGCAGCTGCGCGCGTTCGCGCGAGCAGCCGAGCCCCGCCCGGCGCAGCACGTCGGCGAGGCGTCGCGTGCGATCCGTGATCTGCTCCCACGTGAGCCGGCGCTCGCGGAAGACCAGACACTCGCGTTCAGGAATCGCCGCGGCGATCGCTTCGTGGATCGCAGCCAGATTGAGCATCGCGAAGCTCTCCGAGGGATGAGGTCCCGCTCCGGGCCCCGGGAACTAACCTGCCACAGGCGTGCGCGCTCGACCAGACTCAGGCGAGCCGCACCAGACCCGTGAGCCCGTCGAGGGTGTGCTGCACGCGCGCGTCGCGATCCCCGCCGTCGAGGCGCGGCCAGCTGCCGTCGGCGGCCTGCTCGCTGAGCAGCGCGACAACGAGCTCCCGTGCGGCGAGCTTCGCACCCGGGATCGCTGCGGCGCCGCAGTCGACCAGGATCCTCGCCACGTGGACGGCGTCGAACCGTTGGGCCCGGAAGGCGCGCTCGAGCTCGCGGCCGCACCACTGCAAGATCTCGTCGCGCTGCTCGTGCTCGACGTTCGCGAAGAACGCCGCGTAGGCGGCGAGCGGACGCCAGGCGAAGCCTCCCACCCGATCGGGCGTGAAGCGAGACGCCAGGTAGTCGCCCGCAGCATCGAGCAGGGTCTGGCGCACCGAGCGCAGGCCCGCGAGCCAGGCTGCGAGCCGGCCCGTCGCGAACACGCGCTCCTCCTCGTCACTCGCCGCGGCGCCGAAGGAGCCATCCTCGGCCTGAACGCGCGCGAGCGCTTCCGCGATGCGCCGACCGAGCGCCCGGTCGAGCACCCGCAGATCTGCGAGCGCGCCGAGCACGGGGAGCGCGGCGAGCGGATCCACCCCGCCCTCGCCGCGAAATACGCCGGCTTGCTCGGCCCAGCGCTCGAGCGCCGCGTCGGCGCTCGCCGGCGAGTCATCGGCGCACAGCACCGCCGCGCGCCGGCGCGCCGTCTCGTCGCCGAAGGTCGCGACGAAGCGCGCGGCGCGCTCGCGAGCTTCCCGAGTCCCGCTCACGCCTCGAGCAGCAGGCCGGAGAGGTAGGCGCCCTCCGGGTGGTCGAGCGCGACGACGTGATCGGGTGCAGCGCCCAGCGTCGCGAGCACGCGCAGGGGGCGCCCGGCCTCGAGCGAGGCGCCAAACACGATCTGGCGCAGCTTCTCGGGGCCGATGTGGTGGGAGAACGCGAAGACGAGCAGGTACGCGCGCGGCGCCGATCGTCGCAGCGCGCTGCGCAACAGATCCTTGTAGGCGCGCGCGGCACGGGCGACGTCGCGCTCCGCCCGCGCCATCGGCGGCGGATCGAGGATCAGCAGGTCGTAGCCCGCGTCGTCCGAGCGCAGGAACTCGAAGGCGTCGGCCTGTGCAAAACGTGCCGGCGCCGCCGCCGCGATCGCCCCGAGATTCTCCTGCGCCAGCGCGAGCGAGGGGCCGGAGGAATCGACGAGCGTGAGACGCTGCGCGCCGCCGCGTGCGGCCGCGACGCCGAAGCCGCCCGTGTAGCAGAACAGGTCGAGCGCGCGCCGGCCGGGAGCCAGCCGTTCGACGAGGTCGCGCGCGTCGCGCTGATCGAGGTAGAAGCCGGTCTTCTGTCCCTCGGCGAGATCGACGCGGTAGCGCCGACCGCGCTCGCAGATCCACAGCGGTGTCGCCGGCGGCTCACCCCACAACGGTCCCTGACGTGCAGGCAGTCCCTCCTTGCGCGCGGCCACCGAATCGGCGCGCTCGAACCCGATGGCGGCGCCCGTGGCTTCGCGCAGCGCGGCAGCAAGCAACTCGCGCCGGACGAGCATGCCCGCGCTCGTGAGCTTCACGACGAGCGCGTCGCCGTAGCGGTCCGCCACGAGCCCCGGCAGGCCGTCCCCTTCGGCGTTCACGAGTCGTACCGCGTCGGTGTCGCGCAGGAGCGGGCTCGCCGCGCGTCGCGCCACGGCGTCCGCGATGCGCGCCTCGAGCAGGCCCTCCTCCGCCACGTCCTTCTCGAATGCGAGCATGCGCACGCGCAGCGTCGATTGCGGCGAGTAGTGCCCGAAGCCCAGCACCTCGCCCTCGGCCGCGAGCACGCGCGCGAAGGCGCCCGGCGCGGGCTCGCCTGCGACGCGCGCCACCGCACCCGAGAGCACCCACGGATGTCGGCGGCGCAGCGAGCGGTCCCGGCCGGGATGGAGGACGACGTCGATCACGCGGCGAGTGTAGCGGGGGGCAAGTCGCCTGCGGTCCGGTAGGCTGGAGCCGCCTCTTCGACCCGGGAGCCTCCGTGAGCGAGACCGCCGCAACCCCGCCCGCGAACCGACTCGCCGCCGAGTCGAGCGCCTACCTGCGGCAGCACATGCACAACCCCGTCGACTGGTTCCCCTGGTCGGCGGAGGCGCTCGAGCTGGCGCGGCGCAGGGACAAGCCGCTGCTCGTCTCGATCGGCTACAGCGCGTGCCACTGGTGCCACGTGATGGAGCACGAATCGTTCGAGGACGCCGAGACCGCAGCGCTGATGAACGAGCTCTTCGTCAGCATCAAGGTCGATCGCGAAGAGAGACCGGACCTCGACCAGATCTACATGGACACGGTGACGCGATTGACGGGACACGGGGGCTGGCCGCTCACGGTCTTCTGCACGCCCGACGGCACGCCCTTCTACGGCGGCACCTACTTCCCGCCCGAGCCGCGCCACGGTCTGCCCTCGTTCCGCCAGCTGCTCGTCGGCGTGGCGCAGGCCTACCGCGAGCGGCGCGACGAGGTGAAGCAGAGCGCGGAGCGCATTCTCGCAGCGCTCGCCGAGCGGCCCCGCGGCGGCGCGCAGGAGGCGCCCGGCGCGCACACCGCGACGCAGGCCGCGCTGCGCCTGCTGCAAGGTGCGGATTTCGAGCACGGAGGCTTCGGCTCCGCACCCAAGTTCCCGACCCCCTGCTACCTCGAGCTGCTGCTGGCGGCCGCCGACTCGCTGCCCGAGCGCAAGGCGCGCGAGGCGCTCGATCACGTCGTCTTCACGTGTCGCGAGATGGCGCGCGGCGGCGTCTACGACCAACTCGGCGGCGGCTTCCACCGCTACAGCGTCGATGGACGCTGGGCGGTGCCGCACTTCGAGAAGATGCTCTACGACCAGGGACAGCTCCTGCGCGTCTACGCCGAGGCCTGGCGCAGCAGCGGCGCTGTGGACGACGACCTGCTGTGGCCCGTGCGCGAGACGGCGGCCTGGCTGCGCCGCGAGCTGAGCGCTCCCGACGGCGGGTTCTACGCGAGCCAGGATGCCGACAGCGAAGGCGAGGAGGGCGTCTACTACGTCTGGACCCCGCAGCAGGTCGAGGCCGTGCTCGGCCCCGAGGCGGGCGCCCGCTTCGGCCGGGCCTACGGCGTGACGGCGCGCGGCAACTTCGAGCACGCCACGAGCGTGCTCGCCGACGCCGCGCGGGAGCCGCGCGCGAATTTCGCCGACGAGCGCGCGGCGCTGCTCGGCGCGCGTGCCGAGCGCGTGCCTCCCGCGACCGACCGCAAGCGCGTCGCCGCGTGGAATGCGCTTGCGATCTCGGGCCTCGCGCGCGCCGGAAGCCTGCTCGGCGACGAGGTGATGCTCGCCGCCGCGGTCGCTGCCGCCGATTTCGTCGCGACCCGCATGCGCGACGGAGCGGGCCGACTCGCGCGCGTATGGAACGACGGACGCGCCTGCGTACCGGCGTTTCTGGACGATCTCGCCGCGTGGCTCGAGGCGACGCTCGACCTGCACCGCGCGGGCGCCGGCGAGCACTGGCTCGGCCATGCGCTCGCCGCGGCCGACGACATCGCCGCCCGCTTCTTCGACGCCGCCGAGGGCGACCTCTTCCTCAGCCCCTCGGACGGCGAGCCGCTCGTACACCGGCCGCGCTCCGACCACGACGGCGCGACGCCGCACTCGACGGGCCTCGCGGTGCTCGGGCTGCTGCGCATCGCGGATCTCGCGGGCCGCAGCGACCTGCTCCAGATCGCGGAGCGCGTGATCGAGACGCATGCCTTCGCCCTCGAGCGCGCACCCCATGCCTTCCCGACGCTCGCGCGTGCCGTGCTCGCGGCGGAGCGCGGGCTCTGCGTCGCGGTGATCCTCGGCGCCCCGAGCGATCCGGCGACGCGCGCGCTCGCCGCGCGCGCTCGCCGCGTGCTCGACCCCATGGACGCGGTCGTCGTGGCCGCGCCGGGCGCACCCACCGCGGTCGGCCTCGCGGCCAGCTGGCTCGCTGGCCGCGAGCCGCAGGGCGGGCGCCCGACGGCGTGGCTCTGCCGCGGCGTCACGTGCTCGCTGCCCGTCGTCGAGCCCGACGCGCTCGCCCCGCCGCCCGCCGCCCTGCGCTAGTGTGCGCGCTTTCGACGTGCCGGGAGGCAGGCCATGGCCCGCGATGACAGCCACTACGGCAGCGGCCACGACGACGGTCTGACGCCGCTCACGGCGCTCGATCCCGCGGCGACACAGACGGTCGACCAGCTCGTGCGCGCGATGTGCCACACGGCCTTCGGCGGACGCCGACTCGGCGAGGCCGCCGACGTGCTCGAGGCGATGCTGCGCGACGCAGACTGCTACCGCGTGCTCACGATCTCGGGCGCCATGACGATCGCGAAGCAGGGCCTGCTCGTTTGCGAGATGATCGATCGCGGCTGGGTGCAGGCGATCGTGACGACGGGCGCGCTCATGACCCACGGTCTCTCCGAGGGTGTGGGCATGCTCCACTTCAAGCATCGTGAATCGATGCCCGACGAGGAGCTCTACCAGAAGGGCTACAACCGCGTCTACGACACCATCGAGCTCGAGCAGAATCTCGACGACGTCGAGAAAATCCTCGAGCCGGCGCTGGATGCGCTGCCCGACGGCAGCGTGCTCTCCAGCCGGCTGATCACCGAAAGGCTCGGGCGCTACCTCGAACGGCACGCCAGGGGACGCGCGATCCTGAAGAGCGCATATCAGAAGCAGGTGCCCGTCTTCGTGCCGGCCTTCACCGACTCGGAGCTCGGGCTCGACGTGGCGATCTACAACGTCAAGCGCGCCGTGAAGAAGGGCTCCACCCTGCCCTTCAACCCCTTCGTCGATCTCGACGACTTCGCCGATCGCATCCGCCCGCGCGAGACGCTCGGCATCTTCACGATCGGCGGCGGCGTGCCGCGCAACTGGGCGCAGCAGGTGGGCCCCTACCTCGACATCCGGCGCAAGCGTCTGCACATCGACGAGCCGCTGCGCCGCTACAAGTACGCCGTGCGGATCTGCCCCGAGCCCGATCATTGGGGCGGACTCTCGGGTTGCAGCTACAGGGAAGGCGTGTCGTGGGGCAAGTTCGTGCCCGAGAGCGAGGGCGGACGCTTCGCCGAGGTGTTCGCCGACGCCACGATCGCCTGGCCGCTCATCGTGCGCGCGATGATCGAGCGGATGGGCTGAGCAGTCGCCGCTGCCAAGCGCGCGAAGCGCGCGCGCAGCGAGCCGAAGGCGAGCGAAGTCATCGAACCTGCCGAAGGCGAGCGGAGACCGAGGCGCTAAGCTCGCGCGCATGTCGCCGACGATGCGGGCCGCCCAGGCGAAGGGACGCGCACGGATCGAGCTGGCGCGCGTAACCGCCCCCGAGCCGGCGCCCGGCGACGTACGCGTGCGCGTGCTCGCGTGCGGCATCTGCGGCAGCGATCTCCACTTCTTCCACGCGGGCCTCTGGGCCCCCGGCACGACACCCGGACACGAGATGGCCGGGGAGATCGATGCGCTCGGCGATGGCGTCAG
>Ga0210377_10000919_pt1 | contig 27730 bp, 23 predicted proteins | sample PLM4_65_b1redo_FD_155480 | JGI IMG/M metagenome (GOLD analysis project Ga0210377, IMG submission 155480) | Groundwater sediment microbial communities from an aquifer in East River, Colorado, USA - PLM4_65_b1 redo | ecosystem: Environmental > Terrestrial > Soil > Riparian zone | place: USA: East...
AGGCTCCCGTCCTTCCGCCGGTTCACGAGTTCCCCGCTCCAGGCCCGACCCGAGGAAATCGTCTCCCACAGGGTCCGGTAAACGGAGTCGTCTTGCCGGCCTGACTTCAGGAAGCGCGGGTTCTGTCCCCAGGCCTCCGTCAAGCTGTAGCCGGTCAGCCGCGTGAAGGCCGGATTCACCCAGGCGATACAGCCATCCCGATCGGTGATCATGATGGCGTTGGCGGCGGCCTCCATCACGGTGCTCTGCAGCCGCAAGAGTTCCTCCGCTTTCCGCGCTTCTTCGCGCAGCCGTCGCTTCTCCATGGCCTGAGCCACCCCCGGCCCCAGGCGGGCCAGCCGGTCCTTGAGGAGGTAGTCCGTGGCCCCCCGCTTCATGCATTCCACCGCCACCTCCTCGCTGATGGACCCGGTGGCGACGATGAACGGGATGTCCAGCCCCCGTTCCTGGAGATGTCGCAGCGCGCGCATCGCGTCGTACTGCGGCAGATTGTAGTCAGCCAAGATGACGTCCCACTCTGACCCCAGGCCGGCCTGGTAGTCCGCCTCGGTCTCCACCCGCTGCCACTCGGGGTCATAGTCTGCCTGCCGAAGCTCGTGGAGCATCAACTCGGCGTCGGCCGGCTGGTCCTCAAGGATCAGAACGCGCAAGGGCGTAGACATAATGCCTTCCTCTGATTGCAGATTTCAACTTGGATTTTCGATTTTCCATTTGCGATTTGCGATCTCAAATCGAAAATTGGCAAACAAGAATCGCAAACTGGCAGTCCGAAATCGGCAATGTCAAATCGGCAATCAAAAATCATCCAATCGGCAATCTTCAATCTGCAATCTGAAATCTTAGAGTACCGGCGGTTGATTCAAGAGCACCCAGTACAGCCCCAATTGCCGCACGGACTCGGTGAACTGCTCGAAATCCACCGGCTTGACGATGTAACTGTTCACCCCGAGATTGTAGCTCTCGACGATGTCGCGCTCCTCCCGGGACGAGGTCAGCACCACCACCGGGATAATTCGGGTGCGTGGGTCCCCCTTGATGCGTCGCAGGACCTCCAGCCCATCCACCTTGGGCAGCTTCAGGTCCAGCAGGATCACCTTGGGACCGTTCCGCATGCTGCGCTGGCTGTATGCGCCCGTGCAGAAGAGGAACTCCAGCGCTTCCTCCCCGTCGCCGACCACGTGAATCCGATTGCTGAGGTGGTTCACCTTGAAGGCGTGAAGCGTCAGCTCCACATCGTTCGGATTGTCTTCCACCAGCAGGATCTCTACCGTGATCTCAACCATCGCATCCTCCCCTTTGCCTATTGCAGACTTCCCCTTTTATTTTCGATTTTAGATTTGCGATTTGTGATTCGGAATATGAGATTTCCAATCGAAAATCGGCAATCGGAAATCGACAATAAGACTTATCGGCGGCCAACAGCCGACTTCCGCGAGGCGGCCATTATAGCCACCAGTTCGTTCGCCTCCTGGAGGAGTGGCTCCACCCGTCTTCGGTCCATCAACTTGGCTTCGATTATCAACTCCATCCAGTAACCTGATTCGTCTGCTTCCTCCTCCACCGTTCCCAACTTGCTTATGAACTCCGCTTTCGAACGCCCCCGGCAGGCAGCGCGGTAGTTTGCGCCAACGGAGGTCCCAGAGCGAACGGGTTGGCCCCCGATGGTCCGTCCTACCAATGTATTCGGTAATGATTCGACGAGCGCCATTACACGAATGGCGAATTGCTTCGTTCTCTGTTTCAGCTCGTTCTCATCCATGGCGCCCACTCCATTTTCGATTTGCGATTTCCGATTTCCGATTTCAAATCAAACATTGGCAATAAAAAATCGCAAATTGGCCATTGGCAATCGCAAATTGGAAATCGAAAATCGGCAATGGAGCCTATCCGATGGTGAAATAGAATGTCGCCCCTTTGTTTACTTCCGCCTCGGCCCAGACGCGGCCGCCATGCCGGTGCACGATCCGCTGCACGATCGCCAAGCCGACACCGGTGCCCTCATACTCCGCCGCACGATGCAACCGCTGGAAGACACCGAAGAGCTTGTGGGCATACTGCATGTCGAAGCCCACGCCGTTGTCCCGCACGTAGTAGATTGCCGATTTGTGATTTGCGATTGCCGATTGTGGCGACTCACCGAGCAAATCGGAAATTGGCAATCGGCAATCGGCAATGTTGGTGCTCCCGATCTCGATGACGGCCGGGTCTCGCTTTCGGGTAAACTTGAGCGCATTGGAGAGGAGGTTCACGATAACCTGCTTCAGCAGCGCCGGATCGGCCTGGCATGTCGGCAGGTCGCCGACGGTGATCTCCATGCGGCGCCCCGCCTGTTCGCCGTGCAGGTCTTCGAGCACCCGCCGCACCAACTCTGCCGGGACCACCGGCTGCAGCTTCAAGGCCTGGCGGCCCAGGCGCGAGAAGGTCAGCAGGTCGTCCACGAGACACCCCATCTGCTTGGTATTGTCCCGGACGATTTGCAGGTACCGCTTGGCCTCCGGAACGAGCTGGGACCCGTATTCCTGCACCAGGATGCGGGAAAAGCCGTCCATGGCCCGCAGGGGGGCGCGCAGGTCGTGAGACACGCTGTACGAGAAGGCTTCCAATTCCTTATTGGCGGCTTCCAGTTGCTCCGCACGCTGCCGCAGTTGTGCCTCCTTCTCAGAGAGAGCTGCTGCCATCCGGTTGAACTCGTGGGCCAGGTGCTCGATCTCGTCCCCAGTCCTGACCTCGATCCGCCGGCTCAAGTCCCCGGCCGCAATGGCTTGGGTGCCTGACGTCAGCTCGCTGAGTGGCCTGACGATCCGTCGAGCAACGGCCAACCCGACGAGACCCACAAGAACGGTCAACACCGCCGAGGCTGCAAGGATGCCGTGGGTCAGACTCACGATCGGCGCATCGGCCACCCGCAACGGTGTCGCATACACCACCGCCCATCCAACGCCAAGGAGGGGCACATATGCTCCCAGCCATTCCTCGCCTTCTATCGGGTTGACGAATTGCATCGTCCCAGATTTTCCCCCCAGAGCCGCGCGGACAAGCGGCATCGAACTGAAGTCACTCTGCTCGACGACATACTTGGGGATTGCCTGATGAGCAATAATCAGGCCTCGGCTGTCCGTCACGTACCCGTAGCTCCTCAGAGTCCCGCGCTCCCCTCCCGTCTCGCCCACTCGGGAAAGTTGATCCAGGCGCAGTCCCCCAGCCCATATCCCCACGATCCGTCCATCGGCCTCTGCTACGGGCGTCGCGATGACCACCGTCGGTCGCTGGGTGACAGGGGAGATGTGCAGGTCGCTGATGACGGTCTGACGATTGCGCATCACCTTCTCGTACCAAGACGTGTAACCGAGATCCCACCGAGACAACTCGGCCTCCAGTGCGTACGGTTCGACCAGGTACACCGAACCGTCCGGCCGCAGATACATTATGTACTCAAAGACCTTCGAGTGTCTTAGCCTCCGCGCGGCGACGTCCCGCTCGCGCGCCTCCGTGCCCGCCGGCAGCCTGCGGGATGCGAGACCTGCGGATCTGGTCGCGACAAGCCCGCTGATCCCCGGCGACCCCACGGCGGTCTCCAGGAGGGACCGGGCGTAATCCAGATACAACTCGATCGCGTGGGTGTAGATCTGGGCGTCACTGAGATCTTCTTCGAGAGCCTGCCGGCGTAGAATGCCGCGGCCGACGAAAATCGCGATCAGACTGCTTGCGGAGGCTGTCATCACCACGGCCAGCAGGACGAGCAATGGCAGCTTGACCGACAGGTTGAGGCGGCGCATGCTCTCTCCGAAGATCTTCGAATGCAGGTTGCAGATTTCTCATCCCCAAATCTGCAATCTGCAATTTGCAATGCCTTACCGCTTTTCCTCCAGAACCTCGTTCAACAGGGTCTCGTCGTACAGTCGGCCTGCCGGAATCGGTGCCTTGAGCATGCCAATATTCACCAGCAACGGCTGCATGCTGTCCAACAAGGCCGGATCGTTCCGCGCATCCATGGGCCAGCGCAACAGGCTGACTTTCTGGCCAACCTCTTTCGTCAGACCCAGCCGCTTAACCAGGATGGCCCGGGTCGCGTCCGGGTTCTCACTTATCCACCGAAGGGCCTGCAAGTAAGCGCGCAGAAACGCCTTCACCGCCTGCGAGTTGCCTCGGTAGAGATCGCCACTGAAGACGAACATGGAGGTTTCCATGCGTTCAAATGGGGGTCCACCGATGATCCACCCCAGCAACTTTCCATCGCCCCGCAATAGCGATTGACTCAGGAAGGGTTCATACATAGTGGCAGCGGCAACGTTGCCTCCGGCCACGGCGAGTCCCATGTTGGGGAGCGGGATTTCCACAATGCTGTGTTGACGGACACCCTCCTGTTTGAGGCGGCCTTTGATGGCAGCCCCCAGAATGCTGTTTACCGCATTGACAGCAATGAACTGCCCCTGCAGATCCTTCCAAGTGTTCACGGACGGGGCCACAAGGAGACCACTGCCCGGATGGTCGGGATCGGCGAAATTGTTGGCGGCCACCACCACAACTTTGCCCGGGATCAGGCCGCGCTCGGCCGCGGAAAGGACCGGCACGCTGCCGGCGATGCCCATGTCCAACGCACCCGCGGCGATGTCCTCGATGACCGCGGCCCCGCCGGCATAGGGGGTCTTTTCCACCCACTGTACGCCATGCCGTTTATCGAATCCCTGCTCCTGCATCACAAAGTAGGGCAGATAATCCTGCACCGGGAAGAACCCAATGCGCAGCGTGAACTGCTGCGCCGGCGGCGACGAGCAACCGCCGAGGGCAAAGATGCCGAGGCACAGGGCCAATGCGACAACCCTGAAACGATTGCCTTCACTGGACATCCCGGCTGCTTCCATCACCTACGAGCCCTCCTTGAGCACCTCGCTGAGAAGGGTTTGATCATACAGTTGGCGTGCCGCAACCGGCGCTTTGAGCATACCGAGACCGATCAGAACCGGTTGCATGCTTTCCAGCATCGCCGGGTCAGTGCGCCCATCCAGCGGCCAGCGGAGCAGCCGTACCTTCTGGCTGACGTCCGGGCTCAAATCCAGGATCTTGGCGAGGACGGATCGCGCGCGATCCGGTTTCTCGGCGATCCACTTGACCGCCTGCAAGTGCGCCCGCAGAAACGCCTTGACCGCCTGGGGCTGATTCCGATGGAGCTCCGCTCTGAAAACGATCACGGTGAATTCCATCCGCTCGAAGGGTTGTCCGCCGATGACCCAGTCCAGCAGCTTCCCGTCGCCCCGGAGAAGCGACTGCGTGACCCAGGGCTCGGACATGGCGGCGGCGGCCACGTTCCCGCCGGAGACCGCCAGACCCATGTTGGCGAGCGGGATCTCCACGAAGGTCGTGCCGCGGACACCCTCCTGCTGGAGGCGACCCTTGATCGCTACGCCATTGAGGCTGTTGATCGCGTGGACGGCAATAGCTTGCCCCTCCAGGTCTTTCCAACTATTGACCTCGCGACGCGTGAGAACTGCCACACCCGGATGCTCGGGATCTGCCACACTGGCAACGGCCACCGGGACGAAAGAACCCGGAATCAAACCGCCCTCGAACCCGGAGAGAGCCGGCACGCTGCCGATATAGCCTACGTCCGCCGACCCTGCAGCGATCGCCTTCAGGATTGCCGACCCTCCCGAAGCGGAATCCTCGGTGAACTGGAGGCCGTGCTCTCTATCAAGACCCTGTTCCCGCATGACGAAGTACGGGAGATGGTCCAGCGTCCGGAGCAGGCTGATGCGGAGCGTGAACTGTGGCTTGGGGGGCGAGGGAGCGCCGCAAGCCGCCAGAAGGACAACTGCAAACAGACAAGCGCTTGCTTTCACGCGAAGAAATCTCTTCTCCCTGCACATACTCGCCCTCCTACGCATCCTGCTCCGACCCATCCTGCCGGAGCATGACCCCGGAGAGCCGATTGGTTCGGGCCGCACGACGAATTGCCGGGAGAAGGTCGGCGCTCAGGGTCGCGGTGGCGACGACCTCATCCGCGCCTGCCGCGAGGATCACCTCCCAGTAGCTGGGATTGGCGAGTGCTGTGAGCGCGATGATCCCTACGGCGGGGGCTGCCGCGCGTAGCTGACGGATGATCGCCAAGCCAGTCAGGCCGCATTCGGCCAACTCAACCAGGATCACCTGCGGCTGGAGAGCCCGAGCCAACGCAGGGGCCCTCTTTCCCTCACAGACCTTGGCAGTGACAACAACTTCGTCATTTTCCTGCAGCGCCTGCGCTAAGCCGGGCGGAAGACCGGGGCTGTGGTTTACAATCAGCACGGCGAGTGGGTCCATCATCGCTCCAGAGTTCACGGGTTGTGGCGATGACGGACCACACATTCGATTAGTCAAAGGATTCTCACAGGGCACTGCTTTCGTCTCTCCGGTGTCCTCAGCAGTTCGCCGGAGGAGGCGGCGCCCCTTTGAAAGATCGAGCCCCTGGCTCAGCCGGTGAATCGCAGGGACCAGATCAGTGCTCAGATCTGCCTTGGCGACAAAGTCGTCCGCGCCGGCGGCCAGCGCCGCCTCGTGGTAGCCGTTGGCGTCCAAGACGGTCAGCGCAATAATGCCCACACCAGGCAAAACGCCCCGCAGGCGAGGGATGGTATTCAAGCCGCCCATACCGGGCATGGCCAGGTCGAGGAGGATCACCTGTGGCTGTAACTCCCTGGTTTTCTTCAGGGCCTCTTCACCACTCTCAGCCGTGCCAACAACGAGGAGACCCTCCTCCTCGCCCAGGAACCTTTTCAGAATGCGCAGGAAGGTCGGATTATCGTCCACGAGTAGAACCGAAATCGGGGCCATGGTTGTCTCCGCCAGCCGTGAAACGTGAGACGTGAAGCGTAAGCGGCGACCGTCAGCGGGATACCGGCAATCAACCGCCAGTCATCGGACCCTCCGCCGTCATCCTGCGGATATCAGCTCAACGTGCACAGCTATGCCTCCTTTTGACAAGTTAGCGTCCGCGATGCCCCATGTCTATCCGGGCGCGTACGGAGTTTTTGAAAGAAAGGCCCGTATTTTTGCGACAAATCGTGAAGCGTGAAACGTAAGACGTGAGCCGTGAAGTGAGACTAAGAAGGGGCGGTTTGGGAGGCTGGCTATTCCTTGCGGGTCACTTGCTGTCTAAGCTGGAGCGATGCCCGGGTTGGTCTGGTATTCGAGGCTCTCCTCATGCAGGAAGTACCCGCGCTGCTGTGGAACCATCGCCGGAGAGCGAGAGAGCGGAGGGGCGAGGGGACAGGAGGCGGAAGGCAGAAGGCAGCGAGCGAAAGGCGGGGTGCAGGGGTGCACGGGAGGAGAGACACAGGGGTCCGGTTGGCGAAGGCTGAAAGAGCTGATGGGGGTGGATGGAAATGCCAGATAGTCGCAGGCAGCAGGTACTCGAATGGTCAACTCACATACGATGCTCGGGGGACTTTCGAGACTGCAGCGGCTCAAGTCCTTCACGCTTGGCCGCTCTTTCGAGCCGGAGATCCCAGCAGGCGAAAACGATGGGCCCAGCGAGCCCGCCACGAAGGACTGTCGCCGAGGCCAAGTGGACCGCATCGTAAGCCCTCAGCCGGTGAGCCTCCGCAAGCCGAGCCCCCTCCCGAACGAGCGAATCCGTGATCTCCACCACCAGATATCGGTCCCAGTCCGCATCGAGGGCACGAACGGTCCTCCGGTAATCTCCTGCTGATAGTCCTCTCTCATGACGGCGCCTGACGAAAGCCGCTCGCGCCTCGACGTAGGTGATTGCCGACGTGGACACTACTCCGGCTCGCTCGACGGCGCTGCGGACGAGAGGAGATCCCTCTTCGTCCACGTATAGCTTGACGAGGGCGCTGGTATCAAGGTAAAGCCTCATCTCCGGTCCTCGATGACCGCTTGAGCCACCGACGGCCCCGTGATTCGAGGCGGACGGAGGGCACCCTTCGGCTTCCCGCCTCCCCACCGGGCCTTCCCTTCGCGAAGCATGGCTTCGATTCGCTGGTCTGCGGGCGTGACAGCGGGTGGCGAGATGATAGCAATTGGCCGCCCTCTCTCCGTCACCACCACCCGTTCCCCAATCTTCACACGCTTGAGATATTGACTGAGCGCGTTCTTCAGCTCCCTAACCCCCACCGCAACCATGCTCTTCTCCTATTCAAAATCCGGAGGGCCGCGCGCACCCCCACCCCGTTACTTGGCCACTTCCATTCCAACCAACGACCAGAAGACAGGGCGGAAAGTATGTAGCTTCATTATTCATTATTGTAGACACAATGTCAAGACACCGATGTAATACGTGAAGCGTGAAACGGGAGGGGAGAAACGTAAAACGTGACACGTGAGGCGTGAAACAAGGATGGGGCAGGGAGCCGGGGGGCATGGGGGCAGAAAAGAAAAGGGCAGCAGGCGGAAGGCAGAGGGCGACAGATCGGGGGCGTTCGGGATACTTATGAAAGCGAATTGCGTTCGTTTACCAGCAGCGCCTTGGAGGGGAATTACTCTACGGCAGACATGGCGAGAACAGGTTCAGGGATCGGATATCCTTCCGCCAATAACGCCTCAATCATGGAGCGGCGGGCCGCATGCAGATCAATCAACGCTGCCTCGGGGGTTTCCCCGGTACCGAGCACCCCGTCCAGCTCCGGATGGGATGCAAGGTAAATGATGGACCCGTCATCCTGACGTTCCGGCTCGATAACTACCCGCCAAGGAAGTCCGTCATAGTAAGCCGAGTCTTTCTTCATTCTGAGCCTCTTTGCTCTTGCTCTTCCTGTCTTCTGCGGCTTAGCAGGGAGTCGATGAGACGCACGGCCGTCGTGGCATAACCTTTGGCTAAGGAGCGGTGGCGGGTGAGGCAGTGGCGAAGGCTCTATGGGCGCATGACGAATCTGCCGTACTGGCGGAAATGGTCGTCGAACGTGAAGGCTGCGTTGATCTGGAGGCGTTCCATCAGAGCGAAGCTGGTGCAGTCCGTAAAGCTGAACTCCTTGTCGCTGAAGGTCTTGAAGATTTGCCAGGCCACCTCAAGAATTTCAGGGGTAACATACTCTACCTGGAGAACGCGACTCGCCTTGACATCCTCGCCGAAATCGACGGCCGCTGGGTGACCAGCCCGGAGCCGGATGATCGTATAGCTCTCGGCCAGGACATAGTCACTCGTGACCAAGGGCTCCCTGGCCTTCAGAATAGCATCACGAAATATCAGGGCCTCTTCGTGGTGAGCATCACGCCGATTCTCAATGGCAAGGAAGGCGGAGGTGTCCACGAAGATCATCGAGGCCCATCGGCATACAGATACCGGTCATGCTCCTCCGCTAAATTGGGCGGACCATCAAATGAACCCCGCCTCAGGGAGAACGAATCGTCGGTGCACCCCCCCCGATTATCCTTAGAGGGACGAGGCTGGCGAGCCTGGATAAGGTGGCGCAGGAGCGCGGAAATGGTAAGTCCTCTCTCCGCGGCCTCTTTCTGCAGGAACTCGTACTGCTCAAATGGTAGTTCAATGTTCAGACGTTTCGTCCCCACGGTGATTCCTCCTTGAGAACGCGATTTGTACCCACCAGGAATGAGCGTACTCACCCCCGTGTTCTCTGTCAAGATTTCTGTCATCCGCGCTGCCTTGGCAGACCTCACTTCAACTCGTGTGCGCCCTCACTCCCCTGCTCCCTTCTGCGTTCCCGCATCACTCCGACGGCAGGATCCCCCGTTTCAGGGCGTATCGAACCAGGTCGGTCTGGTTATGGAGACTCAGTTTGTGCATGAGGTTTGCCCGGTGGGTTTCAGCCGTGCGGGTACTGATTCCCAGCCGAGCCGCAATCTCCGGGTTCCCCTTTCCCTCCGCCGCCAGATGCAGGACTTCCCGCTCGCGGGTCGTGAGCGTCTCATAGGGGTCCAACGGGGCGCCTCTCGTCCTTTCGACGTAGGCCTCGATGGCGTTCTCGGAGAGCGGTGGACTGAGGTAGCGCCGTCCGGCGGTCACCTCGCGGACGGCGTGTACCAGTGCGGCTGCGCTCGCCTCTTTCAGGACGTACGCCGCGGCGCCGTTGCGGAGGGCCTCCAGGACGTAGGCCTCGTTGGCGTACATCGAGAGGATGACGATACGGGTCTGCGGGAATCGCTGGTGGACGTGCCGCGTGACCTCGAGTCCATTCAAGCCAGGCAGCATCAAGTCGAGCACCAGCACATTCGGTCGCAGGTGTTCCACCCGGTCGGCCACCTCCAGTCCATCCCCCACCTCGCCCACGACAGCGAAATCCTGCTCGGCCTCCAGCAGTGTGCGCAGGCCTTGGCGAACAACGGGGTGATCATCCGCCAGCACAATGGTCGTCACGAGCTTCCCCCGGGACGCAACGGCAACTCCGCCCTCACCGCCGTCCCTGCCCCTGGGGTAGACTCCACCTTCAGGTGGCCGCTCAAGAGCCTTGCGCGTTCACGCATCCCGGCCAGACCGCTGGTGGTCCGTTTGACCCGGACCACCGCATGGTCGAACCCGGCGCCGCGGTCCTCCACCTCGACGGTCAGGGTGTCCTGGTCTGCCCGGAGGTACACCGTCGCCTCGCCCGTGTTGGCGTGACGGGCGACGTTGGTCAGGGCCTCTTGGAGGATACGGTACACAGCGGTTTCCACCTCTGGCGTGAACCGTCGTCCCGCCAGCCCGACGTGCTTGAAATTTACCCGGATCTGTGTCTGAGCGGTATACCGCTCGAATTGCCACAGCAGCGCGGGTAGCAGGCCCAGATCATCCAGCATCGCGGGGCGGAGATTCAGGGAAAGCTCGCGCACCCGCTCCACGAGGTCGCTGACGAGCGCACGCGCTTCCTCCAGTCGCGCCGGGAGCACCTCGGGGCGTGCCCGCAAGCCCATTTCGATGATGAGCTTGAGGCCGGTCAGCACCTGTCCGATCTCATCATGGAGTTCGCGGGCGATATTGCGCCGCTCGGCCTCCTGCACCTCCACCAGACGGTGGGAGAGGGTCTGAAGTCGCTCCCGGCCGACACGCGCTTGCTCGAACAATCTGGCGTTGTCGATGGCAATGGCTCCTTGCCGGGCGAAGGTCGAGAGAAAGGTGATTTCATCTTTCGAGTAGACGCGCGGGACATTGGTGTTGAACACGAGGACTCCGAAGACGCGGTCCTCCACCTTCACCGGCAGCCCCAGGTAGGACAAGAGGCCGTATTGGGTGACATGCTGCGGGTACCAGAGGCGGGGGTCCCCACGGACGTCCGGCACTGCCACGGGCTGGCCGGTGGTCACCACCTCCCCGGAGAAGCTTTGGCCAACAGGCACCGTTAGATCGCGCTCCATGTCGGCCGGAACGCCCACCCCGACGCGGCAGCGGAGGGTGCGGCCATCTTCATCAAGCATCAACAACCGGACAGCCCCGGCACCGGAGATCGCTTTCGCCTGACGCACGAGGGTGTGAAGGATCTGGTCCAGGTCCAGGGAAGAGGTGAGCGCCCCGCTTGCATCGACCAGGGCGCTCAGTTCCCGCTGACGGCGCAGGAGTTCGTCCACGAGGCGGCCGTTCTCGATGGCAATGGCCGCTTGTGCGGCGAAGAGGCGGAGAAGATTCCGATCCTCCTCGGTGAACCTCTCTCCCCGCTCTTCGTGATTGAGGGAGATGACACCCACGAGCCGGTCGTGATACAAGAGCGGCTCTGCCAGGGCGGCGGTGATCTGGGTCCGCTCCTGGAAGAAAGGATTGGCCAGCGGGGAAGTCCGATAATCATTGACGAGGAGCCCCTTCCGCTGCTCCGCCACCCGGCCGACCATCCCCTCCCCGGCCCGAATAGCCTTCTCCCCGATACAGGCCTCCACGCCATGCCATGCCTGGGGGACCAGGAGTTCCTCGGTCGCATCCCAGAGATAGACTGTCCCCGAAGTGGCCCCCACCAGTTCCGCCGCCCGGCGGTGAATGAGATCCAGGAGGGTCCGAAGATCCAACTCCCGGACGAGTTCCTCCCCCACTGTGCGGATCGCTTCAAGCTGGCGGGTACGGGCAAGCAACCCCTCTTCCGCCTGCTTGCGCGCAGTGATGTCTCGCACCACGCTCACCCAGCCGAGCCGGTTGCCTGCTTCGTCCTCGAGCTGCGTCACGCTGTGCTCGCTGGCAAAGATCGTCCCGTCTTTTCGCTTCATCCTAAACGCAAAATGACTCAGGGAACCCTTCTCTTCCATGGCCAGACTGAGATGCCTTCTGAACTCTTCGAGCGCCGCCTCGTCCACGTGCAGGAGGGCGGTCGGTCGGCCCAGCATCTCCTCACGGGTATAGCCGAATATTTCCGAGGCTGCAGGATTGCAGTCCGTAATTTCCCCTGTGTCGGCGCCAACAATGAAAACCGCATCACGCAGGCTGGCGAACGTTCTCTCCAGCATTTGCCGGGACACCCGCAGCGCCTCCTCCGCCCGCTTGCGCTCGGTGATGTCCTCAACTAAGCCGATGACAAATTCCGGTTTCCCTGTGGCGCCGCGGCAGACGGAAGCCCTGAGGTTCGCCCAGACTATCCGGCCATCCTTGTGGATGTACCGTTTCTGAAGCTGCACGTCGTCTCGACCTTCCTCCATCGCTTGGAGGAACAACGCACGTTCAGGTTCCACCCCCTCCGGATGAGTAAATTCCTCGAAGTTCCGACCAACTATGTCTTCGGCAGAGCATCCCAGCATCCCTTGGAAGGACGCATTCGCTTGTAGGATGCTGCCCGTCGAGTCCGTGGTAACAATTCCCAGGGCAGCTTTCTCAAAGACAGTGCGGAAACGCGCCTCGCTTCCGCGTAGCGCCTCCTCCATCCGCTTGCGCTCGGTGATGTCCTGTATCGTCGAGCGGTTGCCGGTAATCTGCCCCCCAGGATCCCGGAGTAGCCGATCCTCGATCAGGACAGGGACCCGGGTCCCGTCCTTTCGGAGATAGGTCCGTTCGTAGGCCGGCACCACATCGCCTCCGGCGAGCTTGGCCAGGGTCGCCTGGCGCGACGTCTCCTGCTCCAGGATGAACTCCCACACGGGTCGGCCCAGCATCTCCTCGGCCGTGTAGCCGAGGAGGGCGAGTTCCGTCCGGTTGACCCGCACGATGCGTCCTTGACTGTCAACCTCGTGGTAGCCCACCGGGGCTTCGTCGAACAGATCCCGGAGCCGTGCCTCTTTTTCCCGAAGCGCCTCCTCCGCCCGCTTGCGCTCGGTGATGTCTATGTTGAATCCCAGGATCCCGTGGATTTCCTCCCGAACGCGGATGGGTGCAACGATACTGTCGAAATACTTCCGCTCCTTTCCGAGGGTGTACTCCGCTTCACCCCGAACAACCTCGCCGGCAAAGGCACGACGGTTGTTGTCCTGCCATATGGCCAGGGCCTCTTTGTCGAGCCCCGCCTCCTCAGGGAGTTTTCCGATCTGATCCCCCCACAACTTCACACATCGACTGTTTTGCAGTACAATCCGCCCGTTTTGATCGCGGGCCCAAAAGTCGAACGGCAGATTCTCAAAGGTCGCAGACAGGCGTGCTTCGCTTTCCCGCAGCGCCACCTCCGCCCGCTTGCGCTCGGTGATGTCAGAAGTGACGAGGACCACCTTCCAATCCGGAAATGCAACGGGAACTGCGCTCACAACAGTCCAGATAACATTGCCATCCTCCTTCACTACGCCGGTCTCAACATTGCGAACCGCCCTTTGCTCCTTGATCGCCCTTGCGCTGGCAAATTCTTCGGCAGGCATTGGCGTTCCATCCGGTCTGAGATATGTTCGACTCCTGTAATCTCCATTGAGCAGACCCTCCGTGGAAACCTCCAAAATCCGTCCCAGGGCAGGATTCGCATAAAGGATCTTTCGCTCCGCGTCGAGAATGGAGACTCCCACTGGTAATATCTCGAAAAGGGTCTTTAGTTTCGCTTCGCTCTCCCGCAGCGCCTCCTCCGCCCGCTTGCGCTCGGTAATATCTTGGGCACTTCCAGTTATGCCGACAAGGTTCCCTTGAGCATCACGAAGAACAGCAGCGTTGACATTCAGGAAAGCCCATCCCCCGTCCTTACGGAGCACCTGAGTCTCATAATTGATGGATACTTCTCCGTTACGAACGGCGCGCTCGAAGGCCTCTGAGTCCTTCTCGGCTTGCCCTGGCACCAAAAAACTGGTAAAGGTCTGCCCAATCACCTCTTCAGGCTCATAGCCATAAGTTCTCCGTGCCGCCTTATTGACGAATGTTATATGCCCCTGAGCGTCGGTTGACCAGATTAGATCATGCGAGGTTTCGACCAGATTACGATACTTCTCCTCACTCTCTTCCAGCGCCTCCTCCGCCCGTTTGCGCTCGGTGATGTCGAGGACAATGCCTTGGTAGTGCGTGACGTTCCCGCTGGCGTCCCGACGAACGCATACATGGTCGTCCAGCCAGCGGACCTTCCCAGAGTTGCTGCGGATGCGGTACTCCTGCATGAATTCCGTCCGGCCTTCCCGCGTATACTGCGCGATTTCCGAGGTGATCCGCTCCCGGTCGCCCGGATGGACGATGGACGAGTAGGGAACCCGTCCACTCAGGAATTCGTCGGGTGCATAGCCAAACTGGACGACGTTTTCCGAGACGAATTCCACCGGCCAGGCGTCCGAGGCGCGCCTCAGAAAGACAACGGCCGGGCTCTTATTGATGATGGACTCGAGGTCCCGGAGCCGCTGGAAGGCATCCTGGAGTGCCTCCTCAGTCCAGACTTGCTCCGTGATCCCAGCTCTCAGCGCCTCGTTACGTCCCATGGGCTCCACAGGTCGTTCCTCCACCCGGCAAGGGAATCGGGCTGTGATGACGCCCCAGTGAGTTCATCGGCCTCCGCCCCGTGGGCGACGATTCCCATGTCTCTCGTCGCTTGACACCCGGGAAGAGCACCCCTCCTCGACGCCAAAGAGATATTCCCGCGGCTCTCGGGGGCACCCTCCGACCAGGTCCAGTTCAGAAAAAGACAACCGTTCCCTCAGTATCCAGCACGATGCGCGAGGTGAACCCCTTCTGGTGGAGCCGAATCCTCCGAATATCTTCATCGATGTGCGCTGGGATCATGTGTTTCAGAGAGGCAAGCTGGACGATTCCTTCCACGACGGCCATCTTCTCTCTGAGGAGATAGTCCAGATGATGTGCAGCGATCTGAGCGGAGAGGAGCAATGTCTCTTCAGTCCGCGAGGTCAGCGTGTCAAATCCCATGCGAGCCGAGATGAGCCCAGGCACAAGGACCGCGAGAACGACGAGAAGTGAATAGGGAATTGCTATCTTGTAGGGTAAACGTCTCCACCGGGGGTTGTGAAAGTCGGAGTTGCCCTTGTTATCGGCCGGGCTTTCCATACCTGGCCCCAGCACCCCAAAGGCCGCGCCTCGCCCTCCCGGATTCATTTTTCTTTGATTTTCCCCCGCATCAGGGTCGGCGCAGGCAGATCTGCAGCTTCGTACCGAGGAGAACACCCTGTTCCGGGCTCAGCTCGGTCGCAAGGGATCGTATCGCCGCCTCGGTGACCACACCCGCCCGCAGCATCTCGCGGACGAACCCGACGTCCTTCTCCCTTCCGGCGAGGAGCTTGCTCACCGCCAGGTCCTCCGGAGAAAGACATAGACCGATCGTCCCTCCCGTGTTCTCGCTCTCGAGGCGGACGACCCGCGCCCTCCACCCCGCGGGAAGCGCTGCGGTTTCCGGTCCGATCCCGTGCGCGTAGTAGCCGAACGTCTCGTGGAACGGAGAAAGCTCCCCGATGGACCCGTCGATCAGGTCCGCCTTGGCGGGATCATCGAGCGGATAGCAATCGACCTCCATCGAGCGCAGCAGCTCATCGGGGGCATCGGGGTAAGATGCAAGGAGCGCCTGACTGCCGATGACGATGATCTCGCGACACCCTGCGATGCTGCCGCAGGCGCGGAGGATGTGCTCAAGCTGCTTGAGGTTCATGCGCGAACCGCCGGTAGATCTCCCAGCGCTCCCGAGGCGAGAGGACGCCGCAGAAAGGGCTGCTCTGGCGGAGGCGTCGCCCCCGCTCCCCCGGATCGAGCAAGAGGGGACGGATCTCATCCCACTCCAGCTCCAGGATGCGGCTCCATTCCACAACGGCCGGCGACGGGCTCTGAAGGCGCCACCGCCCGCACGTTTTCCGAGCTCGCTCGAGGCCGGCCCTGGAGGGATCCCGGTCGATGGCATCGGCAACGGCCTGCGCAAGTGCGAGGCTCCGCCGGTCTATCTGTTCATGGGTCTTCATGACGGCAAGTGTAGCACCCCGGGGAACGGCGAGCAATATGCCCTTTGGGCTTGTCAATTACCATCTTCTTGCCAGAAGAGGGGACGCCCGTCTGGCCAATTCCGTCTTGCGAACTCATCCCAGGCCTCACAACGGCCCTCCGGGTCGAGTGGCCGTACTGCCCAACCGCTGCGGTCTGCAGGAGCATCTCCCCGAGGTGAACACCCCGTCCGGGACCTTACTTCAAAACGAATGCCGCAGGGTCGGGGATTGATCACGCGCTGTGATCTGGGGTCATGATCTGGGGTCAGGCTTTGATAATTTGCTATTGACTCTCCCCGCATTTCCGCGTAAGAAGCTTCCATGGCTCGCCCTCCCCGCATTGAGGTCGCCGGGGCTCTCTACCATGTAATCGCTCGCGGCAACCAGCGGCGCACGATTTTCCGGAATGCCGTGGACTACCGGCGCTATATCGATCTGCTGGCCCGCTACCAGCAACGACATGGCTTCACGCTGTATGCCTATGTCCTCATGCCCAATCATCTACATTTGCTCCTCTCGCCTGGACGGCACCCTCTCGCCAAGACCATGCAGGGGCTACAGCAAACTTACACCCGGCATTTCAACCAGCGATACCGGCTGGTGGGACACTGTTTTCAGGGACGATACAAGGCTATCCTCTGCCAGTCGGACGCGTACCTCCTGGAGCTGGTGCGGTACCTGCACTTGAATCCTGTACGAGCCAGGCTCATCCCAACCTTGAACAGGTACGAATGGAGCAGTCATGGCTTCTACCTGGGTGGTCGAGATGCGGGCGGCGTGGCCGTGGAGGCCGTGCTGGCCCAGTTCTCCTTGATCCGAGAACGGGCCGTGGCGGCCTACCGGGCTTTCGTCGCGGCGGGTGCCCCCAGTGGGCATCGCGAAGACTTCTACGCTGTCGTCGCACAACGATTCCTGGGAGACGAACGTTTCGTGGAGCGCATGGAGCGGGAATCCATTCGGGAAGTGGGACGGGCTCCCGTGGATGTATCGATCGAAACGATCAGGGACCAAGTCGGTAGGCTGTTCGGCACGCGTGATACCTCCCTGGACGGGCACGGAAGGTCCCGGGAAGCCGCCCGGTCCCGGGCGATAATTGCGTTTATCGCCAGGGAAGAGGCCGGCCTTCCATTGAAGACGGTTGCTAGATACTTCGGGCGCGACGAAGCGACCCTGAGCCTGGCTGTCCAGCGCTTGGAAACCTCGATGACAGTCGATCCTCAGCTGATCGCCAAGGTCAACCGTGTGAGACGGGTTATCCGGCGCGGCGCCCATCGAAGACGAGTTAAGCAAATTATCAAAGCCTGACCCCAGCTTTTGCTGACCCCAGCTTTTGACCCCAACTTTCACCGGCACACGCGAAGTAACCGGGTTCTGATCCCCTCCTTCCGGAGGGTCTTCAGCTCATCACACCTGCGGCAAGCGGACCCGCTCGATCCACTGGCGGTAGTTCCCGGGATACCCGACCCGATCCTGGAGGGCCTTCACCCGGCTCAGGATGTCCGCCACGCGCGCACCTGGGAGGGGCGGTCGCCCCTGCAGGCGATCGGCCACGGCGCTGATTTTTCCTTCCGCCTCCGTCGCCGCGGCCGCCAAGACCTCCTCGTAGCCGCTGGCCGTCCCCACGAGATAGTTTTCCAGCATGTGCTGCGAGACCACCCGGCCGTGCTTCAGCGACACCAGGATGTTGCCCTTCCCGGTCACGGCATTCCCCACGGCGAAGACGCCATCCAGGCCGTCCACCTCGCCGGTGCGCTCGTCCTTGATCGGGTACATCTCGCCGCGCATCCGGACGCCCCCGACCGGCTCCGGGACGCTACCGATGGAGCTGACCACCAGCCCGGACGCCACAGCCTGCTCCGTCCCCGGCACGGTCACCGCCCGGCCGTCCCGCACCTCGGTGGCTGCCACGCGCAGGCCTATCAGGCGACCCTCGTCTGCCAGATACCCCACGGGCACGCGCTGATCCTGGAACGTGAACAGGTATTTCTCGGCAAAGTTCTGCAGTAATTTCCGGCGTGTCGCTCGGGTCCGATCCACCTGCTCGGGCGTGGCGCCGTCGGGAACCTCGGCCAAAGGCATGTCTTCCACGCGGCGCCGGTACAAGAGGGTACAGCCCTGGAGGCCCAGGTCTAAGAGGGTCAGCCCGAGTTCGGCCAGGACTTTCTGGATCCCCCGGCGCTCCAACTCGTAGAGCGGCACGCCGTGCCCTCGTGCCGTCAGGGCCCGGGCGACCGTCTCCAGCATGAGGATCTTGACCACGTCCAGCGAGGCGAGGCCCCCTCCCACGACGATGGCCGCATCGGCCAGCTCCACGGTCGGCCCCTGATATCCCTCCTCCGGGTAGTGGTTGAACCAGTAGACGAGCGGGTTCTGGTAATAGAACCCCTGCCCGATGAACTGCTCGATGCCGGGCAGCGGCAGGGGACGATCCCGCCAGGCGCCGTTGGCCAGGACCACGGCGCTCAGGCCCCATCCCAGGACCTCTTCCAGGGCGAGATCGGGGCCCAACTTCGTCCGGGGGACAAAATACACGCCGGGGTGGGCCAGCTTGTCGTCGATCTTTTTCTCTTCCTGCAGGCGCAGGTTCACGTGCCAGCGGGGCAGGCCGTGCTCGATCTTCCCGTAGGGGCGGTCGTTCTGCTCCAGCACGATGCAGAGGATGCCCCGCTGGGCGAACCGGAACGCGGCCTCGGAGCCGGCCACTGCGCCCCCGACGATCAGGACGACGTGTTGCGGATTCGGCTGGGACATGACACCCCTTCAACGACCATTGATGATTGAAGATTGCAGATTGGCGATTGAACTTCAATCTAAAATCTGCAATCACAAATCTGAAATCTTAGGTGATCGACGCTCCCACCTCTCGCGCCCAGCGAAAGGCGGGACGAACCAGGAGTATGGCGGTCGCCCCGGCGATCCCCATGGCGGCCGCCAGGTAGCATGCCCCGGCAAACGATCCCGACACGTCCTTGATCCAGCCCGTGGCGATGGGGGCAATCAGGGAGCCGATGAAGTTCATCGTGTTGTTCATGCCGAACGAGGTCCCCTGGATCCGGGCCGGCGTGATCTCGGCCAGGAGGGCGAAGATCGGCGCCCAGACCCCCCAGATGCAGAACCCCGCGGCGAAGACCAGCAATCCCAGCACGATGGGATGGACCTTGCCCGCGACGGCCGTGCCCATCAGGAACATCGCGACCGCCATCCCCAGGAGGATGAGGGCGGCGAGTCCCTTGCGCCCCTTCCCCCGCCTGGCCAGGCGATCACTGAGGCTCCCCATGAGCAAGAGGCCGGGGACGGCCGACACTCCCAGCAGGCTGGACAGCAGGGAGGAGCGTCCAAGCTCCCTCACGCCGATCTCGAGGAACATGGCGGGGGCCCATATCCCCACCACCCACAGGCAGTAGATCGGCGCGATCCCGGCGAGGTACGTGAACCACAGGTCGCCCTTTCGGATCCCGGGTTGCTGGTAGACGAGGCACAGGAGGAAGCTTGCGGGGAACAGCAAGGAGAACCACAAGAGCATTGGCCAGCCGGCGGCGAGGCCTCCCAGGAGGGCCGGCGGGAAGGGGAGGAGCAAGAACCACATCCAGCCCGGCAGCTTGACCCCGCCCTGGCCGGGCGGTTCCTGAATCTTCCACCACACGAGCCATGCCGCCATCAGCGAAGGAATGGCGAAGAGCACGAAGACCATCCGCCAGCCCCACCGATCGGCGATCAGGCCGGCGAGGGAGATGCCGATCGCCATGCCCATTCCGAGGCCCGTGAAGGAGACTCCCTGGCCGAAGCCCATCTTCTCCGGCGGCGTGTAGGCGGCGATCACCGGTCGGTCGTTGCCGAAGTAGGTGCCCTGTCCCACGCCGGTCAGGAAGCGGGCCAGGAACAGGAGGCCGAAGCTCGGGGCCAGCCCCGTGCCCAGCGACATCAGCCCCCACCAGAGGGGCGCGAGGACGAGGATCGTTTTCTTGCCGATCCAGTCCCCCAAGACCCCGGCCGGCAGTTGCATGAAGGTGTAGGCAAAAAAGAACGCCGTGGCCAGAAGGCCGGCCTCAGCGTAGCTGAGCTGGAACTCGCGCATGATGGGGACCAGGATGGGTGACAGCCCCATCCGCACGAGGTAACTCGCCATCCACGCCAGGATCAGAACTGCCCAGACTGTGTGGTAGTACGGACGTTTCCCCACCCACCGCCCTCCGGCCGATGGTTCATCCGATGAGGCGGCGCATTCTACCCAGGAACCCGCGGGTGGTCACGCGGAATCTGATTGAACCGCCAAGATGCCAAGAACCCCAAGGAGGCACAGATACTTCAGGTCATCGTCTGGGGCATCTGATAGAGACGCTCACCGCTTCTTCCTGGCGAGAGGTTGGATCGGTTTCTTGACTTCAGGCGCGCCTTGGCGACCTTGGCGTCATGGCGGTTACGTATCCGGGAAAAAAAATGCCCCCGGTCCGATAACTCGGGCCGGGGGCCTGGTCGTAGGACCGGGGAGGGGGGGAGTCGGTCCTACGACTACAGCTTATGAAATCCAGGTCTCGCCGATTATCCAATAGGCGAGTGACCTGGGATGATGCTTACACCAATGGCAGATAGGAACAGGGGCAAGTCGCGTGCCATATAGGTTCCTGGACATCAGGTCCTGCTTTCGAAGCTCACAATTGTGCAACCGGCCATTTTGCTTGCCGTTCATGGCGATCGGCGAGGTTCGAAAGCATGCAGAGCAAGAAGGTGCCCAATGAGCCTCTGAGGCACTTTGTCCCTCACATCGCTTCTCTGATGAGACGTTCCGGACGCCAGGTCGACCCGCCGGAGGGGCCTCACAAGGGTGTTTACTTTGCCTGGGCGTCCCGCAATCCTAACCGCTCGCCTCTCCCCTTCCCGTTTCGGAGGACTCGCCGGAGAAACTGGCCGGTGTAGGATGGTTTGACCCGTGCAACCTCTTCAGGCGTGCCGATGGCCACGACCTGCCCTCCGGCGTCGCCCCCTTCGGGCCCGAGGTCAATCACATAGTCGGCCGTCTTGATGACGTCGAGGTTGTGTTCGATGACCAGCACGGTATTGCCGGCGTCCCGCAACCGGTGCAACACATCCAGAAGCTGCTGAATGTCCGCGAAGTGGAGGCCGGTAGTGGGTTCATCCAGGATGTACAGCGTCCTCCCCGTGCTTCGCCTGGACAGCTCCCGGCTGAGCTTCACCCGTTGCGCCTCGCCGCCGGACAGGGTGGTGGCCGACTGCCCCAGCTTGATGTATCCCAGGCCAACGTCGTACAGCGTCTGGAGCTTCTCTTTGATCCGTGGCACGTTCTCGAAGAAGCGCAGGGCCTGCTCCACCGTCATGTCCAGCACGTCGGCGATGCTGGCCCCCTTGTACTTGATCTCCAGCGTCTCCCGGTTGTAGCGCTTGCCCTTGCACACGTCACAGGTCACGTACACGTCCGGCAGGAAGTGCATCTCGATCTGGATCAGGCCGTCCCCCTGGCAGGCCTCGCAGCGCCCGCCCTTGACGTTGAAGCTGAACCGCCCCGGCTGGTACCCCCGCATCCGGGCTTCCGGGGTGAGGGCGTACAGCTCCCGGATGAAGCCGAACACACCGGTGTAGGTGGCCGGGTTGCTCCGCGGCGTCCGCCCGATGGGTGCCTGGTCGATGTCGATGACCTTGTCAATGTGCTCCACGCCCAGGAGCTTGTCGTGCTCCCCCGGGCGCTCCCGCCCTCCGTACAGCCTGGCATCCAGGGCCTTCCGCAGGATGTCCGTCAGCAGCGTGCTCTTGCCCGAGCCGGACACGCCCGTGACGCAGGTGAACAGTCCCAGGGGAATTTCCACATCAATGCCCTTCAGGTTGTGCTCCCGCGCCCCCACGATGGTGAGATACTGTCCTGTCTGCGGCCGCCGCGTGCGGGGGACCGGGATGGACAGTTCCCCTGAGAGATACCGTCCGGTGAGGGAGTGCCGGTCGGCGACGATCTCGTCGGGTGTCCCGATGGCGACCACGCGTCCGCCGGAGGTGCCTGCCCCGGGTCCCAGATCAATGACGTAGTCCGCAGACCGGATCGTCTCCTCGTCGTGCTCGACTACCAAGACCGTATTGCCCAGGTCGCGGAGCCGCTTGAGGGTATTCAGCAGGCGGACATTGTCCCGCTGGTGGAGGCCGATGCTCGGCTCATCCAGGATGTACAGCACCCCCACCAGGGAGCTGCCGATCTGGGTCGCCAGCCGGATGCGTTGCCCCTCGCCCCCCGCCAGGGTCGCCGCGGTCCGGTCCAGCGTCAGATAGTCCAGGCCCACGTTGATCAGGAACCCCAGGCGCTCCCGGATCTCTTTCAGGATCCGCCTTGCAATCTCCCGCTCCTTCTCTGTCAGGCCCAGCTCTCCCCCATCCGAGGCGGCACCGCCCAGTTCGGCGAAGAACAGCGTGGCGTCCTTAACCGACTTCCGAGTCAGTTCGGCGATATTCAGCCCCCCGACCCGGATGGCCAGGGATTCTTTGCGGAGTCGCGCGCCCCGGCACTCCGGGCAGGGCCGGATGCTCACCAGCCGCTCGACGTAGGTTTCAATCTCCTCCCGGACCCGGGAGGACTGGGTATCCTTGTAGCGCCGGTCCAGGCTGCCCAGGCTGGCCCCGAAGAACTCCTCTCCCAAGTGCCGCAGCGTGCTATCCAGCCCCGTCGTCGGGCCATCCACCTTCGTCCCCAGCCCATCACAGGCGGGGCAGGCCCCGTGGGGGTTGTTGAAGGAGAAGATCCGCGGGCTGATCTCCGGATAGCTCACCCCGCACTCGATACAGGCCATCCGCTCGGAGAAGGTAAGATCATTCCCCGTGTCCGGCTGATTGATGGTCACGATCCCGTCCGCCAGCTTCAGCGCCGTCTCCAGCGAGTCGGCCAGGCGCCGGGGAAGATCCGGCGTGACCACCAGGCGGTCCACCACGACCTCGATGGTGTGCTTCTTGTTCTTGTCCAGCTCGATGGCCTCGTCCAGCTCGCGGAGCTTCCCGTTCACCCGCACCCGGACGAAGCCCTCCTTCCGCATCTGGGTGAAGATCTGCCTATACTCCCCCTTCCGTCCCCGCACCACCGGGGCCAGGACCTGGATCTTGCTCCCGGCTGGCAGCGCCAGGATCTGGTCCACGATCTGGGTGACCGTCTGGGACGCGATGGGCTTGCCGCAGTTGTAGCAGTGAGGCCGGCCGATGCGGGCGTACAGGAGGCGGAGGTAGTCGTAGATCTCGGTGACGGTGGCCACCGTCGAGCGGGGGTTCTTGCTGGTGGTTTTCTGCTCGATGGAGATGGCCGGGGACAACCCCTCGATCAGGTCCACGTCCGGCTTGTCCATCTGTTCCAGGAATTGCCGGGCGTAGGCGGAGAGGGACTCGACGTACCGGCGCTGCCCCTCGGCGTAGATGGTGTCGAAGGCCAGGGAGGATTTGCCCGAGCCGGAGACCCCGGTGATGACGACCAGCTTTTCCCGGGGGATCTCCAGGTCGATGGACTTCAGGTTGTGCTCGCGGGCGCCGCGGATGCGGATGCTGTCAATGGACACGGTCCGGAACTCCTGTGGCTGAGTGCCAGGGTGGATCGGGTGGAGACCTTCTATTATATCCTGACAAGCCCAACCTGCAAGGGGCTCTCTTGAGGTTCATGGACCCAAGAAAAATGGCAGGCCCGGTGGCCTGCCCGCGTGTGCCGCGATGTGGCGGACCGGCAGGACGACGCCGGCCCCCGCCCGATTCACTCCCGGGATTCTTCGGTCAGCGCGCGATCGAGGAACATCTCGACCACGTAGCGCTCGATGGCAGCCTGCTCCTCCGCGGCCAGATCCAGAAACTGGATGCCCATTCCTGGGGGGAACCCCTGCGGGGTCTCCGTGGGGCTGCTCCAGATCACACGCCCGACGACCTTGAACGCGTGGGCCACCCCGGGCAGCTTGAACCGCACGAGGATGTCCTCGCCGACGGGTAGGATCCGGGTGGTGCAGAGGAAGATCCCTCGGGGGGAGAGGTCGAAGCTCCGGGTGGGCGTGAATGCCTTCAGCGCTTGGAAGTCGAGGGGGATCTGGATCCCCAGGCGAGGCAGGCCGCGCCTGGCCGTGTCGCCGTGCTCCAGCATCCCGAGCTTCAGGAAGCGCCCGAGCAGGGAGAGCGTCTCCCACTCGTCCAGACTGCTGGCCTCCACGAGTTGGGGCAGCGTCCGGGTGCCATCACACAGATCCACGAGCTGGGTGAATCCGCGCGGCAACGTCCGGTGGAGAAACCCCTCCCGGAAGACCGGGAGCATCATGATGGGCCCCTCCAGGGAGCCAAGGGCCCGACGCAGGGCCGGAACCTCGTCCAGCCGCCGGGCCCCCTCCATGAGCAGGGCTTGGTTCGGTCCCGTCACCTGCGCCGCGGCGGGGCCGAGGCCAGCGGACGGCTCCAGAGCAAACTCGCCCTGCTGCCAGCCCAGCAGGCCGTACACCGCCGCGTCGCCTTGGCGCGGTCCCTCCATGGCGTAGGCCACCCGTCCCTCGCTGAACAGCACCTCGGCCCGGCGCCCCTCGGAGCGCAGCCGCAGCGTGCCGGTCCGCCGGTCCACCTCGAGCATCTGGACGATATTGGGGAGGCTCATCGTCTCCAGCCGCCCCCGCATCAGGGACACCTCCTCCGGCACCGTGGCCCGACGGGCCTCGACTCGGCGGAGCACGTTCCTCACCCGGGCCAGCAACTCTTCCCGCCGGATCGGCTTGATCAGGTAGTCCTCCGCCCCCAGTTCCAGCCCCCGGACCTTGTCCTCGACGAGGGCGCGAGCCGTCATGAAGATGATCGGGATATCCTGGGTGTCGGGGTTTCCCTTCAGGGCTGCCGCCACTTCAAAGCCGTCCAGTACCGGCATCATGGCATCCAAGAGGATGAGGTCCGGGTGGATCGCCTTGGCCTGCTCCAACGCCTCCCGGCCGTCCTTGGCCACGCGGATCTCCAGCGGCAGTTCGGCGAGCATGTCCACCGTCATCTGGGCCACGAACGCCTCATCTTCCGCCAGCAAGATGCGCCAGGGCTCCATGGTATGTCCCCGTCCGCCGGTTGCACGCCCCTCCGCCCAACGACCCTGCGGGAGGGCACCGGCGGGCTACGGTTTCTCCTCCGCGACGCAGACCTGCACCGCGATGGCTTGCGCCAGATGCCGTTCGATGGCCGCCCGATCGGTTGCCGCCAGATCCAGGAACTGGATGCCCATTCCCATCCCGCCTTGCTTGCTGCGGTCCGCGTTCCGCCAGACCACCTGCCCCACGACCTTGACGGAGCCCCCCTGCCCCGGCAGTTGGAACCGGAGGATCAGCCGCTCGCCCATCTCGAACGGAGCCGCAGTTCGGATGAACACCCCGCGCGCCGACAGGCTGAACGTGGCGCTTCTCTGAAACGACCGCAGGGTCTGGTACTCGATGGGCACCTCGACATTGAGGCGAGGGCCGCCGCGGAGTTCGGGGCTCACGCCCGGGGCCACGAGTGCTCGAACGGCCAACAGGAAACGGAGGACTTTCAGGGTCCCCCAATCATCCAAGGGACTTTCGGCGAGGACCTGGTCCAGGGCTCGCGTGCCGTCCAGCAGGGCCGCAACGGTCGCTCGCCTGCCGCCCGCTTGTGCCTGCACGGCCGCCCGCAGCGCCGGTGGCACTTCCAAGGACAAGGTCGAGACGGGCAGGCCCGACAGCAGCCCCGGAATCTCATCCAGGCGCCGCATCCCCTCCATGAGGAGGGCCTGGCCGGAGAGATCGATCCCCCCGCCGACCTGCGGCGATGCATCGACCGGCGCCATCTCAAACGTTCCTTCCTGCCAGGCGAGCAGCTTGTACACGGCCGCTTTCCCGCGCCGCGCTCCCTGCACCGCCTGGGTGATCTTGCCATCCACGAAGACGATCTCGCCTCTCTCGCCCGCACGGGTCAGCACCAGCCGGGTGGTGCGCCGTTCCACCTCGAACAACTGCACCAGGGACACCAGGTTCATGGCCTCCAGATAGCCGCTGGCCAGAGGGGCTTCCCGCGAGACAGGTTGTCTCCGGCGGAGGATCATTCGCAGGCGGGCTTTCAACTCTTCGGGGTCAAAAGGCTTGGTCAGGTAATCCTCGGCACCCAGATCCAACCCGCGGACCTTATGCTGAGATCCCCCGAGGGCGCTGACAAACACCAGGGGGATCCCGGCCGTGGAGGGCTCCTGCTTCAGAGTCGCCGCCACCTGGAAGCCATCGAGCCGCGGCATCATCACATCCAGGAGGATCAGATCCGGGCGGTCCGCTTTGGCCAGGCGCAGGGCCTCCTCCCCATCGCGGGCCTCCAGCACGGTGGCAGGGAGGCTCGTGAGGATATCCCGGAACGTGGCCAGCACCAGGGGGTCGTCATCCGCCACCAGAATGTGCCACGATGTCATAGACGCATCCCTGAAGGGCGAACCATTGCAGAATGCTCCCGCGTGATCCGCAGCCCGCGAGCGGGCCTAGAGTTCCTCGAAATGAGCCAGCCGCGTGAAGGCGCGATAGCGCGCCTCGATCTCCCCGTACGTCAGGCTGCGCAGCCGGTCCAGCGAGAACGCCTCCACATTGAAGGAGGCCATGACCGACCCCATGATCATGGCCTTGCGCACGCTGGCGTCCCCGAAGTTCATGGTGTTGGCCAGGTACCCGATGAAGCCGCCGGCAAAGCAGTCCCCGGCGCCCGTGGGATCCTGGATGACCTCCAAAGGCAGGGCCGGCGCGGCGAACCAGTCTCCCTGGTTGACCATGAGAGCCCCGTATTCGCCCCGCTTGATGACCAGGGCCCGCGGCCCCCACGTCAGGATCTTCCGCGCCGCCTGGGCCAGGTTCGCCTCACCGGCCAACTGGCGCGTCTCGGCGTCGTTGATCAGCAGGGTGTCCACCAGGGCCAGGGTCCGCCGGAGCGATTCCCCCTTGCCTGCGATCCAGTAGTTCATGGTATCGGCGGCGACCAGTGCGGGCCGCCGCACCTGGCGGAGCACTTCCCGCTGGAGGTCGGGATCGATATTCGCCAGGAACACGACGGCCGAGTCCCGGTACTCCTCGGGGATCTTGGGGGCGAAGTCGGCGAAGACGTTCAACTGCGTGTCCAGGGTGCGCGCCTCGTTGAGGTCGAAGCCGTACTCCCCCACCCAGCGGAACGTCCGGCCCGGCATCCGCTGCAGGCCGCGGAGATCCACGTTCCGGCTGCGCAGGAACTCCAGGTGGTGGTCCGGGAAGTCTTCGCCCACGACCGCCACCAGGCGCACATCCGTGAAGAAGCTGGCGGCGGCAGCGAAATAGGTCGCCGACCCGCCCAGAGCCTCCGCGGCCTGACCGAAGGGCGTCCGGACCGTGTCGAGCGCCACCGAACCCACCACCAGGATACTCATCTTCTCTCGAACCTCTTAGAGCTTATCCCTAACCCGGCGCAGCCGGAACCAAACCGGATACATCTTCATGCAATATCGAATGTCGAATAGCGAATGACGAATTTCGAACGAGAGCTGATCCTGGGATTCCTTCCCCTCACCCTTCGTCATTCG
>Ga0210377_10000920_pt1 | contig 27721 bp, 22 predicted proteins | sample PLM4_65_b1redo_FD_155480 | JGI IMG/M metagenome (GOLD analysis project Ga0210377, IMG submission 155480) | Groundwater sediment microbial communities from an aquifer in East River, Colorado, USA - PLM4_65_b1 redo | ecosystem: Environmental > Terrestrial > Soil > Riparian zone | place: USA: East...
ACCGCCGAGCAAGCGCAGCGGAATGGTGCGCACGGTGCGCAGATTGTGGCTCACGTCTTCGCCGGTACGGCCGTCGCCTCGCGTGGACCCTTGCGTGAAGCGCCCGTGCTCGTAAACGAGCTCGACCGCGACACCGTCGTACTTCGGCTCGGCCGTGTAGGCGAGCTCCGCGGCGCTGCCCAGGTAGCGGCGCACGCGGGCGTCGAAGGCGACGAGCTCCTCCGGGCTCATCGCGTTGTCGAGCGAGAGCATCTGGACGGCGTGCTCCACCGGCCGGAAGCCCGCGACGGGCGCTCCACCGACCCGCTGCGTCGGCGAGTCGGGGGTCACCCAATCCGGATGGTCGGCCTCGAGCGCGAGCGCCTCGCGGAACAGCCGGTCGTACTCGGCGTCCGAGATCTCCGGATCGTCGAGCACGTGGTAGCGATGGTTGTGCCACTCGAGCTGGGCTCGGAGCTCCAGCAGCCTCGCGTGCTCCTTTGAACTGACATCCGGCACCGCCGGCGATCATGCCCAGCGCTGGCCGCAGGCGCCAGCGAGGCGAAGCTGCGCCAGCAGCTTCGCTTGCGGTGAGAAGAAAAGGTTCACTCTTAGGTAAGCTGTGCGCCCAAAATGCCGAAGAGACGCCTGAGATGCCTGAGACCCCACTGATCTCTTCGGACGAAATCCAGGCGCTCCTGGACGTCCTCGACTCCGGGGTGATGCGCGTCGCCGGTGACCGGATCGCCGCCGCGAGCGCGGCGCTCGGCCGAATGGCCGGACTGCCGGCCGAGGAGCTGGCTGGCCGCGCCCTTTGCGAGCTGTTCGTCGACCCGGGCGATCGCCCGCTCTCTACGCCGGAAGCGGGTGACAGCTACCAGCTGCGCGACCTGCAAGGCCGCTTGCGGCCTGTGTCGCTGCGTCGCGTCTCGGACGCGCTGTGGCTCGTGCTCGACCGCGAGCGCGAGAGCCGTCTGGAGCGCGAGGTTTGGAGGCTCGCGAGCGATCTCGGAGAGGAGCGCGAGCGAAGCTCGCGTTCGTCCGCGCGCTCGGCCGCGCCGCAAGATCAGCCGCTTGGCGGCGAGCAGATCGGCATGATCGAGCACGAGATCCGCACCGCGGTGACGGCCGTGCGCGGCTATCTGCGCTGGCTCGCGGGCGAGCGCGATCGCCTGCTCGACCCGGAGCACTGGAGCTTCGTGCGCGAGGCGCGCCGCGCGATCGAGCGCGTGGCGCCGCTGCTCGACAACCTGCTCGAGCTCGCGCGCGCAGGCGAGGCTTTGCCGAGCGCGCGCAAGCCCCTGCGCCTGCACGAGGTGCTCGAGCTCGCGGTTCGAACCGCGCAGCCGCTGCTCAGCGACCGCGGCATCGCAATCGAGTGCGAGCTCCTGGCGGAGCCCGATGCGCTGGCTGGCGACCCGGATCGGCTCGAGCAGGTGTTCGTGAACCTGCTCGCGAATGCGGCGGCCTGGTCCCCATACGGCGGCCGTGTGGTGGTTTCGACCGACCTCGCGGAGCTCGCTGAGGGCACGGTCATGCAGATCGCCGTGGCCGATCAGGGTCCGGGCGTAGCGCTCGCGGACGCCGACCGGATCTTCCGGCCGTTTGTTCAAGGTCACGCCTCCGTCGGCGTGGCGTCCGGGGGCGTCGGGCTAGGGCTCGCGATCTGCCGGCGCATCGTCTCGACCCACGGCGGCCGAATCGAGGCGGTGCCCGACCTTGGCCATGGACTCTTCCGTGTGACGCTCCCGAGCGAGAGATAGAGGACCCCGATGACCCGACCCGGAACCCCGCGCACCGTGCCGCAGCGCAAGCAGATTCTCGTCGTCGATGACGCCGAGGTGATCCGCACCTACCTGAAGAACCTGCTGCCCATGAAGGGCTACGACGTGCTGGTGGCTGAGGACGGGCTGAAGGCGATGGCGCTCTTGAACGGGGGCGCGCGCCCCGACGTGGTCGTACTCGACGTGATGATGCCCGGCATCGACGGCATCGAAACGCTGCGCAGGCTCAAGCAGCTCATGCCCGATGTCCCGGTGATCATGCTCTCCGTCGTCGGAAAGGCAGGCACGGTCGTCGACGCCATGAATCTGGGCGCTGCCGACTACATCAACAAGCCGTTCGAGGAAGAAGAGCTCGAGATCGCGCTGAAGAAGGTACTCGAGGTCGAGAACATCAAGGGCGAGCGCGAGGATCTGCGCGAGCGCCTGCGCGCGCACGAGGCGCGCGAGCGCACGAGCTTCCTCTGGGCGTCCGAGAAGATGACGCGGATTCGCGACATCCTCGAGCAGGTCTCCGACGCCGATGTCACGATCCTGATCCACGGCGAGAGCGGCGTCGGCAAGGAGGTCGTCGCGCGCACGACGCACGAGTTCTCGACTCGTCGCGAGCAGCGCTTCGTGAAGGTGAACTGCGCGGCGCTTCCCGAGGAGCTGCTCGAGAGCGAGCTGTTCGGCTACGAGCGTGGCGCGTTCACGGGTGCCTCGTCCCGCAAGGCCGGAAAGTTCGAGGTGGCGAGCGGCGGGACGATGTTCCTCGACGAGATCGCGGAGATGAGCCCGAAGCTCCAGGCCAAGCTCCTGCAGGTCCTGCAGGACGGCGAGTTCTCCCGCCTGGGCGGCGATGTGGACGTTCATGTGGACGTGCGGGTCCTGGCGGCGACCAACCGGAACCTCGAGGACATGGTGCGCCAGGGGACGTTTCGCGAGGACCTGTACTACCGCCTGAACGTCGTGAACGTATGCGTACCGCCGCTGCGCGAGCGCAAGGAAGAGATCCCGGTCCTGGTCGACCACTTCCTGCAGATGTACAGCGCCAAGTATGGCCGCCAGCAGACCACGATCTCGGACCGGCTGATGCGCGGCTTTCTGGCCTACCGCTGGCCTGGCAACGTCCGCGAGCTCGAGAACATGCTGAAGCGCGTCGTCGTCCTGCAGAGCGAGGATGCCATCGCGGACGAGATCTTCGCGGCGCCGCTGCAGAGCGCGGCGTCCGAGGCGAGCCTGCCCGAGGCGGCCGAGCCGGCGGGCGCCGAAGGCGAATCCGGGGCGGTATCGCTGCGCGACATCGGGCGCCGAGCGGCCCGCGATGCGGAGCGCGAGGCGCTCAAGCGGGTGCTGTACCAGACCAACTGGAATCGCAAGAAGGCCGCGCGGATCCTGGAAGTCTCGTACAAGACCCTGCTCCAGAAGATCAAGGAATGCGGACTGGGCGAATAGCCCGCCCGGTGCGTCTTCGCTCGCCGACTCACGTGCGCTTCCCGTAATATGTAGGCATCTTCCCACCGCCCCCCAAACCGAGCGCCTTGGGTCTCCGGGCTATTGGCACACTTGTGGCATGATGCCCGGCCCAGCGGCCACCGGTCCGAATTTCGGGGGCCGCCGTATGTCTCCACCCATGCGAGCGCGATTCGCGCTTGGGAGAGAGAGGATCTGAGATGGCTGCCAGGGACACGCGCAACGAAGCCGGGCTGAGCCTCGGCGACCTTTACGGGGTACTGCGGCGCCGGCGCGGGTGGTTCGTGATCCCCACCGCGATCGGCGTGGTCGCCTCGCTGGTCCTGGCGCTGACGCTCCCCGCGGAGTACGAGGCATCCGCGACCGTCACCGTCGAGCCGCCGGTCATCCCGGACAAGCTGGCCCCGAACACCATCGCCTCCGACACGGAGACCCGCTACGAGAACCTGAAGCTGCAGCTGCTCGCACGCGACAGCCTGTCGAGCATCATCACCGACTTCAACCTCTTCGAGGGCGCCACGACGGCGCGCGAGGTACAGGTCGAAGAGCTGCGCGAGAGGATTTTGATCGCGCCGTTGCCGCCCGCGATCGTCGACCCGCGCAAGCCCGTAGAGCTGAACTCGTTTCGGGTCTCGTTCCGCTACTCGAATCCGAAGATCGCCGCCGAGGTCTCAAACCGTCTCGCGCGGGACTTCATCTCGGCCAATCTTCGCGACCGCACGAGCCTGGCCGACGGCACGATGGAGTTCTTCGATCAGCAGCTCCAGAAGGCGCGCGCCGGTCTCGCCGACGTCGCCCGCCAGATCACGGACTACAAGGAGAACTTCCAGGGTGAGCTGCCCGAGCAGTTGCTTCTGAATCGCGACCGCCTGGAGCGCAACCGCATCGATCTCGCCAGCACCGAAGCCAAGCTCGAGACTGCGAGCGACCAGCATCGCCTGTTGAGCCAGTCGATCCAGGAGATGCGCATGGCGACCTCGTCGGACCAGAGCGACCCGAGCCTGCGCAAGCGCACGCTCGCGATCGAGCTGAACCGGCAGATCGCCCTGGGCAAGACCGAGAAGCATCCTGACGTCGTCCACACGCGTGCCGAGATGGCCCAGCTCGACGAGCTCATGGCGGCGACTCAGGATGACGCCCCGATTGCGTCCCGTGACGAGCTCGGACTGCGCGACAAGCTGCGCGACTACGAGGTGGATGCGAAGGTGTTCGCCGGCGAGGTGGAGCGGCTCAAGGCGGACATCGCCGAGTACGAGCAGCGCATCGAGAACACGCCGCGGCGCGCCGCGGAGCTCGATCACCTGGAGCAGCAGTACAAGAACATCAACGAGTCGATCCGCATGCTGCAGCTGAAGCAGGTCGACGCCGAGATCGGCAAGACGATCGAGACCAACAACAAGGGCGAGCGTTTCCGGGTCGTGGAGTCGGCCGAGATTCCGAACTCTCCGATCAGCCCGAATCGCCCGATCTGGTTCACCGCCGGCACGCTGCTCGGCTTGATGCTCGGGCTCGGACTGCTCGTGCTGCGCGAGATGAGCGACCGGAGCTTCCACAGCGTGATGGACGTGCAGAACTCGCTCGGCTTGCCGGTGCTCGCGGCCGTGCCCGAGGTCACGCTCGGTGCGCGCGCGGCGGGTCGCTTCCGTCTTCCGGGCTTCGGAGCCGCGCGTGTATAACGGGTTCTTCGGCTTCGACGCAGATCCGTTCCGGGTGAATCCGGATCCGCGCTTCCTCTACATGTCGGAGGGTCACGCGGAGGCTCTCGCGACGCTCGTCTACGCGGTCCAGGAGCGCAAAGGCTTCATCGTCCTCACCGGAGAGGTCGGCACGGGCAAGACGACGATCTTGAATGCGTTGCTGGCCAGACTCGCGCCGACGGTGCAGACCGCCTTCATCTTCAACACGGCGCTCGAAGTCGAGGATCTGTTCGCGACGCTCCTCGAGGAGCTCGAGATCGCGCCGGTCGAGCCGTTCCGCAAGAGCGCGGCGCTGTCGCGTCTCAACCGCTACTTGATCGATCGGCTCGAGCGGGGCATGCAAACGCTGCTGATCGTCGACGAGGCGCAGAACCTCTCCGAGGCGTTGCTCGAGGAGATCCGCATGCTCTCGAATCTGGAGACGCCGCAGTCCAAGCTGCTCCAGATCATGCTCGTGGGTCAGCCGGAGCTCGGCGAGAAGCTGGCGCGTCCGCAGCTGCGCCAGCTTCGTCAGCGAGTCGAGCTGCGCCACTCGATCCGAGCGCTGCATGCCCAGGAGACCGCGTCCTATCTGCGCGAGCGCCAGCTCGTCGCGGGCCATGCGCGCGGGGATGTCTTCACCGTTGCCGCGGAGCGGGCGGTGTTTCGCTTCTCGCGCGGGATACCGCGCGTGATCAACGTGCTCTGCGACAACGCGTTGATCGCCGCGTTCTCGCAGCAGTCCGCGCGCGTCTCGGCGCAGATGGTCGAGGACGGTGCGCGTGATCTCGGGATCGCCGAGGATTCCGCGGAGCCGCACGTCGTGCGCGGGCGCGGACGCGCCGGCGCCGGACGCGAGTCCAAACCGGGTTTCCTGCGGAGGCTGCTGCGCCGACGAGCACTGCAGCCCGCGCCCGAGCTCTAGCTCGAGGGAGGTTCGTTCATGGGCAAGATTCACGATGCGCTGCGGAAGGCCGAGGAGATGCGCCAGGGCGCACCGGCCGCTACCGGCGGGACCGACACCGAGATTGCGGGCGCTCCGCTCGCGATCGCCTCTCCGCGCGCGCCCGCGCCGGCGCGCGGCTGGCTCGCGCGCCGCAAGTCCAAGCGCCCGGCGCCGCGCTCAGCGGCTGCCTCGATTTCGCCGGGCGAATCGACCCTCTCCGAGGAGTACCGGACGCTGCGCGCGCGCATCCAGTCGCTGCGCAGGACGCGCGAGCTGCGCAGTATCGTGATCACGTCGACGCACCCGGGCGAGGGCAAGACGACGACCGCCGCCAACCTGGCGCTGGGCTTCGGCCTGGAGCGCGAGGGGCTCACGTGCCTGGTCGACGCGGATCTGCGGACGCCCCGCGTGCATCAGATCTTCCGCGGCGCGGGCCCTTTCGGTCTGGCGGAGGTGCTCGAGGGCGACGCCAAGCTCGACGAGGCGCTCGTCGCCGTACCCGATACGCGATTGATGGTCCTGCCCGTGCGCGCGCTGCCGACGGCACCGGCGGAGCTACTCGCCTCGCGTGCGATGCTCGATCTCGTGGCGGAGCTCCACACGCGCTTTCATACGGTGATCTTCGACGCGCCGCCCGTCCTCGGCCTGCCCGACACCGTCACTCTGGTGGACCTGTGCGACGCGGCGCTGTTCGTCGTCGGCGCGGGCGCCGCCCCGCGCGACGATGTCGAGTCGGCGCTCGAACGGCTCGACGCGAGCAAGGTCGTGGGCGTCGTACTGAACCGCTGCGACAGCAGTGAAGTTCCAGACGCGGGCGCCTATGGCTACGGCAAGAGCTGACCGCGGGGTCACGCGGTCGGAGGCGCAGGCGCAATGGCGATATTCGCGGCAATCCTGATCATCCCGTGGCTGCTCGCGCTCGTGTTGACGCCGGCGGTGATTCGCTTCGCGCAAGCACGCGGTCACCTGGACTACCCGACCGAACGCAAGGCGCACAAGGCGCCGGTCGCGATGCTCGGCGGGGTCGCGGTGTTCGCGTCGATCGTGCTCGGGCTGCTCGCAATCGCGCCGTTCGTGGCGCCCGTTCGCGCCGCGCTCTTCGGCTACGAGTCGCTTGGCGCGCTCGGACTGGGCGCGGGGCTGATGGTCGCACTCGGAGCCTGGGATGATCTGTACGACATGCGGCCGATGCACAAGCTCACGGGACAGATCGCGATCGCCGCGCTCACCTGGGTGATGGGCTTTCGCGTGGGATCGATCGAGCTTCCGTTCGAGTTCTACCTGACCGCGGCCGCGCCGGTCTCGCTCCTGGTGACCGTGGGCTGGATCGTGATCGTCGCCAACGCCTTCAACCTGATCGATGGCATCGATGGCCTGACCGCGGGCGTCTCGGTGATCACCGCGCTCACCGTCTTTCTGCTCGCGAACCAGAACGGCGCGACCGTACCGGTGATCGCGGCGTTGGCGCTGTCCGGCGCGCTGGCCGGATTCCTGCGCTTCAACCTTCCGCCCGCGCGCATCTTCCTCGGCGACGCGGGGGCGCTCTCGCTTGGCTACCTGACCGCCGTTCTGGCGATGTCGTCGTACCAGAAGTCTCCGGCCGCGGTCGCGCTGATCGTGCCGTTGCTCGTGCTCGGCTTGCCGTTGCTCGACGCGATCCTGGCCGTGATCCGGCGCGGACTCCTGCATCTGCGCACGCGCGGTACGGAGGGACTGCGGCCGGGCGAGCTGCTGCGCGCCGTCACGCTCGCGGATCGGGGCCACTTGCATCACCTGCTGCTGCGCAACGGACTCTCGGTGCCCGAGTCGCTCGCGGTGCTCTACGCCGTCTGCATCGCGTTGGCGGTGATCGCGATGGAGACGCGCGGGACCGGTTCGAGTCTGCGCTGGGGCCTGTTCCTCGGGCTGATCGGCGCGGGCTACGCGGCGCTGCGCGCGCTCGAGCGCCGTGCGCTTCGGCGCGATACGGAGATCGCCGCGCGCGCTGCCGCCGCGGATGCGACGAGCAGCACACGGCTCGCGGAGGGAAGCCGGCGCATCGCCGGCTGAGGACACACATGCTCGTCCACCTGCAGTATCCCTATGCCGCGCTGGTGCTGCTCGTGGTCGCGATGCTCTTCTGGCGTCCGGTCCTGGGCCTCGCGCTCCTGGTCGCGGTCTTCCCGATGGATCCGTGGGCGCCGCGGCTACCGGTCCCGGGCATGAACACCGAGACGATCATGATCGGTGTCGCATTCGCAGTCACGGTCCTCCGCTTCGGCACGAGACTCCCGCCGCTGCGCTATTCGGGACCCGTGCTCGGTTTCATGTCGATCATGGTGATCGCGTTCGTGATCTCGATCCCCTGGGCTAGCAGCGTGCGATCCCCCGACGGCAGCCCCGCGATCTGGTTCATCTTCAAGTACGTGAAGAGCATCACCTTCACCGCGCTGCTTTTTTTCATCGCCTACTGGTGGTACCAGGCGCCCGAAGACCGGCAGCGGATGCTCGTGGCGCTCTGTATCGCGGTCTTCCTGTCGAGCGCCGCGGGGATCATCGACTATGCGATCGGCATCAACCCGCTCGCCTCCAGTGGTCGCGCGAACGGATTCATCGCGAACGCGAACGGGTTCGGCCAGTCGATCGGACCGCTGATGTTCGTGCCGCTCTACCTGCTGATGCGAGGCCGTGGAACTGGCCGAGGCTTGCGCGTATTCGCGGCGGCCACTTACGGACTCGCAGCGGTTGCGATCGTGCTGTCGCTCTCTCGTGGAAACTGGGTCGCATGCCTCGCCGCGCACGGCGTCTTTCTTCTGCTCGTGAATCGCGCGCTGCTCGTTGGGGCGGTTGCGACGGCTGCGGTCGTGGCGACGGTGGGCTTCCCGCTGCTGCCCGCGATCGTGCGCGAACGCATCGAGGAAACGACCACCTCTGGATCCACCGTCTACCGGGTACCGTTGGCGGTCAACCTCGAGGGCTCGGCGGCGGCGCGGGTCGCGTTCGCGCGCATCGGTCTCGACATGTTCGAGAGCTCGCCGATCTGGGGCCTCGGCTTGAACGCGTACGCCTTCCGCACGCCGGAGTTCGGTGCGAAGTACGGCGTGCTCACCCCAAAGGACCCGCACAATCTGGTGACCCGGCTGGCGGCCGAGTCGGGACTGATCGGTCTGGCGGCATTGGCCTGGCTCATCTGGGCGGTATTTCGCTGCGGCCGGCGCCTCTGGCGTTCCGATTCTCCGGAGTACCTGCTCGGGGCGCTCCTGCTCGCCGCCGCGACGCATACGCTGGTCGCCAACCTGTCGTCGAACGGGTTCGTGAGCAACAGTCAGGTCTCCGCGCAGTTCTGGGTCTTGTATGCAATCTCGGCCCGCGCGTGCGTGGGACGCTTTGCGGAGCAGGAAGCCGCCGCGGCTCCACCGGTGCAGGCGGGCCGGTGGCGCAGATTCGCCCAGAGATCCCCCGTCGGGGTTCCGCAGTCGTAGTCCGCGCGGCGCTAGTGAGACGCCGAGCCGGGCACGCGGCCGTAGTCATCCTGGAGCCGGACGACGTCGTCGATCTCCGGGCTCGAGACTTCGCACAGCTCGCACTCCGAAATCGCTTCGAAACGGTGGCGGCGCCCGGGGGCGATGCGCGAGCTGGCCCCGGGCTCCAGGTCCCGAACCTCGAGCTCGCCCGCGTCGTTCTCGAGCGTGAGCCGCAGCGTTCCGCGCAGCACGTAGATCGCCTCGTCCTTCTGGCGGTGGAGCTGCAACGACAGTCGTTGGCCGGCCCGGATCGCCAGGATCTTGCCCAGGTAGCGCGGCGTCTCCGCCCAGATCTCCTCGTAGCCCCAGGGCTTCTCGACGCGTCGTGACATGGGGCCGAAGCTACCACGCGGCGCGGTTGGCTTCGAACCTCATGCCGTCTTCGGGGGCGACTTGCGCGAGAGTCGCGCGCGACCGCTTAGCGGAGTTCCAGTACCCAAGCCGAGCCCGATCGATGCGGGCCTGACTCAGCAGCTGCCCCGGCGGGTCCGTATACTTGGCACGCTTGTCGCAGCGCTCTGGCAGTCACCTGCCGGGAAGGCGAAGCCAGAACTCCCCATGAAGCCGCACCACAGACTGCTGATCGTCGATGACAGCCCGGGCATGCGCGCCTGGCTCGACGCCTTTGCGACGGGCCTCGGCTATGCCGTGGCATGCGCGGGCTCCGGCGAGGAGGCCGTCGAGAGCCTCCGGCAGCGCGAGCCCGATCTCGTGACCCTCGACCTTTCGATGCCCGGAATGGATGGCCTTGCGACGCTGTGCCAGCTCCGGGCGATCGCACCGCACGTGCCGGTGATCATGCTTTCCGGCGTGGCGGATACCCGCGCGATCGCGCTCGCAGTCAAGCACGGCGCGATCGACTTCCTGCGCAAGCCCTTCGAGGCGGACGAGCTCGAGGCCGCCTTCAAGAAGGCCATCGGGCGTCGCGAGCCGCGATCCGGGAGCGAGCCGGCGCGTGAGCGGCCGTTCGACGCGGGCAGCGCGAACGCTCCGGGCATGGTGTTCGGCGGCCAGAGCCAGAAGATGCGGCTCGTCGAGGACATGATCGACCACGTCGCGGACACGGACATCACCGTGCTGATCCGCGGCGAGAGCGGAACCGGCAAGGAGCTCGTCGCGCGCACGCTGCACGCGCGCTCGGGCCGCGCGCAGCGCGCGTTCGTGAAGGTGAACTGCGCGGCGTTGCCATCGGAGCTGCTCGAGAGCGAGCTCTTCGGCTACGAGCGAGGCGCGTTCACCGGCGCGGAGAAGCGCAGGCTCGGCAAGTTCGAGCTCGCGGACGGTGGCACGATCTTTCTGGATGAGATCAGCGAAGTGCACCCGAGCCTGCAGGCGAAGCTCCTGCAAGTGCTCCAGGACGGGCATTTCTCGCGGCTCGGCGGCGAGACCGACATCTCCGTCGATGCACGCGTGATCGCCGCCTCGAATCGGAACCTCGAGAGCGCGGTGCGCGAGAGTACGTTTCGCGCGGATCTCTTCTACAGGTTGAACGTGGTCACGATCAGCCTCCCGCCGCTGCGCGAGCGCCGAGAAGAGATCCCGTTCCTGACGGACCTGTTCCTCGAGCGCTACGCACGCGAGTACGGCAAGGACGCGAAGCCCGTGCCCAACGAGCTGCGCGAGCTGCTGCTGGCGTACGATTGGCCGGGAAACATCCGCGAGCTCGAGAACGTGGTGAAGCGCGTGGTCGTGCTCGGCGGCGTAGCGCCTCTGCTCCTCGAGCTGCGCGCGCGCTCGGTCGAGGCGCAGCCAGCGTCGACCTGGCCAGCGGACGTGAGCGAGCTCGAGCGTTTTCTGGCCGGCGAGACGGATCGAGTCAGTCTGAAGCAGGTCGGCCGCGAAGCTGCTCAGCTCGCCGAAGCGCGACTGATCGCGAAGGTGCTGGAGCGCACGCGCTGGAACCGCAGGGAGGCCGCGGAAATACTGCAGATCAGCTACAAGGCCCTGCTCTACAAGATGAAGGACGCGGGCTTGGCGAACGCGCCTTAGCCCGAACCGGAGGACACCACCACGATGACACCGCACCGCACCCCGGGAAGAGCCTTCGTGGCCGCGCTCGCCGCGCTCGGCCTCGCGGCGTGTGCAGGCACGGCGCGCGAGCGGCCCAGTGCCGCGCAGGCCGAGACCAGCGCCGTGGAGGCGCAGGAGGATTACGTGATCGGCCCGCGGGACATCCTGACCATCTTCGTTTGGCGAGAGCCCGAGCTCTCGCTGCCCAGGGTCGAAGTACGACTGGATGGCAAGATCTCGGTTCCCTTGATCGACGACATCAAGGCGTCCGGCCGCACGCCGCTTCAGCTGAAGGACGAGCTCACCGAGCGCTTGAAGGAATACATCACCGCGCCAGTGGTGACGGTCGTCGTCGCGAGCGTCGGATCGAAGCTCGTCTACATCATGGGCGAGGTCGCGCGCGAAGGACCGATCGCGATGCAGCCGGATATGCGCGTGCTCGACGCGCTCGCGCTCGCGGGCGGGGTGAACCCCTTCGCAGGCAAGAGCCGCATCAAGATCATCCGCAACCAGGGCACCGCGCCGGCCGAGTTCAATTTCGACTACGATCGCTTCGTGGACGGCCAGGACCTTGCCCAGAACATTTTGCTACTCCCAGGAGATACGATCGTTGTCCCCGAAGAACTCCCTTTCTGGCGCTAGCCTCGCGCTCGTTGCGATCCTGTCTGCTCCGCTTGCGGGGCGTGCGGCGGACAAGACGGTCCTGCGTCCGGTGCTCGACGTGGAGCAGGGCTGGGACTCGAACGTCATCGCTTCCCAGAACCACGACGAGGGGAGCGCGATCACGCGCATCAATCCGGGGCTCTGGATCGAGAACTCGGGCGAGCGCGGTCACGCGCTGCTGGGACTGAACGCGATCGGACGCCAGGTCTGGTCGGATTCCAAGCTCTCCGGCATCGACAGCAGAGTGCGCGGCGACTTCGAGCGCCATCTGACGCCCCGTTTCAGCCTCCTGGGCAACGGCGTGCTCGAGTACTTCTCCGGCTACGAGGAGATCCGGGATGACAGCCCCACGAGCAGTGATCCGTCCGGTTTGCCCGGCGACGTCATCCTGGCCGAACAACCCTCGTGGAAACGCGATCAGATCGGGGCAGGGTTCCGCTACATGCTCACGCCCCGACTGACGCTGCGGCTCAACGGCTCGGCGGGTCGAGTGAACTATGAGCAGCTCGGCGCGACCTCGAGCTCGTCGGGCGAGTACCGCGACCGCAGCCTCCTCGGTGCGCGGGGAATGCTCCAGTACCAGCTCACGGCACTCGATCAGCTCAGCCTGCTCCTCAATACCGACGATACCTCGTACCAGGACATCGGTACGGGTACGAACGACTCCGAAATCTGGAACACTCAGGTGGCTTGGACCCGCACCTGGTCACCGGTCTGGTCGAGCTCGGTCTCGATCGGAGTTCGCTCGATCGATGCGACACAGAAGGACGTTCCCCAGAGTGGGGGCTCGGTACTCGGGACCGTGCCGCTCGCTGCGAAGAGCTTCTCCAGCAGCGGCACCGGCCTGATCGGATCGCTCATCATCCAGCGCACGTTCGAGCGCAGCGCACTTCGGCTCGCCTACGATCGAGATACACGCTCGACGGGTGGCTCGGGCAGGACCAACTTCGACATCGACTCGTTCACGCTCTCGTTGACGCATCAACTCGCCGCGCGCGTCAAGCTGACCCTGAGCGGGGACTACTCCCTGTATCACTCCGTTACCGACGAGATGCCGAACTACGCTGCGCAGGTCAGTGGCACCTCGGCGTTCTGCGTGTTCGGCGGCGCGCCGGCGATTGCGGGCTACCAATCATTTGCCGGGTTCAATTTCCCGGTTTATCAGTGCGTCGGAGGGTCGTCGGAGGAGACGCGCGACTACACCTCGCTCCTCGCTCGGGTCGACTGGCAGATGCGCACCCGACTGAACGGATACTTCGTCGCCCGCTACTACAAGGCGCTGACCGACCAGACACTCGGGAGCGGGATCGACATCCAGACCGAGGACATCAACAAGCTCACCGTGGGTGTCGGCTTCCGCTACTTCTGGGATCTGGATCTCTAAGCGTCGCTCGCGTTCGCGCTTCTTGTCTGCTACTCCCACGGAACGCGAGACCACGGAACCATGCGAAAAGGCTCTGACATGGCCAACGCGCGCACCGCGCTGATCACCGGCATCACAGGGCAAGATGGCTCCTACCTCGCGGAGTTCTTGCTCGCGAAGCGCTACCGCGTGATCGGGATGGTGCGACGCTCGAGCAGCGAGAACTTCGAGCGCATCGCGCACATCGTCGATCAGGTGGAGCTGCGTCAGGCCGACCTGCTCGATCAGCTCTCGCTCGTGAATCTGCTGCGCGATGTCGCGCCGGACGAGGTCTACAACCTGGCGGCGCAGTCCTTCATCCCCACGAGCTTCAGTCAGCCGATGCTCACGGCCGAGATCACGGCGCTTGGCGTGACGCGAATGCTCGAGGCGATCCGGCTCGTGAATCCCAGGATCCGCTTCTACCAGGCGAGCTCGAGTGAGATGTTCGGGCGCGTGCGCGCGACACCTCAGAACGAGCTGACGCCCTTCCACCCGCGCAGCCCCTACGGGGTGGCGAAGCTCTACGGGCACTGGATCACGGTGAACTACCGCGAGAGCTACGGCATGTACGCGTGCTCGGGGATCCTGTTCAACCACGAATCGCCGCGCCGCGGACGCGAGTTCGTGACGCGCAAGATTGCCGAGGGTGCCGCGCGCATCGCGCTCGGCCAAATGAGCCATCTGGAGCTCGGCAATGTACGCGTGCTCGGGGATCCTGTTCAACCACGAATCGCCGCGCCGCGGACGCGAGTTCGTGACGCGCAAGATTGCCGAGGGTGCCGCGCGCATCGCGCTCGGCCAGATGAGCCATCTGGAGCTCGGCAACATCGACTCGATGCGCGACTGGGGTTACGCACCGGAGTACGTCGAGGCCATGTGGCTCATGCTGCAGCAGGCCGCGCCCGATGATTTCGTCGTCGGTACCGGCGGCCACAACACGCCGCGGGAATTCTGCGAGCACGCCTTCACGCGTGTGGGCCTGGACTACCGCGAGCACGTGCGCACCGATCCGTCGCTGCTCCGGCCGGCCGAAGTCGACACGCTGCTCGCCGACGCGACCAAGGCGCGCGAGCGGCTCGGCTGGGAGTCGCGCACGAGCTTTCGCGAGCTCGTCGAGCTGATGGTCGACGCGGAGCTCGAGCGCGGACGAAAGAGCGCGCCGGCCGCGCAGAGCTAGGGTTGCGCGTTCTCGTCACCGGCGGAGCCGGCGCGATCGGCTCGTTCGTCGTCGAGGCGCTGCTCGCGCGCGGTGACGAGGTCGCGGTGCTCGATTCGTTCCACGACTTCTATCCGCGCGCGCGGAAGGAGCGAAACCTGGTCGTGGCCCGCGCGCACGCGGGCTTCGCGGGTGTGTGCGAGGGCGACATCCGGGACGCCGAGTTCGTCGCCAGGACGTTCGCTCGGCTCGCGCCGCAGGCGTGCATCCACCTCGCCGCGCGGGCGGGCGTCGGACCCAGCCTCCTGGATCCGGTCGGCTACGCCGACGTGAATCTGCTCGGCACGGCGATCGTTTTGAACCAGGCGGCGCGAGCGCGCGTCGAACGCTTCGTGTTCGCCTCGTCCTCCAGCGTCTATGGCGAGCGTCCGCGCGGCGCGTTCGCCGAGGACATGATGGCGGACCGTCCGATCTCGCCCTATGCCGCGACCAAGCGCGGTGGGGAGCTGCTCTGCCACGCCTCACACGCCGCGAGCGGCGTGCCGATCTCCTGCCTGCGCTTCTTCACCGTCTATGGTCCGCGTCAACGGCCGGATCTCTCGATCCACAAGTTCGCGCGCCAGATCCTCGCTGGAAAGCCGATCCCAGTCTTCGGAGATGGCAGCGTCGAGCGAGACTTCACCTACGTCGACGACACCGTCGACGGAATCGTGCGCGCGCTCGACCGAGCGAGCAGCTTCCACACCTACAACCTCGGCCGCGGCAAGCCCGTGACGATGAACGAGACGATTGCCGCTCTGGAACGCGCGTGCGGCCGGCGCGCGGAGCGCCAGACTTTTCCCCCGCAGGCCGGGAACGTGCCGCGAACCTGGGCGTCGATCGAGCGCGCGCGCGCGGAGCTCGGCTACGACCCGAAGGTAGACCTCGACCTGGGTCTCGCGCGCTTCGTCCGCTGGCTGAATGAGGAAGGCGAGTGCGCGTCCTCGTGACCGGCGGCGCGGGCTTCATCGGCTCGCACCTCGTGCGCGCGTGTCTCGCCGCCGGCGAGGACGTGCGCGTCTTTGACGACTTCAGCACGGGAAAATCCGAGAACCTTGCCGAGATCGCGCGCGACGTCGAGGTCGTCGAGGGCAGCATCGTAGACGCGGCGTTGCTCGAGGGTGCTGCACGGGGCTGCGAGATCGTCTACCACCAGGCGGCGATCGTTTCGGTGCCGCGCTCGGTCGAGGATCCGGTCGGCACCCATGCGGTGAATGCGACCGGCACTCTCCACGCGCTCGAGGCCGCCCGTCGCGCGGGTGCGCGGCGCTTCGTCCTTGCCAGCTCCTCCGCGGTGTACGGCGACGACGCGCGTCTGCCGAAACGCGAGGACATGTCCACAGAGCCGCGGTCACCCTACGCGCTGCAGAAGCTCACCGGAGAGTTGTACTGCGAGCAGTACGCGCGCCTGTTCGGACTCGAGGCGGTCGCGCTGCGCTACTTCAACGTGTTCGGGCCGCGGCAGGACCCGAAGTCGATGTATGCCGGCGTGATCCCGATCTTCGTCGCCGCGCTCCGCGCGGGGGCGCGTCCGCGGATCTTCGGTGACGGCCTGCAGTCACGCGATTTTGTGTACGTTTCCGACGTCGTCGCCGCGAACCGCGCGGCCGCGCAGGCGAAGACGCGGATCGCGGGCGAGGTGATCAACGTGGGCCGCGGTGAGCGCACGAGCCTGCTCGAGCTGCTTGCGCTGGTCGCGACCGCGCTCGGCCGGTCGACGCCGGAGCCGATCTTCGAGCCGGCGCGGCCCGGCGACGTACGGCACAGCCAAGCCGACGTCTCACGCGCGACGGACTTGCTGGATTTCCGCGCGCGGATGCCGCTCGACGCGGCGCTGCGCGAGACGGTGGGTTGGTATGCCGGAGCGTCCTCTTGATACGCATCATCCCCCTGCGTGCGCTCGTGGCGCTTTCGTACACCGCTGGCGTGCTCGCGCTCACGATGCTGCCGGGCCGGCAGGTGGCGCGCTGGGGCTTCACGACCACGCTGCTCGACCTGGCGCACATTCCCCTGTTCACCGGACTCACCCTGGTTACCCTGTGGGCCGTCGTCGGGCCGCGCCTGCAGCGCCTCGGACTGGTCGTGACGGCGATCATCATGTTCGCGGCCGTCGACGAGCAGCTGCAGCGCTTCGTGCCCGGCCGGGTCGCATCGCTCGCCGATTTCGTGCGCGACGCGGTCGGGGTGGCGATCGGGGTCGCGCTCTCCGAGGGTTTGCGGCCGCTGGCTCTCGCATGGAAGAAGGAGTCGCAACGATGAACATCGCCGTGATCGGCACGGGCTACGTGGGTCTCGTCACGGGCGCCGGCTTTGCGGAGTTCGGCATCAACGTCACCTGCGTCGACAAGGATGCCGACAAGATCGCGCGACTCGAGCGTGGCGAGGTGCCGATCTTCGAGCCCGGCCTCGAGGAGCTCGTCCGCCGCAACGTCTCGGCGGGCCGTCTGCACTTCACTACCGACGCACGCAGCGCCGTGCAGCACTCACTCGTGATCTTCATCGCCGTTCCGACCCCTCCGCAGGAGGACGGCAGCACCGACCTCTCCTACGTCGACGAGGTCGCGCGCACGATCGGAGTGCACCTCGACGGCTACAAGGTCGTGGTCACGAAGAGCACCGTGCCGGTGAAGACGGCCGAGCGCGTGCGGCGCACGATCGTCGAAGCCGCGACGGTGGCGGGCAAGCTGGGGATCCGCTGCTCGGTCGCGTCGAATCCCGAGTTCCTGCGCGAAGGCAGCGCCGTCGAGGATTTCCTGCACCCGGACCGCGTGGTGATCGGAGCCGACGATCCGGAGGCGATCGCGATCCTGAAGGATCTGTACAAGCCGCTGAATCTGATCGAGGTGCCGTTCGTGATCACGAACGTCGCGACCGCCGAGCTGATCAAGTACGCGAGCAACGCGTTCCTGGCCACGAAGATCAGCTTCATCAACGAGATCTCGGCGCTCTGCGAGGCGGTCGGCGCGGACGTGCACCACGTGTCGCGCGCGATGGGTCTCGACGGTCGCATCGGCCGCAAGTTCCTGCACCCGGGACCCGGCTACGGTGGCTCTTGCTTCCCGAAAGACACGCTCTCGCTCGTGCAGTTCAGCCGGGAGTTCGGCGTCGAGCAGCGCATCGTGGCGGCGACCGTGGCGGCAAACGACGCGCAGCGCGAGCGCATGATCACGAAGGTGGAGCAGATGGTCGGGAAGCTCCGGGGGAAGACGCTCGGTGCGCTCGGGCTCTCGTTCAAGCCGAACACCGACGACGTTCGCGAGTCTCCGGCGATCTGGGTGATCCGCCAGCTGCAGGAACGCGGCGCGCACATCCGCTGCTACGACCCCGAGGCGATGAAGACCGCCGCGCGCGAGCTGTCGGGCGTGGAGTTCTGCGAGGACGCCTACGACACCGCGAAGGGCAGCGACGCGCTGCTCTTCCTCACCGAGTGGAACGAGTTCCGCAAGCTCGATCTCGCTCGGCTGAAGGAGCTCCTGCGAGAGCCGGTCGTGATCGACCTGCGCAACGTCTGCGAGCCGGCCGAGATGCTGCAGATGGGCTTCCGCTACACCGGAGTGGGACGATAGCCCGCAAGCCCGAGATCCTGCCCGTCGTGCTCGCGGGCGGCGCGGGAACACGCTTCTGGCCCGCGAGCCGCCGAGCGGTGCCCAAGCCGTTCGTGCCGTTGGTCGGCGAGCGCACGCTCCTCGCCGACACTCTCGAGCGGCTGCGCCAGCTCGCGCCGGCCGAGCGCACAACGGTCGTTGCGTCCGAGGCGCTCGCGGCTGCCGCGCGCTTGGCGTTGCGCGCGCACGTGGGCACGCGTCTCCTGCTCGAGCCGGTCGCGCGCAACACCGCAGCCGCCATCGCCTGGGCTGCGGCCGACGCGCTCGGCCGCGGCAGCGATGGAGTGATCGGTGTATTTCCCGCGGATCACCACATCGCGCGACCCGACGCGTTCGCAGCCCGTGTCGTGCAGGCCGCGCGCGCGGCGGCCGACGGCGAGCGCCTCGTGCTGCTCGGCATCGAGCCGACGCGTCCCGACACCGCCTACGGATATCTTCGCCTGGGACGCGCGGCGCGCGCCCGGGGCGCCCATCCGGTCGAACGTTTCGTCGAGAAGCCCACGCGCGCGCAGGCGCGGCGCTTCCTGGCCGGCGGGGGATACCTGTGGAATTCCGGCATGCTGCTCGCGCGCCCGGAGCGGATTCTCGCCGAGACGCGCGCACTTGCGCCCGAGGTCTGGGACGCGCTCGGGCCGACACTTTCGCGGATCGCCGCCGGGCGACGGGTCCCGCGCGCCACACTCGCGCGCGCCTGGGCTCGCGTCCGGCCGCTTTCATTCGACTACGCCGTGCTCGAACGCAGTCGGCGCGTCTGGGCCGTCCGCGGGCGCTTCGCCTGGTCCGACCTCGGGAGCTGGGACGCGCTCGGCGAGCACCTGCCGCTTCTCGACGGCAACCGGGTACACTGCATCCCGGCGCCGCTCTTGCTCGAAGCGAAGCGAAATGTCGTGTGGAGTTCGGCCGATAGTCAGGTGGTGCTGCTCGGGGTTCGGGACTTGCTTGTGATCCAGACCACCGACGCCCTTCTGGTCTGCGCTAATGATCGGGCGCAGGACGTGCGAAAGGTTGTCGATGAGTTCACCCGCCGGCATCGTGAAGAACTCGTTTAGGAGTTTCGTCGATTCAGACGGACCGAGGCAGACAGGCATGAAGGACCGCAACGAAGCGCTGCGCGGAATCCCGCTGTTCCAGAATCTCGACGAGAAGGATCTCGGCGAGATCGCCACGCTTTTGATCGACCGGAAGTTTCCGCGCGACGCGGTGATCTACGAGGACGGATCGATCGGCGACTACATGTACCTGATCCAGGAAGGTCAGGTGAAGGTCACGAAGATGTCCGAGGATGGACGCGAGAAGATCCTCGAGATCCTCGGACCCGGCGACTTCCACGGCGAGATGGCGCTGCTCGACCGCGCGCCGCGTTCCGCATCCGTGAAGACGACGACGCCGTGCGTGTTGCTCGCGCTCTCGCGCCAGGATTTCCTCGGGCTGCTCAAGCAGAACCACGAGGTGACGCTCGAGCTGATTCGCGTGCTCGCCCGCCGCTTGCGGGAGACGGACGAGCAGATTCGCGGGCTCTCGTTCGAGCGCGTCGAGAGTCGCGCGCGGCGCCTGCTGGCGCGCCTGGCCAAGGAGAAGCTGCCAGACCGCGCGGACCGAATGGCGACTTCGCCGATCACCCACCAGCAGCTCGCAGATCTGGTCGGCACAAGCCGCGAGACGATCACGCGCGTCGTGAAGGAGCTCAAGGACGCGGGCTGGCTCGAGCAGGAAGGCAAGCGCTACCTCGTGCCGAGCGCCGACACCGAGAGCGCCGAGCGGCCCTGAACCGAGACGCCGTCGTGTGCTAGCTCTTCGGGACCGAATTCGCCCCAGGAGGTCCTCGAAGATGCGGTTCGCCGCGATCCTATGCTCTCTGCTGCTCGCTGCGGCCGTGGGCTGCACGTCCAAGGAAGCGCGCATCGCCGAGCAGCGGAAGACGGCGAACGAGTTCTTCGACAAGAAGGAATGGAGCGAGGCCAAGGTCGCCTACATGAACCTGCTCCAGTTCGCGCCGAACGACGCGGAAGCACACTACAAGATGGCCGAGACGCTCTGGGCCATGCAGGAGTACGGCGAGGCGCTCTGGCAGTACAAAGAGGCCTCGCGCCTGGCGCCGGACAATACCGAGTGGCGAATGAAGCTCACGCAGGTGCTCTTCGCCGCGCGCGACTACGAGACGGCGCTCGAACAAGTGTCGACGGTGCTCGAGAGGGACCCGAACAACATCGACGCGCTGCTCCTGCGAGGCGCCTTGAAGTCGGTGAAGGGCGACATCGACGGCCTGGTCGAGGACGTCGACGCTGCGCTCGCGATCGATCCGGAGCACCCGGACTCGCTCGCGCTCAAGGCGCAGGCACTGGGACGCAAAGGCGACATCGCCGGTGCGGAAGAGGCGCTGCGCAAGCTCGTCTCGGTGAAGCCAACCGCGGTGAACCACCTCTCGGTGGCGCGCTTCCTCTCGATCGTCGGCAAGAACGAAGAGGCGCTCGCCGAGCTGAACTCGGCGATCGGCGCGGCCGAGACGTCGGACGAACGCATTCAAGCGCGTCTGTTCCTGACCAACTTCTACATCAATCAGCGACAGAACGACAAAGCCGAGGAAGTCCTGCTGCAGGCGCGCGCCGACGCGCCGGGCGACTCGAACGTGCTGATCACGCTCGCGCGCTTCTACTATTCCACGGGCAAGAGCGAGCAGGCCGAGCAGATGCTCGAGGAGAGCGTGAAGGCGCAGCCAGGCGCGGCCGAGCCGCTCCTCGTGCTCGCCGACTACCACCGCCGCGCCGGCAACGTCGACATGGCGCTCGCCGACGTCGACCGCGCGATCGCGGTCGAGCCGAAGAGCGAGGCCGCGCGACTGCGCCGGGCCGAGCTGATCGTGGACCAGAAGGGCGAGGATGCGACACCGACGCCGGGGTCGTGGGAGATCGTGCGGGAGGTCCTGAAGGAGAACCCGAAGAGCGTGATGGGGCTGTTCACCGAGGGGAAGTTCTACCTGCTCGACAAGAAGTACCCGGAGGCCGCGACGAGCCTGCGGCGCGTGATCGACGAGCAGCCCAGTGCGCCCGCGTACGTGTTGCTCGGGACCGCCTATCTCGCGCAGAAGCAGACCGATCTCGCGCGCAGCGAGTTCCTGCAGGCGCTTCAGGTCGACGCCAACTACGCGCCGGCGCGTAGTCAGCTTTCCGCCCTCTACCTCGGTGCCGGCGAGGACGAGAACGCGGCGCGCGAGGCGAAGCTCGTGCTGGACCAGAACCCGAAGGAGCTGCGCATCCGCCTGATTCTGGCCGAGGCGCTGACGCGACTGAAGCGGATCCACGAGGCGCGCGAGGTCCTGAGCCCGATCGAGGTCACCGACGCCATGCCCGCTCCGATGCGGCTGAAGATCGCGCAGCTCTATCGCCGTACACGCGACACGAAGGCCGCGAAACCGATCCTGATGGCGCTCATCGCGGAGAACCCGACGGACCCCGCGGCCATGGGTGAGCTCATCCAGTCCGATCTCGACGAGCGTGAGCACGAGGCGGCGCTCGCGAAGATCGACGCCTTCATCAAGGAGCAGCCCGACAACGTCGCGCTCTACGAAATGCGCGCGAAGGTGCGGCTCGGCTCACCGGGAGGTGACAAGCCCGAGGCCATCGAGCTCGCGCTAGCGGACCTGAAGCTCGCGATCGAGAAGGATTCCAAGCGCGTCGAATCCGTCATCACGCTCGGAAAGCTGTATCGGACCCTGTGGCAGCGCGACGGCAAGCACCTCGATGACGCGATCGATACCTACAAGAAGGCGCGCGAGCTCGACCCGCAGAACGCGCAGATCGCGCTCGAGCTAGCGTCGCTCTCCGAATCCGCCGGCCGCAAAGCCGAAGCGAAGGAGAGCTACGAGACGGTGCTCCGACTCGACCAGGACCAGCCCGGGGCCAAGAACAATCTGGCGTGGCTGCTCGCCGACAACGACAAGGCCAGCCCCGCGGACCTCGACCGCGCCTTGCAGCTGGCTCAGGACGCGAAGAACGCGATGCCCAACGACCCGAGCGTGGCCGATACGCTCGGCTGGGTCATGTACAAGAAGGGGATCCCCTCGGCGGCGATCGCGCTGTTCCGGGAGTCGATCGATGGCTACCCCGAGGGCCATCCGCTGCGCGGCACCGTGCGCTACCACCTCGCCGCCGCCTACGAGAAGAACGGCGAGCGCGACCGCGCCGTCCAAGAGCTGAAGCGAGCGCTCGACGAGACCTCGACGTTTGCCGAGCGCGATGCCGCCGAGAAGCTGCTGAAGGAGCTCCAGGCGGGTTGACCCGCGCACGGACACCTTTCTAAAGACGTGCGTAGGCACTGCCGATGCGCGTCGAGGAAAGGGGAATCCATGTCCTCGCTGCGCTCTATCGCTCTCGCCGTTCTCATGCTGCTGCCGGGACTCTGCCTCGCGCAAGGTCAGGGCACGGGCGTGACACCAGATGGCAAGAAGGGACAGATCTACAAGGTCCAGAAGGGCGATACGCTCTGGGCGATCTCACAGACCTACCTCGGCACGCCGTGGATCTGGCCGTCGGTTTGGAAGGAGAACGAGGCGGAGATCGCCAATCCGCATCGGATCTTTCCCGGTGAGCTGATCTGGATCTCCGCGGGCATGATGCGCAAGCTCACCCCGGAGGAGGCGGCGCGCCTCGCCGCCGCGGGCGGACAGGCCCCGGCCGAGCCGCCCGCAGCGCCCGCTCCCGACGCGCCTGCACCCGAGGCCCGCAAGATCGCGGTGCCCGCCGAGGAGTCGGATCCGTTCTCCGCTCTGGACGCCGCCGAGGTCAGCGAAGACTCCAAGCTGACGATCCCGACACTGCAGGGTGTCAGCTTCGTCACGGACGACGCCTTGAAGGCGAGCGGCGCATTGATGGGCAACCACGAAGAGAACTACTGGACGGTTCAGGGCCAGCGCTCGATCGTGAGCGTGGGTGAGGGTCAGGCTCACGTGGGCGACGCCTATACCGTCTTCCGCGTGCGCCGCGAGCTGCGGCATCCCGACACGAAGGAGCGCCTGGGCTACTTCGTGCAGGTCCTCGGCAAAGCCGAGATCACCCAGCTGCTGCCGGAGACTTCCTGGGTGCGCATCACCGAGTCCTGGGCGGAGATGGAGCCCGGTGACCGCGTGATGCCATTCGTCGAGGAGCCCGCCGCGATCACCGAGGTGCGCGTCGGCCAGCCGGTGCGCGGAGAGATCGTCGCGTTCGAGCCCTACCGACAGCGCGTCGGCGACCGCGACTTCGTGATTCTGGACCAAGGCACGCGGAACGGCGTCGTGGCCGGCCGGCGGCTGGTCGTCTTCCGCGCCGGGCGCCCGGTCCGCGATCCGCTGTCGTCGACCATGATGATGGTGCCGGACGACGTCGTTGGAGAGGTCTTCGTGGTGAAGTCGAGCGAGAAGACCTCGCTCGCGCTCGTCACCCGGTCGCAACGCGAGCTCGTGGTCGGAGACAGCTTCCGCAACACGCCCTAGCGCAGCTCGCGTTCCGCCGGACTCCGGCGGACCGCTCTCGCGGGATTCGGTTAGGCTTCGGCCGTGAGCCTCCGAGCCATGCTCTTCGTTCCCGGCGACAGCGAGCGCAAGCTGGCGAAGGGCGACGCTGCGGGCGCTGACGCGCTCATTCTCGATCTCGAAGACGCCGTCGCGCCCGAACGCCGCCCGCAGGCGCGTGGTCTCGTGCGCGAGTATCTGGCGGCGCGTCGCGGTGCGCGCCATCCGGCGCTCTGGGTGCGCGTCAACCCGCTCGACACGGCCGATGCGCTAGCGGACCTCGCGGCCGTCGTGTCGGGCGCGCCGGATGGCATCGTCGTACCCAAGACCTGCGGCGGCGCCGACGTCGTCCGGCTCGATCACTACCTGTCCGCGCTCGAGATGCGCGAGGGGATCGCCGTCGGCAGCACGCGCATCCTGCCGGTCGCGACCGAGACCGCGAGTGCGCTCTTCAGCCTTGCCAGCTACGTCGGCGCGAGCGCGCGTTTGCACGGGCTCACCTGGGGCGCCGAGGACCTGCCCGCCGCGCTCGGTGCGACGACCAACCGCGGGCCCGACGGAGAGCTCGCATTCGTCTATCAGCTCGCGCGCGCGCTGTGCCTGGCCGCAGCCGTCGCCGCCGGTGTGCAGCCGGTCGACACCGTCTATCCCGACTTCCGCGACCTGGCGGGGCTCGAGAAGAACGCGGCGCGCGCGCGCATGGACGGCTTCACCGGCAAGATCGCGATCCACCCCGACCAGGTACCGATCATCCAGCGCGCGTTCACACCGACGGCCGAGGAGCTCGCGCACGCGCGCAGCGTGGTCGCGGCGTTCGCCGCGAATCCAGACGCCGGCACCGTCGCGCTCGACGGCAAGATGCTGGATCGCCCACACCTGACGCAGGCACAGCATCTCCTCGCCAGGCCCGGCGCCGACCGGTAGCGCTCCGCCGCAAGCCGCACCTCTGGTGCGGCGCGCAGTGAGGCGTAGCCGAGCGTAGTTGGGTGGCGCGGCTACGCCGCGCCGGGACCCGTCGGACCGGGTGGCGCGGCTACGCCGCGCCGGGACCCGTCGGACGGTCGGCCAGCTCGACGGTGGTCGCGAAGAGGGCGCCGTCGTCGGGCGCGCCACGCGTGAGCCTGCACGCAGAAGCGTCGACCGTGCCGGCACCGAGCACGTCGGCCAGCACGGACTCCAGCGCCGCGATCTCGGCTTCGCCACCGCGCACCTCGAGGCGCGCGACCGGCCAGCGCAGGCTCTTCCTCGCGCTCGTCTTCGCGCCGCGGATCTTCGTCGAGATCTCGCGCGCCGCGTCGTAGGAGCGCCCGGCTCGCTCGAGCGGAATGCCGGCGAAGTCGTCTGCTGCCGGCCACGGACTGGTGTGGATCGAGTGCTCACGCCCGGCTCGAGCGAATCGCCACGACCAGATCTCCTCGGTGACATAGGGCAGGACCGGTGCGAGCAGCCGCAGGAAGACGTGAAGCGCGAGCTGCAGCGCCGCGAGCGCCGAGTCGCGGCCGGCCGAGGCGACGTCCGAGTAGGCGCGCGCTTTCACGATCTCGAGGTAGTTGTCGCAGAAGTCCCAGAAGGCTTCCTCGGTGGTCTGCAGGGCGGCCGCGTAGTCGAACTCCTCGAACGCCCGCGTCGCCCGCGCGACCACCTCGGCCAGCTTCGCCGCGACATCGACGTCGAGCGGCTGCGCAATCATGTGCGCCGGGTGCGTCTCACGCGTCGCGCCGACGCGCTCGAGCTGCAGCACGACGAAGCGTCCGGCGTTCACGACTTTCGTCGCCAGGCGCCTTCCGACCTTCATCACCTGCTCGTCGAACGCGGTGTCTACGCCGAGCCGCGCGCGGCCGGCCCAATACCGCACCGCATCGACCGAGTGCGCGTCGAAGAGGTCGCTCGGCGTGATCGCGTTGCCCTTCGACTTGGAGATCTTGTTGCGTTCGGGATCCAGCATCCAGCCGCTGATCACGGCGTTCTTCCAGGGGATCTCGCGCTCGTGCAGCCACGCCTTCGTGATCGTGTAGAAGGTCCAGGTGCGGATGATCTCGTGCGCCTGCGGCCGCATGTCCATCGGGAAGAGTTTCTTGTGGCGCTCGGGGTCGAGCACCCAGTGACTCATGATCTGAGGGGACAGCGACGAGGTCGCCCAGGTGTCCATCACATTGGTGTCGCCGATGAAGCCTCCGGGCTTCCCCCGCTGCGCCTCGCTGTAGCCGGGCGGAAGCTCGAGCCGCGGGTCGACGGGCAGGCTCTCGGATCTCGCCAGGATCGGGGCGTCGTAGTCCGGCTCACCGTCCGGGCCGAGCCGATACCAGACGGGGAAGGGCACGCCCGAGAAGCGTTGCCGGCTGATGCACCAGTCCTGGTTCAGTCCCTCGACCCAGTTCTCGTAGCGTGCGCGCATGTGCGCCGGATGCCATGCGATCTTGCGGCCCTGTGCGAGCAGGTCCGGCTTGTGCTCGAGCAGCCGCACGAACCACTGGCGCGACGGGACGAACTCGAGCGGGCGCGTGCCGCGTTCGTAGAATTTCACCGGATGCGTGATCGCGCGCGGCTCGGCGACCAGCGCACCGTCCGCGCGCAGCAGGTCGACCATCCGCGTGCGCGCCTGCTTCACGTTCTTGCCGACGAGCTCGGCGTAGGCCGCGCGTGCGCGCTCGGGCTCGACACTCTCGAAGACCGCGTCGCCGAACGAGACGGGCCTGAACCGCCCGTCGAAGCCGATGACCTGTCGCAACGGCAGCGACTGCCGTTTCCAGAACTCGACGTCGGCGATGTCGCCGAACGTGCAGACCATCAGGATGCCGGTTCCCTTCTCCGGATCCGCGTGCTCTCCCGGCAGAATCGGCACCGGCGCGCGAAACAGCGGCGTGATCGCGCGCTTGCCGAAGAGCGCGCGATAGCGCTCGTCGCCCGGATGCGCGACCACCGCCACGCAGGCGCAGAGCAGCTCCGGACGCGTGGTCGAAATACTGAACTCACCGCCGCCTTCGACCTCGAAACGGATGTCGTGAAACGCGCCGGGCTGCTCCCGGTCCTCCGTCTCCGCCTGCGCGACGGCGGTACGGTCGTCGACGTCCCACATCGTCGGCGCGAACTTCTGGTACGCCTCGCCGCGCGCGAGGAGATCGAGGAACGAGAGCTGCGAGATTCGCCGGGCGTGTTTCTGGATCGTCGCGTACTGCTGCGACCAGTCGAACGAAAGCCCGAGACGGCGGAACAGCGCCTCGAACGCGCGCTCGTCCTCGCGCATGACGAGCTCGCAGGCCTCGATGAAGTTCTTGGGCGACACCTCCTCGACCGGATCGTTCTTCCCCTTGCCGCGCGTCGGCGTCCAGCTCGGGTCATAAGGCAACCGGGCGTCGGGGCGGATGCCGAGCACGAGCTGTACGCGGCGCTCGGTCGGAAGCCCGTTGTCGTCCCAGCCGATCGGATACGCGACGTTCTTGCCGCACATGCGCTGGAAGCGCGCGATCAGATCCGCGTGCGTGTAGCTGAAAACGCTGCCCATGTGCAGCAGGCCCGAGACGGTCGGCGGCGGCGTGTCGATCACGAACGTCTCGGAGCGCGGACGATTCGGATCCCAGCGGTAGAGACCCTCGCGCTCCCAGCGCTCGGCCCACTCGCGCTCGGACTTGGCGAAGTCGTGACTCTGGGGAATCTCGGTCATCTCGTCCTCTGTCCGCGCTACCAGAGCGCCCAGCTGCCGGTCGCGCGAACGTACACGGCGAGCGCCGCGTTCGTGACCGCGTGGGCCGAGACGCATGATACGAGGTCGCCGCGCGCGATCCAGAGCCCGCACATCAACAGTCCGTACGCGCTGGCCGCGAGCCACTCGGCCGGCGCGTGGCCGGCGGCGAATGCGGCGCTCGAGACGGCGATCGCCGCCACGCTCCACTCGCCGGGCGCGATCGCTCGGAGTGAGCCGCGGTCGAAGGCCGCGGCGATCGGCGCGGCGCTGCCGGCGCGCCGGGCCTGCTCGACGAGCAGCACCAGTCCAAAGACGAAGCCGCGCATCAGCGGCTCC
>Ga0210377_10000921_pt1 | contig 27704 bp, 25 predicted proteins | sample PLM4_65_b1redo_FD_155480 | JGI IMG/M metagenome (GOLD analysis project Ga0210377, IMG submission 155480) | Groundwater sediment microbial communities from an aquifer in East River, Colorado, USA - PLM4_65_b1 redo | ecosystem: Environmental > Terrestrial > Soil > Riparian zone | place: USA: East...
GTGCTTCTCCTGTTCCTCCTTACGGCGAACCTGACGGTATGCACCCTTGACCGCTTCCCTCATACCTTGAAGATCATCACGGCGCCGCTCAAACCCATTGAAGAAGACAGCCTGAAAGCCGTTCAATTCAAAAAAGAGATCGTGTTCAAGGACGGCATGGACAAGGCAGAGGAGCGCGCGGTCAAGGTCCTGAATGCGCACCGATACCGCTTTGTTGAATCAAGAGGCGACGGCATGACCCAATTCATGACCCAGAAAGGCGTCTATAGCCGGCTGGGCGTGTACGTTACCCATACCAGCATTATCCTCATTTTTGTCGGAGCGCTGATCGGCTCTTTCTTCGGATTCAAGGCGTTTTTGAACCTGCCCGAGGGTTCTGCCTCCAAAGTCGTCTATCTCAGGAATGTGCCCATGTGGGACAAGCTCATGGACGCCCTCGGGATCGCCGGGAGTCCGGTGATCCTCAATCCAGAGGCAGGCGTGCCCGCCATGCCGCTCGGTTATTTTGTCCGGTGCGACAGCTTCGACGTGGATTATTACATCAGTCCTTTAGGACAGCCGACCGGGATGCCATCGGAATTTCACAGTACGCTCTCCGTCTTCAATCTGGAGGGCCAGAAGGTCCTGGACAAACGCATTCGGGTGAACGATCCGCTCACCTTTCACGGAATAACCTTCTATCAGTCCAGCTACGGGACGGTCCCGGAGGCCCGCGGAAAGATCCTCTTGAACGTACGTCAGAAGAACAATCCCGCGTCCATGGGCGAGGTGGTGGCCATTGATCCTGGAGCTTCAGCGTATGTTGCATCGATCGACAGGACGATCAAAGTGCTTGGCTTCTCCCCCTATGGTGTGAGGGACCCGGCGTCGGGCCAGGTGATGTTCTATCGGTCCCAGAATGATGAGTATATAAACCCGGCGGTGGAGATCGAGGTATATAACGGCAAGACACCGGTTTACAAAACCACTGTCATGAAAACGGACCCGGCCCAGCCCTCGTCGCCCGAAGGTTACACGATCAGCTACAACGGCTACTGGGGTACGAGGTATACGGGACTCCAGGTCACCAAGGACCCGGGCGTCTGGGTGGTTTATGCCGGGTTCATTTTGCTCTGCATCGGCCCGTTGATCGCGTTCTTTGGTTCCCACAGAAAGTTGTGGGTAAGGATCCAGGACCGAAAAGGCCACGCGGTGGTCACGGTAGCGGGCACTGCCAACAGGAACCGGATGGGGTTCGAGCGTGGATTTAATGTGATTGTTGACGAGATTGCCAAGTAACAGCGTGTCTTTCAGGAGGGGTAGATGGAAAGTTCCTTGTTGTTCAACATAGCGACGTTGGCGTATCTGGTGGCGATGGTGCTCTATATCAGCTTTCTGGCATTTCGGAAGGAGGCGATCGGCAAGATCGCGTCGATCGTGGCTTCCTCCGGGTTAGTGGTCCAGACGATCGCCCTCTTCCTCCGATGGAGGGAATCCTACCAGATGGATATCGGCAGGGTGCCGTTGTCCAATCTGTACGAATCCCTGGTCTTCTTCACCTGGAGCACCGTACTCATCTATCTCATTGTCGAGTACAAGTATAAAACCAGGGCCTTCGGCGCATTCGTGCTGCCGGTCGCCTTTCTGGCGCTTGCGTTCATCAATGTGGCGGGTATCAGCAAGGACATAACGCCCCTCGTCCCTGCGCTCAAGAGCAACTGGCTGTTCTACCATGTGCTCATCAGCTTTCTCGGGTACGCGGCCTTCGGGGTTGCCTTTGCCATCAGCATGATCTATCTGCTCATGGATACGGAAGAACGAGGCCCGGCGAAAAACCTCTTTTCAGGGATCGCGGCGATCGTTGTTCTTGTATTGCTCGGAAATTATATGGCAAGCATGGGAAAAGATATGAAGACCGTGTACTGGATGGGGCTCGGCGCGCTGGTCCTCGCCTGGTTCATCTACCTGGTCTCATCAGGGGCAAAACACAAGACCCAGGTGTTTCTCTTCTGGTCGATCTGTGTGACCATGACGATCAGTCTGCTTGTGGGCATGGGGATCGACTCCGTTTCCCTTGCGTACCACCCCCTTGCCGAGGGCGAGTCATTCAAGGACCACCTTTTCGAAACAACGTTCCTCAGTCACTCCGTTCCCATGGTGCTCGTGAGCTGGGCCGTCGTGCTGGTCCTGTTCTGGTTGATCTGGTCCAAGGGGATGGGGCTGAAAAAGTTTCTTAAACAGTATATGCCTTCCCCGGACCTTCTCGATGACGTGACCTACCGCATGATCGCCATTGGCTGGCCGCTCCTGACCGGCGGCATCATCACCGGTGCGGTCTGGGCAAACAGCGCCTGGGGCACCTACTGGAGCTGGGACCCGAAAGAAACGTGGTCGCTCATCACCTGGTTCGTGTATGCCATCTACCTCCATGCACGCTATGTGCGCGGCTGGAAGGGGACACAAATGGCGGTCATCTCCGCCGTTGGGTTCCTCGCGGTGATCTTCACGTACCTTGGAGTCAATCTGGTGCTCTCGGGGCTCCATTCGTATGGAGGACTGAATTAAAGGAGAGCGGTCCCGGAAACTCATCGAGTTACGGACTCGAATATATCCAATCAGTCATATTTACCGCCGGTATGATCTTTTAACCGGCGGTTTTTTTGTTTAATCGGATGTTTTTTATTATGGGAAACTTCCCATCTCTCTAACCATAGTATCACGCATGGGTGTTTTTAACATCCAGAAAACCGATGCTGACCTGTGCTATACTATAAGCAGGATGTATACTATCTTGTTTCATTACCGGAAACCGGTAGAGGAGGAGAGTTATGAGAGAGTTTAAATGCGCAAGCCTCGGTAATAAGTGCAATTGGAAGTACATTGCCAAAACAGAAGAGCGGCTCGCCGATGTCGCGGCTGTTCATCTGCGCGATGTACACGGCATAACGGCACTGAGCTCGGAAATGGTGGTAAAAATAAAGAATGCCTTCAGTAATCCTACGCCGGTCGAAGCAAAACAGGCTGAGAACCTCGTGCTGAAAGAGATTTCCTGCAAGGACCTGGGGTATTCCTGCGGCTGGAAGTATATTGCACAGACCGAGGAACTGCTCGTCGACGGCGTTGCTGTGCATGCCCGCGAGGCCCACGGCATAAAGGAATTTACCTCTGAAATGGCAACGAAGGTGAAACAACTGGCCCATGAGTGGAAAGGGTAGGTTCAGATGACAGAAGTCAAATGAGGATGTTCGCTCTTAACGCAGTGTTGTGACATATGTCATCTTGTTCTTTGTCAGCAACTACTCAGGTCAAGAGAGGGATAGCAGCGTTTCACGCGAAGCCGCCAAGGCCGCAAAGAAAAGCGTTTGTTCTCAAGAAAACTTTGCGGCTTTGCGCGACAATAATTCTGTCTTATGGTTTTTCTTCAGGTCCTGATCGGGTATCTTTGTCCTGGTTATTGAATTCTTACCTCTTCACCGTAACATCCACGCGTTTGTCAATGGAGTATATCGGATAGATCTTGAAATCCTGGACCCAGGGCTGGATAACAAAATAATCAGCCTTGTGCCACATGAAGAGCCAGGGTGCGTTCTTGATGATCCGGTCCTCTGCCTGGCGGTAGAGACGGTAACGCAGTTTATCATCCATGGTCTGCTGGGCTACCTCGATCATCCGGTCGAGTTCCGGATCGATGCATCGTGTCCGGTTCCCGGATGAGCCAACGCTCGCTGAGTGGAAGAGCGGAAAGAGGAAGTTTTCCGGGTCAGGATAGTCGGCCCACCAGGAAAGCCAGAATGCGTCCGGTTCCCCTTCATTCACCGCTTGCTTGAACGCGCTCCAGTCAAGTTGTATGATCTCTGCTTTGAGCCCCGCCTGGGCAAGATAGCTTTGGACGACTTCGATGATGTCCAGGACCTCAGGGTCCGCGGTGATGTAGATCTTTATTGTCTTCCCTTCGACCCCTGCCTCGCGGATCAGGTTCTTTGCCTTGTCGGGATCAAATTCGTATCCTTCACGGTTCTGCAGCAATACCCTGCTCTTCCAGAGTCCTGGCGGGACCGGTCCAATAGCCGGCACACCGCGTTTTTCAAAGACCGTATTTAATATGTGTTTCCGGTCAACAGCCATATTCACCGCCTGTCGTACCCGTATATCGTTGAACGGAGGACGCGTGCAGTTGAGGCCGAGAAAGTAGCTGTTCAAGCCGGGCCTGCCGTGTACCTGGTCGCGCCAGGCAGGATCGGTCGTGTAGCGCTTGTATTCCGAAGAGGGGATCTGGAGCACATCGAGATGTCCGGTCTCGAATTCCAACACTGCGGTGAGGTCCTCGGGGATGACACGGTAGTAGATGCCGGTCAGCTTCGGTTTGCCTTCGAAGTAGTCCTCCCGCGCGGAGAGCACGATGTGTTGACCGTGTTTCCATTCAGTGAGCACATAAGGGCCGCTGCCGGCGGGGTGGGTGCCGAAGTCCTGTCCAAGCCGCTCCACCTCTTCGCGGGGGACTACATAGGTGGTGGTCATGGCAAGGAGCGAGAGGAAGGGACCGAACGGTCTTTGCAGTTTGATCACGAGGGTATGGTCGTTCATGACGCGGATGCCCGAAACGCTTCCGGTCTTCCCGGCCATAAAGTCGTTGGCGCCTTCGATCCGGTCGAGGACCCAGGTGAGGGGTGCTTTTGTTGCGGGTGCGAGCACGCGTTCGAAGGAATACTTGAAGTCCTGCGCCGTGATCTTCCTGCCGTTCCTGAACCGGACATCGGGCCTGAGCCGAAAGGTATAGGTCACGTGGTCATCTGACAGTTTCCATGAGCGGGCGATATCGGGAACAAGGTCGAGGTTCTCGTTGAAGCGGACGAGACCATTGAAGAGCTTTGCGGCGATTCCCCCGCCCTGGACATCGGTGATCAAGGCGGGATCGAGGGTTGTCGGGTTGTTGTTCAGCCGGAGATACAGATGGCCCGAGAGGCGCCCATCATCGGACTTGTGGCAACCGGCGGCAAGGGCGATCAGCAGCGCCAAGAGGAGAAGGCCCAGGAGCGCCGGACACCTTCCGGATTTACCCGGAGGATCATTTTTGAGACGCGTTGATGAATGCCTTGAAAAGTTTCTTGGTGTATCGGTCATTGGGTGTTTTTTCCGGGTGCCACTGAATTGCTAAGAGAAAATTTTTCGTCCTTGGCTCAAGGGCCTCGATCACCCGGTCGTGTGCCACGGCAGAGAGGTGGAGCCCCCTGCCGGGGTTTTTCACGCTCTGATGGTGAGCGCTGCGAACGCGGATCCGGGGAGCGCCCATAATACGCGAGAGCAGCGTTCCCTCGAAGATATCGACATCATGAAAGACCTTTTCTCCGGGCCGTGCCGCGCCATGCTGAATAGGGTTGGGGACCTGAAGCCCGATGTCCTGGTACAGCTTGCCGCCCAACGCGATATTCACGAGCTGCGCGCCGTAGCAAATCGCCAGCACGGGTTTTTTTACCTTTGCCACCGCCTGGAAGAGCTCGATCTCGAACCGTGTGCGCGCATCGGGAGAGATCCGGATGCGAGCGCCGGACAAGGGCTTCTCTTTATAGAAACGCGGGTCAATATCATCTCCCCCGGTGAAGACAAAACCGTCCAGACGTTTTACCAGATCTGGAATGGAATTTTCCATCCCGAGGATAGGGACGGGAAACCCGCCCGCCAGTAGCACCGCCTTGCCGTAATCCTGGTCAAGGATGTTCAGGTTTCTGGTGGGTTCCGCCTCAAGGTTCATGGTGATGCCGATCAAAGGCTTCATGCACATACCTCCACACATAGCGATGACGATCAATGAAGATAGTTATAGCATATTTAAGGAGGCATGTCAGTGTGAGATTCTAATTTGAGACTTATTGTTCCCAAGTTGTGGTTGTGCATCAGCTCTTCTTATAATTTTAAACAGGGATCGTGGTTATAATGCGGCACCTGGCATGACCCGGACAGGCGGGAAACAAATGTTTTTTGTCAGGATAGCTCGATACGCCGGATTATCTTTCAGGGACATTACTTCCTGTAAATCCTGTTATCTTGTACAAGACTATTTCCGATTCATTCCTTTCCCTCTTAAGAAAAATACGTTTCCGGAATTACTAACCCAGGAGCGTATCGAGCACCGCTTTTTGTACGTGCAGGCGGTTCTCTGCCTGGTCGAAGATCACTGACTGCGGACCGTCGATCACCTCAGCGGTTATCTCCTCGCCCCGGTGCGCGGGCAAGCAGTGCATCACGAGCGCGCCTTTATTGGCCGCCTTCATGAGCTTCCCGTCGACCTGGTACCTCCGGAACGCCGTGAGCCGCTTGGCGTGTTCAGCTTCCTGTCCCATGCTCGCCCAGACATCGGTGTACACGACGTCGGCGTTCCTTACGGCGCGATAAGGATCATTGGTGACTATCACGCTCGCGCCGGTTTTCCTTCCTTCTGCCTTCGCCGTGCCAAGGAGTGCGGCGTCAAGCTCGTATCCACGGGGACAGGCGATGGCGAAATGCATACCGACTTTCACGCAGGCCTGGATCAGCGAGTTGGCGACGTTGTTCCCGTCTCCCACGTACGCGAGGGTGAGTCCCTTCAGTTTTTTCTTCTTTTCCTGGATCGTGAGGAGGTCCGCAAGGGCCTGGCACGGGTGATGAAGATCGGTCAGACCGTTGATCACCGGGATCGAGGCAAAGCGGGCAAGCTCATCGACCGTTGCCTGGGCAAAGGTGCGGATCATGATGCCATCGAGGTAGCGCGAGAGGGTGCGTGCCGTGTCCGCGATGGTTTCGCCGCGGCCGATCTGGAGGTCGTCCGGCGACAGGAACAGCGCCAGGCCGCCAAGCTGGAACATGCCGACCTCGAAGGACACCCGCGTCCGTGTCGAGGATTTTTCGAAGATCATGCCGAGGGACTTTCCCTTGAGCGTCTGATGGTCTTTGCCCTGTTTCTGCATTTTCTTCAGGACCGCCGAGCGCTTGAGTATCTTCGCAATGTCCTTCGGGGTAAGGTCGGCAATGGCAAGCAGATCTTTTTTCATGTGTTCTCCAGAGGCGGTTGATAGCGTGCAGCACAGGGTCATGCGCTGCGAGTTGCTGTCTCAGCGTTTCGCGAAGATCCGGTCAAGCGCGTCGACGAGCAGATCGATCTCTTCCTCGCTGATGATGAGCGGCGGCATGAACCGCAGGACGGTGTCCACGGTGCAGTTGATCAGCAGGCCTTCCCTCAGGCAGGCAGAGACGATGTCTTTGCCGGGGACGTCCAGTTCCATGCCGATGAGGAGCCCTTGCCCCCGCACGTCCCTCACAAAGGAATATTTCTGTTTCAGTTTCCCAAGACCCTGCAGAAAGTAGGCGCCGAGCTGCGCCACATTCGGAATGATGATGTTGTCCTCGAGCAGGGCTTCGATCGATGCAATTGCCGCGGCACAGGCCAGCGGATTGCCGCCAAAGGTCGAGCCGTGGGTCCCGGGCGTGAATGCCTGGGAGACCTTGTCCGTCGCAAGGAGCGCGCCGATCGGCATGCCGCCGCCGAGTCCTTTGGCGAGCATCATGACGTCGGGTAGTATGCCGGCATGTTCATAGCCGTAGAGTTTGCCCGTCCGGCCCAGGCCGGTCTGGATCTCGTCAAGCATGAGCAGGATATTGTTTTTGTCGCAGAGTGACCGGAGTTCCTTCAGGTACGACGGCGCAGGCACGATCACCCCGCCCTCGCCCTGGATCGGTTCCACGAGCACCGCACAGGTGTGTCCATTCAGCGCCCCTTCGATGGCCCCGATATCATTGAACGGGACGTACCGGAACCCCGGAACAATGGGCTCAAACCCCTTGTGGAACTTTTCCTGGGCCGTGGCGGAGAGGGAGCCGTAGGTCCTGCCATGGAAGGCGCCGCGCATGGTGATGATCTCGAACCTGTCCTGTTTCAGGACCTCCCGGGCATACCGCCGCGCGAGCTTGATGGCGGCCTCGACCGCCTCGGTGCCTGAGTTGCAGAAGAACACCTTGTCGGCAAAGGAACCGGCGACGAGGGCTTTCGCCAGATTGATCTGCGGTTCGTTGTGAAAATGGTTCGACACATGCATCAGCCGCTGCGCCTGTTTCTGGAGCGCCACGACCACCCGCGGATGGCAGTGCCCAAGATTGCACACCGCCACGCCGGACACGAAGTCGATGTACTCCCGTCCATCGGAATCGTAGACCTTCGTGCCCCGTCCCTTGACGAGCACGATCGGCTGCCGGCTGTAGGTGTTCATGATGTATTTGTGTGAATCCGCAAGGATATCGCTGGTGATCATTGAACGAAAGTAACATAATTGCCTTGAAAAATCAAACAGAAAGTACGTTTAATAACTGCTTGTCTTTACCAAACAGTGATGATATTCTATGCCAATTATCATAGAGTAATAATTGGTAGCCGCAGGCTTTAGCCTGCGCCGTCAAGGGGGCTGATTGCATGGTTTATTATAATCCTTCGATCGTAGTCAATGCCGTCGCCTCCAAACTTCTGCAGTGAGCCCATGCCAAATATTTTTTCGACTCATCATCGGCCTGTCTACCTCTGTCCATAATACTGTTGACGGAACATACTTATTTTGATACTGTTTCATATGCCCAATGCTGAAACCCCGCCAAAAAAGTTTCTGCCGCCTCTTCAATCATTCTCGGAAAAGCTGACTTTTAAGTTTTCGGCGCGAGCATCGGGTGGAGCAAGGATCTTGCCATGAGAAAACAGAGAATGTCAGAGCAGGAGCGCCAATAATAATGAACGATGAACTGAAAAAGCTGAATCAACAGCTAAACGAGGAAATCAATGAGCGCAAACAGATAGAAGAAGCCCTGCGCGAAAGCGAAGCTCAGTATCGGGCCCTGTTCGAAGGCTCACCAGATGCCATCCTTCTTGCTGACCCGGAAACAGGGACCATCCTTGATGCAAATCCTGCAGCGTGCCGACTCCTCGCACGGCAATATGAAAGAATTATCGGTCTCCATCAATCTAAAATACATCCATCCCAGGGGGAAACATACTCCCGCGTAATTTTTAACCAGCACGTCACAGAAGCGAGGGAACAAAAGGGATTACATCCTTCTGAAATGGCTGTTCTTCGCCCCGATGGCTCTGAAGTGCCCGTGGAGGTCTTGGCACAGTTGGTTACCATCAAAAGAAAAAAGGTCCTACAGGGAGTCTTCCGGGATATCACCGAACGCAAGCAGGCAGAACAGGTGCTGCGCGGAAGCGAGGAGAGGTTACGGCAGGCCGTCCGCGTTACCCAGATTGGTATATTCGATCACGACCAAATTACTGACACCATTTACTGGTCGCCGCAGCAACGGGAAATCTATGGTTGGGACCCGGATGAAACGGTGACTCTGCCAGCGTTTCTCGATCGAGTCTACCCTGAGGATCGGGAGAGAATCGCGGCGGCCGTCCGGCGTGCCCACGATCCGGCGGGTGACGGTTTATTTGACATTGAACATCGGATCATCCGCCGCGACGGCATCATTCGCTGGCTGGTCACGCGGTCGCAGACGTTCTTCCATGGCGAGGGTGGCGCGCGTCATCCGGTACGAACCGTCGGTGCTGTCCGAGACATCACCGAGAATAAGCGGGCGGAGGAGGATAGGGAGAAGCTCCAAGCCCAGCTTATCCAGGCTCAAAAGATGGAATCGGTCGGTCGTTTGGCAGGCGGCGTGGCCCATGACTTCAATAACATGCTAAGCGTGATCCTCGGCCATGCGGGATTGGCCCTGCGTCAGCTTGACCAGGACTCTCCCCTCCATGCCGACCTCCAGAAGATCCAAATGGCCGCGCAGCGCTCCGCCGATTTTACCCGCCAACTATTGGCCTTTGCCCGCAAGCAGATCATCGCACCCAGGGTGCTCGAATTGAACGAAACCGTGGAGGGGATGATAAAGATGCTGGGCCGTCTCATCGGCGAGGACATCGACGTGGCTTGGGTACCTGGCCGCGGGCTCTGGCCGGTCAAAATCGACCCCGCCCAGGTCGACCAGATCCTGGCGAACGTTTTGGTCAATGCCCGTGACGCCATCGCCGACAAAGGCAAGGTCACGATAGAGACGGAGAACGTCGTATTAGACGAAACCTACTGCGCCGGGCACCGTGGATTCGTGCCAGGCAGGTTCGTTATGCTGGCAGTGAGCGACGACGGCTGCGGCATGGGCCGGGAGATCCTCGCTCACCTCTTCGAACCCTTCTTCACCACCAAGGGCGTGGGCAAGGGCACCGGTCTGGGTATGGCGACCGTGTATGGCATCGTCAAGCAGAACGATGGTTTCATTAACGTTTACAGCGAGCCGGGCAAAGGAACAACATTTAAGATCTACCTGCCCTGTTACGCGACCAATACTGTGCCGCTCCCGGTGGAAGGCCCGGCACAAGCGGCAAAGGGCGGTACAGAGACGATTCTGCTGGTCGAAGATGAGCCGATGATCCTCGATCTCTGCAAAACCTTGCTTGAGATGCTGGGATACACGGTGCTGACCGCGAGGACTCCAAGTGAGGCTATCCACCTTGTCGAAGAGCATGCCGGCCAGATTCACCTGCTCATCACCGACGTTGTCATGCCAGAGATGAACGGCTTGGAACTCGCCAAACGGCTGTTTTCCCTTTACCCGGATCTCAGGAGTCTGTTCATGTCAGGCTATACTGCCAATGTCATCGCCCACCGAGGCGTGCTGGAAGAAGGCATGCACTTCATGCAGAAACCGTTTACCAAGGACGACTTGGCCGCGAAGGTGAGAGATGCACTGGAGAGGAGCGGCTGACCAGAAGAGAACACATGATCCTCGTCTAACATGGCACGCTATAGTGGCAAGCGGGTAGTGGGTCAGTTTGATTCAAGCAGCCGATCAACGGCTATCCCGATCCGGTCCACCCACTACTAAAAGATTCCCCCAAACTGACCCACTACCGATTGGTGGCTGAGCTTCAATCATTCAAGCAAGACATTCAGTCCCTGGTCAGGAAGTTCGAGCAGGACAAAAACCACTACCTCCAGAAGGGCTATCCCGAGGCCCAGGTACGGATCGATTTTCTGAATCCCTTCTTCGATGCCTTCGGCTGGGACATCGAGAACAAGGCCCACAAGCCGCCCCATGAACGCAACGTGATCGTCGAACTTTCCCCGGAAACATCCCTTCGCCCAGATTACAACTTCCGTATAAACAGCAGTACAAAGTTCTTCGTCGAGGCCAAGGCCCCGTGGGTCCCGCTCGATGACGTTAACCATATCATGCAGACCAAGACCTATGCGTGGTCAAGCAAACGACGAAGTCTTGCGGATTGATCCATGCGGCAAATCATGCACTGACCACATCATCTTGTCATGGTCATAAGGTTCAAAATATCTCTGGGGTGATATGGTTTCAGTAAAAAAGCATCCGCCCCTGCAGCGAGAAACGCTTTTCCCATGTCGTCGGAGCTTACCCCGATGATAATCGATGCGGGAAACCGCTTGCGCAGGTGTTTTGTCGCGTCTATGCCGTTCATGTTCGGCATGCTGTAATCGGTAATAATGATGTGAAAAGTGGTTTCCGCCGCTGCCTCCAGCGCCGACACCCCGTCTTCGCAGCAACGCACTTCAAACCCGCGGGCCTCCAGACTACCGCACAATAGTTCTCTGAGCTCCCGGATATCCTCGATAACAAGAACGCTCTTCGTGCTTTCCATTTTTCCCCTCCACGGCACGGCTGCCGAAAATAATCAACCACGATGATGGCACTCGATCCATCGGAAAGTGAATTGCCATGTATTGTGGGACAATTCGCAATGCTTTTGTGCGAATAGGAGCGTTGAATTATGCCACTAATGGTTGTGCCGGTCAACATAAAAATACAACCATAGGTTGATAGACATTTGATGTGATATTTTCTAAAGTACAGGCATGAAATATGACAACAAGCGCATCGGACAGATGATCAAGGAAGCGAGAAAAACGCGTGGCATGACCCAGATGGTGCTGTCGGAGCTGATCGGTGTTTCGTATCAGCAGGTGCAGAAGTACGAGAAGGGCAGCGACAATATCAGCGTGGAAAGGCTGAAGCAGATCGCTAAGGCCGTGGATGTGCCGGTAACGCTGTTTTTCCCGGCAACGGAAACCGCAGCGGAAGCCCCGGCGGCCTACGGAAAAGCGCCGGAGGACGAAACGGAGCTTTTGCGGCTCTACCGCCGTATCAAGTCCAGGAAGACCAAAAAAGCGGTGATCGAATTGCTGAAGACCTTTTCCTCCAAATGACGACGTGACGCTTCTTGATCAAAAAGAACTTCTGTTTCCTGGAGTTTGATGATATGATACCCCACGATTGTAGGGGTTGCCCTGCGTGGCAGCCCGAATAATGGGCAACCACGGAGGGTTGCCCCTACAACGTCTGGCGGGGTACCATGGCTGATATCAACTCATTCCGGGAAAACCTGCGCTCCTTAGTCTCGAAGTTCGAGCAGGACAAAAACCACTATCTCCAGAAGGGCTATCCCGAGGCCCAGGTGCGTATCGACTTCCTGAATCCGTTCTTCGACTCCCTCGGCTGGGACATCGAGAACAAGGCCCATAAACCACCCCATGAACGAGATGTGATCGTCGAACTTTCCCCGGAAACATCCCTTCGGCCTGATTACAACTTCCGCGTAAACGGCAATACCAAATTCTTCGTCGAGGCAAAAGCCCCGTGGGCGCCGCTCGACGATGTGAACCACATCATGCAGGCCAAGACCTATGCATGGTCAACCAAGGAAGTCTCGTTCGTTATCCTCACCGACTTTGAAGAGTTTAAGCTCTTCGACGCCTCGCTCAAGCCGAATCCCAAGTATCCGCTGGAAGGCCTTCTCTATAATTTCAAGCACACTGATTATCTCACCAACATCGAGAAGCTGTGGGAGCTTTCCAAGGAACGGGTTACGCAGGGCTCTCTTGAAGCGCTGCTACCCCGGGACCCGAAGAGCAAACGGCTCAGAATCCCGCCGGACAAGTCTTTCCTCGAAGATCTGACCGGGTGGCGCACTGAACTTGCCAAGGACATCAACAAGCGAAATCACGAGCTCGACGTCCATGTGCTGAACGACGTGGTCCAGAAGCTCCTTGACCGCATCATCTTCATCCGCATTGCAGAAGACCGGAAGATCAGGCCGGAGCGGGAGCTTTGGGAGATCGTGGCGCAGTGGAGGGAAGAGGGGAAGCGGAAATCCATGATGCCCGCGCTCGTGGCCCTCTTCCGCGAGGTGAACGATGATCTGAATGGCGACATCTTCAAGCCCCATGCATGCGAGAGCGTGGACGTTGATTCCGATATTCTCTCCGACATCATCGATAATCTCTATTTCCCCAAGACCCGTTACCGCTTCGACGCCATCGGCGTTGAGCTTTTGGGCAGCATCTACGAGCGCTATCTCGGCAGCACCATCCGCGTCACGCCCCAGCGCGTGAAGGTGGAGGAAAAGCCGGAGGTAAAGAAGGCGGGCGGTGTTTACTATACGCCGAAGTTCATTGTCGATTACATCGTCAAGAACACCGTGGGCACGCTTATCGAGGGCAAGACACCAAAGCAGATAGAGAAGATAAAGATACTCGACCCGGCCTGCGGTTCAGGTTCGTTTTTACTCGGCGCGTATCAATGCCTCATCGACTACCACCTCAGATACTATCGCGATCATCCCAAGGATGCCCAGACGCTTTATCTCGATATCTATACAAAGATGAACCCGGAGGATTTTGCGCTTCCGCTCCATGAAAAGGCGAAGATACTCAGGAACAATCTTTTCGGCGTGGACATTGACGCCCAGGCAGTTGAAGTCACGATGATGAGCCTTTACCTCAAGGCGCTTGAAGGCGAGCGCGGTATGCTGCCCCGCAAGCAGCATCTTCTCCCGGCCCTCGGTAATAACATCAAATGCGGCAACAGCCTGATCGGTTATGACATCTTCGACGCCCCCTCACCGCACCCCTCCCACAAGGGGAGGGGCAAGGCTTCAACTTCTCTTTCCTTGAACTTAAAAACATCCTCTCCCCTTGAGGGAGAGGACCGAGGTGAGGGGGATGCTTCCGGGTGGGGCTGGACAGACGAAGACAAAGCCCGCATTAACCCCTTCGTCTGGACATCCAAGACTGCCGGCTTTGGCGAGATCATTGAGAACGACGGCTTCGACGCGGTCATCGGCAATCCTCCGTATGTGAGGCAGGAACTGCTTGGCGATTTCAAAGAATATTTCCAGCAGCATTACGAAGTCTATCATGGAACCGCGGACCTTTATGCTTACTTCATCGAAAAGGGCGTATCGCTTCTCAGAAAAGACGGTCTCTTCAGCTATATCGTTGCCAACAAGTGGATGCGCGCTAATTATGGAGAGCCGCTGCGACGGTGGATGAAGAAGCAGCGCATTGAGGAAATCACCGACTTCGGTGATTTACCTGTTTTTGAGACAGCAACGACCTATCCTTGTATCCTCCGAATTCGCAAAGGAAATGCAGCAACTAAATTTACAGCTACTCAGGTAAAGACCCTTGATTTCGGTAGTCTTACAGATTATGTCTCCGAGCATTGTTACCCTGTCAACAAAACTTCTTTATCAGATGGAGGATGGGCGCTCGTTGATGAACAATCTCAACAGCTCTTGAATAAGCTGCGGTCCGTTGGGAAGTCTTTAGGTGATTATGTCGGCGGCAAAATCTATAGAGGATTGCTGACCGGACTTAACGAAGCTTTTGTTATCGATGCCGAGACCAAGAAGAAGCTTATCAAAGAGGACCGGAAAAGTGCAGAACTGATCAAGCCTTTTTTGCTTGGGCGAGATGTTAAGCGATATGCGACTCCAGATAAGGGTCAGTACCTCATTTTGATGCCGAAGGGATGGACATGGAATAAATCAGGCAATTCTCGTGGAGCCTGGAATTGGCTACAAGAAAACCAACCTGCTATTGCAAAGCATTTGAAACCGTTCGCAGATGCCGCAGAAAAAAGAGGCGACAAAGGTGATTATTGGTGGGAACTTCGAGCCTGCGATTATTATTCGGAGTTTGAAAAACCAAAGATCATGTGGCCCGAGATCGCGGGCAGTGCACGCTTTGCTTATGATGACACCGGGTATTATGCAAACAATAAGGTTTTTATTATTCCTAATGGCTCAAAATATTTACTTGGGCTGTTGAATTCTTCTCTCCTTCGTTTCTTTATTGAAAACAACTGTACTGACTTGCAGGGGAATAGCTTTAATTTCTCTGGCATATTTGTCAGTAGGACGCCTATCCGTACCATCGACTTCAACAATCCATCTGAAAAAGCCATTCACGACAAGCTGGTCTCTCTCGTAGACCGGATGCTCGACCTGCATAAGAAGAAAGCCGCTCTCCCTCCGTCCGCCGAACGCGAAAAGATTGAACGCGAGATCGCGGTGACGGATGAGAAGATTGATGAGATTGTTTCTGGGTTGTATGGGATAACGGATGAGGAGAGGATAATAATTAAAAAGTGAAAGTCATGCTAACAAGTCCGCTACGAGATCAAGACAATGAGGATGTCTTTTTTCAGCTCCACTTGGTGAAATTATTCGCAAAATCACGGATGGAATCTTCTGTCGGACTCCGCTGTTGTATTTGTATCTGCTTTTATGGCCTGATCAATTGAGGGATAAATTTTATGAAGCGTGCTCACAGAGATTTAGACCCTAATTACAAAGGCTCGGCAAAACTGTTAAGACAAAATAATCTTATCACAGAAATATACTGTAAAATTTGGTTGCCGAGACACGTTTATGAACGGCCATTCTTAAAGTTTGAGTCGATGAGCAAAGCACATGAAGGGCTTCCAAGCCCACTTCCTTATGATGCAGTACTGGAAGTAAATGGTTTCGATGGTAAAAGAAGAAATACTATAGATGCCAAACGCATGTTCATTGAAGAATTTAAAGTCTCTTACAACTCAGACGGTGACACTCCTCTGATCACATTTCAAGGGCAACCTGAATCAGTAATCGATTACTTCTATCAAGATTCTGTCGATAATGACTCGAGAATATGCCATGTTGTTCTAGACCTAACCGAGAATTTCTTATTAACAGCATGTAAGGGTATCACTAGAAGCTATACAGGAGAAGTTACAATAGAAAACGTGCGGACGCACATATCCTCTGTAGGCCGATTCAATAAAGTCGTTTTTGATAAACATTTTTACGATGTTGAATTGAAGGATGGTGGGTTAGCTTCGTATGGAAAGCAAGTGGCAACATTCAATATTGATTTTAGCGTTGTCGATGTTGAAACCTTTGAAAGGTTGATCAAGCCAGCGATAGATGATTATCTTCTACTTGCTTCATTCGCTGCTAATCAGAGAACCAATATCGTCTCGTGGTCTGTTTCGGACAATAAATCATTGGTCCAAGCATGGTATGGAAATATATCTGTTGATGATACGCTCAATGAGAAAAAGCATAGCCATCATGATGTATTGATTGATATTCGAGATTTTGAAGAATTTATGATGGTAGCTATGAAGACTTTTAATCGTTTTAATGATCAAGATAAAGATTTGGTTAGGCAGGCTATATTCAAGGTATTGCCTAAACGAAGTCGTACCGTTGAATCTGCCATCCTTACACTTTTTTCAGCACTAGAATCGATTATTCTAAAGCATAGGAGAGATAAAAATCTCGAATATACAATATCAAGTTCTTCTAATTGGAAGAAGCTCGGAAAAGCGCTAAGAATGACTGTGGCCGCCAATAATAGCTTATTTCCATCCGAGGCTCATATGAAAATGTTATTGGAGATGCTGCCATCACTAAAGCGAGTTCCCTTAAAGGATGCTTTCAACTCTTACGTGCGTGATGTTTTGGATTTATCAGATTTATGGCCTGTATTCGGGCCAGCGGAAGGTGCAACCTTAATAGACGTTCGTAATAAGCTGATTCACGGTGACTTATTTGATGACGATCGTTTTTTGTCTTTATGCCATGCCATGGATAATCTTGAGTGCATTGTAAAACGGTTAATTCTTTTTATCCTGGGATGGGATATTGAGAAATCAAACGAATCAAAAAAAATCCTCCAAAAATGGGGCTGGATACCAAATGCCAATCTAAGTAAGGATATGCTTGCCTTGGATGAACGGTCTCCAAAAACAGAGGGCGAAGACGCATAAGGGGAAGGGAACAATAGGGCCAAGTCTACTTTCGTATCATTTGGAAATCCATTGGATTGAGTCTGCACTGTTTGACTTTTGGAACGTGTCATCGGGACAAATGAAATGGATTGATTTATCCGTATCCGACGCGGATGATTCGCGTCTGCTGTAAGCTTTGGACAGTAGCATAGTATCTGCTATTGCTTTTGTCGAGGCCGCTCTGGAGACACCTAAGAAATAGTAGGGGGAGAACAGCTGAAATGTCGGGATAGTATACTCTGCTCGACGATATATTTTTATGTGAAAGCACGTTGAGGTATGCTAGAATAATGCAATCGGAGGTGGCGTCATGGCACATGTGAAAGAACAAGTGATCGAGCTTATTAAGTCCCTTCCCGAGGACGCAACCCTGGAGGATATTCATTATCACCTCTACGTGCGGGAAAAGGTGGAGCATGGCCTGAAAGCAATTGACGAAGGGCGCGTGATATCACAGGAAGACGCTGAAAAAAGGGTTGAGGGATGGCTAAAGTCGTCTGGACAGAACCGGCGCTGAACGATCTTCAGGGCATCATTGAGTACATTGCCAGAGACTCCGTCGTCTATGCCGAACGGTTCGGCATGCGTGTCGTTCAGGCCCCGCTCATACTTCAACAGTCCCCCCTCTTGGGCCGCCTGGTCCCCGAATTCAATGATCAATCCATCCGGGAACTTATCTATGGGTCCTACCGAATAATCTATAAAGCGACCGATACGTCATGTTTCATCGTTGCCGTCATTCATGGCGGCAGGGATATCTTCAAACATTTAAAACCCGGTGCGTGGAACATAGAATAAAAAAGCTGTAAATCTGCGGGGCCAGGCTCAAAAAAATGCTGACAAATGCGCGGGATGTCCGGGATATCGGGCATTATGGGACCGATGATTTTGAATTGTCCATCAGAACGCAGGAGGAAGCCGAATCCGCGCGTGAATATATCAGGATGTCATCTGAGCGCGTGGGCGGATGAAAAGATTGATGAGATTGTGTATGGGTTGTATGGGATAATGGTTGAAGAACGTTTAAAGATAATTCAAAATTCAATAGAAACAAATTCAAGATTCAATATTCAATAGATTCAGATTCAAGATTTAATATTCAAAATTCAATAGAAACAGATTCAAGATTCAATATTCAAAATTCAATAGAGTCAAATTCAAGATTCAAAATTTAAAATTCAATGAAAACAAATTCAACAGATTCAATTTTGAATCGCGCGTAAGACGCGCGGAGGTGCTTATGGCAAAATCCTTCGAGGAAATGGCTATGTGGAAGAGATCGCGGGAGCTGGTGAAATGCATCTACCAAATAACCAAGAACAAGGATTTCTGCAGGGATTTCAGCCTGACAGACCAAATACGGCGCGCCGCGGTCTCGGTCATGTCGAATATCGCAGAAGGGTTCGAACGAGGTTCCAATACGGAATTCATCCAATTTCTCTTTATAGCCAAAGGCTCATGTGGAGAAGTAAGAACACAGCTTTATGCGGCGTTGGACCAGGCATACATTACCCCGGAGGAATTTCGAGCGGGAAAAGAACTTTGCGTGGACGTATCAGGCCAAATTTCAGGTTTGATCCAGTATCTGAAGGGTTCGCGGCTGAAGGGCGAGAAATTAAAAACCGAGCATAAAAGTTTCCGCGACGAAGTTCAGGAAGCTGTGCAGTCATTTTATAATCAGAAACAGCCTTAGATTTCTTTGAATCTTAAATCTTGAATCTGGAATTTGCCGTATAATTGCATCTTGAATATTGAATGTTAAATATGGTTTTACGGAAGGTGTACCATGGACGAAAGTTTGCTTGCTAAGGCCGGTTTCCTTCGGGAGATATTCGATGCGATACCCGCCATGCTGCTGATCGTCGACGGCGATGTGCGCATACTCCATGTCAACGCTACGGCTGCGAACGGTCTCGGCCTCGATATCAGGGACGTCCATCGTAAACGGGGCGGCGAGGCGCTGCACTGTGTTCATTCGACGGACGTCCCCGAAGGTTGCGGCAGGGCCCCGGCCTGCTCGGACTGCGTAATCAGGAATTCCGTCGGGATGGCCCTCCGGGGAGGGAAAACATACCGCAAGAGCGCCATGATGGAGCTTGGAACCGGCGATATGAAGAAGGAACTGCATCTCCTGGTAACCGCCGCGCCGTTTCTTCACGACGAAAAGACCTATGTTCTTCTGACCATCGAGAACGTAAGCGAGCTGATACAGCTGAAAAGTCTGTTGCCGATCTGCATGCACTGCAAAAAGATCAGGAATGATGAAGGGTACTGGAAGGATGTTGCGGAATACTTCAAGGTTCGTCTGGATGTCGATTTTTCCCACGGACTCTGCAATGAGTGCTTTGAGAAGTACTATCCCGATATAGCAAAGGGGGTAGGAGGGGGACGTTGACGCACCCGTTGCGTTGCGATCAATGATCCCATGGTTTCAGGTCTGCTATGTCTGACTTTTGAAATAAGTTGCAAGGATGTACGAGGCCGACGAAAAAAACCGCGATGGTAAGAAGAGTTGACCGTCTTGTTTTCAACGCTCTATATTGTTGAATTGCAGTGAACCGCTTTTTTAACGAAACTTGGGGGCAGTCCGATGACAAGTGACTTGAGAAAAATGCGCAAAAACTGGAAGCCGTTCCTGCTGAAATTAACACCTGCCCGGATCGCGCTGCTCTATGCCTCGGCAGGCTGTCTGTGGATCGCGTTTTCAGACATGGCGCTCACTGCGCGTGTCCACGACGTGTACCTGATCACCCTGATCGCCATGATGAAAGGCTGGTTGTACGTTGCCGTTACCGCGATCATTCTCTATCTGCTCATCCGGCGTGGCGAGGCGACCCTGCGCGAGAGCGAAAAGAAGTTCCGCATGCTGGCGGATACGGCGGCCGCGGCGATCTTCATTTATCGGGAAGCGACATTTCTCTCTGTCAACGCAACGTCGCAGAAAATGACCGGCTACTCGCAGGAGGAGCTGTTACGCATGAATTTCTGGGACGTGGCCCATCCTGATCATCGTGCCATGATGCGGCAACGCGCGGCCGCCCGCTTGCGCGGCGACGACGTTGTTTCGCGGTATGAATTCAAAATTGTCACCAAACTCGGTGAGGAACGCTGGGTGGATTTCACGTCGGGCATCATCGAGTTTGAGGGAAGACGAGCGGTGCTCGGTACGGCATATGACGTGACCGAGCGAAAACAGCTTGAAGATCAGCTACGTCAGTCCCAAAAAATAGAGGCCGTCGGACTGCTCGCCGGTGGAGTGGCCCACGATTTTAATAATATCCTTACCGCGATCATAGGGTATGGACACATCATAAAAATGAAGCTGCCGGAACACGATCCTCTCCGCTCCTATGCCGATCAGATATTGACGTCCGCGGAACGGGCGGCGAATCTCACCAGCGGGCTCCTTGCTTTCAGCAGAAAACAGGTCATTCAGCCGCATCCGGTGAATATAGATGAAATTATCACACGTGTGGGCCGTCTTCTCACTCGACTTATTGGAGAGGACATCGAGTTGAGCATGGAACTGGGCTGCGGGGAGACCGCGATCCTTGCGGACCCAGGCCAGATAGAACTGGTGCTTATGAACCTGGCGACCAATGCGCAGGACGCCATGCCGGACGGCGGGAAGCTGACCATTACAACGGGCCGCGTGGAACTGGGCCGGGACTTTATCGATACCCACGGCTTCGGCGTTGCCGGGTCCTATGCGCTGATAACCGCGACGGATACGGGTGTCGGCATGGACCAGAAGACGCAGGACCGCATCTTTGAGCCGTTTTTCACGACCAAGGAGGTCGGCAAGGGGACCGGACTCGGCCTGGCCGTCGTCTACGGGATCATCAAACAGCACGAAGGGTTCATCACCGTTTACAGCGAACCGGGCAAAGGCACGACGTATAAAATATACCTGCCTATAACGAAGGCGATGATCGAGCAAAAGAGAACGTTGAAAACGGCCGACACGTGGGACGGTTCTGAAACGATTCTGGTGGCCGAGGATGACGAGGCGGTCAGGCACCTCACCGTGAAGCTGTTGACGGAGGCGGGTTATCGGGTGGTCGAAGCATCGAATGGTGAGGAGGCGGTCCGAAAATACAAGGAACAAAAAGACGCAATACAGCTCCTGCTGCTCGATGTGATCATGCCGCGGAAAAACGGGAAAGAAGTATATGATGAAATATCCGGAATCCGGCCCGATATTAAAACGATCTTCATGAGCGGCCATGCGGGAGATGTTTTCGAAAGAAAGCATATTAACGGGAAGCGTTTCAACATCATCATGAAGCCCGTATCACCGTTGTCATTGCTGCATAAAGTGAGGGAGGTCCTTGACGCCTGACCGGCGCTAATGACATCATTGAACAAAAGGGAGAAACCATGAATTTCTTTACCTGGAAAGAAAGCTTTGCCATCGGCATCGAAAAGATCGACCAGCAGCACAAGGCGTTCCTCGAGTACCTGAACGAGTGCTTCCAGCAGGCCTCCCGCAACAGCAGCGCAGGGATTGATCCTCATCTCCATGAAAAACTCAATGATTATGCAACCACGCACTTTCGTTTTGAAGAGTCCTTGCTCCAGGCCAGGGGCTATCCCGATTTGGAATCCCATATGAAGCAGCACAAGTACTTTGAATCGCAAATAGCGGAATTAGATGCCAGGCAACCCGGAGCAAGGGCGAGGACGACCGAAAGTCTTTTTGTGTTTCTCAGGGACTGGTTCTTGGGTCACATATTGGAGGATGACAAGAAATTCGTACCCTTTATCATGCAGGGACAAAGTCCATCGGAGAAGGCCACGAGTTGATCGCATGCCCTGTTCGGAACAACCTAAGATCAATCCCCGCCAGAAGAAGGAGATGCCATGGAACGGTATAAGCCAATAAGTCTGCTGAATCTGCTGCTGTCCCTTTCAGAGGCGATGGATCTGGCTGGTCCCGAACTCGTTCAGCATCAGCAACGAACGGCCTTTGTCGCCTGGGAGTTGGGAAGAGCGGCAAAACTTCCGGAGGCACGGCTGGAGCAGCTTTTTTACGCGGCGCTCCTTCATGATATAGGAGCTCTTTCCGTGGAGGAGAAATATTCAATATTGCACGGAGTTTCGGAAGCGGAATTCGGCGATCACAGCGCCCGCGGAGAGGTGCTTCTGCGTAAACTCCCCTTTCTGGGAGACGCTGCCTCTCTCGTTGGAGACCACCATACGAACTGGGAAGACCAGAAATACACTATTTCCGAGAACCTCAACCTTGAACGTCAAATTCTCCAATTAGCGGACACCCTGGAGCGTTCGGTCACCCGCGGCACCTATATCCTGTACCAGCAAAAGGACCTGACCGAACGAGTGAATGAAATGTCCGGCACAATCCTGCATCCCGATGTCGTGGAACTGTTCAACGCCGTATCCGCCCGCGAGGAGTTCTGGCTTGACATGACATCGAGGAGGCTGTACCCCCTGCTGCTGAACAGCGGCCCCTCACGCAGGATCGAAGTCGGTATTGAGAACCTCTTTCAGATCGCCGAGATATTCGCGAATATCATAGATTTCCGTTCACGGTTCACGTCCACCCATTCATCGGGGGTCTCCGCATCCGCCACCATGATCGCCAAAATGTTCGGCTTGACCGAGAGCGAAGTCGTTTACATGGAGGTTGCCGGTTACCTGCACGACCTGGGCAAGCTTGCCATCCCGAACAGCATTCTCGAAAAACCGGGTGTGATGACGATGGCGGAGTTTTCCCTCATGAGGTCGCACACGTATTATACCTATTCGGTACTAAATACCATCGGGGGGCTGCAGCAGATAGCCGAATGGGGGGCCTACCATCATGAGCGCCTGGATGGGTCCGGTTACCCGTTTCACTGCAAAGCGACGGAGCTTTCGATCGGGGCGCGCATCATGATGGTGGCGGACGTCTTCACCGCCATGGCGGAAGACAGGCCCTACCGAAAAGGGATGGTCAGGGAAGAGGTAACCAGAATATTAAAAGATTTTGCTTCGAGAAGCCTGTTGGAGAAGCGGATCGTCGATTTGGTTGTTGATAATTATCAAGAGGTTTTTTTCTTCATGAAACAGAAGCAAAACGCCGCGCGCGAATTTTACGAAAGCCAGTTTGCAACGACCAGGTGAACTGTTCTTGACAGGAGCCGTGAGCAACGTACGAACGAATTTTTGTGACGTTGTTGCATCCGTTGCCTTGCGAGGGGTCCCGGTAGGATCCAACTTATCGTGTGGTAGGTAAAGAGTTTTTCCAGAGAGAACAAACAAACCGCCGGGGGAATGGTCCTCGGCGGTTTGTTATTTCAGAAAGACATCCAGCATTGCCTCTGGACTGATAGTATGTTACGGAAGTCTCGGCTACATCTGTTCACGTCGGATTCCGGCTGAAAAATAACATTTCCTCAGATCATGAATCTGACCAGTCCCACGATAAACACCAGAAACACCGGCACATACATCAAGTGGTAGGTGCCGGCCATGTCGGCCTTGAAATACTGGATCGTCAGCAGCAGGCAGAGGTGGGTGGGGGAGAGCATCACGCCGGCGAAGCCGCTTGCGAAGGCGAAGGTGATCGTGGCCGGGTCCGGGTGGCCGCCCATCATGGCCGTGATGATCGGAAAGGTGGCGCCGACAAAACCAACGGTGAGGCCCGTCAACAGTCCGACGATGAACGGAAGAGCGAACAGGACAACACCGGTCGGCAGACCGCTCTGTTTGAAGAATAACGGCAACGCTTCGATAGCGCCGGATGCGTCGAGCATGCCCTTGAACACCATGATGCCGACGACCATCAGCATGACATTGAACGAAACGCTTTCGCGGAGCGTGGTCCAAAGCTCGCTGATGGTGTACCGGAAGAACAGGAACATGGCGATCACGATCGATGCCATGGCAACGGCCAGAGGCAGTTTGAACACGACAACAAGGACGATCGAGACGGTGATCGGCAGCAGGGACACGAAGAGCGCCTTGAACTCGTTCCAGTCCCGTTTTCCCGTAATGGTCCGGGCCGCTGTTCCCCGGAATCCGAGCAGCGCCCCGACGGCGATGACCGCGATCGGCAGCGGGAGCTGGGAAAGAAGCAGCTTGTTGATGGGGGTTTTCGTTATTGCGGCGGCAAGCACGATGCCGGGGTAGAGCGGCGAGATATATTCCCAGATGTGCCGGAACCAGTAATTGACGAAGGCCTTGTGTTCCGGTCTCATGTCCGCGTCAGCAGCCGCCTCCTGCACCATGGGTGCGGAGAAGGCCGCTCCGCCTGCCGAGGGCAGGAGGCCGATCACGCCGGGCAGCACGGCCATGGCGATGCGGCGGTCCCTGGCAACGTTCACGACGGCCTCCATCATGCGTTTGAGCACACCCCGCTTCCTGATGATGTTCTCGAGCACCATGATGAGAACAAGACCGGTCACGAGGTTGATCGTCACCATATCGATGCAGGAGGCGAAGAAGACCTGCGCCTGTCTCACCGGTCCGATGAGATAGAGCGATCCGAGGAAAATGGCGCCAACCAGCATCACGAGCCCGAGGTTCCAGCGGAGCCGGAGAAGGAATACGATGAGCGCGAAGGCAGCGCCTATTTTAATCAGGTCCGTCATCTGACGTAGGTCTCGTTCAGGTAGAACAGTACCGCCGCCCGGATGGAGTATTGCTTCATGTTCCACTCATCGGGGAGCGGTTGGAACGGCGCGGAATCGCGGATCGAGCGGAGCGCCTCGTCGTCCAGGATCTTGTATCCCGACGATTTCAATACCTCCAGCCTGCCGAGGGAGCCGTCCTTCATAATGTCGAACAGGATGTAAAGCGTTCCCTGGTATCCGGATATTGCCGCAAGCTCGGGATAACGGAGCACGCTCTCAACCTTGACCTTGAGCCAGCGGTTGTAGGACATGAATTTGAATTCGTCCGTATCGAGGGTAACGGAATCATCACCCGGTCTTTTTTCGGGCATGCCCCTGCGCGCGAGTTCGTCGATGTCGTTCTGGCTTAGGAAGGGGAGCGGGCCGGTCTCGTGATGCTGCTGGACCCCTGTCTTCCCTGTTTCCTTGCCCTGCTCCGCTCCCCCGGGCACACCGGTTCGCGGCATGGTCTTCGGAAGCTTGATCTCTTCGCTGGTGCCGAATTTTTTTGGCATTGGCACGGCGCTGGGAGGCAGTGGTTTCTCAGGAATGAACCGTTCCGGAACAGGATGCGCGGGAGGAACAGGTGCGGGAGGAACCGGTGTCGGCCGATTGAGCTGCGGCAACTGCTTCACCGCCTGCGGTGGCAGGTTCACGATCTGGACCGGCGTGATCAGGGGCGTCTCCGGTGCTTGCGGCCGTATCAAAATGATCCCGACGATAACCAGCGCATGGAGCGCGAAGGAGACGATGAGAAATATCGTGAAGCGTAAACGAAGGGGCATAAGGTTCCGGGGATCAAGGGGCAAGGGTCCAGGATTTATTAATTCTCTGTTCTTACCGTGTTCACCCCGTTAGAGATTCATCGTACATGGATATACGTCAGTGATACGTGGCCGAAGTCCAATGATTTAAAATCAAATTGATTTCATGTTATCTCTAACGGGGTGAATTTTTCGTTACACTATCGATTGTTGCATCCTGACCGATACTTCCCGGAGCAGCTTCAGGATCGCCTCTGCTTTTTCAGGCGTCAGGCTGCCCATGCCGCAGGAGGGGGTGATCAGACATTGCCGAAGGATCGTTGCACGGTCCACGCCTTCTTTTTCCAGCCGCTTCATGCCCTCTTCGAGCTTGGTCATCAGCTGGTCCGCGGTCTCACTTCCCGTAAACGCGCCCGTGGGCACAACACCCCAGGCGAGCGCACCACCCCGGCTGAAGAATTTCTTTATGTCACCGGGGTAGAGCAACACTCTTTCCATGTATCCAAAGGCGTCAAAATTCACGATGTCCACTCTGGTATTGAATATCATGGGCCAGTCCGCGTTGCCGCAGCAGTGAATGCCGGCGATGCCGCCCAGTTCGTGGATCGTGTCAATGATCTCGTTCAGTTTTTCCGCCACGACTTCGGACGATACGGCTGAGAAAGCGGAGCCGAGCGACTCCATGGCAGGCTCGTCGATGAAGATGATGATCGGTTTGCCAAACTGCCTCAGCTCCTGGATCTGCCACGCCGCCTTCATGGCGAGCCCCTTGACCACGGCATCGAAGAGCATCTCATTATGAATGATGTCTTTGCCGGTCTCATCCCTGAAGGAGGTGCCTGCGGTCAGCGGACCGGTGATATGGCCCTTGACGAACCGCATCCCATGTGGAAGACCCTTCTTCATGGCGCGGATAAAAGCAGGGAAGCCGGCGGCATACGCCTCGGTAATTCTGAAAAAATTATAATCCTTTTCCAGGTACCGCTCGAAGAACTTTTCTAGTTCCGGCAGCGGGTCACGAGACGTGTCGAAATAAACCCGTTTTTTCACATCGTCCACGATGAGCCCCGGCAGGGTCTCGCTGTACTGTACATCCATGTGCTCGCGGAAATCCCGCTGGGGGAGCTGGGGCCAGAACGGCGCTTCGGGAAGGTACTGAAGCGACAGGGCCGCGGCCTGGTCAGCGTCCGCGATCGGCAGGCTGCCGATGCCGGTAGCAATGCAGTTAAAACTGGGGTTCATTCCGGTCCTTTCCGTTTCCTTGGATGATACGTCATCGGTAATTATATATTCTACGTTGGGGAAAAAGCAACTTAAAATAATCATACTGTTGCTTCGCCGAATGATTGCCTCCCGGTAACCCGGGCGTGAACGGACTTGAGAAAAGATGAACGCGTCATAACCGACGGTAACTTTCATCTTTACAGAAAATAGGAAACTCTGTAGAATGCAGTCCATGAAATACGGAACCAAGGCGATCAAACATGCCAAATTCGAGTTGTGGCCCAATCCCAGCCCTGACCGGGACTACAGTATAGACATTTCCTACCCTGAATTCACCTGTCTCTGCCCCCGCTCGGGATATCCTGACTTTGCCACGATCAGGATATCCTATACACCTGACGAAAACGTTGTGGAGCTGAAAGCCCTGAAGCTCTACCTGAACAGCTTCCGTGACCAGAGCATTTCTCACGAAGCCGTGACCAACCTGATCTTCGACGTGCTCAAGAAGAACCTTAAACCGCGCGCCCTGGAAGTGGTCGGCGATTTCAACGTGCGGGGAAATCTGAAGACCGTGATACGGGTCGCGATGTAGCTCCTGTGAGAAAAACGCAATGCGGATTAAACCACAGAGACCACGGAGGACTGCTCTGTGTTCTCTACCGACTCAACAATAAGAAGACCATCCTTGAAAACGGGAAGAATGCAGAATACAACATAGATGCTGGTGTAAGAGGACACAGAGGGAGAGGCGAGTAACATGCCTTAACCAAGTCAAGATCTAAAGATTTCTCTGTGTGCTCTGTGGTTAATTCTTAATGTTACGAAATCAGAAACAGGGGAGAATGTTATGTTTGGTCTTGGATTGCCGGAACTGATAGTTATCTTCGTCATCGCCCTCGTGGTCTTCGGGCCCAAGAAGCTGCCGGACCTGGGTAAATCCATCGGCCGCGCCATGGCCGAGTTCAAGAAAACC
>Ga0210377_10000922_pt1 | contig 27675 bp, 27 predicted proteins | sample PLM4_65_b1redo_FD_155480 | JGI IMG/M metagenome (GOLD analysis project Ga0210377, IMG submission 155480) | Groundwater sediment microbial communities from an aquifer in East River, Colorado, USA - PLM4_65_b1 redo | ecosystem: Environmental > Terrestrial > Soil > Riparian zone | place: USA: East...
AATTCCACCATCAGTGTTATTTTACGTCATACCCTGTGGGACAGATTACTTGCTATTTTGAGAGAGACTTCATCACCTCATAAGGTGTTTTTCCATCCAAGGATAGATGAGGTCGATCATAGTTGTAGAAGTTCTCCCAAGCCTTCAACTTCGCATTGAGATCGATATCATCCGTGTAGGTCAGCAGCTGATAAAACTCTGTCTGATCCGTTCGGTGAGAGCGTTCTACTTTGCCGTTTAATTGGGGTGTTTGGGGTTTGATGTACATATGCCGCATGCCCTGGTCTTCGACATGCCAGTGAAAACGAGCTTGAAATTCATGCCCTCGGTCGGTTCGGATCGTGCTGATCCGGAAGGGAAATTTTTCAACCACATAATTGATGAACTGGATCGCACGAGCCTGGTTATGCTCCGGATAGATCGCAATGCCCGGATCCGTGTCGCATCATCGATGGCGGTATATTGATACCGTTTCTCCAGCTTTCCCTCTCGATTTTTCAACTGCAAGAACTTCACATCGACCTGAACATGGTGTCCCGGAACGGTTTTGGCATACCGTTTGGTGTGCAGAGCACGTTTGGGAGCGGTTTTGGGCAACCGGCTCATTCCATGGGCTTTCAACACTCGGCTCACCGTGGATTCGGAGATCTTGATCCCGTGGTAGCGGTCCAGATAATACATAATCCGTAGGGCTCCAAATTGATGCTCCGATCGGATCTCCAGGATCTTCTCCACCGCTTCAGGCGATGTCCTGCGGGGACGGCGATAGGCGACGGGTCTTTCTCGATACAATCCATGTCGTCCTGCCTTCTCGTATTTCTGTTTCCAACGGTAAAAGCTGGAACGAGGCACATTGAATTCACGGCAGGCTTTGGTGACACCCAAATGATGTGCAAGATCAAGGACAACGAGTTTGAGACGGATCTAACCAACTGAACTACAAGACCTTGTTTTGCACTATCTACAATGTGTCCAGTGTGCCCAATATCACCATTGTGTGATAGTACAGTTCACTGTAAAGGAAGGATGACATGTTTCTATAGAACCGTAGGAAGCTACCGGGAACTTAATGACAAAGACATCAAAGAAAAACAACTTGATGAAGAATCATCAAGTTGTCTATATAGGCGGTCCCGACGAGCGTCTAAATCGCGGTTTCAAGAATGTCTGAACTCCTAAGACACTTTATTGTAGCAATGACGTTAAACACATACTCTCATTTCATTAATCCAATGTGTGGAGTTCATCCGCGGGATCTTTCTACTTCTATCCTAGACCACCTATATCTTGGATGTGAATACACTGCTATGCTCCTGTGTGTGTTGACTGATAACCCTACTGTTTGTATAATACGGCCATAAATAAAACGGTTCGACCGTTTTACCCGCCGCCGACGATAAGGTAGCCAACTGTGGTTGTCTTTCTCTTAGGAGAATAGTCGGGGGTGTTTTATTTAATCTAGTTCCCATAGATCGACAATTCGCGATGATATAAAGGAGAAGTGGTCGCTGGGGATGCCCATTGAATGAAGGCGTATCGCTCCTGCAAGCATATCAGCCAACTGCAAACCATCCTCATTTCTAGAGTTTGCACCGATGATGTTCTTGAAAGGCCGGATGCGGTTTTGTAGTTTACAGGATTCCGTGAATTGCACTCGTAAATTTCGACAAAAAGATGGCGTGGCACCATCGATAATGAGTACCTCGTTGGCGATGTCCAGCTCGCTAGCGCGAAAGGTCAGTTGGATTATCAAATTGCTTGTCAGCTCCTGAGGTGATAATTGTCGCCAGTTTGGAGGGAGAAGGCGTTTATTCACGACGGCTGCCCGCACTCGAAACGGGATCGATCGTATGTCCCGAAAAAAGCGCTCTTTCGGAGCGGTTGCAGTTTTATAGTATTTGAACTCGAAATTGGGCGATAGTCCCAGGGTTTTACGGATATGAGCCAATGGGGCGAGAGGTACACGATGAGGCAACTGTACCATTGCAATTACAAAGTGGCTTGAAGATCCAGATTCCCCATCCAAACCTGGATCTCCGGATTCGTCGACGAAAAAGTATTGTGTCATTATGCATGGACCGTTGATGATAAAGATAATTTTTGGTGAATAGGCGGCATTCCTGAGAAGATCAAGTTCACAGGTTGTTGTCTACCGGGCCTCCTTTCATATGAGCCAGGAGATTATCCTGATCATTTTGCGCAAGATATCGACGTAATACTTGCAAATCAGCATGTCCCATGAGCCTTTGCAAAGTAAAAATATCTACACCACTCCGTAACATATTGAGCGCAAAGGCTCTTCGAAAGCCATGCAATACAGGTTTCTTTTCTAGTTTTGCCAGTGCTGTTCTTCTATCAAGGAGTTGCCGAAGCCCATCGTACGTAAGACGCTCTGCATCCTTCTGAGAGATGAATAGGGCAGGTGATTGATCCTGTCTTGATCGCAGATAAGAGCGTAAGGCCCGACGCGTTTTTCTTCCCATGAATACCATTCGGGATTTTCCACCTTTTCCATATCGAATCATGACAGAACCCGTATTAAGGTCAACATCATTGATATTTGTGTTGCATACTTCCTGTGCCCTGGCGCCGGTATCGAGCAGGAATAAAAAGATGGACTTATCCCTCTCACCTGTAAAACTACCCTGTTGGCAGGTATCTATGAGCTTTCTGACATCATCCAGTGATATTGGCTCCAAAGGATCAATATTGACTTTGGGCGCCTTTACTTTCTGCATGGGGTTTTTCCATTCAGGAGGCATGATCTCTTCTTCTGTGATCCAACGGAAAAACGCACGAAGAGTCCGGTACGCCGCATGCACACCGCCTGGGTTATGCGTTTCCGCGAAGCTAAGGAAGTAGCGGCGCAGAAAATCAGGGTTAACTTGTCTGATTTGTTTCAGAGAGTTGGCATCACAATGTTCAATAAAGAACTTTAGGAACTGCTTGTAGAACTTGAGGCTCTTTTTGGATAACTCCCCCGCCTGTCGGTCAATCAAAAAAGACTCGGCAGTTATGGCGATATAATCCCCTTGAGAAATTTCAAGAATCGTCTGCTCATGGTTTTTGCTCAAAAACATAGTGGTTTTTCCTTCTGAACAGCCCTAAATAAGAAGGAAAAACCACTGATTTTGCTGAGCCACCGATCAGATTTGAACTGATGACCTGCCGATTACGAATCGGCTGCACTGCCAACTGTGCTACGGTGGCTTGGTTAGCGGCGGGGATTATAAAGGATTACAATGTTTCACGCAAGTTTTTGAAATTACACTGCGTCTAGGATGGCGGAAACCATTATGTATCGAATTGCCATGCTTTCTTATCACACCTGTCCGCTGGCGACGCTCGGCGGCAAGGATACCGGCGGAATGAACGTCTACGTCCGCGAGTTGACGCGTCAGTTGGGGCGTATGGGCATCCACGTGGATGTTTTTACGCGCTCACAGGATGACCACGTGCCGCACGTTCTACACGAGCTTGGATACGGCAACCGCGTCGTTCACGTCCCTGCCGGACCGGAGACTCCGCTGGGGAAGCGCGAGATGTCTGAGTACATTCCGCAGTTTGTGGAGGGCGTCAAGGCGTTTGCCTGCGAGAAGGGCATTCACTACGACGTCATCCACAGCCATTACTGGATGTCTGGTGTTGCCGCCGCCTCTCTTTCCGACGCCTGGGGCGGGACTCCGATTGTGAACATGTTCCACACCCTCGGCGAGATGAAGAACCGCATCGCGCGGAGCGAAGCAGAACGCGAAGGCGAGTATCGCATCGATGGTGAGAAACAGGTCCTCCGTCGTGCGAACCGGATCGTCGTCGCAACGCTGGCAGAGTTGACTCAGCTGCGCTTTCTTTATAAAGCGGATCCGAATAAGATGGTCATTGTCCCGCCCGGCGTGGATGTGTGTCATTTTTATCCAATCCCACCGGATGAGGCAAAGGCTTACGTGGGGCTCAAGCCAGAAGACCGCATGATCTTGTTCGTGGGACGTATCGAGCCGCTCAAGGGTGTGGATACGCTGATCCAGGCGATGGCTTGCCTGAAATTGAAGGATGCCGATCGCCCGGTGCATCTGGCGATCATTGGCGGTGACCCTTCCGCCAGCCCGGAACAGATGACGGCTGAAATGGCTCGGCTGCAAAAATTATGTGAAGACCTTGGGCTTGGGAAGACAGTGGTGTTCCTTGGTAAACGTGATCAGGATACCCTGCCTTATTATTATTCCGCCGCCGAGGTGGTGGTGATGCCTTCGCATTATGAGTCGTTTGGCATGGTGGCGCTCGAAGCCATGGCGTGTGGTACGCCTGTCATTGCATCGGAAGTGGGTGGGCTGGCATATCTGGTGCGCGATGGCGAAACAGGATTCACCATCCCTGCGGAAGAGCCGGATATGTTATGTGAAAAATTGATGTGGTTGTTGAATGATCCCGAGCTGCATCAAAAGATGAGTGGTCAGGCTGCCGAGTATGCACAGGATTACGCCTGGGATAAGATCGCTACTCAGATCGTGGAAGTGTATGATGAGTTGGTAAAGAAGGAAAAGGTAGGCTGAATTTTTGATCCTGGTCGCAGGTGAATTATTTTTCCAAATCTTGTAATTTGGCTTTCATCTGATCGATTTCTTCCTATTGGCTCGAGATGATGGTCTGGCAGAGTTGTCGGACCTCCTGATCCTGGATGGGGGCTTGCTGGCACATCAGGATCGCTCCGGCGTGATGTGGGATCATCGATCTCAGGAATTGTTTGTCCGAGATGCCGGTCTGTTGGCGGATGAATAGAAAAAAAGATGGCAAGCGCTGCAATGCTGACGAGAATGATGACTGCATTGAGACGCTTGTTTTGGTACATGGCGCCCATCAGGATGAGTTCAAAGATCACCATTGGGGCAGTCATAATGGCTGCCATGTAAAATTGATTGAAATTGTTGTAAACATTCCCGAAGACGTTAACCATGGAGCACATCAGAATATACATGGATATAAATGAAAGAACCGACATGATCAGTAGTCGGCTGTAGTGATTGTGATTCATATTCACGAGAGTTGCCTCCGTTTACGTGTTCTTTTTATTCTCTGTAGAATTCGATGTTTCCCCGCTGAATGGATTTCATTTACTGCGATTAACGACCATACATTGAGGTTGTTATGATGGTTTTAGAATCACAACCCGCCGTTTTCCCACCTGGAATTGTTCCAAACGCTGATAGCCTTCATGGGAAGCCTTCTGCCGTTTGTCTGATACGACAGCCACAATGCTGGTTGGCAGCAAGACCCCTGCCAATGCATCAAGCATTCGCCAGATTGGATTATCCAACTCGGGGCTAGAGTCTTGGCTGCGCCATTGCGAATGCTGCCCGTAAGGAACGTCGGCAAAGACAATATGTATGGTGGCGCCTTTCAGGTTCTTGTGAAGCTCTTGTTGATTCAGCGCGCTTGCCTGAAAAACCCTCGTTTCGATTGAATGTTCTTTGGCAAGGGAATGGATTCTTTCGCGCAGGCGGTTGGCGCTGTCGAGTGCATCCTGATGCGATGCTTTTCCGTACAGTCTGAGCATTTCGTTGATCTCGCCGATCCTTTGATCCATGCCAGCTATACTGAGCAACCCCAGATTTTTCTGCGCTACACGGACGGCATCCTGCTCAATATCTGAAGCGATAATCTCATGAAAAGACTGCCAATGCAGGTAACCCAATACACCAAGCTGATAAGCCGCTCCACAACAGGGATCGTATAACGTGCAGGGTCCGGTCAAATGATCTGCTTTCCGTTTGGCTAGGCAGCGCTGGAGGATTTCATCCGCAAGCCGAATGGGGAACGCTGGGTGCCCAGGTAGACTATAAAAGACCCTGCCACTGGCAAGGTCGGAATAATCGGGGCGTTCTGTGGCGAATTGATAGGGCATGGCTGTCTTCTACCGTTCAGTTGTGATTGTGTACGGATTCAGCATCCAATCTTCTTCACTGTTATGCCAAATGATCACCCAGCACTTTGACCATCCTTTGCGGCGCATTGCTTCATGCCGATGATCGCCGTCCCGGATGCTGAAGTTTCCGGAGCGATATTCCACTATGAGAGGGGGAATGGATAGCAGGTTTGTCATATCGCCTGCCATGGTATTGATCTTTTGTTCCCAGTGTTCTGGTGGCACTTGATATTCCATCCATGGTTCAGGTCCACACGCTCGTATTAGTTCGGTGGACTCAACCGAAATGGGACCCAGCCACCAGCGTTTTTGCAGTCGCAGCCCGTCCGCCAGTCCATCATTAGCCCAACTTCCACTGGTCAGGTAGGCGTGGATCCAGTCTTCGAGTTGACCGGCTCGGGCATAATCGATTGCGGTGGAGACGGAAAAATCCATTGGTTCTTCTTGAATGGACTTATGCATTCTCTATCTATAAATAGCATCCAACAATTGTTAGCCAAACATTAGTCGGGTACCAGAAGGAACCAGCACCTATCGCTGTGCATATGGCAGTGTTGCAACCATCATAAAACTCAAAATGGGCACGAAATGGCATGATTTCGGATGTCTGTAATTTCCAGACATCATAGCCTTTTGCGGTTAGTATTAACTGATAACAGACTTGGTAAGCAGGAGTTTTTGATAATTCAATTCCTCCCAGGCCTGGGGTTGAAATCAAAGAGACAAACACAATGATAAGAATAATTAGGAAGGTTTTTATGACTTTTATTTTATTCATGGTTAGATATTCTTCGCGCCTTGGGGAAGGTTCTTGATCTTCTTTAAATAGTCTGTCACATTGTCATCATCCTGTTGGTTGTAATGAAAGTCAAAATAAGCCGCAACAAACTTTGCCAGTTTCCGAAAGAGGCTTCCCATCGCGAACAGCGATCTCCAGATGTTTTCAAAGTCGGCATCACAGTATACGCTTTCGAGTTCCGCCCAGATCTCCGGCTCGACATCGGCTTTGATGTATTTTCCCAGTTTCCCCGGTGACTTCTTGAAATCCGTCTTGATCCCGAAATACCATGCCAACATTTTCATTAGTTGCTCATCCCTGACCACACCGTCCATCATACATTTGGCATACGTGAGTTCACCGCGCCACAGTCCCTTTGCCACATACGGACTGACCCACCAGAATTCATTACAGCAATCCTGGAATTGTTTATCAATCGGTTTCTTTGCCCAATAATCGACATCACTGGAAGGCGGGATGTTCCCAAGGATGCCATCTTTGTCGAGCAGAACGATCGTCAGGCTGTCCTCGATCACGGATTTGAACTGTTCAGCCGGGTCAAAACTCAGATCGATCCGATTTCCATCCTTGAATTGCATCAAATACGTGTAGTGCCCATCATTTTCTGCGGGTGGCTCTTGCATATCCTCTGGTTCCTGCAAGATCAAAATTTCGCCGAACTGGGGAGGGATATTTTTATTTCTCACATACGGCGCAATGTCCTTGACGAGACAGGCAATATCGAAGTCTTGAAACACATCCTTCGGCGCATTGGGGTTGGTCCGTGAACCGTTCATCACCACCGCGCGGATGTTGTCATCGTTCTTTGCAAAGTTCAAGATCAGGTCAAGCATTTCCTGTTCACTGCGCATGGTTTGTTCCTTCTCTGGATGTATGTCGTTGCGAGGAGGGCTTTTGCCCGACGACACTTGCACCTGGCGCAAGTGCAGGTGAGCAATCTCCACTTAAATGGAGCCGTCTTGTCGATGAGCCATTTCCGTTAAACGGGAGATTGCTTCGCCCTATCGGGCTCGCAACGACATGTTTCCTGTTTCGATCTCAGGTCTTCTGTTCCTACAACTGCAATACCACCGTGACCGGATAATGGTCAGAGGGATACAGCTTGTCTTCATGATATCGGTCAATTTCAGCGGCGATGACTTCAAAGTGACCTGACGCCAGCATCCAGTCAATGGGATCACTTACCTGTCCATACCCGTGGAATGTCCCGGCAGTGCTGTCGTTCGGATGGGCGATCTTGTAGACATCGAACAATCCATCTTCGGTCAACTGCCAATACGCGGACGAGTCCTTATGTGCGTTGAAGTCGCCGGTGAGGAGAGTAGGCTGATCCTTTGCGTTTTGACTGATCCATTCCTTGAGCACTCGCGCGGACTCGTTAAGTGCGGACGGTTCGTAATCAAAGTGGGTGTTGAGAAAGAAAAATGATGTACCGGATTCCATGTGAGTAAGTTCCACCCATGTCGCCGTGCGCGGAAAGATAGCTCCCCAGCTTTTGCTTCCAACAATGTTTGGCGTGTCACTCAGCCAGAAGCATCCCTTTTGGATAAGCTGAAACGCCGACTTTTTGAATAGCACCGGCGCCATCTCGAGCGCGGTATCTCCCTCATGCGCGCGTTGCACGCCGTAAAATTCGTATTCCTGCAAATGGCTCTTGATGAACTCCGCTTGAAAATCGTCGCGGCGTTCCTGCATACCGATGATGTCAGGGTTAAAGGATTTGATTCGGTTGATGACAAGCGATTTGCGATTGTCCCAGCGGTTTTCCCCGTCATCGGCTGATCCGTAGCGGATGTTGAAAGTCATGAGTTTGAGCATAGGGATATGGGTTTGACGGAGTTTAGAGAAACTTAACAGTGCCTGTTAGCGGTTGGCGGGTTTAGAACCTGTCCTTATGAGCCCTTGCATACCTGCCAATCCGTCTCACGCTGTGTTAGGTGATCTTTTCACATTGAGGAACCTGACATGCCAGTGGCCTTGGGGTATCCTACCACCAGATCATCCTTCCAGTCGCCTTGCTGCCATACTCCGGGTGCCCAGACGTCGCGCTTCCAGAATGAGTCGCGACGTGTTCCGCTTACGGAGTTGAGTTTCTTGTTAGTGGGCTTGAAGTGCTTTCCGCCAACGGCAAGATGCTCGCATAAAGCTAGAATTGGATATTGCCTGCATATGTCTTCGCGTTGCTTCTTGGATGAATTGCCAGGATACTTCCATTCAAGCAGATGCCACGCCGTTACCAAGAAATCGAACGCCGCGAAGACGTCCGCGGTATTGCTCGATACTCGCTCATAGTCGTGTTCGAGCTTGGCACAAAGATCTTTACCAGATAGAAGGTCGAATAGTCCACGCATGGTCTGTCTCTCAGATCCACCAAACTATGGTTTACACAGTCTGTAAGTCTATATAAAGACCCTATAGCAAGAAAACTCTATTCCTTCATCCTCACATACAAAATATTAGCTCCCTCTCGTTCCTGGTTCTTCATCTCGAAGCGCTCTTTGAGTTTGTTCAGCATGCGGGAGAGTTGCTTGTGACCGTATGTGCGTGGATCGAAGCCAGGATCGAGTTGATAGAGGGCGTTGCCCATACCATCGAGACGCGCCCAGCCATCCTGTCCCACCGCCATTTCGAAGGCTTGTGTGAGGATCGGCATTGGGTCGAGTTCTTCCTTTTCTTCCTTGACTTCCTTGCCATCTTTGGACTTGGTATTTCGTTTGGCGGGAGCTTGTCTTTGTGGTGCGGCTTTCTTTACTTCTACCAGGTTTTCGGTGTAGACGAACACGTCGCAGGCGTTGACGAAAGGCTTCGGCGTCTTTTTCTCACCGATGCCCATCACAAAAATGCCAGTCTCGCGGATGCGGGTAGCCAATCGGGTGTAATCGCTATCGGACGAAACGAGACAGAAACCATCCACCACGCCGGAGTGCAGGAGGTCCATGGCGTCGATGATCATGGCGCTGTCGGTGGCGTTCTTGCCAATCGTATAGCGGAATTGCTGGATGGGTTGGAAGGCATGATAGTTCAACGTTTCCTTCCAGGAGTTCATGCTGTTGGTGGTCCAATCGCCATAAATGCGACGAACGGTGACCTGTCCGTGCCGACCCGCTTCGACGAGCATCTGCGGCAGCAGGGAGGATTGGGCGTTATCACCATCGATCAGGATGGCGACTTTGTTTCGTAAAGAGTTTAGGTTTTCGTTTGCCATAGTGGTTTAATTATACCCTTCACAAGGATTCTGTATTATGGATTTATCATGCAAAGAACGTCCCGAAGATTATCATAGTCAAAACCTTCGGGACGCTGTACAAGTTGAATTATGGAGTAACCGGTATGGGCGTGTTGAGACCGTCCGGTTTAGGGGCGAAGAGTCCCAGGTCCGTACAGGAGGCGAGACCCTCAATAGGAAAGGTGCTCTGGTCGCTGACGGTCACCACCTGGATGGGCGTATCCTTCTGGTAGGTTGTATCCACCGTTAACTTGATGGCGACCTGATACTCGATCGGCAGGGATGTCAATTCCACGGTCTTATCGGGATGCACGCGCCCTTCATCGAGCGCATTCAGAGTTACTTTAACGTTGGTTAATTGGATGGTGCCGGTATTGGTCAATGTGACATAGGCATTGGTCACTTCGCCCATGCTGTGACTCACGTCAATGCTGGTGTTGCATCCGAGCACTCTCACCGAAACAGATGGTCTGCCATACGGGTCATCGGTCGCCGGAACCTGTGCAGTTGGCGTAAACGTAGAACTCACTGATGGTTGGTCCGTATTGGTTGCCATCGGAGTATCTGTAATGAAAGGCACGAATGTCAAAACGTCAGGCGTGGAGGTAGGACTTGACACACCAATGATCACAGGTGTTTGAGTATAAATGGATGGTGTCGGTGTGAAGGGCAAAAAGGGTGTGGGAGGATTACTGGGGAGCGGCTGGATGATCCAGCCGTTACACGATGATAGCAGAAAGGTGATGAGCAAGGCGGGGGGTGATTCTTTTCATATTTTCTCCTCACTGTTCATTGTATCCCGCCTGGAAAGTAAAGCAAAGCCCTCCATTAGAAAAACGGCCTGACACGGCATTTTTCATGTGTAACCTTATTGCAACCTTTTTGTCATGAATTCATCGATTGAGAAATGCTGATGACTTTCCTGATTGGTTAGAGAGAAGAAAGGAAGTGTATTATTGAAGGCCAGAGTGAATCATTGAACTCTGTGACAAGCTGCTAAGTCAAATGTTTCATACTATGATTTCTTCTTTGATCGTGGACCAAGCAGCATTGCAGTAGTCAGTGACCCTGAGTAATTGCTTGGTTATCTGACAAATCCTGCCGCGGTTTCTCTCTGTAACTTTTATTAATGTGATTATTCGATTTGATTAAAATTATGATGTACAATCAAATTTTACATTAATGTGATTATCAATTAAAGTTCTGAGGAAAACATTGAGTAAGTGATCATCCCCGGATATTTTTAGTAGTTGTTCCATATTTTACTGGAGAAGGAGAATAGAAGTTCTTAGTTGTATTGAGACTTATATCGTTAGTTTCAAGATCCTCGGCAAGATTCATTCCATAGTCAATAATCATACTATTCTTGTAAATGAGGTTATATGTTCAAACAAGTGGGCAAGTCTGTTTCCGAATCCATGATGGTTGGAGCGGGTATTCATGATTATGAATCTTCAATTATTGATGAACAAATCAATGCCATTGGAAATTCACAACCAACAGTTTCCGTTATTATTCCAACCCTAAATGAAGCCAAAAATCTTCCGCTCGTTCTGCCCTTTTTGCCAATGAACTGGATAGACGAGGTGGTCCTTGTTGACGGACACTCAACAGACAATACAATAGAAACAGCAAAGCAATTATTGCCTTCGATCGTAATTGTTGAAGAAAAGTCCAGGGGCAAAGGGTCGGCATTGCGTGCTGGGTATAACGCGGCTCGGGGAGATATATTGATTGTGATCGATGCAGATGGTTCTCATGATCCTCGTGAGATACCGCGTTTTGTAATGGCATTATTGGAAGGGGCTGATTTTGTGAAAGGAAGCCGGTTTGCACCTGGTGGTGGAACCACGGATATGCCCCGATTTCGAAAATTTGGGAATGGAACTTTTGTATTTTTATCCAACCTTCTGTTCGACGTGAATTTCACAGACTTGTGTTATGGGTTTCACGCTTTTTGGCGTTATGGCCTGGACTCCATTGATCTCGAAAGGGTAGATGGGTTTGAGATTGATACGAGCCTCTATCTAAAGGCTGTTTCTGCTCGTATGCGCATCGTAGAGGTCCCAAGCTTCGAGGGATATCGGTTTTATGGAGTTGGAAAACTTCAAACAATTCCAGACGGTACTCGCGTGTTACGCACGATATTTGCCGAATGGTTTAATTTCCTTACTAGAAAGAGGAAAGAAAATACCTATTTGGGTTTCCGGGGAACCACACTTCTCGGTACAGGTCTTCGCTCTACCATGCCGTCTGCTGCCAATGAGAATTTGCAGTTTATGAAGATACTCAGCTTATTGGCTGTCGGAAGGGCAGACAAGCAGTATATGCTTGACCAACTCTTGCGGATAACGTTGTTGGAACTGCACGCAGCGAGCGGAAGTTTGATCCTGTTGGATGAGAACGGTAATTTCCGTGAAGGCTATTCGACCTATAACGGTAAGACCTCTCCGATCAATTCCTGGTCGGAACTGATTCGACAAGGCTTGGCCGGCTGGGTGCTGGAGCATCGTGAAGCCGTGCTTGTGCCAAACACTCGTGATGATCCGCGCTGGTTACAACGATCATGGGATGAGGTTGGAGAGAGTTCACGATCTGCTCTGAGTGTTCCCTTGATGGTGAATAATCGGGTTGTTGGAGTGCTGACGCTAGTGCGCGCTCAAACAGAGTTTACCGAGAGCGATCTGGCAATTCTAGCTGAAAACACTGTATGTGTTTAATATATATCAAATGCTTTAATAGACGATTCGATGAGGTCTTATGCTAAATACGAAACTTGATATTTCTGTAATCATCTGCGCATATACCGAAGAGCGGTGGAATGATTTGGTTGCAGCGGTTGAATCGATAGAACGACAACATGCCCAAGCTCGTGAAATCATTGTAGTCATTGATCATAATCCCGGCTTACTAGCGCGTGTGCGCGCTTCCATGCCAAGTGTAATTGCGGAAGAAAACAAAGAGGCACGGGGCATTTCCGGGGCGAGGAATAGTGGCGTGGCAGTTGCTCAAGGCGCTGTTATGGCTTTTATTGACGATGATGTGATTGCTACTCCTGATTGGCTGGAAAATCTCTACGCTGGTTATGCCGATCCACGAGTGGTTGGCATCGGCGGAGCCATTGAACCATTATGGCCCAGTAACCGGCCGGCGTGGTTTCCTTTGGAGTTTGACTGGGTGGTTGGTTGTGTTTATCAAGGGATGCCTCAGGTAACAGCGCCCGTGCGGAATTTGATCGGCGCCAATATGTCATTTCGGCGCCAAGTATTCGAAAAAGTAGGCGGGTTTCGACTAGGGAAAGTTGGAACACGTTCCAGACCGGAAGAGACTGAGCTATGTATTCGAACCCACCAGCAATGGCCGGAAGGCTTTTGGCTATATGAGCCACGCGCCAGGGTTTCGCATAGAGTCCCTGCCAGCAGAACATCTTGGCGGTATTTCCTGATCCGCTGCTACAATGAAGGACTTGGCAAAGCAGCGATGGTACATTATGTTGGCTCGAATGATGGTCTCTCTGCCGAGAGAGCGTATACGTTTAAAACTTTGCCTCATGGTATTGGACGGGGAATAGGTGACACGTTCCTTCGTGGTAAGCCGGCTGGACTCGCGCGTGCAGGCGCAATTGTGGCAGGACTCACTGTCACTGCCGTGGCTTACCTAATTGGAGTAGTCTTATTGCGTCTAAAAGGTAATAGGTTGACGGGCAATCAGGTTAATCCAATTTAGGAACGAATAATGGATACAATTTTCATACTCTAACATCAAAGAAAGGTGTATCATGAATTGTCTAGTCATAGGTGGCTCCGGTTTCATCGGCAGTCATTTGGTTCAAAAACTATTGGATAATGGGCACAATGTTGCTGTCCTAGACTTGAGAAAGCCCATTCAGGATGTGGAGTGGCGCTGTTCGGATATTCGGGTCGGAATTGACAAACTGGATCTGAATGGTTTCCAAGTCGTTTATCACCTAGCTGCTATTTCAAACGCAAGGAGATGCTCGGAAATACCTGATGCCTGTTATGTGACGAATGTGCTTGGTACTCTCCATGTAGCGCAAGCAGCGTTGCGGGATGGTGTCGAACGGATCATATTGGCTTCAAGTTCCTGGCTTGCCGGAGCCCAGGTTGGTGACATCATTACCGAGGGCAGCCCTTTCAATTTGACAGATATTAATACTGTTTATGGAGCCAGTAAACTTAGCCAGGAGACCATTTTTTATTCACATTTGGGAGAATTCAAGGGACCAAGTTTTACGATTTTGCGGTATGGCATACCTTATGGTGAAAGGATGTGGCGGGGCTTGGTAGTCCGGGCATTTATGGAAATGGCGGAAAAGACGGGTTCAATTACCATTATGGGCGATGGAAAGCAATACCGTGAATTCTTGTACGTTGGCGATATGTGCGAGGCGCAAGTTCTGGCATTAAACCCGATTGCAAAAAACAAGGTATATAACCTGACTGGCAATGGACCAATCACAGTGGAGGAACTTGGCAAGGAAGTGATCAAACATATTCCGGCCGATATAGAATATGTGCCACAAGCCCGGGTTGAACCTAAACTGAAAAGGATCCAAAACAATTTGGCAAAATCTGAATTGAATTGGCAATCTAGCACGCCTTTGTCTGAAGGTATTATTAAGTGCGTGGATTGGTGGCGGTCTTTATCTGAAGATCAAAAAAGAGAAAAGTATTGGATCTAGATTCGCGACCTATGAGGATTTTGCAAGTTACGCCTGGTTATTATCCCGACCTTGGGGGGGTGGAATCTCATGTGCAAGCGATCAGTGAGGCTTTGGTCGATAGCGGACATGAAGTGTCCGTAGTGACGATGTCCCACAGAAAAGGACTTCCGAACGTCGAGAAGGTCGGAAAAGTTGTTGTTCGAAGATTCCCGGCAGTGGGACCAAGAGCCTATCGTATCCCGATTGGTTTGTTTCGCTATTTATGCAAGGAAGCCCCTGGATTCGATGTAATCCATGCTCATAACTATGGAGCGCTTCCATTCTTGTTGGCAGTGTTGGCTGGGTCGCACCGTACTGTTATTACGCCACATTATCACGGTCATGGACGAAGCCGTGTGGCGGATGTTATGCATCAGGTATACGACCCGATCGCAATACCGGTTTTGCAGCGAGCTGGTGGCGTCATTTGTGTTTCGACAGGAGAGGCGGAACTTGTCGCTCAGAGGCTGGGCATTGCCAAAGACAATATTGTTGTAATTCCGAATGCAATACCGTTCCATGGCATGGATGTTGGTAATAGGTCGAGTGTAGAAAATAAGGATAATTTGATTCTTAGTGTGGGACGGCTGGACGCTTACAAGAGAGTAGACAGAGTGGTCAAGTCGTTGCCGTACTTGCCCAAGGAATTTACCCTGATCGTGATCGGTACTGGATCGGAGAAAGATGCCCTTGTGCGGCTTGCTAGTTCATTAAGTGTCGAAGACCGTGTTCGATTTCTTGGCTATGTCAGTGACGAAGAACTTTGTACCTGGTACACTCGTTCAAAGGTGGTTGTTTCTCTTTCGGAGGGGGAGGCATTTGGCAGGGTTGTGGTCGAAGCGCTTGCTTCTGGTTGTAAAGTCGTTTGCAATGATATCCCCGCATTCCGCGACTTCTCCGTCAAATTTCCCAAAGAAGTATCCCTGGTTGCCTCAACCGCTAATCAACAGGGAGTGGCTGAAGCGATACGATCAGCAGCAAGTAAACCGTTTCGTTCTGTCGATTTGCAGGATTATACCGGCGCCAAGATCGCGGAAATGCTCTTGAAAACGTATTGTACTGTTACGAATAATAACTAATGGATCAATCAAAGATTGTTTCACGAACGCAAATAGCTACCAGAAGAGGAAACCAGAAGTCGGCACTTGACGATTTCTGGGTCTTTGCGCTTTCTGATTCAGGCAAATGGGGATGGCTGCCAGGTATAAGTGTACTCAGCGCCTTAGGGTTACTGCTCATAGCAGTTGCTAATACCAAGGCGAGACTTGAATTAATAGGGGCAGTACCACTGTTTTGGCTTGGTATATTGATTCTGTATGTGCCTATTACAGTCAGGCTTATATCAGCCCAGGCGACACGTCAGGAACGTTTAGGGTTGGCGCTTTTGCTGGGAGTTGGCCTTTATTGCATCAAGGTACTGCATAGCCCGACCGCTTTCTCATTCGGCGACGAGTTTGCGCATTGGCGGACCGCGGACGACATTATTCAGCTCCGCCATCTCTTCATTCGCAATCCACTTTTGCCGGTGAGCGCTTTCTATCCTGGTCTTGAAATTGTGACTGCTCTGATAAGTAATGTTAGCGGATTAACCATATTCCAGTCCGGGATCGTTGTATTGTTTATCGCTCGAATATTGATCACTTTGTCTCTTTTCTTGTTCTTTGAGCGAGCAAGTCATTCGGCGCGCATCGCTGGTGTTGCCTCTGTTTTATATACTGCCAATCCCAATTATGTATTCTGGGGTTCCCAATTTTCCTACGAGTCACTTGCTTTGCCCATGTCTTCGTTGGTCATCCTCATTGTCGCTATGTTGGCGAGTGTATCGGATAAGACTGAACGCCGGAAGTTGTATTTGGTAAGTGCGATCATGATCTTTGCCATTATTCCCACTCACCACATGACTTCCTATGCCTTGATCTCTTTTCTTACCCTATGGATATTGGTTGTCCTTGTAAAGAGACGCGAATGGGGAATTGTAAATAAGGTTAGTCCACCATTTCGCTGGATGGTTGATAAATTAACCAGGTTCTCACGGATATTCCGCAATTTCGTAACCCAGTTATTTAGTTCTGACCGAAGTGGAACTCGATATAACGATGTTCAATATGATGAACCACCTATTGGATTAATGATGTTGGCGCTAGGGCTCGCCATAATCTGGTTGGTGAGCGTTGCAAGCCTCACTATTGGCTATCTAGCTCCGGTATTAGGCGGGGCAGTCACAGAATTCATGAGGTTGATCGCAGGTGAATCGGCGCCGAAGCAGGTCTTTCATTCCATTCCGGGGCGAGAAACACCCATCTGGGAACGGTTCATTGCGTTTGGGGCTATTGGGTTAATTCTTTTAAGCTTGCCTATCGGGTGGATACGACTCTGGTTACGACATCGAATGAACGTTATTTCACTGGTATTAGCGACGGCCGTTTTTGCTTATCCGGTTACCTTAGCAATGCGATTGACGCAAAAGGGTACGGAGACCTCAAATCGTTCTTCGGAATTTCTATTTGTGGCGATTGCGCTAGTTATTGCACTGGGTGTTGTTGAAACCTGGTTATCCCATCGAGCTTCGTGGATGCGCTCTTTAGTAGCGGTTGTCTATATCACAGCGATCTTTATCGGAGGCGTTGTGGTAGGGTTTGCTCCCTGGACGCGAATGCCAGGACCTTATCAAGTCGGTGGGGATACCCGGGCTATTCAGCCCCAAAGCATAGAAGCAGCGAAATGGTCCCTTGAACACTTGGGACCGGGTAATCAATTTATTTCCGATGGAACGAACCGCATATTGCTGGGTTCCTATGGGCGGCAATCCATGGTTAGTGGTGTATCCTGGGTCTTCTTTTCGCCAAAAATGGAAAAGGAAGAACGGTCAGCGCTCGGGAAAAAAGAGATCCAATATCTCGTTGTTGATCGCCGTCTTAGCACGGCTTTGCCTGTCAACGGAAGTTATTTTGAGTCGGGTGAACCACAAGCTGGGCATCATGCCGATCCTATCGATTTGACGTTGCTTGAGAAATTTGATTTGGTGCCAGAGGCTAGCCGTGTCTTTGATAGCGGCAACATCACGATCTATGATGTTACAAGAGTAAGAGAGAAGCCGTGATCGTTTTGGCAAAATAAAGGAATTATTTACCATGACTTGGAAACAAACGAACGGGCTCGCTGGAGTTGGATTGTTGCAATCACAGGAGGAATGGACGCAGCGAAATAATATTCTTAGCAGCACGATAAGTCAATTGATCAATGATAACATAAATGCAGATGTCCAGAACGGTTTGGATGTTGGGTGTCAGGCGGGCGATCCGGCAGATATGCTTGCTAGGCAGACGTCTCTTACCTGGCAGGGCGTTGATCCGAAAATAGAAGGAGAGGCGTTCTCTCGTAACGGGATCCGCCTCTTTCATGGCGCCGCAGATCGAATCCCTTTTCCGGATTCGTCCTTTGATTGTGTTGTGCTGGCCAACGTATACGAACATATTTTCCCTGAGCTATACACAGCGTCATTGCTTGAGATCAAAAGGGTAATGAAAAGTGGTGGCATTCTTGTAGGGCAATTGCCCAACCCTTATTTCCTAATTGAATCGCATAGTCGGTTGCCGATTATGGGATGGCTTCCGTATCGACTCCAGAAGGTATACTGGCGGTTGACTCCCGTCCCTTGGGAACATGATTTTTATGTCGTGACCATAAAGGATCTCCGGAGTCGAGCCGAATCGCTTGGCTTCAACACTGTAATGGTCCGTAATTTCAATTATCCTGCTGAGGTTATTCCCCAGTCTTTGCGTTGGGCTGCACAACTTTTCGCGCCAGTGATGAAGATCATGCCTTGGGCTTGGCAGTTCGTATTTCGTAAACCAGCTGAGTAAGCCAACTCTCAAACATCGAGGTCATCATGTCTTTTCACAAGCCGTGCGTCGTTTTTTGGAAAAATATCCCGTCTCCCTATTCTGTGGAGCGATTTAATGTCCTTGCTGACAGAGGGAATCTGGATTTCGAAGTCTGGTTCAATCAAATACGTGAATCGGATCGGAGCTGGGATGTAAACGAATCAGACTGGAGATTTCGTGCGCGCTATATCCCCAAACGTTCTTTCCTCAGCAGACAACTGCATCTGCCACTTTCAGAAATTTATCGGGTACGACCCGATATCCTTGTGAGCCTCTACTATGAGGCATCCTTTGCACTTGGGACTCTCGCAGCCCGGAGTCTTGTTCCTCAAATCATTTATGATGTAATGCCGAACTTCGATACCTGGAGTGAACGCACTTGGTGGCGGGAAGTAGCCAAACATATCTTGTTCCGATCTGTGGATGGTGTAAAAGTGACTGGATCGGATGCAATTCAATTGACTGAGAAATATGGTATGACGGCTTCGCGGTCGCATTTTGTTACCCAGTCGATAGATGTTGCCCATTATAGTAAGGCAAAAGACATCAAACCGGAAGTTCGCAGACAAAGACGTGAGCAACTCGGTTTACACGGTTGTGTTTTCTTGTATGTCGGGCGGATCTGGAAGGGCAAGGGGTTGGATTACCTATTCGAAGCATACAAGGCAGTACGATCTAAACAGCCAGATGTGTCCATGTTGCTTCTGGGTGATGGGGTGGATGAGGAGCGATATCGAGCGATGGCACAGGAACTACCTGATGTTGTGTTCGCCGGTTTTGTGCAAGCCTGTGACATGCCAGCGTATTATGCATTAGGGGATGTGCTTGTATTCCCCACTTTGGGTGATCCGTATGGACATGTTGTCGGTGAGTCAATGGCGGCCGGGTTGCCGGTGATCAGCACGGAGAGCGCAGGGGAGATCAGACGAAGGATCTCAGATGGAGTGGATGGATTTATTGCTCCTCCGGCGAATTCCAGTGCTCTGGCAGAACGGATGCTTCAATTGGCTGATGATCCCACACTGCGGATGAAATTGGTTGCAAACGCTTCACAACACGTAAATTCCATCACTCATGAAGATTTTGCCCGTGATTTTGAAGCACTTGTTGACAGGGTATTATCCATACCACCTCGCCGAACTCCCATGTCAATAATCGCGCGTGCTTTAGGGTGGTGTTTATTGACTGTTGGGGGAGAAAAGGGGCAACCAGCGCCTTACGCGAACAAGAAGGCTATGGATGTACCGTAAGCATTTCGATTTGTTACTTGTTCTACTGCTGACTGTTCTTGGAGCGGTAATAGCTGTTACTTCCACTGGCGGTTTTATTCGAGTCTTGTTGACGCTGCCATTGGTCTTTGTGCTACCTGGTTATGCCCTGACAGAGGCTATCTTTGCCAAGCCTAACATGGAATTCCCGGAGAAGGTAGCTTTCATCCTTGGTCTGAGTTTGGCGGTGGATATCCTAGGCGGACTCGTACTCAATTTGACTCCGTGGGGATTACAAACGAGTTCCTGGGTGATATTACTTAGTGGGTTCACCTTTGGCGCTGTTGGTGTGGCGATATGGCGGCGGAAACACATTCCAGCCGTTCAACAAATGAAACCCCATCTGGATATTCGCCAGGGGGTGTTATTTGGATTAGCGGCGGTGATCGCTGGTGGTGCATTGGCAGTAGCATCCCTTGGGGTGCTCAACCAACCTTCGCAGCGTTTTACTCAATTTTGGATCCTGCCAGTTAAGGATGCCAATGTGGATACCGTACAAGTGGGGATAAGCAATATGGAGACAACGGATATATCCTACAAGGTTGAGCTAAAGATAGGGAAAAAAGTCATCCGTGACTGGTCACCGATTGAACTGAAGCGTGGCGAAAATTGGACAGTGGAATTTGCGCTTCCCAAAAAACAGACTGAGGTTGAAATGGTGGAAGCTCTACTATACCGCCTCGACTCTCCAGATACGATCTACCGCCGTGTCACGTTGTGGCGTGTCCAATAGGTTTGAACATGGGATTACGTATTTTAATGGCAAGCGATTTTTACCCGCCGTTTATTGGCGGCGCCGAACGCCAGGTGCAATTGCTTGGGCGTGGATTGGCACAACTCGGTCATGAAGTTCATGTGGCAACCGTAGGACAAAATAATTTACCGGAGAAGGAAGATGATAACGGGGTAACGATTCATCGGCTGAATGGCTTAAGCACGAAGGTCCCCTGGTTTTCCAAAGACCCTCATCGTCGCTTTCATCCGACATTCCCTGAGCCAGGTATTGTTTCGGGGATGCGGCAACTCATAAAAGAAATTCGTCCAGATGTGGTCCATGCCAGCGGGTGGATTTCCTATTCCTGCGTTGCTGCGCTCTTTGGTAGTCAGATCCCTTTTGTCATCTCTACCCGTGACTACGGTTATTTCTGCCCGACTCGAACACTCCTACATCACGGTCAAATATGTCAGGGACCAGCGCCATGGAAATGCCTGAATTGTTCAAAGGTCAACTATGGTTTGCCTAAAGCAATGGCTGCCACCATGGGTGTACTCGGGAATCGAAGGATGCTTGTCAAAACGGTGTCCGCTATTCACAGCGTCAGCACTTTTGTTCAGGATGTGATGAAGCGGGACCTTCCGGACATTCCAGCTCGAATAAAGAACCCTCACAGAGTCGTAATAGCAGATATCATCGCCGTGGACTCCTTGCAGGAGAAAACTGACCATGCCCAGCAGGGAAGCCATCTGCCTATTGAACCATACATTCTTTTTGTAGGTGCCTTGCAGACGAATAAAGGTATTCAAGTGTTGTTAGATGCTTACCAATTACTTGCATCGCCTCCGCCGCTCGTCTTAATAGGGAGTGTATGGCCGGATACGCCAAAACAATTTCCTAAGGGTGTGACCGTTATCTACAATGCCCCTCATAACCTGGTCATGTCAGCATGGGAGAAATGCCTCTTTGGTGTGACTCCTTCTGTATGGCCGGACCCACTGCCGGGCGTAGTCAGAGAAGCGATGAGCCAAGGCAAAGCTGTCATTGGGACCCGTGTGGGCGGGATCGTTGACATGATTGCCGATGGCAAAACCGGTCTGCTCATTCCGCCTGGAGATATGTATGCACTTGCCGATGCAATGAAGAAACTTATGCATGATCCAGAAATGCGGGAACGAATGGGTCGGGCTGGACAGGAAGACGTGAAACGGTTTAATGCGGATGGTATCGTGCCCCAATTTGAAATATTGTATCGTGATCTCATGAGCGAATCTCGTGGGGGCAGTCAATGAAGCTAACCATCTCATCCTGGATCGAAAAATACCGGGTCATCCTGGCAAACGCCGGTTCATTGGTAGGGTCGACCGCCATAACCTCGGGTCTCGGTTTTATCTACTGGTGGCTGGCTGCCCGACAATTCCCGCCGGAGGCGGTGGGGCTGGGGTCTGCTGCCATTTCAGCCATGATGTTTCTGGGGAATGTAAGCGTGTTGGGGTTTGGCACGTTACTGATCGGCGAGCTACCCCGTCAGCCAGGAAGGGAAGGATCACTCATCAGCACTGCCTTATTCTTGGTAGGCATGACCGGAGGCACGCTCGGTCTTTTTTTTGCCCTCGTTGCTCCCTGGGTATCTGCTGACCTGTGGGTACTGGCTGAAAACATTGGCAATACTTCCCTTTTTGCTTTGGGGGTAAGTCTTACCGCTGTCACGCTTGTCACCGATCAAGCGATGGTTGGGTTGTTGCGCAGCGACCTTCAACTGGGACGCAATACCATTTTTGCGATGACAAAACTTATTGCCCTGATAATCGTTGGACTGTGGATGACCCAAAAGCTGGGGCTCTCCATTTACGCCACGTGGTTGGGTGGCAATATCGCCTCATTAGCGATCTTGGCTGGGTACGGAGCTTGGAAGAATAACAACAAGGCTCACTCTTATAAGCCGAAATGGAACTTATTGCATAAACTGGGGTCAACTGCCCTGGGACATCACGTGCTCAACCTGACCTTGCAAGCCTCGGGTCTTCTCATGCCGATCATCGTCACTGCCGTGTTATCAGCACGAATGAACGCCTACTTTTATACTTCCTGGATGATCGCCAGTTTTGCAACCGTTGTGTCCGTCGCATTGACAACCGTGCTCTATGCTGTGGGTTCCGCCGACCCTGCCGCATTGGCAACCAAGATCAGGCTCACCCTTCGTCTCTCTGTGCTGGCTGGAGTTCTAACGAGTATTGCTTTGCTGGTAGGCGCTGATTTTGTGTTGGGTCTGTTCAAACCCGCTTATGCCGGGCAGGCTGGTTTAAGTTTGCGAATTCTAGGGCTGGCTGTTTTCCCCCTCATAGCCAAAAATCACTTCGTGGTAATCCGAAGAATCCATAATCAGATCATAAGCACTGCCTGGTGGATGATGGCTGGTGGAGTGCTCGAGCTAACTCTGGCAGCCACTGGCGCTAGGCTGGGTGGTTTAGCCGGGCTGAGCCTGGGCTGGGTAGCCGCCATGTGCATTGAAGCGCTATTCATGGTTCGAACCATTTATCAAGTTGCTATGCCTGCACCGCTATCGAATTCATTACCAGCCGTTCCTTCCTCGTAAGCAGAAATCCCAGTTCAACACGATCTCTGGTGCAGGGACCTGATTTGTAGTTGCGGTCGCGGCATGTGTGCGAAATATTTCTTCAAACGCGGCAACAGGGCGGCAATTCCGCACAGGGCGATCTCGGGATGACGAAGATGGGGGAATCGACGCGTTCTCCCGAACTCAACTCGACTCCGTTTAGGCGCCTGCTCCCCACATCCACTGCTGTTACCCGCGCGGACTCAAACCGGACCCGCGCCTGCTTCCCGTTTCGAACAGGTACGTACCCAGCTGTTGTGCGCTCAACCAACCCGCGCTCCGTGTGGGCAGGTTGGAGGAGGACGTCTCAGCGGAGTGAACGCGTAATGGACCGGCGCACGACTCCGAGGTCCGGCGTGAAGCGGCTTCCAGTCCTGCGATCCTTGTGTTGGATGATTGGTATGGACCCGTAACATTTATTTCTTTTATCCGTCTATTAATTAAGTGTGATCTGGCGTTCCATAAGTGCTGCTGGAACAATTATATTCCCAACTTACCGATACTTGAAAGCTACGAACCAGAGGCAGACATTGGGTTGGGCGCCTCGGCTTCTTTTTGTGGTACTGTCATACCACCCACCAATCAGGCTGTTGGACAGTTCATGGCGGATGAAAATTCCATATGAGTTATGACATTTCTCTTTTTTGTCGTATAATGATATGAACGGCTTGATTTTGGTAGCATGACGCCACATGCGATCAAGTTCGCACCCCTGCATTGAGTACATAGAAGATAGCATCGTTCTACATCATCGATCAAAAGTTCGAGATATTTGGTTTTAACCAAGTGGATCGAGAAAGGATGATCGAATGACAGGACTTAAACGATCTTTTGTCTGGCTAACATTATATCTGGCGCTCATTCTAGTCCTGGGTCAGAGTGATTATGCCGGAAGACCTATTATTAATTTTGCATCATACTTTTACCTGGCGGTGATGGTAGCGGTGCCTGTTACGCTTTTCTTCCCTTCCGTTTCAAAAGCGTATATCCCTTTGCTATTTTGGGGCGGCGTCTATATGGTCATTTTGAAGACGGTTGACAGGTCAGTATCGACCACCTACATCGACCTGCCGATCATTGTCCTGGAGTTTGTTCTGCTGGAAGTAGGGGTTTGGTTTGCACAGCAGTTGGCGACCGAGATCCGATATGCCGAGTCGCTCATGGACACACTTGCATTTGGCGCGTTCCCCAATCGGGTCCGTGATATTGAGGTGGAAAGCCAGCGCATTAAGGTTGAATTGACCCGCAGCCGACGATATCAACGTCCATTAAGTCTGTTGATGATCGAAGTGGAGCCTGATATCGAACAAACTGCCTCTGCGATTGCGCGAACCATTCAGCATGACTTGATGAATCGTTTTTCCTTTGCCCGCGTAGGGCAGGTGATCGACGATCTCATTCGTCAGACAGATCTGTTCCTGAAGGATCGGCGTGGAAGGTATGTCATCCTCTGTTCGGAGACTCGCCTGCCCGAGGTTGAACTGTTTGCCAACCGCATATCGGAGGCGGTGAAGGAAAAAACAGGTCTCCGGATGTTCTGGGGATATGCCTCTTTCCCCGATGAGGCGCTTACATTTGAGGATCTCATGCAGAAAGCACGAGAGCGCCTGATAACCCATCAATCGTATCAGGACACCGTATTTAAAAATGCTCTAAAGGATGTGTCTAAGTTATGACAATCACTCGAGTAGACTCTATCCAACAAGCCGATTGGGTCCGCCGTTTCCCTGCTGAAAGACGGATCATCACGGACCGTGGCTATCGATCGCTGAAAAGAGCAATGGATCTTGTGATCGTGATCCTTACCATTCCTTTCTGGCTGCCCGCCTTGGGCGTGATTGCCCTTGCGGTTTGGCTCACTGCCCCCAAGGCGCCTGTGATCTTTTATCATTTGCGCACGGGTAAAGGCGGAAAGCGTTTCCGCATGTATAAATTCCGTACCATGGTCCCGAATGCGGAAGAATTGAAAGCAAAATATGCCCACTTGAACGAGCTAAAGTGGCCCGATTTCAAGATAACAAATGATCCGCGTGTGACGTTCCTGGGGCGCATTCTCCGCAAGACCAGCCTGGATGAGCTGCCTCAACTGTTCAACGTTCTGCGTGGAGATATGAGTCTGGTCGGTCCACGCCCGACCTCCTTTGGTGCTGAAACGTACCAACTGTGGCACACCGAGCGGCTGGATGTCGTTCCGGGCTTGACCGGGTTGTGGCAGGTGGAAGGGCGTGGAAGCATTGAGTTCGATGAGCGCCTGCGACTGGATATTGCTTATATTGAACGGGCAAGTATGTGGCTGGATATAGAAATACTATTCCGTACAGTGATCGCTGTTTTTCAGCAGCGTGGCGCCAAGTAATAGTGAGCACAGTAAAAGCCTCGCCCCGAACTTTTCGGGGCGAGGCTTTTTGGGATCAAGAGGGATCTTATGTTGTTATATCAGGCGGAGTGCGTTTTCTAGCATTTTTTATGATCCTGACACCGAGCAGGGATATTCCTACAAGAAGCAGTATTTCCAGCAAATAAGAAACATTTTGCATCAGGAAGATGGAGGTGTTTCGCGTCAATTGGTAGGCTCCTGCGTCCAAGTGACCGGGAGTTCTGGGCTGCCCATCTGCATCATACGTGGGGAATTTCGCTTCGTGGTTGGCATAGTCGATGGCGGGGGACCATGGCTTCAAATGAAAATCATACGGAGGATGTTGAACATCCTTGAAGCCTTGAAATTCCGTTGAAACATAATTGCTGGAATAATAGTCGATATTTTGTTCGTTTATCGTTGAATGGGGATCCTCGGTATTAATCACAATGTTTCCATATACCATAATGTTCTTGGATTTTAGTTCATCCGACTCGACTGCGATCCCGGCGCGTTGACCTGTGAAAACAGCGATCGTATTGAAGCGGATAATGTATTTGCCCACGATCCAGTCCGGATGTGCATCGTCTGACAGCAGGAGGCTGAAAGCGGGCGACTCCGATCCCGGTAGAGATAGGGTGCAGATATTGTTTTCGATGAGCAGGGTATTTGAGGGACCTCTTACATTGTCGCTGAAGTATCGAATGCAACTTTTTTGGGTATCCCTGATGGTGTTGCCGCTTACGATCCCTGAGCTTCGAATACTTATTCCATTCCCTGCCGAGTTGGTGATTTCGTTATTTTCGATCTTTGTGTCCTGGGCTTGGATATATAAACCATGGTCCAGTTCAGTTGTCCCGTTGTTGTAAAGTTTGTTGTTCTTAATGACCAACTGGGTGTGATCCACCCCCTCCTCAATATTTTGCTTCGCAATGATCCCGTTTTTGGTCGTGTCATGGATCACGCAACTATCTATGGTAACCCTGTCGGTTTTTCTTGTCGATCTGAAAACAATGCCATTGCCATCGATATCGTAGATAACGCAGTTTTTGATATACACATTGGATACATTCCCTAGGGTTATGGCATCCCCAGTGAAATCATGAAAGACCGCATCGACGATCAACGTGTTATCGTCACCTTCATCCAATACCAGGGGTGTCTGGTAATCCTGGTTGATAATGATTCTTTTCCATCCATTGAAGTGTTGTTTTGGAATATGAAGACTGGCAGCGGAGGATAAAAGAAGAAAGGCGCTGATGAGATACAGTAGGAATTGGAGAGCTTTTCTATAAATCTTTTTTCGTTCAGTCACCATATTTGTGAGTTCCAATTGGCAAAAGAGTACACACTTTGTAGAAAGATTTGTCACAATAGCATGGTTGTATATGTTGAATCCCCAAGCCAGTCCATGAAGCGGAGTAGCGTGCCTTTCCGGGTGATACCTTTCCCAAATCATCTTGACAATAGGTTATTATACAGTTTACAGAGACTATCTGCTGTATTGGTCAGGGAATAATTCTCCATAACAAGCCGCCGCCCCTCCAGCGCACACTTTTCTCGCAGAGAACGATCCTGTAGAAAAGTAAGTATTCCTTCAAGCAATGCCCTGGCTTCGTAATCATGAATTAACCATCCACTGACTTTATGACGCACAATATCTGTTGTACCGCCCGTGGCAGTCACGACCACGGGCAGCCCAGTTGCCAATGCCTCCAGAAGCGCATTGGACAACCCTTCTGCAACGGATGGCAGAACAAACATATCGGAAGCTTGTAAATACGGCGCCACATTATCAACGGCACCTTTAAATAGAACATTGCCGGTTGCCATCTCTTTGAGTCTGGTTTCCTGGGAGCCAGTTCCAAGGATAAGGAGATATTTATCCGGATGTTGTTGCTGAACCTCCTGCCAAACTTTGACCAAATCATCCACGCGTTTTTCCCGTTCGAGCCTGCCTGCGAAGATTACGATCATTCCTTCGGGTAATTGTAGTTGTCTTCTTAGCTGGATCTTTGCAGATGTGTCCACAGGAAGAAATTTATCGAGCTTGACTCCATTGGGAATAAAGTTGCATTTTTCGGATGGTACGCCACTCTCTATAAACTCATCTTTGATCTCATTGCTGATTGCGATAAAGGCGTCCACGTATTTTTGAAGTACATGG
>Ga0210377_10000923_pt1 | contig 27664 bp, 20 predicted proteins | sample PLM4_65_b1redo_FD_155480 | JGI IMG/M metagenome (GOLD analysis project Ga0210377, IMG submission 155480) | Groundwater sediment microbial communities from an aquifer in East River, Colorado, USA - PLM4_65_b1 redo | ecosystem: Environmental > Terrestrial > Soil > Riparian zone | place: USA: East...
TCTCCGCCTGCGGCCATCGGCGCCTGCCGCCGGGTGACACAGATGGCCGAGAAGCCCCCGCCGGGGCTGCGCAGGTTCGTCACCTGCCCCTCGTAGACGCGCGCGCCGAGCAGCAGCACGCGGTCACGGTACGCGTAGGCGCGCACGTCGAATTTCATGGCGCGCGCGCCGCTCGTGGTCTCGACCGTCACGAGGCCGGGCTCGACCCGCCGCTGCGCCACGTAGCTCGCCTCCTGGGCGATGGCATCAAACCTTTTGCGCGAGATCTTGTCGCCGCGATAGACCGCGCGGCTGCCGAAGGACGCGGCGGGCTTGAACACCCATTCCGCCCGGCTCCGCCAGGCGGCCTCCGTACCCAGGTCCGCGAGCCGGCGCGTCTCGGGAACCACGCTCGCGAGCCAGCGCGCGTCGTCCGCCGCGACGCCGAGCTCGCGCAGCGTCGACTCGCAGGAGAAGAGCGCCAGCCGGCGCTTGTCGGCCAGCAGGAAGTGCTCGCGCGGCGACGGCGTGACGACGACGGCATTCGCGAGGTAGGCCTCGCGCAGCGCGCGCGCTCGCTCGCTGGCGAGCGCGAAGTCGGTGTCGCGCAGGTAGACGAGCTCGACGGGCCAGCCGTCGAGCTCGACGCCGCCGCCCGCCGCGGGCGCGAGCGCGCCGGTCTCGGCGATGCGGGCCTCGATCCCGGCGCGCTCGAACAGGGACTGGAACAGCTCGAACTCGGGGTAGAGGAACTGCTCTCGCGGGCGCTCGTCCACGATCGCGACGCGCGCGAGCCGCGCCCCCGGCCCGCGCACGGCGGCGAGCTCCGCCGCGAAGGTCTCGACGATCTGCTGCTCGAGCGTCGCGACCGGCAGCAGGTCCGAGCACAGACAGGCGAGGCGCTCGGGATCGCACAGCGACGCCGTGTGCAACCCGTTCAACAGCGCGCCGCCCGCGTTGGTGTTCACCTCGATCAGGCGCGGCCCGTGCGGCGTGAGATGGAAGTCGTAGCCCATGAAGACGCCGAAATTGCCGGGCGCATGCCGCACCACGGGCTCGGCGTCGGCATCCAGCAGCGCCTGATAGGCAGGGGAGTGCGCGAGCCGGAACAGCTGCGCCACGGCGCGCTGGATCGTCGCGAAGTGCTCCGGCGCGAGCGCGATCAGGGTCGAGCCGGAGTACGGGATTGCGTCTTCGCCGACGGCCACTGGCGGGTCAGCTCTCGATCACGGCTTCGTACAGCGCGAGCCGCGGGTGACCGCTCAGCAGCCCGGCCGGCGTGCGCGCCTGCGCGTGCGCCTTGCGAAACGGCTCGGAGCGCGTCCAGGCTTCGAAGGCGGCGCGGCTCTGCCAGGTCGAGTGTGAGATGTAGGCTCCCGGCTCGTCGCCGCGCAGCAGCGCGAAGCGCACGAAGCCCGGCACGTCGGCCAGGTAGGTCTCGCGCTCGCGCCAGTGCGCTTCGAACTCCGCGCCGCGCGCCGGATCGACCTGGAAATGGTTCATCGCGATGAAGAGGGCCATGGCGAGCGACTCCCGTCCCGTGGAGATTGCGTGGACCTCGCGAGCGTAGCCTGACTGCTGCCCGGGAGCGTGGCGGGCTCGCGGGCGTCATTTTCATTTGAGCCGGATCGAGTGCATCAGCTCGGCCATCGCGGCCACGTAGGGCTGCGCCCAGGCGACCTCGGGCGGCAGCCGCAGGCGGTCGTAGAGCCTGCGGTGCCGGCGGAACCGCTCGATCAGCTCATCGCGCGGGATCTCGGGCTTGCGGCCGCCGAGCCCGGAGTGGGAGGCGAGGTTGCGGTTCTGGAGACTCAGGCTCGCAGCGAGGCGCTTCACGCGCCGCGGGTTCGCGTCGAAGTACTCGCTGGCCCACACGTGGTTCGTGATGGCCCTGGCCAGCTCGGGAAGGTTCCGGATCGCGTAGTTGTTGCTTCCGCAGGTATGCGGGCTGGTGTCGGCCACGCGCCACGTGCGCGCCCACGGCCAGCGTCGCGCGCGGCGCGGCAGCTCGAGGATGTAGCGGTTCCAGTGAATGCCCTGGAGGCTCTCGTCCCAATCCGCGAGCAGATGGTGGGCGAGCTCCGGAGAGAACCAGTCGTCGTCGTCCACGGGCACCACGAGCGCGCCCGGCGGAAGCGCGTCGTGGCGGGTCAGCTTCGCATTCTCGACCCGGCTCAGGTTCTGCTCAGCGATCTCCTTGAGCCGCACCCGGAACGCCGCATAGCGCATGCTGAAGCTGGCGTTCCAGACCTCGACCTTCTGGCGCAGCTCCGGCACGAGCGCCGCCACGACCGCGGTTTCGTCGTGCCAGGGAAGCGTGCGCCGCACGCAGATATACAGCGGCTCCACGCGCGTCAGATCCGCTCGAGGATCGTCCCCGTCGCGAGCGCGCCGCCGCAGCACATGCTGATGAGCGCGATGCCCCGCCCGCTGCGCTCGAGCTCGTGGAGTGCGGTCGTGATCAGCCGGCTTCCCGTCGAGCCGACCGGATGGCCGAGCGCGATCGCGCCGCCGTTCACGTTCACACGCTGCATCTCGGGCTCGTGCACGCGCGCCCACGAGAGCACGACGGAGGCGAAGGCCTCGTTCACCTCGAAGAGGTCGATGTCCGAGAGCTGCATGCCGGCCTTGGCCAGCACCCGACGCGTGGCGTCGACGGGACCATCGAGGTGGTAGTAGGGATCGGAGCCGACGAGCACCTGCGCGCGGATGCGCGCGCGGGGCCGCAGACCGGCGGCGCGGGCGCGCTCCTCGCTCATCCAAAGCACGGCGGCGGCGCCGTCCGAGATCTGGGAGCTGTTGCCGGCCGTGTGGATGCCGTCGGGCAGCACGGGCTTGAGCTTCGCGAGGCCCTCGGCCGTGGACGGTCGGGGACCCTGGTCGGCGCGCACGATGCTGCGCTCGCCGGTCGGGCCGTCCGGCCCCAGCACCGGCGATTCGATCGGCGTGATCTCGCGCTCGAAGCGCTGCTCCGCGACCGCGCGCGCGGCATTGTTCTGACTCGCGAGGGCGAGGCCGTCGACATCGAGTCTGGTGATGCCGCGGCGCTTCGCGATGCGCTCGGCGGCGCCGAACTGATCGGGCATGTCCCACGGAAAGTTGGCGGGCTTCGAGGTGCCCGGGCCGTTCATCACGTTCGCGCCGAGTCCGACCCGGCTCATCGCCTCGATGCCGCATGCGATGCCGACCTCGATCGCACCGGCCTCGATCAGCCCCGCGATCAGGTGATTGGCCTGCTGCGCCGAGCCGCACTGACAATCGACCGTCGTCGCCGCCACCTCGAACGGGAGGCCGGCGGAGAGCCAGGCGTTGCGCGTGACGTTCGAGCCCTGCTCGCCCGCCTGCGTCACGCAGCCACCGATGATCTGCTCGACCTCGCCGGGGTGGATCCCGGCGCGTTTCACGACGGCGATCTGCACCGCGGCGAGCAGCTCGGCCGGGTGCAGCCCGGCGAGCGCGCCGTTGCGCTTGCCGATCGGGCTGCGCACGGCCTCGACGATCACGGCTCTGGACATCGGATCCTCCTCGGCGCCCGATGGAGTCTGCGGGCCAGCTCAGCAGGGTATCATCGCGAAGCCGACGGGCCAGCGAGCGAGTGCTCGACGGTCGCGACACCGAGGCTGAACCGGACGCCGGATTGCGTCCCTCCGCTTCGCCCCGGAGAGGGGGAGGACAGGGGAGTGCCGATGCGCCGCGCCCGGCTCCGACTGCGGCTCGGCTTGCTGCGCTATTTCGCGCGGGAGCTCGCGTTCCCCACCGTTTTCGCGCTCGCCGGCTTCACGCTCGTCGTCCTGATCCAGGATCTGCTCGGCTATACGGATCTCGTGATCAACCGTGGCCTCGGCATCGGCACGGTGGCGTGGATCGCCTTCTATCAGACTCTTCCGCTCGCGGCGCGCACCCTGCCGTTCGCCGTGCTGGTGGGCTCCCTCGCGGCCCTCGGCCGACTGGGGGCGGATCATGAGCTGTCGGCACTCGAGAATGCTGGCTTCTCGCCGCTCGAGCTCGTGGTCCCCGTCGCCATCTCATCCGGACTCGCGACGTTCGCGGCTCTCGGCCTCGCGCTCGTCGGCTCGCCGGCCGCGAGCCGAGCCCTCGACGCGACGCTCGACCAGATCTCCCGCGAGCGTCCAGGCGCGGTCATCCGTGCTGGAACGCTCCAGCATTTCGGAGACTGGAAGCTCGAGGCGCAGGAAGTCTCGGGGCGCGGCGATCGGATGCGGGGTGTGCTGCTCTGGATCCCGGACGTGGGTGCGACGCTCTTCGCGGAGCGCGGCTCGCTCGAACCCGGCCCCGGCGCCTCGACGGAGATCGCGCTCGAGAACGGCATCGTCGTGCTCGACCCAAGGCGCCGGCCGCGGCGCATCGATTTCGAGCGCTTGACGGCGGTTCTGCCCGAGGCCGGCCGCGCGATTCCGCGCGAACCCGGGGACGTGCTGGCCGGGGCGCGGCTCGGCGAGCTGCGCGCCCTGGCGCAGCGCGAGTCGCCCGATCCGGCGCCGGCCCGGCGCGCGGCGATCGAGCTGGAGCGGCGCTTCGCGCTTCCCGCGGCGACGCTTCTCTTCGGCTTTCTCGCGCTGCCCCTGCTGCTCGCCACCGCGCGCTTCACGCGCGCAGCGGGCGCCTTGCTCGGGATCCTGACCACCGTCGTCTACTACGGGTTGGTCCAGCTCGGCGATGGGTTGATGCAAGAGGGAACCCTGGATGTTGCTGCGGGCGTGTGGCTCCCGGACGTTGCGCTCGGCGCCGCGGTCGTGCTCCTCGTGCTGCGCTTCCGGAGTCTCCAGTCCTATGGTCGCCCGCTCGCACGGGCGCACCGCGTCGTCTGGAGCCTCCTGGGACGGCGCGCCGCGGAACGCTTGCGAGTCCATCGCTTCGTGCTGCAGCGCTATGTGGCTGGACGCTTCGTGATGATGGCGGCCCTCGCCTTCCTCACCCTGGTGGTCGCCTATCTCCTGGTGGACGTATGCGAGCGCCTCGCTTTCTTCGCGCGTTACTCCGCTTCGGGCGGGGCCGTGATCCGCTACTACGCCGCGCGGCTCCCGCTGCTGGCGTCGCGGGTGGTGCCGATGTCGATGCTCCTCGCCGCAGCGCTGACGGTCGGTCTGTTTGCGGCCGAGAACGAGCTGCTGGGCATGCGCGCCTGCGGTATCTCCGGCATGCGCGCCATGGCCCCCGTCCTCGTCCTGTGTGGGCTCATCGCGCCTCTTTACTACGTCCTCGACAACAAGGTCGTGCCGCAGGCCACGGCCCTCTGGCACTACGTGAAGAACGTGGAGATCAAAGGCCGCGCCCCGGAGGCGGCCGCGCGCGCGGCGCCGGTGTGGTACCGCGTGAAGCGTCGCCTCTACGAAATCGAATTCCTCGATCCCGACCTCGGGACCGCCCGCGGGATCACCTACTACGACCTCGGCCGCGACGGCCTTCCGCGCGCTCGGGTCGATGCCCGCTCGGGCCGCTACGTGGGCAGCGGTGTCTGGCGCCTCGAGGATCCGGTGCGGGTCGAGCTGGTCGACCACGCGCTGCGCCGGGTCGCCGCTCAGCCCTTCGCTGAGCTGGGAGACGATGTGCCGGCCGAGGTGGATACCCGGGAGCTCTCGGTGGGCGAGCTCTCCCGCGAGATCCGCGCCGTGGAGGAGAGCGGCTACGACGCCACACCCTACCGAGTCGACTTCTATGCCAAACTCACGACCCCCCTGGCGTGCTTCGTGCTCCCGGCGCTCGCTCTGCTATTCGCGTTGCGCGGGCCTCCCTATCCGAATCCGGCGTACACGCTGTTGTTCAGCATCACCGTGGCCGTGGGATACGTGTTGGCGACGGGCGTGAGCCAGAGTCTCGGCTACGGCGGGGCGCTACCTCCCGCCGTGGCAGGCGCCGGACCCACCCTTCTCCTGTTCGCCCTCTCGATCCTGCTGGGCCGGCGCGCGTTCGGCTTCGGCCGCGCCGACTAGGGACGTCCCACGCTCGTGTAACGGAAGCCGAGCTCCGCCATGCGCTCGCGGTCGTAGATGTTGCGCAGATCGATCACGACCGGTTGCTTGAGGAGCGCCTTGATCTCGTCCAGGTGGAGCGCTCGGAACTCGTTCCACTCGGTCAGGATGACGAGCGCATCCGCCTGACGCACGACGGCGTAGGCATCCTCGCACCACGCCACGCCCGGGAGCAGCTCGGAAGCCCGCGCCATGCCCTTCGGGTCGTAGGCGCGGATGCTGGCGCCCCGTGCCTGGAGCAGGGGGATGATCTCGAGGCTCGGCGCCTCGCGCAGGTCATCGGTGTTGGGCTTGAAGGTGATGCCCAGCAGGCCGAGGGTCTTGCCGCGGAGCGCTCCGCCGAAGGCGGCGGCGATCTTGTCGGCCATGCGGCGCTTGCGCTCCTCGTTCGCCGCGATCACGGCCTCGACGATGCGAGCGGGCGCGCCGCTCGCACGGCCCGCGGCGGCGAGCGCGCGGATGTCCTTGGGAAGGCAGGAGCCGCCGAAGCCCGGGCCTGCGTGCAGGAACTTGGGGCCGATGCGGCCGTCCATCCCCATGCCACGGGCCACCACCTGCACGTCGGCGCCCACCGCCTCGCACACGTCCGCCATCTCGTTGATGAACGCGATCTTGGTGGCGAGGAAGGCGTTGGTTGCGTACTTGATGAGCTCGGCGCTTTCCGGCGTGGTGAAGAGCATCGGAGTCTGGTTCAGGTAGAGCGGCCGATACAGCTCGCGCAGCAGCCGCTCGGCGCGCTGCGACGTGACACCGCAGATGATCCGGTCGGGCCGCAGGAAGTCCTCGACCGCCGAGCCCTCGCGCAGGAACTCCGGATTCGAGGCGACGTCCCACGGCACGTCGGGGCGGACGGCCTGAAGGATCCGCGCGACCTCGCGACACGTGCCGACCGGCACGGTGGATTTGGTCACGACGAGCAGGGCGCCGCGCGCGGCCGCGGCGACGTCTTGGGCCGCCGCACGGACGGCGGAGAGGTCGACCTCGCCGCTCTCGCGTCGGCTCGGAGTGCCGACCGCGATCATCGCGATCTCCACACCGGACATGGCAGACGCGAGGTCGCTCGTGAACCGAAGGCGACCGGCGCGGACGTTGCGCGCGGCGAACGCATCGAGACCCGGCTCATAGACGGGAATCTTGCCTTGCTCGAGGGCTTGGATCTTGTCGGTGTCGCGGTCGACGCACGCGACCAGGTGGCCGAACTCGGAGAAACACGCGCCCGAGACGAGCCCCACGTAGCCGGCCCCGATCATCGCGATGCGCATGCGGCGGGCCCTCCCGGAGTGCCCCGTGGCGGGGGCTCAGGGCAAGAATAGAGCCGGCGTCGCGCCAGCGCGTTGTGGCGCCGCCCGGAAGTGGAATCGGGAGAACCGTGGCGGATTGCCCCGGACGTCAGCCGAGGCGTCGCACGCGCAGCCACGGGCCGTTGCCGGGTTGGCAGGCTGCCGCGCCGACGCCAGACTCGCAGCGTTCGGAGGCCCCTGATGCAGGCCCTACGCTCGACGCGCACCGCAGGCTCGGCGTGAGACTCCTGCTCGCCTTCGTGCGCGCGGATCGGTCGGGGTGTTTCCTGACTCTTCTGTGTCTGCTGGGCGCAGCCGTGGCCGAGGGGATCGGCATCTCGTCGCTGCTCCCCTTCCTGGGCCTCGCGACGCATGCGTCGCGGGGCGAAGGGGCTGCACCCGAGCCTGCGAAAGGCTTCGAGCGCGCCGTGAGCGATGCGTTCTCCACTCTCGGGATCGAGCCAACGCTCGAGACGCTCCTCGGCGCCGTGGCCGTCGCCATCGCGCTCAAGGGCGTCCTCATGCTGCTCGCGAAGCGCCAGGTTGGCTACACGGTGGCCCGGGTCGCGACGGCCCTGCGTCTGCGCCTGGTCCGAGCTCTCTTCGCCACCGACTGGCCGTATTTCACGCGACAGCCGGTCGGCGCCCTTGCCAACGCGTTCGGCACCGAGGCGCCGCGCGCCTCCCAGGCGTTCCTGAACGGCGCGACCATGATCTCCGAGGCCATCGCGCTTTGCGTCTACGGGGGGATCGCGCTCGCGACCTCGTGGCAGATGACGCTGGTCGCCGTCCCCGTCGCCTTTGGCGGTCTTTCGCTGCTCACCGGACTCGTGCGCCTCACGCGCAGGGCGGGCCGCCGCCAGACACAGCTCCTGAAGGAGGTCCTGGACCGGCTCACCGATGTCTTCCAGGGCGTGCGACCCCTCAAGGCCATGGCCCGCGAGGCGCTGATCGCGCCACTCCTCGAGCAGAGCACGCAGCGCCTCAATTGGGCAATGCGCCGCATGGTCCTCACCAAGGAATCCGTCGCGACGATTCAAGAGATGCTTTTGATGGTCTGCGTGACGGGCGGCGTCTACGTGTCCGTCACCCTGTTTCGACTGGAGCTCGAGCAGGTATTCCTGTTGGCGCTGCTCTTCATCCGCGCCATCACCAGCATGAGCCGGGCACAGCGCCGCTACCAGGACGTGCTCAGCGACGAGAGCGCCTACTGGTCGATGATCGAGCTGATCGAGCGCGCCGAGCGGGAGCGAGAGCCGTTGGGCGAGCGAGCGCCGCTCCTCGAATCGGGGATCGAGCTACGCAACGTGGTGTTTGGCTACGAAACGCGCCGCGTCCTGGACGACGTCTCGTTCACGATCCCGGCCGGCCGCATCACGGCGCTCTACGGCCCCTCGGGCTCCGGGAAGACCACCGTCGTCGATCTCGTGGCGGGCCTGGTGCGGCCGCAGTCCGGCGCCATTCTCGTCGATGGCGTACCGCTGTCGGAAATCGACCTGCATGCCTGGCGACGCATGATCGGCTACGTGCCCCAGGAGATGTTCCTGCTCCACGAGAGCGTTGCGCTGAACGTCTCTCTGGGGGATCCCGAGGTCACGCGTGCGGACGTCGAACGCGCCTTGCGAGCGGCGGCGGCGTGGGACTTCGTGAGCGAGCTGCCCGCCGGCATGGACGAGCCCGTTGGCGAGCGGGGCTCGCGACTGTCGGGGGGCCAGCGCCAGCGCGTCGCGATCGCGCGGGCGCTCGTGCGCCGGCCGAAGCTCCTGATCCTCGACGAGGCGACCGCGTCGCTCGACGCGGAGAGCGATGCGGCCCTATGGGCGCAGATACGCCAGCTGCGTGGCGAGACCACGGTGCTGGCGATCTCGCACGAGCCAGGCATCCTCGACGTGGCCGACCGGATCTACCGGGTGGAGGACGGTCGGGTCGCCGAGCTCCCCGCGCGGCGCGAGAGCAGCACGTCGAGGTACGCGTCCACGGCGGGCTCCACCGAGAAGATCGATGCGCGCGTGCGCAGCCGCTCCGGGTCCGGCGGTGCATCGAGCACCTTCAGGATGGCTTCCGCCAACAGCCGATCGTCGCGCACCGGCACGAGGGGCCCGTAGGCGCCGCCCTCGAGGATTTCGGAGGGGCCGCTCGCGCAGTTCGTGCTGACCACGGGGCAGCCGCAGGCCATCGCCTCGATCAGGACTCCCGGGAGCCCCTCCCACGCGGACGAGAGCACGAACACCGAGGCCCGCGCCATCCACGCCCAGGGATTGTCGACATGGCCCGGGAGCGCCACGTCCCGCTCGAGACCGAGCTCGCGCACGATGGCCTCGAGCGCGCGCCGCTGCCCGCCCTCGCCGAGGATCAGGAGCCGCGCTTCTCGCGACCGGCGCACCCGGGCGAAGGCCCGGATCAGGGTGGGGAAGTCCTTTTGGATCTTGAGCTTTCCCGCTCCCAGCAGCACGGGAGCGCTGCCGTGCGTGAGCCACGGATGAGCGACGGGCTCACGCGCCTTCGCGAGGAGATCCGAGGTCATCACGGGGTTGTAGATGGTCGTGACGCGCTCGCGAGGAAGGCCCGTGAGGCGCACGACGTCGTCGGCGACGCCCTGCGACACGGCGATGATGGCGTCCGCCCACGGGTAGACGCGGCCGGCCATCCAGCGCAGGAACCGCCGGATCGTACGCTGCGCTCGCGGCCACATCTCCGGGTACCCGATGGGATCGTTGCTGGCCCGTAGCACGAGGCGGAGCGGAACGCCGGCCAGGCGCCGCGACCAGAGCGAGACGAGGTTCACGTGACTCGCGGCCGAGAGCAGCACGTCGGGCCGCTCGCGCCGGAGATAGCCGACCAGAGACGGAATGCTGGCCAGCGTCTCGAATCCGCGAAGATTGAGGCTGCGCTCCAGCGCCCCGAAAGTACGCTTCCAGCCCGCGTGGAGGACGATCGAGCGCACGCCCGGCGGAAGCTCCCGCGCGAGGGCACCCTGGCCGCTCACGACCACGAGGTCCACCCGGTGCCCGCGTTGCGCAAAGCCCCGGGCCAAAGTGAGCGTGCGTCGCTGTGCGCCGCCTGCCGTCAAGGCGAAGATGAAGATCGCAAGGTGTCGCGGCTCCTGATCCCGGGGCGTGGTCGGATCGGCGGGCGGCGGCGCGCTATCCGCGAGCTGCGGCACGCGTCCCCACGAGAACTTCGAGATAGCGATCCACCGCGGTGTCTACCGAGAAGATCGATGCGCGCGCGCGCAGAGCCCCGGGATCGGGTGGCTTCTCGAGGGTCGCGAGAATCGCATCGGCGAGGGCGCGATCGTCTCCCACCGGCACGAGCGGGCCGTAGCGTCCGTGCTCGAGGATCTCCGCCGGTCCGCTCGGGCAGTCGGTGCTCACGACCGGACAGCCGCACGCGAGCGCCTCGGCCAGCACGTTGCTGAAGCCCTCCCACGCCGAGGAGAGCACGAAGACCGAGGCCCTGGCCATCCACGCCCAGGGGTTCTCCACGAATCCCGGCAGCGCCAGGTCGCCTGCAACACCGAGCTCGCGAGCGAGCTTCTCGAGCCGCGCGCGCTCCTCGCCTTCACCGAGGATGACGAGTCGCGCGGGTCGCACCGCGAGCACGCGGGCGAAGGCCCGGATCAAGGTAGGGAAGTCCTTCTGGAGCTTGAGCTTCCCGACACCGAGCAGGAGCGGCGGCTCGGCCGGCGCGAGCCACGGATGCTCGAGGCTGGCGCGGGCATGGTTCTGGATCTCGGCGACGGGCAGCGGATTGTAGATCGTGACGATCGGCGGCCGAGGCGGCGCGAGCAGCTGCGCCAGATCGGCGGCGACCCCCTGCGAGTTGGCGACGATGACGTCCGCCCGCCGGTACGTGTGACGGGCGAGCGCCCGCAACACGGGTCCCCAGGCCCTCTGCCTTTCTCCTGTGGCCGCGGAGAGCTGCACGTTGACGCTCACCACCGCACGCGTGCCCGCCTGCGCCAGGCGCTGCGCCCAAAGGGATGCGAGATTCGCCGGGTTCGAGGTGGAGAGGACGGCCTGCGGGCGCTCCCGCGCCAGATACCCGGCGAGTGGCCGGGTCGCCGCCAGGACCCAGAGGCCTCTGCGGCCTCGAATCCCGGGCAGGCGCCCCCACGACGACTCGAGCACGACGAGCCGCACCGAGGTTGGAAGCTGACTGCGAAACGCCCCCTCGGCCCGCGGCACGACGACGTCCACTCGGTGGCCGCGGGCCGCGAAGCCGCGGGCCAGGATCAGCATCCGCCGCTGCGCGCCTCCCCCCGAAAGCCCGGAGAGGAAGAGCGCGAGGTGCTTGCTTGCTTGCTCCACCCAGCTCCACGCGCGTGCGAGCGCGCTACCTGCGCCTGGGAAGCCAACACGCGATTGTAGCGGGGCGACTCATACCGGGCTGCGACCAGCGGCCTTTGACCGACGCATGATACGCTCGCGGCGGTTCGCAGGCGCAGGCCCGAGTGATGGCAGCGGCGCGACGGAAGGAGGTTCATTCTCGATGCTTGCGCTCTTTGGACCGCTGGTCGTCTATGGCGCCATCCTCGGCTTGCACCTCGCCTTGCCGGGGCGGTGGATCGACGGCTACGTCCTCGACCCCGCGACGGGGAAGCCGCTGCGCTACCGACTGAACGGGCTGCGGGTCCTGCTCGTCAGCGTGGCTGTTTATGCCGGGGCATGCTGGCTGGGTTGGATTCCCTGGGAGTTCTTCTATCTGCATCGCTGGGCGATGGCAGCTGGGGCGTGCGGGCTCGGCCTGTCGTTCAGCTTCGCGATCGTGCTGTCCGCTCCAGCGAACAAGAGCTTCCTGGCGGATCTGTACCTCGGGCGGCTCGCGAATCCGCAGTGGGGTGGCGGGCGCGTCGACGCCAAGATGTTCCTGTACCTGGTCGGCGCCGTGATGCTCGAGCTGAATCTGCTGTCGTTCGCCGCGTACCACGTGAAAGCCTTCCCCTCCGATCCCTCGAGCGGGGTGATCCTGTACTCGCTGCTCTTCAGCTTCTTCGTCTTCGAGTATCTGTTCTTCGAGGAAGTGCACCTCTACACGTACGACATCATGGCGGAGCGCGTCGGCTTCAAGCTCGGCTGGGGCTGCCTCGTCTTCTATCCGTTCTTCTATCCCGTGGGCTTGTGGGCGGTCGCCGACCGCCCGGATCCGCACACGCCGCTGCCGCTGCTGCTGCTCACGGCGCTCCTGTTCTTCGGCGGCTGGGTGCTCGCGCGCGGAGCCAATCTCCAGAAGTTCTGGTTCAAGCGCGACCCGAAGGCGAAGGCCTTCGGCATGCTCGAGCCGCGCGCGATCTCCGGCGACGGCAAGTACGTGCTGGCGGGCGGCTTCTGGGGGCTCTCGCGCCACATCAACTATCTGGGCGAGATCCTGATGGCGACGGCGCTCGCGCTGAGCCTCGGGTATCCACTCGCCTTCGCGCCGTGGCTCTACCCGCTCTACTACGTGGCGTTGCTGTTTCCGCGCCAGTACTTCGACGACCAGCGCTGCGCCGAGAGGTATGGCCCGCTCTGGGCCGAGTACCGTCGGCGCGTGCCGAGCCGGATCATTCCGGGGATCTATTGAGAATGCGCCAGGAGGCGGACCGTGGATGACTTCGTGAAGCGCTACGGGCCGTGGGCGCTGATCGCCGGCGCATCGGAGGGGATCGGAGCGGCGTTCGCACGGGCGCTCGCGCAGCGCGGGATTCATCTCGTGCTCGTGGCGCGACGCAGCGAGCCGCTCGAGGCGGCGGAGCGGGAGATCACCGCCCTCGCGCCGGTGCAGGTGCGCCGCGTCGCGCTCGATCTCGCACGCGCCGATGCGGCCGCGGTGCTCGAGCAGGAAGTCGCCGATCTCGACATCGGCCTCGTCGTCTACAACGCGGCGCTGGCGCCAGGCGGCGCATTCCTCGAGATCCCGCTCGACGAGCAGCTCGCGGCGATCGACGCGAACGTGCGCGGTCCGCTCGCGCTGACGCACCGCTTCGGCCGCCGGCTGGCGGCCCGCGGCAGCGGCGGCATCGTGCTGCTCTCGTCGCTGACGGCCTTCCAGGGCTCCCCGTTCGTGGCGACCTACGGCGCGTCGAAGTCGTTCCTGCTGACGCTGGCCGAGGGGCTGTGGTTCGAGCTCGCGCCTCGCGGCGTCGACGTGCTCGCGGTCTGCGCTGGCGCCACGCGTACACCGAGCTACCTCCGGCGCTCGAAGCAGCGCGCGCCCGGGGAGCTCGAGCCGGATCAGGTGGCGCGCGAGGCCCTGGCGAGCCTCGGTCGCGGGCCGTCCATGATTCCCGGCCGCTTCAACCGCTTGGCCTCGCAGCTGATGCGCCGCGTGCTCTCGCGTCGCGCGACCATCCGGATCATGGGCGCGCAGACGAGTCACCTGACGCTGTCGCCCTGATTCGCAGCGTCGATTCTCGATCCGCCTTTCCGGAGCATCTCCACGGGCGAGTCCGAGGCGACTCATCCTGAGAAGGGCGTATGAAGCGGTCCTATACAGCGCTCGTATTGGCGGGGAAGCGCGACGCACCCAACCCCATCGCAGCGTTCGCGGGGCTGAGCCACAAGGCCCTCGTGCCCATCTGGGGCGTGTCCATGCTGGAACGCGTCGTCACGACCCTCCGACGAGCAAATCACGTTGGAGCGATCATCGTCGCCATTGAAGATCCACGAGTGCTGGAGGCCGTGCCCCGGCTGCAGCAGCTCGTCGCTGCGGGCGAATTGCTCACGATGTCGAGCTCCCCGTCCGTCGCGGGCAGCGTCCTCCGCGCTTTCGACCTCCATCAGGACTGCTTGCCATTTCTGGTCGTATCCGCAGACCAGCCGCTGTTGAGACCAGAGATCGTAGATGCCTTCTGCGCCGGGGTCGAGGCATCCAGCGATATCGGCTTGGGCTTCGTTCCCGAGCGCAGCGTGCGTGCGGCCTACCCCCACACGCGACGGACCTTCATGCGGTTTGCCGATGGCGCCTACAAGAATTGCAATCTCTATGCCTTTCACACGCTCCAAAGCGCACGAGCGTGTGTGTTCTGGCAGAGCATCGAACAGCTGCGCAAGCGCCCATGGCGCGTCGCCACCGCATTCGGCTGGCGATTTCTTCTCGTCTACGTCCTGCGCCGCGACGATCTACGAGAGATGCTGACCCGAGCCGGGCGCATCCTGGGCGTCACGATTTCGTCTGTCATCATGGATTTTGCCGATGCGGCCGTCGACGTGGACACCTTGGATGATCTCGAGCTGGCAAAACAGGTCCTGGGTGCGGGCCAGGGCTCTTGAAGGGTGAGGCGCGGCCAGGCTATGCCTGGAAGCGGATGAAGCGCAGGTGCTTGTCGGCGTTCAGTGTCAATGGCTGATCGACACGTGTTTCGTAAAGCTCGCCATCGAACGCATAGGTCCCGTTGAAACTCAGCGTGAGGCACTCCACCCGGCGCACACTCCGCCCCACTCCCGACGACATCCGCCCTCGCATCGCTTGAGCGACCGCGTTGAGGATGGCACCGGGCCCGATATCGATGCTCAGATAACAAAACGTCTTCTGCTCGGCTGGCGAGGCTTCCTCGGGAATGGGTCGGATGCCGAGCACGAGCTCGTCCAAGGTGGTCGCGGCGATCAGAGAGAATCTCCTGGTCTCGCGAGAGCCGCCGGCCTCGGTCACCGCCACCTCGCCGCTGGTGCGGCCGGAAATCAGGGCGCGCCACACGAAGACGGCGAGGGTGGCGGCATGGCTCAATGCATCGGGCAGATGCAGGGGATAGAAATGGCGCCGGAAGAACCGCGTGGCCTCTACGATCTCCGCGGCGCCGAAGAACCCGCCGTAGAGAGGCGGTAGATCTCCAGTCCGCTCCAGCGTGAGGACAGCACGATCGACGACATGGCCGTTCAGGGTCCGCTCACGCCGGTGACGTAGAATCGCCGACAGTGCCGCTTCGGGATTCCCTGTCAGGCCCCAATTGGCTGCCGTCAGATTGGTCTTGCCGCCACACAAAAGCCCCAAGAGCGGCGGGTTGGCGAAGGCACCATCGTTCAAGAGCCCGCCGAAGACCATGCCGGCGGTGCCATTGCCGCCGTTGACGACGATCGTTTCCGTGCCCATCGCCGCGCACTGCCGCAAGGCTTCGATCAGCTCACCCGGATGATCGATCTCGAAATGGGCAGCGTCCGGCTCGTCTGCGAGTATCGGCGTCACCCAGCCACACCGTCGTCTTCGATTTTGCGCGCTGAATCGATTGGTGATGACGGCGAGCGGTCCGACAGAGGTTCGCGCGTCGGTGTGCACGGTGATTCGAGCTCCAATGGGCCCCTGGGAGCAGCGCAACACAGGCGAGCGAAATCCACTCAGGCCGGGATCTGCGTCCCGTCCACCCAGCAGGCGTGGAAGCCCACGGGCACGCGCCGCGGCAGCTCGACGATCGCGAGCGGCTCGGCCGTGAAGTCGCGCGCGTCGAGCACGTGCGCTTCGGAGTCTCCACCGGTCGCGTCGTGCACGAAGCAGACGACGAAGCCGTCGTCTTCTTCGCAGCCTCCGACACGCGGTGCGAAGGGAGACTCGCTGCAGTAGCGGCCGGGTCCGAAATCGTGGGTCTCGGTGCGGCCCGAGGTCGTGTCGTACTTGACGAGCGCGTCGAAGAGCAGCGTCTGCGTATCGGGCGCGATGTGCGGGATGTAGGCGTAGCGCGTGGGCGCCCCCTGGCGGCGCGAGTCGATGCTCGGGAACTCGGTGTTGAGGTCGTCACGTCGTTCTTCGTGCGTGCGGCCCGTGCGCAGATCGAAGCGATAGCGGTGGAGCCGAGCATCGAGGCGCAGCGTCGCGAGCATGCGCCCCAGCGGACCGCCGTCGGCCGGCGGCCGCGCGCCCGGATCGACGACGCGGCAGGCATCCATCACGATGCTGTCGCCCTCGTCCCAGGCGTTCACCACGTGATAGATGTAGCCGGGCTCGGCCTCGAACCAGCGCACCGGACCGCCCGCGCGCGGCAGAACGGCAAAGCGACTGGGCAGCTCCGGGTGGAAGCCGAGCCGATGGACCCTGCGCTCGAGCAGCTCCGGATCCCAGAAGAGCGGTAGGTCCATCAGGATCGAGTGGCGCGCGGTGAACGCCATGTCGTGGGGCAGCCGCGGCCCCGGGAGCTCGATCTCGGTCGAGCGCACCAGCTCGCCGCGTGCGGAGACGACGTGGTGGACGAGGAAGGGCGCGCGCATCGCGTAATCGAAGAAGAGCAGCTCGCCGGTGGCGGCGTCGACCTTGGCGTGGGCCGAGATGCGCCGCTCGAGCTTGCCGCCGAAGTCTTCTGTGCCGAGCGTCGCGAGGCTTCTCGGATCCAGCCGATAGGGCTGTCCGCACTGGTACCAGAGCGCGAGCACGGCGCCGTTGTGGAACACGAGATCGGTGTTCGCCGTGTCCTTGAGCCAGCCGTCCGAGCCACTGCCCGGTGCCTCGGGATCCGGTCGCTCCATGTAGCCGGGCCAGAGCGCGCGTCCGGCGCGGCGTTCCGCGTCGAGGGCCTCGGTGCGGATCCAGCGGTTGCGATAGGCAGCGCGCCCGTCGCGAAACGTCACGGCGTGCACCATGCCGTCGCCATCGAACCAGTGGTAGCGGCCGCGCGGCGCGTGGACGGGATTCGGGCCGTTGCGCAGGAAGACGCCATCGAGCCCGCGCGGCAGCTCGCCGATCACCGGCAGATCCGCAGCGTCGCACTCGTCGAAGACCGGCGCGAACGGCCCTTGCAGATACGGGTTCTCCGCCTCGCTGAGCCAGTCGGGGAGGCTGCTCGCTGCGCTCATGCTCCCTCCTGTGCGTCTACCGAGGCTAGCGCGTCGGAGGCGGCCTCGGCCCCCCTTCAACGGCCCGTCCGACGCTCGCGCATCCGAGAGCCGCTAGCCCGCCAGCGTCGTCCGGGGGCCCCGAAAGCTTGACGGCATCTTGACGAGAGGCGTCTTAGCCTTCGTCGCAATCGCGCGTCACGGCGCGCGGTTCGAGACTTCGGGGAGTACGAACGTGGATCTCCTACACATCGAAGCGCTGATCATCGTGGCTCTGCTGGCGCTCTGCGTGATCGACCTGATCCGCCATCCCGGGCATGCGGATTCGCGTCGCGTTCGCTTCGACGCGGAACACCCGCACCCCGTCGCGCGGGACTGCACGCGGCGTCCCCGGCACGGGGGCGCACCGAGAGATCCTGGCGGAGGCACCAGCCGCGCATCGCGACGAAGTGCCCCATTGCTGCGCCAGCACGCCGCAGGGCGTGGCTTCCGAATCGCATACAGGCGCAGCTCGTCTCGCGGCGACGCTCGATCGCGTTGGCATGCTCGCTGCACGAGCGGATTTTGCGAGCGCTTCCGCGGGCGATCGATCTTGATGGAATCTTGACGCCAGACGCCTGGTCTGAACGGAATCCTGACACAGTCTTTCGTATTCTCTCGCGTGCCGGAGGTCGACATGACGGATTTGATCTACGTGGTCGGGGTGGTGGCTTTCCTCGCTCTCACGTGGGGGCTCGTGCGCCTGTGCGAGAAGGTTTCGTAGCCATGGGCATCTTGGAAGCGATCGGCGCCGCGCTGGCGCTGGGCCTTTTCGTCTACCTCCTGGTGGCGCTGCTCGCGCCGGAGAAGCTGTCGTGACGGTCAACGGATTGCTTCAGCTCGCGCTCTACTTCGCCGTGCTCACGGCGCTCGCCGTCCCGCTCGGTCGCTACATGGCGGCGGTCTACGAAGGGCGCGCAGGCATTGCGCAGCGAATTCTCGGGCCGCTCGAGCGCGGGCTCTATCGCGTGGCTGGCGTGCGTCCCGAGGACGACATGGGCTGGAAGCGCTACGCGGCCGCCTTCCTGATCTTCAACGGGATCGGGATCCTGTTCGTCTATGCGCTCCAGCGATTTCAGGGCTGGCTCCCGCTGAACGGGGCCGGACTGCCCGCGGTGAACCCGGAGGTGGCGCTCAACACGGCCGTGAGCTTCGGCACCAACACGAACTGGCAGGCCTACGGCGGCGAGACCACGATGAGCCACCTCACCCAGATGCTGGGCCTCACGGTCCAGAACTTCGTCTCGGCCGCGAGCGGAATGGCCGTGGCCGTCGCCTTGATCCGCGGCTTCACGCGGCAAGCAGGCCGACTCTCGAGTCGGCCTGCGCGCAGCGAGGCGAAGCCGAGCGAAGTTCGAGAGCTGGCGGGTGGCATCGGCAACTTCTGGGTGGACCTGGTCCGCTCCACGCTCTACGTGCTGCTGCCGCTCTCGCTGATCGTCGCGCTCTTCCTCGTCTGGCAGGGCGTCCCGCAGACCTTCGAGGCGAAGGCGACGCTGCCGCTCCTCGAGTCGACGACCGCGGCGGACGGCACGTCGGTGACGCAGCAGGAGATCGCCCTCGGCCCGGTCGCCTCGCAGATCGCGATCAAGCAGCTCGGGACGAACGGCGGCGGCTATTACAACGCGAACTCCGCCCATCCGCTCGAGAACCCGACGCCGCTCGCGAATTTCGTGGAGGTGGTCTCGATCCTGCTGATCGGCGCGGGGCTGTGCTTCAGCCTCGGCGAGCTCGTGCGCGATCGGCGCCAGGGCTGGGCGATCTTCGCGGCGATGTCGGTGATCTTCATCCCGCTCCTGCTCGTGTGCTTCGCCGCCGAGCAGGCGGGCAACCCCGTCCTCTCGGGCCTCGGCGTCGACCAGGTGGCCAGCGCGCTGCAAGCGGGCGGCAACATGGAGGGCAAGGAGGTCCGCTTCGGGATCGCGAACTCGGCGCTCTGGGCCGCCGCCACCACGGCCGCGTCCAATGGCTCGGTGAACGCCATGCACGACAGCTTCACGCCGCTCGGCGGCCTGGTGCCGATGTGGCTGATCGAGTTCGGCGAAGTCGTATTTGGCGGCGTGGGCTCGGGGCTCTACGGCATGCTCGCCTTTGCGATCGTGGCCGTCTTCATCGGTGGGCTGATGGTCGGGCGCACGCCCGAGTACCTGGGCAAGAAGCTCCAGGCCTTCGAGATGAAGATGGCCTCGCTGGTGATCTTGTTCCCGGCGATGGTGATCCTGCTCGGGGCGGCGATCGCCTGCGTGATCCCGGTGGGCACGGCGACGCTCGGCAACCCCGGCGCGCACGGCTTCAGCGAGGTCCTCTACGCCTTCTCGTCCGCCGCCGGGAACAACGGATCGGCCTTCGGCGGCATCACGGTGAGCGGCCGCTTCTACGCCGTCGCGATCGCGATCGCGATGTTCATCGGGCGCTACTGGCTGGCCGTGCCGATCCTGGCCATCGCCGGCGCGCTCGCGGCGAAGAAGGGCGTGCCCGCGACGGCGGGGACGCTCCCCACGCATGGGCCGCTCTTCGTCTCGCTGCTCGCCGGCACGGTGGTGCTGGTGGGTGCGCTCACGTTCTTCCCAGCGCTGGCGCTCGGCCCCATCGTCGAGCACCTGCAGCTCTTCGTGAAGTGATCCGGAGGCGACATGTCCGCCAAGACCCAGGCTCGTCCGCTCTTCGACCTGCCGATCGTGCAGCGCGCGCTGCTCGATTCCGTGCGCAAGCTCGACCCGCGCCACATGATCCGCAATCCGGTCATGTTCGTGGTCGAGGTGGGCAGCGCCTTCACGACGCTGCTCGGCATCCATGCGGTCGCGACGGGGCAGGGGGAGGCCCCGGCGGGCTTCATCCTGGCCGTCGCGGTCTGGCTCTGGATCACGGTTCTCTTCGCCAACTTCGCGGAGGCCATGGCTGAGGGACGCGGCAAGGCCCAGGCCGACGCCATGCGCAAGGCGCGGCGCGACGTCATCGCGAAGCGGCTGCGCGAAGCTCGACGGGACGCTCCCCACGAGAAGGTTCCGTCGCCGCAGCTGCGCAAAGGAGACTGCGTGCTGGTCGAAGCGGGCGACATGATCCCCGCCGACGGCGACGTGATCGACGGCATCGCCTCGGTGAACGAGGCGGCGATCACTGGCGAGAGCGCGCCGGTGATCCGCGAGAGCGGCGGGGATCGCAGCGCCGTCACCGGCGGCACGATCGTGCTCTCGGACTGGCTCGTGGTGCGCGTCAGCGCGAATCCGGGCGAGACCTTCCTCGATCGCATGATCGCGCTCGTCGAGGGCGCGAAGCGCCAGAAGACGCCGAACGAGATCGCGCTCGACATCCTGCTGGCGGGCCTCACGATCGTGTTCCTGCTCGCGACCGTGACGCTGCTGCCGTTCTCGAGCTACGCGGTCACGGCCGCGGGCGCCGGCGCGCCGGTGGCGATGACGGTGCTCGTCGCGCTGCTCGTCTGCCTGATTCCGACGACGATCGGGGGCCTGCTCTCCGCGATCGGCATCGCCGGCATGGATCGCATGATCCAGGCGAACGTGATTGCGACGTCCGGTCGCGCGGTCGAGGCGGCCGGCGACGTGGACGTGCTGCTCCTCGACAAGACGGGGACGATCACGCTCGGCAATCGTCAGGCCACGGCCTTCCTGGCTGCGCCCGGCGTCGCGGAGCGGGATCTCGCCGAGGCCGCCCAGCTCGCGTCGCTCGCCGACGAGACGCCCGAAGGGCGCAGCATCGTGGTGCTGGCCAAACAGCGCTTCGACCTGCGCGGGCGCGACGTGCACGCGCTGGGCGCCACGTTCGTGCCCTTCAGCGCGCACACCCGGATGAGCGGAGCCGATCTCGACGGGCGGCGCATCCGCAAGGGCGCGGCGGACGCGATCGAGCGCTTCGTGAAGGATGCCGGCGGCGAGCTCCCGAACGGCGCGCGTGGAGACGTCGAACGGGTCGCGCGCGAGGGCGGGACGCCACTCGTAGTTGCCGAGGGAATCCGCGTACTTGGAGTCATACAGCTGAAAGACATCGTGAAGGGTGGAATCCGCGAGCGCTTCGGTGAGCTGCGGGCGGTCGGCATCCGCACCGTGATGATCACGGGCGACAATCCGCTCACGGCGGCGGCCATCGCGGCCGAGGCCGGCGTCGACGACTTCCTCGCGGAAGCCACACCCGAGCAGAAGCTCGCGCTGATCCGCGACTACCAGGCGAAGGGCCACCTGGTCGCCATGACGGGCGACGGCACCAACGACGCCCCGGCGCTGGCTCAGGCCGACGTCGCCGTCGCCATGAACAGCGGCACGCAGGCGGCCAAGGAAGCCGGCAACATGGTCGACCTCGATTCGAACCCGACCAAGCTGCTGGCGGTGGTCGAAATCGGGAAGCAGATGCTGATGACGCGCGGCAATCTCACGACCTTCAGCATCGCCAACGACGTCGCCAAGTACTTCGCGATCATCCCGGCAGCGTTCGCCGTGACCTACCCGGCCCTCGGCGCGCTCAACATCATGGGGCTACACTCGCCCGAGAGCGCCGTGCTCTCGGCGGTGATCTTCAACGCTCTGATCATCGTCGCCTTGATTCCCCTCGCGCTGCGCGGCGTGCGCTACCGGCCGGCGCCGGCGGGAGCGATGTTGCGGCGCAATCTGCTCAGCTACGGACTCGGCGGCGTCGTGCTGCCGTTCCCGTTCATCAAGCTGATCGACGTGGCCCTCGTGAGTCTGGGCCTGGCCTGAGGAGAACTCGATGGCATCCCTGCTGCGACCCGCACTCCTGCTCTTTGCAACCCTCAGCGTCCTGACCGGTCTCGCCTATCCGGCGTTGGTGACCGTGCTCGCGCAGGCGCTGCTTTCCAGCCCGGCGGGCGGGAGCCTGATCCGGAACGGCGAGCGCGTGCTCGGCTCCGCGTTGATCGGGCAGCCGTTTGCGGATCCCGGCCATTTCTGGAGCCGACCGTCGGCCACCGGGCCCGTGGCGTACAATGCTGCGGCCTCGACCGGCTCGAACCAGGGGCCGTCGAATCCGGCGCTCCAGGATGCGGTGCGTGCACGCATCGCGGCGCTGCGCGCCGCGGATCCCGGGAACACGGCGCCGGTCCCGGCCGACCTCGTCACGGCTTCGGGCAGCGGTCTCGACCCACACATCTCGCTCGCCGCGGCGCAGTACCAGATCGCACGCGTGGCGCGCGTGCGCGGCATGCCGGAGGCCGAGGTGCGACGCAGGGTCGAGGCGCACAGCGAGCCGCGTTGGCTGGGTCTGCTCGGAGAGCCGCGCGTCAACGTGCTACTCCTCAATCTCGATCTCGACGGCGCGCAACGGGGCGGCTGAGTCTCTCCGGCCGTGGGGAGGGCGTAGCGTTTGGACGAGGAGAGGGACCGCCCCGACCCCGACGCCCTGCTGCGCCGGATCCAGGCCGAGGAAGAGCGGCAGTCGCGCGCGAAGCTCAAGGTGTGGCTGGGCTTCGCCCCGGGCGTCGGGAAGACGTTCGCGATGCTCGCGAATGCCCGTGAGCTCCAGTCCGCGGGCGGCGACGTCGTGGTCGGCTGGGTCGAGACGCACGGACGCTATGACACCGCCGCGCTGCTGCTCGGCCTCGAGTTCCTGCCGCGGCGCGCGCTTCCCTACCGCGATCGCACGCTCGAGGAGTTCGATCTCGACGCGGCGCTCGCGCGGCGGCCTGGCGTGCTGATCCTCGACGAGCTCGCCCACAGCAACGCGCCCGGCAGCCGTCACGCCAAGCGCTGGCAGGACGTGCGCGAGCTGCTCGACGCCGGCCTCGAGGTGCACACCACCGTCAACGTGCAGCACGTCGAGAGCCTGAACGACGTGGTCGCACAGATCACGGGCGTCGTGGTGCGCGAGACCGTTCCCGACGCGATCGTGGACCGCGCCGACGAAATCGTCCTCGTGGACCTCGCACCCGAAGAGCTCCTGCTGCGGCTCCGCGAAGGCAAGGTCTATCTGGGCGAGCAGAAGGAGCGGGCCGCGCGCGGCTTCTTCCAGCGCGGCAACCTGCTCGCCCTGCGCGAGCTGGCCTTGCGCCGCGCGGCCGAACGTGTGGACGTCGACGTGCAGGCCTGGCGGCGCGAGCACGAGGTGGAGGCCACCTGGCCGATCGGCGAGCGCATCCTCGTCTGTGTCGGGCCGGCGCCGGCGTCGGCCCGGCTGCTGCGCGCAGGCCGGCGCATGGCGGCGGGCTTGCGTGCGCCCTGGGTGGTCGCCTGGGTCGAGCGACCTGGAACGACGCCGCTCTCGACCGCGGACCGCGAGCGCCTCGAAGCCCACCTGCGGCTCGCCGAGACGCTCGGCGCCTCGGTCGTGCGTCTCGTCGGCGTGCGCCCGAGCGAGACGATCCTGGACTGGGCCCGCGAGCACAACGTTACGCGCATCGTGCTCGGCAAGCCGACGCACTCGCGCTGGCGCGATCTCGTGCGCGGTTCGCTGCTCGACGAGATCGTGCGCGGCAGCGGCGAGATCGAGGTGCACGTGATCGCGGGCGACGAGGCGCCGGAAGCGCCGCCCCGGCGTCCGGCCCCGAGCGGGCCGATCGTGTGGCGCGAGATCGCGGCGGCCGCGACGTTGGTCGGCATCGCGACCGGCGCGTCGTCGCTCGCCCAGAGCCTGCTCGCGTCGCCCGACGTCGCCATGCTCTACCTGTTGGCCGTGATGCTCGTCGGCGTCCGCTGCGGGCGGGCTGCCTCGATCGTGGCGGCGGCGCTGTCGGTGGCGGCGTACGACTTCTTCTTCGTCGAGCCGGTCTACACCTTCGCCGTCTCGGACTCGAGACACCTGCTCACGTTCGCCATGCTGTTCGCGGTGGGGGTCGTGATGAGCACGCTCACGCTGCGCATCCGCCGGCAGGAGCGCGGCGCGGTCGAGCGCGAGCAGCGCACGGCCATTCTGCTCGCGCTCAGCCGCGAGCTCGGGCGCGCGCTCGACGAGCGCGAGGCGGCGCGCGCGGTCGCACGCACGCTCGCGGAGGTCTTTCGGCGCGGAGTGGCGGTGCTGCTCTCCGGGCGCGGGGACGCGCTCTCGCCGGTCGCGGTCGCGGGCGAGCTGCCGCTCGACGCCCCGGAGCTCGCCGTGGCGCGCTGGAGCTACGAGCATGGTGAGGCGGCGGGCGCGGGGACCGACACGCTGCCCGGGAGCCGGGTCCACTGCCTGCCGCTGCGCTCCGGCCCGCGAGCGCTCGGGGTCGTGGCGCTCGCAGCCGCTCCGCGGGGCGGCTGGACGCACGAGGACCGCGATCTGCTTGACGCCTTCACGCGCCAGGGGGCGCTCGCGCTCGAGCGCGCGCTGCTCGTCGACGAGCGTGAGAGCGCCGCGCTGCGCGCGCGCACGGAGGAGCTGCGTAGCACGCTGCTGTCGACGGTCTCCCACGATCTGCGCACGCCGCTCGCCGCGATCACCGGCGCCGCGAGTGCGCTGCGCGAGAGGGCGGGCGACACCGACGCGGAGCAGCGCGCCGAGCTGCTCGACACGATCATCGAGGAGGCCGTACGCCTGGAGCGGCTGCTCGCCAACCTGCTCGAGATGACGCGGCTCGAATCCGCGGGAGTCGAGCCGAAACGCGAATGGGTGCCGCTCGAGGAGATCGTCGGCGCCGTGCTGACGCGGCTCGAAGCGCAGCTCGAGGGTCGCGACGTGCGCGTGCTGCTGCCCGACGACCTTCCGCTCGTGGCCGCCGATCCGATGCTGCTCGAGCAGCTCGTGCTCAACCTGGTCGAGAACGCGGCGAAGTACACGCCGCCCGGCTCACCGATCGAGCTTCGGGCCCAGGCGCGCGAGGGAAGCCTCGTCCTCGAGGTGGCGGACCGCGGGCCGGGCTTCCCGCCCGGCAGCGAGGCGCGCGTGTTCGAGAAGTTCTATCGGGGCGTGCACGCGGGCGTGCCCGGAGCGGGCCTGGGCCTCGCCATCGCCCAGGCCATCGCGCAGCTGCACGGCGGCTCGCTCAGCGCGGAGAACCGCCCGGGCGGCGGGGCGCTGCTACGGCTCGCGCTCCCGCTCGATGCGGGAGGCCCCGACGCATCAGTCGGCCGGGACTCCACGCCCGAGGGCGGCGCCCGGTGAGCAGCGTCGGACCGCTCGTGCTCCTCATCGAGGACGAGGCGTCGATGCGGCGCTTCCTGCGCGCGACGCTCGTTCCGCACGGCTTCCGGGTCGTCGAGGCCGAGACAGCGGCCGCCGGCGAGCTCGCCGCGGCGAGCCACAATCCGGAGCTGATCCTGCTCGACCTGGGGCTTCCCGATCGCGACGGGATCGAGCTGACGCGGCGGCTGCGGGGCTTCACGAAGGCTCCGATCCTGGTGATCTCGGCGCGGGGGCGCGAGGAGGACAAGGTGGAGGCCCTCGACGCCGGAGCGGACGACTACGTGACGAAGCCCTTCGGCGTGGGCGAGCTGCTGGCGCGCATGCAAGTCGCCCTCCGCCACGCGGCGCGCGCGGCGGGCGAGCCCGAGGAGGCGGTGCTCGAGTTCGGCGAGCTGCGCATCGACCTCGCGCGCCGCGAGGTGGCGATCGCCGGCTGCGAGGTGCACCTCACGCCGATCGAGTGGAAGCTGCTCGCGCTGCTCGCGCGCCACGCCGGCCGGGTCGTCACCCACCGTCAGATCCTGCGCGAAGTCTGGGGTCCGACCTACGCGCAGCAGACCCACACCGTGCGCGTCCACATGGCGGGGCTGCGCAAGAAGATCGAGTCGGAGCCGGCGCGGCCCAAGTGGCTCGTGACGGAGCCGTCGGTCGGCTACAGGCTGCGCGATCGCGGCTAGCGAGCGAGCCCGGCTGCGCCAGCGAGCGCGCCGCCGCGCGCTACGCGCGCCCGCAGCCGGCGCTAGCATCCGGCGCGTGTCCGACGCCGCGAGCTCCGAACCGTCCCAGGCGCCCGAGCCGACGGGCCTCAGCCGTCATATCTCTGTGTTCTTCGAGGAACGCGCGCTCTGGCCGCTCGTCTTCATCTTCGTGGTCCACGTGTCCCTCGCGGGCGCCCTCGTGCTGCTCTCGGCGCTGCGGGCGGGAAGCCTGCCGGCGCGCGCGGCGCTGGCGATCCTGCTGATGCTCTCCGTGGACGCAATCCGGCGTGCACGGCGACGCCGCCGGGCCGCGATCTGGATCGCGACGCTGTGGGCGCTGTCCGCCCTCACCGCGGTCGCCTCGTCGTACCTCGGCCTGCTCTGATCGGGTTTCTCGCGCGGCCGGTGGTTTCCCACCCCGAAAAGCGGACGCTGCGTGGACTGTGGCCGACGGTGACGGGTCTTCAGCCGTCTCCACGAATTCGCTGGACAGCACGGAGCCCGGCTGATAGTCATCAACACAAAATGGTGAATAGTCGGGTCGAGCGGGTCGCTAGCGGGCGAAGCGTATGAAGGCATTCCTGGCTTGGACGGCGGCCTTCCTGCTGGCTCTGGTCGCGGGGGCTCCGGCGGCTGACGCGGGTTGCTTGTCGGGGGTTCGGACCGGGCTCCTCCCGCCTCCTCCCGATTTATGTTTCCCGCAGATCCCGAACCCGCTCGCCGTCCCCAACCCTGGGGACGTGGACGGCGACCTTTTCGGAGATGTCTGCGACGGTGACTACTACCAGAATTGCGTCTGGGACTTTCAGGATCAGTTGACCTTCCAGAATACAACCACCCACTGGTCTACGAGCAACCCAGCGTGTGATTTCAATCTCGACGGGAGTTGTGGCGTTAGTGATTGGAATATTTTCAGGTACCGCATGTATTACATTGCCACGCACGCTCTAGATTAGGAAGCTCGCCTGGCTCGGCTCGACCTGAGGCAAGTCAGCGGGGCGACCACAGACGACGGCGAACCCGAGATGAGACTCCGAAGCGCGGCCTGGTTCGCAGTGCTCCTGGGACTGGCTGCCAGCCTCTCAGGGGACGCCCAAGCTGCCACCACGGTCGCTTTCGTGTGGACGTCGACCACCGGCGCGGGAACGCCGGGCACCTCCAGCATCGATGCCGCTCCCGGCGACCAGCTGGTCGGTGAGGTCCGCATCACCGCGGATGCCGGAGGTCTCGTCGGCTACTCCGTCTCTCTCGAGTTCGACACCGATCTGGGGAATGAGCTGGACCTGGTCAGCGCTACGGAGCCACTCCCGTCTGGGATGAACGCCCACGCCTCCAGCGGAGTAGGGTCCACGCAGGAGAGCAGCGCAGGGCAGATGGGGAATGTCCTGTCGTTCGATTCGCTCGTCCTGGGAAGCGCGGGGCCCACCTCGGGCACGCTCGTCGCAGGGGTGGTGACGTTCGATGTCACCGCGAACGTGGCAAGCGACGGCGCCGATGTCTTCACCGGCACGTTCCACGTCCAGCGCGACGGCGTCGGCAACAACGCGTACGCGCTCGTCACTCCCGTCTTCCTCAACGCGGCAGTGAATCAGCTCGGGGGTGCGCCCCCCGTGTCAGGGCTTCTCACCCCGATGCTGGTCGTCGTGTCGCTGGTGATGTCGTTGGGCGGGCTCTGGACGCTGAGGCGACGCCACGGTTCCTGAAGCGGCCCGCCGTTCCTAACCGCCGAAGCTGCGCTGGAAGAGCTCCACGATCGCGGCGCGCCCATTCGGCTCGAGGAAGCGGGTGCCCGTGCCGGCGAAGTGCGGGTGCTGGATCACGGGCGCGTCGTGCTTCTCCCAGCGCTCGCCCGTCCAGAAAAACCAGGCGCTTCGGTCCTG
>Ga0210377_10000924_pt1 | contig 27654 bp, 19 predicted proteins | sample PLM4_65_b1redo_FD_155480 | JGI IMG/M metagenome (GOLD analysis project Ga0210377, IMG submission 155480) | Groundwater sediment microbial communities from an aquifer in East River, Colorado, USA - PLM4_65_b1 redo | ecosystem: Environmental > Terrestrial > Soil > Riparian zone | place: USA: East...
AAGCAAGAGCCTGGCAGAAATGCCGCAACCAAACCCAGGCCAAAGTGGATTGGCAGTTCACCACGGCAGATGCCAGGATAAAGTTGAGGCGACTCTATCCATCATTTGAAGAGTAATGGAGCACTAGCGCAATTGTGAAAATCACAATATCGCCTTCATAAGCGAACGTTTGCGACGCGTCAATCGCGACGTCCATCGCTGGGTTCGGCGGCGGTGGATCCTGTGCATACCCCTGCGTCGCACTGCAGAGCATTACCACCGCTGCCGCTAAGAACAACATTCTTGAAAATCCCATTTCTTATCCTCCTGCTCTTATGTTTTAACAATACACCGACACGGCACGTCACAACCATACATCTCACCAGCAAGGTTCCGTGCCACAAAAATGCGCCACAATTCCAACGAAAGCATGGCATGTGTGGAGAATCTTGTCAATTGTGGTCACTACGTATTTTTCGTGTTTTGCCGCTTTCTGCGCCGGAATCGGCGATATTTCTACTTAGAGTGGCGCGATTTTTTCAGAGATTCTCTTGCCGGAGGAACGGATCAGGAGCACTTTTCCACCACGAAGGCGCAAAGGAACACGAAGTTTTGACACAAATTGGTTATTTCATACCATCTTCGTGGCAAAAGATTCTTTGACGGGATTACAGGATAACGGATTGCTTCATAAGTTTTTGTTTTGTGATATTTTACTCTGTGTGCTCTGTGTCCTCTGTGGCTAAGAATCTACGGGACGAGCCAAGTGGCTCGGAAGGTTTTTTTGTTGGGGTCGAGAAGGAATTTGTTTAGGGATGTGCCGTCTTGGCGATATTCGCCCTCGGCGCACTCGTGCGGGCCGGCCACCTTAACCGGTATGGAACCATCGTCGCTAAGAAGCAGCAATCTATTGGAACCGGCAAACGGCACCAGCGCCTCCGGACTGAATTGGCTTTGGGCGAAGTCCAGCTTCCGCACGAGCGCCGGCTTCTCGTCTGGCTTTCCCGACCAGCGATAGAGAACAAAGCCGCCCTCATCGTCATCGTCCGGCCCGCCGGCAATGATGAAATACGCCTTATGAAAGGGGGAATACTCCATGCTTCTAATTCCCAGGCCGGCCAAATCCCACTGCAACGGCTCACCGAAAACGGGCGCTTCGCCGCGTTCGACAAGCCCGGCGGGATTCTGTAAAGGCACGACAATCGCCTCCTCGCGGCCTGTTTTCTTATTCACCGGGCGCGGATTGCGAAAGCCGATATAGAGCGTTTGGCCGTCGGGCGATGCGCAAAGACCCTCGATATTCAGGCCATCTTCTTTTGGCGCGAGTTTTTGCTGCTCCTTTTTCTTCAATTTGGCGGCATCGAATCGAGTCGCCTTATCTAATCCGAGCCGGCGCCCGGCCTCGGTCTTCACAAGGTCATGGACCAGGGTTTTGCACGGCCTGCCCGCCGGCGCGATGGTCCCACGCCCATTCTCGACATTCACGTCCGTGGCGAAGAAACGATACCGGCTGGTTTTGATCTTGCCTTCTTTATTTCTGCCGTGTGAGGTAATCCAGTAGATGCGCCGCCCGACCATCGTCGCCCCCTCAATATCCGCCTCCAGAGACTGCCGGTCCGCGCCGAGAAACTTCGTTACGTCATACGAGCCAACGGGCGGGCCGGGCTTGGCCGTACTGTAAATCCGCAGCGTATTATTCTCATCATCGGCGACGATGATCCTATCGTCAGTCACCGCGACGGCGGCGGACGCATCGCTGGCCCCGCGAAAGGCCAGAACCTCCCCCGCCGGCTCACCGCCGAGAGCATAACCGGCCGCGATGCACGCGACGACGAAAAACGCGACTATGCTGATGACTCTCACCTAACACTTTCCCAAAGCAGTCAAAAGAACCACGCGGATTATACACCGGAACCGCAGCAAGATAAACACTTGTTAGAGCGTGTCTTGGAACTTCCTGTTCTTGTCCTTGTCATGCTGAGCGAAGCGAAGCATCTGGGACTCGAACGCAGGAAAGAGATTCTTCACCACGTCCCTAAGGGACAAGCTACGCTGCGTTCAGAATGACATTACGCACGCTCTTAAGGAGTTCTCGGCCGGTACAGGCGGATGTCGTCGAAGTACATTTTGCCTGCGCCGCCGGGGGTTGTCATATTGCCGCGCGTACCCACGCCGACGGCGATCCGGTCCACGTTAGCCAGGTTGATGCCCAGGTCAGCGAACTTCTGCAGCGGGATCACCCACTGCGTCCAGGTCTCGACCGTGGCGGCATTGGGATTATCGTGATAGACCACCGCCGGCTGGCCGGTGCTATTGGATAGCGCCACGTACAGCGGCTCAGCCGTATTGCTCGCGATGCCCCTGAACCACAGCGACAATTCCGTAACGCCTTCCTCGGTCCAGTCGCGCGGGGCGGTCAACGCCAGCTCCGCCTCGGAATATTTGGCGAAGCCCTGCTTATTATTGTCATACGCGAGCGGCATGGACTGCCTGCCTCCGTGGATAATCGTCTCCTCGGTATAGGACGGCGTAGTTTCGTCGCCGACGGCCGCACCCGTGCCGTTGCCGGCAAAGTACGGCGGCGTCGCGGGCGTACCATAGCCAAGCCCGTCGTGCCACGAATACCATATCTGGTTGGCGCCGGCGTCGTAGTCTTCGAAGTTGTCCACGACGATGAATTCGCCCGTCGTGAAGCTCCAGAGGCTGCCCTTCCACGGACTTTCGGGCCGGACGGCGTTGACCTCATCCACCCGCCAGTAGTAGGTCGTATGCCAAGCTAATTTGCCGGGGTCGTAGCTCTCGGACCCGAGCGCCTTGCCGGCCTTGAATTCCGGCGAAGTCTTGGTGGCGTTCCTGACGGCGTCCGCATCCGTGCCGAAATACACATCGTGCGAAGCGGCGTAAATTCCGGGGACCCACCTCAAAACAGGTGTCATTTTGACGCCCGTAGCTCCGTTAGCCGGACTCGGATTGCCGGCCCGCACCGGCGGCGAGAACGCCGCAGCCGGCACAACTCCCTTCGGCTGGCTGGGGCTTTCCCAGAACAGGTGTGCCTCAGCCTCTTCATCTTCGTTATAGTATTCCATCCGGATGCTGTATCGCTGTCCGGCCGTAAGCTCAATGGGTTTGCCCCGCGTATCCACGACCCGGTTGACCCAGGCCCATTTATCCACGATTAACTGCTCATCCACCCACAGCCGCGAGCCGTCGTTGGTGCGCGTATAGAATGTATAGACCTGCGAGAAGGCGGCCTCGACCTCGCCTCGCCAGCGGACTGAGAAGCCGTCGGGCTGGACAATGTTCGGCTCCGGCGAGCCGGCGCCGTAGTCAAAGTCCACGGTCGAATCGACCCGCGTCAGAATCGGCGGGCCGCTCAACGTCATGTTATTGAAGTACTCGCCGATGAGCCCGCCGCCCGGCGTCGCGGTGGTGAAGCTCCAGACCTTGCCCCTTTGCGTCGTCTTGAAATCCGAGCCGTCCACCCGCCAGTAATAAGTCTTGCCCGCTGCCAGCGGGCCGGGGTTGTACGTGCGCTCAGTTATGAAACTCGCCCCCATCGCGATGTTGACGTCCTCGAATTTGTCGCCGAAATAGACATAGAAGACGGCCGCCCCCACGCCGGCGTCCCAGCTCAAGCGGGTATTCAGATCTATGAATTTGGCGCCGTCGGCCGGCACCGGGTTCCAGGCGGTGTTGGGCCGGACGCTGAAGCTCCAGACGTTGCCCTTCCACGGACTGCCGGGTGTAGTTTCATTGACCTCATCGACGCGCCAATAGTACCTGGCCCCGGGGGTCAGCCCCGCGGGATAGGGTTCGTCAAAGCCCACAAAAAGAAAAGGCGACGCGGTGGAAATGGGCGGCACTTTCCCTTCGTTCACATCGTCGAAGCTTTCCCCGATATAGATCTGATGGGAAGCGGCCCGATCGCCCGGCTTCCAGCCCAGCGCGTACCAGGTGGTCTCGATAATGGCCCCGTTATTAGGATCGGGCGAGAGAGCCTGAGTCACCGTGCCCGGATCGTTCATCAGGGCCTGAACTTCGGCGGCAGTCAGCGCGCGGTCGTAAATGCGTACATCGTCTATCAGGCCCACGTATGTCCTGCCTGTATTGTTGAGGTCGTAGGCAATCTGGAGGTCCCCTCCGGTGGTTGTGTTGATTGCCCTGGGCGTTCCGCCGGTGGCGATGGGGTCCAGCTTGCCGTCCACGTAGATTTTCAGCTCACTGATGTCCGGCGTGCCGTCGTCTTCCAGAACCACCGCCACGTGGTGCCAGTTGCCGTCCGCCAGGTTGGTGGTTCCCCAGGTGTTGCCCTGCCCGCACTCGACGCGAAGGACCGCCGGATTGTTGTGGGTGCGAATGGCCCACTTTGTTCCGGCCCCACTCGGGCCCCAGGTGATGATGCTGGCCGATGTCTTGGTCACATTGACCCACGTCATACAGGTTCGGGCCTGCGAGCCTAAGATGCCTTCGTAGCCCGGCACGATCACGTGGTTGCCGCCGGCAAACTCCAGCGAGCCGCCCTGGACGCCGGCCGCCCACACGGGGTTGTTGACCAATACGCCGTGGCGGTCATGACCCGACGAGTCAATTGCCGTCGTGCCGGAGCCGTCGTTGAATCGCCACCAGCCGGCGAGGTTCGGATCGGCGCCATAGCCCACATTGGATAGGACGACAGTTAGAAACAAAACAAAGGCTGACAAGAAGATTGATCGTCTGTACATGCTCGTCCTCCTTCAAAAAGTCTGCTCGAAATGGCCGAAAATACCAATCAGAATTCCCAGACCTTGACTCTTTCACTTATACCAAATCACGCAGTCCCCGTCAAGCACAATAGCCAAAGTAAGGAGCGCAACATTGCTCAATGCTCGCAGAGAATCCATAATCGAGAATGCGATGCAAGCTGAAAACTCCGGCGGGCATTGTGAGCCAGCTATCGGCTCAGTCGAGACTCATCGGCTCCTGCCGGCGGCTGCCGCGGCGATAGACTGTAACGCCTTTGCAGCCGAGGTGATAAGCCAGTTTGTAAGCCTTGTTCACAGCGGCGGGCGTTGTTTTTTCGCTGAAGTTTATGGTCTTACTGACCGCCGCGTCGCAATGCTCCTGGAAGGCCGCCTGCATCCGGATATGCCATTGCGGCTCAATGTCGTAAGCGCCTTTGAAAATCCTGCGTGTTCGCGGCGGGATCTGGGTGAGCTTCTGAATGCTGCCGGTTTTGCAAATTCCCTGCTCCAGCTTTTTGCTGTAAAAACCGTTCTGCTCCGCCACCTGCCTGAAAATGGAGTTTATCTGGAGCATTCTGGCGCCTTCCAGAACCTGCCGGATAAACACCAGCGAATAGACCGGCTCAATGCCGGCCGAGCAGTCCGCGATGATACTGATCGTGCCCGTCGGGGCGACGCACGTCAGCGAGGCATTGCGGACCTGCTTGCGCCAGATGCTATCACTCCAGTTTGGAAAGGGTCCGCGCAGTTTGGCTAACTCGCCGCTGGCCCGGCGGGCATGTTCGTTGACGAACTTCATCAGTTTGGCCCCGAACTGGACGCCGTGGCGGGAGTCGTAAGGTATTCCGAGGGCGAAAAGGCAATCGGCAAAGCCCATGACGCCCAAGCCGATCTTGCGGTTCGCGTGCGCCAGGCGAGCGCTGTCCTCGACGGGATAATCGCACGCATCGACGACGTTGTCGAGAAATCGCACGGCAAGCTCGACGGTTTCAGCCAACTCCGGCCAATTCATATCCGCTCCAGTTTCGGTGACGCCGACGAATTTGGCCAGATTGATACTACCCAGGGTGCAGGCTTCGTAAGGCAGCAGGGGCTGTTCGCCGCAGGGATTCGTGGCTTCTATCGCGCCCAACGAAGGGGTCGGATTGTCGCGGTTGATTCGGTCGATAAAAGCAACGCCCGGCTCGCCGGTCTTGTGAGCGCACCTGACGATCATTTTCCACAGGTCGCTAACGGTGTAGAACCGGCCTGCCCGCCCGGAGGCTGGTTTGGCTCCCCCGGCAAGCTCATGCAGATCGTTTATCGTGTAGCTCGCTATATCGACTCGCCGCGGGAGCAGGTACTTCTGACCCGTGCGCGGATTTGTTACGACGTGCAGGGCTTTGCCGGACCGCAGCACCTTTTTCATCCATTCGTCGGTGATCTTGACGGAGATATTAAAGTTGGTGAAGGTCTTCAGATTCTGCTTGGCGTAGAGGAATTTCAGGATATCCGGATGCTCGGCGCTCATCATTCCCATGTTGGCCCCGCGCCGAAAAGCACCCTGCTGAATCGCGTTGGTGGTCTCGGAGAAGACACGCCAGAAACTGATCGGCCCCGAGGTGGTGCCGCCGCTGGAAGCCACGCGGTCGCCGGTGGGCCTCAATCGGTCGAAGGAGAATCCCGTGCCGCCGCCGGCCTGCTGAATCAGGGCCGTCTCCTTAACGGCCTCGAAGATGCCTTCTATGCTGTCCTCGATGGGCAGAACAAAGCAGGCGCTGAGCATTCCCCGCCGCCGCGCGTTCATAAGGGTCGGAGAGTTGGGCAGGAATCGGAGCGAGGCCATCAGGTCATAGTATCGTTTGTGCCACTGCCGGATCTCGCTTTTGTTCGCTCCGTATTTGCCTTCGGCTTCGGCTATGAGCGACGCGACCCTGCTGAAAAGCTGAGCCGGCGTCTCGATGCACTTGCCCTGCGGGTCCTTGATCAAATAGCGGCTCTGCAGGACCTTCAACGCATTGCCCGTCAGGACGGGATCGTCCCCCGGTACCGGACTTGTTTTCGACTCAGCCATAACAAAGCTCCGACCGCCGGAAAAATACGCCGGACACCTTTTCTCTATTGGATACGACCAGATTGCTCATGTTGTGCTGTGTCACTATCGCGCTGCGTCTCAGGCCCACGTGCCATTCTCAGCCATTTGAACCGGAAAGCGTCACGAATCTTCTCGCTGAATCGAATCCCCAGGCGCTGCGTGCTGGCTGCGAAGTCGGCCCGCTTCAAGTCGTCCGGGCCGGGCTTCGGCGCCGACTTGCCGAACAGCGACAGTATCCCGGCCGCAAGGAATCCGAGAAATGAATTGATCTTCCTGCAAAAAGGCATACGCATGACTTCGAGCTGGCGCTTCGCACCGGTCCGGATTCTCAAGCACAAATAACTACTATTCTGTCACGATTGATTCTCTGCTTTGTCATTCCCGCGGAAGCGGGAATCCAGAACCGCCGGCATCCTGGATTCCGCATCAAGTGCGGAATGACAAGCCCCTGGGACCAGGCGTTATCTAATCGAAGTTGACGGACGACTACCTTTGAACCGCAAATTTCATGGAGGCCAGCAACTCCACGCCCGTCCTGTTTGTCAATTCCGACTTGCCGAACAACTGGTGCCTGTCCAGAATCTCCGCCTGACGATTATAGTATCTCTGAACCGCACCGACGCCGCCTTCGGCAGCGCCGCTGGTCTTGTACCGGCCATCCAGGAGCCACGAGCTGACCTCGGCGTCGTACTCGGCCGGATATATGAGCGCAACCACAAAGCCGCCGTCACGGTATCCGGCCAGATGCACCTTGGCCCGGCTAGGCGGAGCGGACTTGACCGCCAAGTTGACCAGTGCCTTGAAATCCCGCCGGCCGGTTTCCAGATCGCTCGAATAGAAGAACATCCCCGCTTCAAGCTGGAAGTTCTCAGCCAAAACGCCCTTGAGCTCAAGCGTGCCGTCCGGATACGCTCTGTGAATCTTGTAAACCTTGCCGTCCTTGTACTTCTCGCTCTCCAGAAGCTCCGCCACCTCTTCGGCGGTGAACCCTACACCCACGTGGTCCCCGAAATCGAAGATATACAGGCCCACATATTTTTCAGTATTCTGTAGTTTCGGTAGTTTCATACTTAGATATTATAGCTGCCGGTCGGCACGCTTGCACGAATTTTTCCCCACAAACCTACTGTCGGATGCGGCCGACATCCGGCGAGGGATTGCGATTCATTCTCGACGCTTGTCTTTTCGACCGGAGGCCGAAGGCCGGAGTGGAGAAATCTGGCCGTGAAGGATAGGCACGCCCCATCCGCTTCCAGATGTCTCGACTGCGCTTCGCTGCGCTCGACATGACACAACGCGTGCCTGACGGCCTTGCCAAAGCCGCATGCCTCCCCTTGTATTCCGACCATACCCTCTACAGTGGCAAGCGAGCGAAACACACTTGACTCAGGGTCGGGGTTGTGATCGTTTTGAATAAACGTTCGCGCCCATGCGTATATCGGTTAGGATGGGTAGGAAGAAACTGTTGAAGGAGACCTGATATGGCAAACGGAGCAGAAGCAAGTGGAGCGGCGGCTGGGATGGCGGCGCAAATCGCTCAGGCGATAAAAGCATCCGGCGCGATCGTCAAAGTGGAGACCACGGACTTTATGACGATACTTGATAGAGTCCAGAATCCGTTGGTGGTCTGCTCAGAGAGCAGGTTTTTTTCCAGGAAATATCACTACCTGACCGCATACAAAGGGCTGATATTCTACACCAAATCCAGCACGCCGCTGATGCTGCGGCCGAGCATGGAACTCATCCAGGCCAAAAAGATATGGATTCCGGACTGATGCCAATCCCCCGGTAAAAATATCCGCTAAGTACTGACCCTGATTCTCGCGAATTTCCGCTTTCCAACCTGGATCGTCATTCCGTTGACGGGGGTGATTTGAGCGTTTGGATCGGCGACCCGGCTGCCATCTATGGTGACGGCCGATTGAGCGCACATACGCTTGGCCTCGCCGCCGGTCTCTACGAGCTTGCAGGAAAGCAATAACTGCTTGACCGAGACAGGCTCCGACGGCAATACAAATTCCGGAATCTCGTCCGGGAGCTGCTTTTGGGCAAAGACCCTGTCGAATTCCGCGGCGGCGGAATCCGCAGCGGCCCGGCCGTAGAACTGGCTCACAATCGTCTTGCCCAAAAGAACTTTGGCCTCTTTGGGATGCGTTTTGCCGCCATCGACCAGCTCGGCGATTTTCTCGCGCGCCAGGTCGGTCAGGAGCGTGAAGTAATTCTCCATCATCTCGTCGGAGATGCTCATCACCTTGCCGAACATATCCTTGGGCTCGTCCGTAACGCCGATGTAGTTGCCCTTGGATTTGCTCATTTTCTCCGTCCCGTCCAGGCCGACAAGTATCGGCATGGTGATCACGACCTGGGCCGGCTGGCTGTACGCCTTCTGGATGTCCCTGCCGACGAGGTTGTTAAATGTCTGGTCTGTTCCGCCGAGCTCAACGTCGCTTTTGATCATCACCGAATCGTAGCCCTGCATCAGCGGGTAAAGAAATTCGTGCGTGTAAACATCTATCTCCGCCTGCAGGCGTTTCTTGAACGTATCTCGCTGGAGCATTTGGGCGACCGTTTTCTTTGCGGCGATCTGAATCAATTCCATCAGGGTCAGCTTCTCCAGCCATTCGCTGTTGTGCCTGACTTCGAGCTTCTCAGGCGACGTATCGAGAATTTTGCCGGCCTGTTCGAAATAGGTTTTTGCGTTCCGCTCGATCTGCTCGGCGGACAGAATCGGCCGGGTGGTGTTCTGCCCCGTCGGGTCGCCGATCCGGGCGGTGTAGTCCCCGATGATCAGAACGGCCTTGTGGCCGAGGTCCTGAAACTGCCGCATCTTCCGCAGTACGACCGTATGGCCCAGGTGTATATCCGGGCTGGTCGGATCCAGGCCCAGCTTGATTCTCAACTGCCTGCCTGTCTTGGCGGCATCGGCCAGCTTCTGGGCCAATTCGGCCTCGGTGAAGATTTCCACGGTCCCGCGTCTGAGCGACTGAATTTGTTCTGCAATCGTTTGTGCCATAGGTTCTGCTCTACAATCAAATACTTTCAAAGAGCAGGATTATAAGAGATGACCGCTGAATAGGCAAGAATCCCGTTCAGCCGCCTGATCTTGTCGCGGCGTTCATCGGCGCTTCAGCTTGAGCCTGTTTTGTCTCATGTACGAGACCACCGCAGCCACATACGGAATAACGGCCGCGATGAAAAAAACGAGGCATATTGTCTTTATCTGCGATTTGCTGACGCGGCTCATCACCGCTATCCAGAGTGACTGCGTCAGGCTCGGCCAGAACACCATCGCATCTGGGTGGTAAGCCCCATCAATTAAAACGTGCAGCCATACGCCTAATATGCCGGAGATCACCATCTTCCAGAAACCCGGCTTATAGGGTATGTGGGCCATGTCCATTATCACTTCGAACAAAGGCCGCAGCCGATATGCCACCACACCCCAGAGCGCCCCCACCGCCGCTCCAATCAGCAGGGTATGGCAATATCGGTGGTACGGCGGGCCAAACCTGAAGAACGCTGTCACCAAAACCTCAACGTCAACGATCACGTTGGCAAGGACAAACACGGGAACATCTATCCACTTCCTGAACACCAGCCCAATAAACCCACTGGGCCCAAAATGATACGGCGTAAAAGGCATCTATATCCGGGTCAGGATAGGACCGATTCCGCCGGCGGCTATCCCCCTACTGAGGTCTCCTACTGCTGTTTCTTTGCGTTTTCCAAAGCTTAATCTGCCGGATGCGGGCTGTCAAATGCTCAAGCCTCGCAGGCGCATAAAAAAAAGCCGCCCAAAGCAGGCGACTGCAAGCAAATAACTCGAAACCTAAGGCGTTTTCAGCACAACGCAATATAACTGGCGATGGCCAGAATCAGAATACGCCTCTTGTTGAATATGAAAGGAAGCCAAGTTTCGTAATAGAAAGTCTTCATCACACCCCTCAGCAAGAAACAACATCAAATCTTTGTTCTACCACCATGCCATTATGATAACCGAAACAGGCCAAAAAGGCAAGAAAAATCACCATTCTCTGACTGTAACAATAGCTCCATACAGCACTTACGCAAATCTGAGTACGAACATTTTTTGCCCAGCCGTGTAAGGAGGCAATTACGCTAATTAGACCGCCCCCACCTTCCCGGCCAATGCACACGACGGCGGGGCTTTGCAACGCTTAAATTAGTACTGATAAGCCTGTTTTACGACGCGGCCCAAGCCGCAGAGGAGACGCTCTCTTGCGGCATTCATGTCCTAATAACCATCATGCTCCATCTGACGGCAGTTATTGCGCCGTGAACAACAGAGCCGGACGCACAGTAGATTCAACAGACCTGCTTCGGCTGAGCACAAGAGCGGTGCACGAGTCGGGCCAAGTGGAATGATAGCATAAGACCAGCCGGAATTGCCCGGTGAAAATTTCCGCCCGGCTCTTCTTGACCTATAGAGGCTAATGAATTATATTTGCTTATTTGTGTTTGCATCTGTTAGTATGTGAGCACGAATATCGTTGAGAAAGTAATCCCTGTCGCACTGAAATAAAGGAGATCAAGAATGGCCGGATATGGATCATACACGTTAGCGTTTGGGGGAATTGGCCACTGGGAGCTGCTCGTTGTCCTTATTGTCGCTCTGCTGATATTCGGCAGACGGCTGCCCGACATCGCCCGCAGCGTGGGCCGCAGTTTGACCGAATTCAAGAAAGGCATCAACGAGGCCAAGGAAACCAAGGACGAGTTCGTTAGTGACGTAAAGGAAATCGGCAACGATGTAGCCAAGCAGACCAAGAGCGCCGCAGGTCTGGACGAGCCCGAAGATAGGATGAGTTAACTCGCCTGAATCCGAAAGCATGGCTGACTTGCCTTGTCTGCAACATGGGCAATAAACGAGAGAAGAAGAAGAGGCTACCTGACCCTCTTGAGACCACCATGAGCCTGGGCGACCACCTGGAGGAGCTGCGCGCCCGCCTCATCCTGGCCATCCTCGGCCTCGTCGTAGGAACCGTCATTTGCCTGTTTTTCGGCAGTCAAATCATTAAGTTCATCGAACGGCCTTACACCAAGGAGATGCGACAGTATTTTCGATCAAAGGCGGAGGCTAAACTTAAGGACAGCAAAGCAGCAAATGCTTCTTCAGCTTATCTTCTGGATGCCTTCAGCACAAACCTGCTCAAGGCCCTCGAAACTGATCCGAACGCGCCGGCTATTGACGCAAACGCGGTGAGGTTCGTACATAAAATCTACACCGAGACAATAGCAAAACTGGCGGAGGACCCCAATTACGTTGCAGTCGCCACCGATACGTACTCTTCCAATTTGCCGCAGGATCTCATAGCAACGGCACCAGCCGATCCTTTCATCGCTTACATGAAGATAACACTGATCGCAGGCGTGATCATCTCCTCGCCCTGGGTCTTTTACCAACTGTGGATGTTCGTAGCGGCCGGTCTGTACGAGCACGAGAGAAAATACGTCCGCATGGCCGTGCCGTTCTCGACGGCGCTGTTTGTGACCGGCGCGTTGTTCTTTCTGTTCGTGATTGCTAAATATTGTCTGAAGTTCTTTCTCACATTCGGCGACTTGATAGGTGTCTCGGCCTATTGGACCTTCGACAAATACATCTCCTTTGTCACCATGCTGATGCTCGTCTTTGGGCTGGGCTTCCAGACACCTATTGCCATTTTCGTTCTGAACAGGACGGGACTGGTCTCTATCGAGAGCCTCAAGAAATCAAGGAAGTACACAATCGTCGCCATATTCGCGATCGCCGCCGTAGCCACCCCGTCGCCGGACGTGGTTTCTCAGATAGCGCTGGCGATACCGCTCTACGCCCTGTTTGAAGTGGGGATACTGCTGAGCTCGCGTGCGGAGCGCAAAGCCAAGGCGGCCTCCCAGCAGTCAGCCGGATAAGCCGCAACCAGCCCCACATGGTGCAGGTCACTCCGCACCCCGTTTGATCCGGTGATAATACAAACGGGGCCTATACCTTTGAGTATAGGCCCCGAAGCAATCCATTGTTGCCTATCCATCATTCATGGATGAACGATGAATCCGGGCAACCACGCGGGGTTGCCCCTACGGCGTCCTCGGCCGATACAGGCGAATGTCGTCGAAGTACATCTTGCCTGAACCACCGGCCGTCGTCATGTTGCCCTTCGTGCCAAGTCCAAGAGCAATTCTGTCCACGTTGGTGAGGGTAATGCCCTGATTGGCAAGAGTTGACAGAGGAATCACCCACTCGGTCCAGGTGGTAATCTGCGCCGCCGCCGGATTGGGATGGACCACCACCGCCGGCTGGCCCGCGGCGTTGGAAACCGCTACATAGAGCGGCTCAGCATTGTTGCTGGCAATGCCGATGTCCTGGTGCGCCCACTGCGGACTGACCGTGCCGGTGGTCGTAACGTTCGTAAAGACCGCCTGACACGTTAAGGTGGCATCATGGCTGGTTACCGCCAAACCAATATAGACGGTCCCGCCCATCTGGATGTTTTGCGGCGTCGCGCCCGTGACCGGCTGCCAGGTGGTGCCGTTCGCCGAATGTGAAACCGTGAAGAAGCCGGCCAAGTCACGCTCCAGCTTTACCCAGTGCGGCGCTGTGACTCCGCTCTGTGCCGTGTTGAAGCTGGAGTCACCCGTCAGGGCGCGACCTTGAGAAGCAACCCCGTTACTCGGTGTGACACACCCAAAGGCGTGCTTCGAGCCGCCGTCTAACGTCTCGCGAATCATCACGCCGGCCTTCGCCCAGGCGTTGGTGTTCTGCACGCTCTGGACCCGCGCCACAATCGAGCCGGCGCCGGTGAGCGTCTTGTAGGCGAAGTGGAACTCGTCGCGATAATTGCCTGCCGTGCCCACGTCCCAGATGTCCGTGCCGGAGGCGGTCATGGTGTAGGTGCCTGCTGGTGCTTCAGCAAAGCTGCCGACGGAGCCTGGAAGACCTCTGAACCAGATCGACAACTCGCCGACGCTTTCCTCAGTCCAGTCACGTGGGGCTGTTAACTTGAACTCTACCTCGGAATACTTCGCAGCACCCTGCTTATTGTTGTCGTAGGCAACCGGCATCGACTGACGGCCGCCATGGACAATCGTTTCCTCCGTAAACGAAGCCGTGGTTTCGTCACCGACGGCCGAACCCGTACCGTTGCCGCCGAAGAATCCCGGCGTCCCCGGCACACCGTAGCCGAGTCCATCGTGCCACGAGTACCAGATTTGATTGTCGCCGGCGCCGTAATCTTCAAAATCGTCCACGATGGCAAAGCCGGCCGTTGTGAAGCTCCAGACTCTACCAACCCATGGACTGTCCGGATTGACGCTGTTGACTTCATCAATCCGCCAGTAGTACGCCGTTGTCCAGGCCAGTTTGCCAGGCGCGTAACTCTCGTCGCCGAGGGCCTTGGTGGCTTTGAACTCGGGCGAGGTCTTGGTCGCATTCCTAACGGTATCTGCATCTGTGCCGAAGTAAACCTCATGCGAGGCGGCGTAGGCGCCGGGAGTCCAGCTAAGCGTCGGCGTCTGCTTTATATCTACGGCGCCATTGGCCGGAATCGGATTCCCGACGGCGCCCTGGGTCGTAAAGCTCCAGACGTCGCCCTTGTGTGTAGTGGCGCCGTCGAACTCATCGACCCGCCAGTAATACGTCTTGGCCCGCTTGAGCCCCGTGGGGCTGTAGGTCGTGACACCCTGAGGCAGCCCGCCGGCCGCGCTGCTGACGGTGTCAAAATTGGTGCCGAAGTAAACGGTGTGCAATTTGGCCCCGAAGCCCGCCGTCCAGCTCAACTTGATATTCACGTCCACCGATTCGGTCCCATTTGCGGGAACCGGGTTGTAGGCTTTCTTCGGCGGAACCGAGAAGCTCCAGACGGGCCCTTTCCACGGGCTGTTCGGGTCGGCGGTGTTGACCTCGTCGATTCGCCAATAATACGTCGTGCCCGGAATAAGGCCATCCGGATAGGCGAATCCGGGGAAACCAGCGACGTAATACGTGCTGGTCTGGTTGCCTCGGAACGTGCCGGCAGCGCCGCTGTTCACATCGTCAAAACTCTCGCCCAAATACACGTCATGCGAGACGGCAAAATCGCCCGGCCTCCAGGAAAGGGTCACCCACGTATCCGAATGCAGGGCGCCGTCAGCGGGGCTGGGGCTCGAAGCGTATGGATATCCCTCAAGACCGCGCATGGCCGATTGAATCTCGGCATCGGTGAGGGCGTGGCTATATACCTGCACATCGTCAATGATACCCCTAAACCACTGACCACTACCCCACGCACCAATAATGGTATTACCTGTTGTACCGAGATAAGGAGCGGCCGTCCCCTGAGCTTTTTGCACTCCATCTATGTATATTTTTCTGTTTTGATTGGCGAAATCGTACCAGAAAGTCAGGTGGTACCAATTGTTGTCCTGGATGAGCCCACCAGCCGTATCCAGGTCATTATTGTAGAATCCCATGCGAGCGCCGCCAGGGGGCACATTTCCACTTCCGGCTCCCCCCAACCGAAAATGCATATCCGTGTTATTTGCCCCTGTCAACCCCGTGGAGAAGACGACCTGCTCGCCGGTGTACAACACGGGATTAACCCACATCGCGACGGTGAAACTTCGACTATTGAGCGGAATATTCGCCGCTACGACGCGTGCATTCGACCCATTGAACTGGATGGCCTGGCCGATCTGACCTGCGACCCACTGTGCGCCTCCCTCGAGGGTGCCGTCGTTGCCGGTGCCACTCGAATCAGCAGCGGTGGTTCCGGAGCCGTCATCAAACCTCCACCAGGCGACAAGGTCAGCCCGGGCCGGACCCGTCAGAGCCAGACCTGACACAAAAACAAAAAGAATCAGACACATCAATTTTCTGGACATAATAATCCTCCTTTGGAAAGGTTGAACTGAAAAGAAACCATAATGATTTCCACGTTAACTACATTCTATCCCTGGCGTAAGAATGTCTTTCTTAGGTGTGGTGCCACCTCCTTTCCTCAAAAGGTCGTACAAGACCCGTCAAACAGAATGTAGAAAAATCCCGCTTTAAATCGCTTTGCCATCCCAGCAACACCCTTGATCAGGCCCCTTGACCTGAAAGATCGCGGGAATTTTGCCCGTCACTCGGAAAACATAGAGATTCTTCTGATTCTACTTATACCAAACCAGCTCACGCGGTGTCAAGTGAAATCCGGCTCTCCAGGCACAAAACACGCATCGAGCCCGAAGCGTGAGAAAACGCGCTCTGACGGCACGATACCCGGCGCTAATCGAGGGTGACCTCGTCCTGATAGGCCGGAACGGTCACCGGCCAGCCGGTCTTTTCATGGATGAAATCGCCGAAATGGCGGGCACTTTCGGCTTCGCCGTGCACGACAAAGAGCTTTCTGGGCGGCCTTTTCAAACCGCTGAGCCATTCGAGAAGCTCCTGTTTGTCCGCATGGGCTGAGAAACCATTGACCCGCACGACTTTCGCCTTGACCGGGTACTTCTGGCCGAGGATTCGAACCTCCTTCTGGCCGTCAACAATCTGCCTGCCCAGCGTCCCGACCGCCTGGTAGCCCACGAACATAATCGTGTTTTCGGGTTTGGCGATGCCGTTGGCCAGGTGGTGTTTGATCCGTCCGCCCGTGCACATTCCCGAGCCGGCGATGACCATGACCGTGCCCCTGATATGGTTGATCGCTTTCGACTCGTCGCTCGTGGCGACCATTTTCAGCCCCGGGAAGCTGAAGGGCGACCCGTTGTGGCGTAGCAGCTCGTTCATTTCCTCGTCATATAACTCGCTGTGCCGCAGAAAGACCTTCGTGATACTCGCGGCCATGGGACTGTCCAGGAAAACCATCAGGTGGGGTATAGCTTTTTCAATCAGCAATTCGTTGATGTAATACAGAAGCTCCTGCGATCGCTCCAGCGCGAAGCTCGGTACGATGATATTACCGCCGGCCTGCCTGGTTGAATTGATGACCTCGGCGATCATCTTCTTCGTATCTTCGGGCCCCTGATGAATCCTGTCGCCATAGGTGGATTCCACGAGGATATAATCGGCCTCGTCCACCAGCGCCGGGTCCCGCACGATGGGCCTGTGCGGCCGGCCCACGTCCCCGGAGAACAGAATCGATCTCTGCTGCCCATTCTGGCCGACCTTGACCTTGATGATCGAAGAGCCGAGAACGTGACCCGCTTCACAAAACGTCGCTTCAATCCCATCGCCAAGCTCCACAGGCTGTCTGTATTTCACCGGCGAAAAGTGCGGACAGCAGGCTTCCGTATCCGCCACGGTGTAAAGCGGGACGTCCGCGAACGGACCTTTTCGCCCTTCGCGCTCGTGCCGTTTGCGTTTGAACTCGGCGTCTTCTTCCTGCAGCTTGGCCGAATCCAGCAGGATGATCTTCGCGATTTCCGCCGTGGCCTCCGTGCAGTATATCTTGCCTCTGAACCCGTCCTTGACGAGCTTCGGCAGCAAACCGCAATGGTCCAGATGGGCGTGCGTCAGCAGGACCGCGTTGATACTCTCGGGCGGTACAGTCAGCGGCTCCCAGTTTCTTGCCAGAAACTGCCGTTCCTGATAGAGCCCGCAATCGACCAGGAGCCGCGTGCCATTGGCCTTGAGCAGATGCCTTGAGCCCGTGACGTTTTGAGCGGCGCCGAGAAACTGCAACTTTATTGACATACTTCACCTCATTTTCGTGGGTAGCAGCCTTCCCTAAGGGAGGGATGCCAGCAAACCAAAGAATACCAGGGATCAGAAGTCTCGAAACGGCCCCCGAGGCTCGGCCTGAGCCATTTGTTTTTCCCATGCGGCGAAACGTGATTTGACCTCGTTGAGCACATCGGGCTTTTCGTTTGACAAATCGCGCTGCTCGCCGATGTCATTGGAAAAGTCGAACAGTCCCGAGCCTCGGATCGATTCTACCCATTTGTAGCTGCCGACGCGGGCGGCTTTGTCGCCTTGGCGCCGCCAGCACATTTCTTTCCGGGGCGATTTTTGCCTGCCCGCCAGGACGGCCATCACGTCGAAGCCATCCAGCACGAGGCTGCGTGGCGGCCGCACACCAGCCGCGCTGCAAAGCGTGGGGAATATCTCCATCGAGCATAGAAACTCATCGCAGACCGATCCGGCCGGAACGACGCCCGGCCAGCGCACGATGCACGGCACGCGCAGCCCGCCTTCGAACATCTGGCCTTTGCCCCCCTTCAACGGGCCATTATCCGCCTCCCCGCTGCCGCCGTTGTCCGAAAAAAAGATCACGATGGTATTGTCGCCAAGCCCGTGCGCAGCCAGCGTTTCGAGGATTTGACCGATCGCCTCGTCCATATACGTAGTCGCCGCCATGTACCGCATGCGCCGGGCTTTGCGTGAATCGGCGTCTTTCGGGTCATACTCCCCATAGGCAGCGCGAATGTATTCGAGCGGCGCCTGCACGCCGGGACGCGGACGTTCGAGGTTGGAGGCTGCGTGCGGCGCGTTGAACGGCACGTAACAGAAGAAAGGACGGTCCTTGTGTTTTTCGATGAACCGCACCGCCTCGCGCCGGAACAGGTCCGTCGCGTACGTTCCCTTATCTTCGGTGGTCGGCTCGTTGCCGCGACGTATCGACGGTACGCCGTAGCGCTCATGCGTCCAGTAGTCGATGCCGGTGTTCGTAAAGCCGTAAAACTCGTCGAAGCCGCGCTGAAGAGGCAGAAAACGGTGCAACTGCCCTAAGTCCCACTTGCCGAAGATGCCGCTGACGTAGCCGGCCCGTTTGAGGGCACGCGGAATAAGCACCTCGCGGGTATCCATCCCGCCGACCATCTCCCACGAAACCGCATACTCGTCTTTGGGATAGAGATAATCGTGATCGACCAGGTCGTTGCGGAACATATCGTAGGTCCCGTTGCGCTGGGGGTAGCGGCCCGTGAGCAGGCTGCCCCGCGAGGGCGTGCACGCCGGCCAGGTCACGTAAAAGCTTGTCAGCCGCACACCGCCGGCGGCCAGCCGGTCGAGGTTCGGCGTCTTGATGTCCGGGCTGCCATAGCAGCCGAGGTCACGATAACCCTGATCGTCGGAAACAATCAGGACAATATTGGGCGGCCGTTTTCCCGCAAGCCGCTGCGGCGCGCCCATGCAGCCCGGCACAGCCAGCGCCGCCAGCCCAAGACCCGCGGCTTTGAGATACTCGCGTCGATTCATCATGTTAAGCCTTTTTGGCAATGCTTCGTGCGGTTTATTTCGCTTGCAGCCGATATTCGTAGAGGTTGTATCCCACCTCGCGGCAGGCCCGGACAATTTCAGGGTACGGGGTGTCGCAGATGTCAACGAGGCCTATTTGGTAATTCTCGCCGTCGCCCCGGCCGGTTGTGGCCTGGTCCTTGTACTGGAACCAGTGCGTCCCGACGATGTACGGATTCCGCAGCGCGCCCTGAACGTAGTCCTTGTATTTTGCCGCCCGGTCGTCCTGGTCCTTCGTGGCCTTTAGGCCCGTATGGAACATGCCGCGATCCAGCGCGCCGAAGTGAAATTCACCGATGATAATCGGCTTGTCGATTTCGTCCGGCAGGCGCTGGTCGGCAACGCTGTAGCTATACCGGTTGTAACCGACAATATCGCAGAATTTGGCCGCGGCGAGCGCCGCACGGTCGTTCACCCACGCAAAACGGCAGCCCATGTAAAGCTGGTTCGGCGCCACCGCTTTAAGCTCGTCGCGAATGGTTTTGAAATAAGTCTCGGCAATCCTGGTATAGAACGCCGTCAGGTCGGCCCAGGCTTTCTTTTTGTCGGGAGCTTCGCGGCTTTCCAAAAGAGCATCCCATGTAGCGTACTGTGTCCCCCATGCGGCGTTGAGCTTATCTATCGTCGCATATTTGGCCTTGAGGTCTTCGAGGAAGACCTTCTTGGCCGGCTGCCCGGCGGGGGAAACAAGCGTCGCCACAGCTAACGATACCTCATCGCCCCACGCTATTTCGTTATGGACGAAGTAGCCGATGCACCAGGGGTCACCTATGCTCTTGCCCTTTTCCGATGCCAGCCGTTCTTTCATTGCATCGCGGAAACTTGGATCGAATACATCGTAGAACTTGCCCCAATAGCCCTCCGAGCCTTCCAGTGTCCGCGAATTGTAACTGATCGTGCACACGTATGGCGTCTTTCGCATCAGGTAGATGTCGGAGGCCGACCAGTTGGCGATGGTATTCATACCCCAGCTCTTGAGCCTGCGGTGTGTTATCTCGGCAAAGGTTTGGGACCACTGCCGGCCGTACTTGCGAAGCAGGTTAGCCTGACTGAAATCGTAGGTCTTGTAAGGTGAATGGTCCTGGTAATATCCGTGCGGCGCCCAGTTGGCCGTGCCGTAAAACGGGGCAAATGGCGATTCGGATCCCGGCAGATCCCGGAAGTAGCGCTCGCGGTCGCTGACGGGCGTCGAGCTTTCGGCGCGAACGCAATCGGCGCCGTGCGACCAGAACAACCGGCCCTCCGGATCAACCAGCCACCATTTGCCCTGATATTTCTCGACGCGGAAAAAGCCCGTGGCTTTGAGCTTCGGCCCGGCGGTCCAGCCGCCGTATTGATTGCGGTCGGCCGGCCCCGAATGTGCAGCAAGGTCCTCTTGCTCGGCCCGGCTGTGCGAAGCTAATTCATCAGACGAGTGCGTCTTACCCGGCCAATCGACGTGGATGAACTGGCCGAACTCGTCGATAAAGGGCAGAAAGGTCTTTGCATCCAGGATTGTTACGGCGCCGCCGGCGCGGATGGTTCCGATCTCGAATACGTGGTCAACCCCGGACTTGCCGGCGTACACAAGAATCTGGGTGACATTCGACGTGTCAACCTTGCCGGAATGAACCGGCGCCGCCCGCATGCCGACCAATTCCAGCGGCTCCGTCAGGCCACTCGATGTCTGTGCGGAATTGCCGGACTGATCGGAAAGCTTCCAGGGTACAGGAAAAATTCGCACCGTCAGCGTCCCTGCCTCGCGGCCGGCCAACGTGATGCTCTCGCTCACACAGTTCTTATTACCGTCAGCGCCGGGATTATCGACGCGGCAGCTCACCGTGACCGGCCCATCGCCGACGTTCTTCACATCGACGCAGACGTATTCGTACTTCGACAGGTCCCATTTGCCCGCCGGCGCTTTGAGCGTAATGCCGGGCCACTGGCTCTCGCGCCCCGTTTCGACGCGCAGCCCCCCTGCCGCAGCTCGCGTAACCTTCGCATCGCTCGCGGCCACCGAGCCCATATCGAAACCCGCGCCGAAATCGAAAAGAACCAGCGGCTTCGGCTGCTCGGCGGCAGTCACGCGAACGGTATGCGCCAGCGAGCAGCTAAGAACAATCACCGGGGCTATGAATAAAAATTTTCTCATGCTCATCAGTCTATCCTTCCAATAATAGAAATACTCCGTCACGGAAGCTTCTGGCTGTATATCGCACTATTGTCGTATGTCCTGCCCTTGCCGTCGAATGGGCAGTGAAAGTACGACTTGCCGGGCCAAACCGTCGCAACAGAATCCGGCTTTCCTTCAAGCACACAATACAGATGCAGCAACACCAGCGGCTCGACGGCGTCGAACTTGACGTATATGTCTTTGTGGGTGTTGACAAAGAAACCGTCCAGAAAACGAGCGGCCAGAATATTGTCGCCGATCTTCTTTGCTATGCCCAAATAGCCCGCTTTTTTCGCCTTCTTATGAAGCTCAAGAAATCCCAAAAGAGCGGCAAAATCCGAACAATCCGAATCCATCTTCAGTTGCGGCTCATCCGCCGGCGAAGCTCCGATATCGCCGAAGCCGTTGCCGCGTGCGATACTCCGGGCCATTTCCCACATAAACGCATCGCCCGTGATGCGCCAGGCCAGGGCGTACGTCCAGAAATCCATCGGCCCGGCGCGGCCCGCCTTGAGCACCCTGCCGGCGGGGCCGAAATACCCTTCTTTCTTGCACACGTAGCCTTCCATACTGGTTCCGTCCGTCAGCATGGGGATAAACGAGTTGTCGCTCTTTCGATAGGCCGCCTTGCCCCAGGCGGTCAACTCCTCCAGCGCCCATTGGGTGAATTCTTTTCCCTCGCCGCCCAACATTTCTCCCAACAGAAACTCGCATATACGAGGTCTCACTTCCGGCGTGTCCCCATAGCACGGAAACAAAGTACCCTCGACTACAAAATGTCCCGGGAAATCGTCGCCGTACTGGTACTGTGCGCGATCCCCCTGGATGCCGGGAGCGCACGAGGCCGTCTTGCTCTGGCTGAACTGATACCCGCCGATGCCCGTCTTGGGATTTCTGGTCTCGACGTATCGCTTAGCCATGCGCTTGCTCCAGACCAGCGGCTCGGCTTCGCCCGATAGTTTTGACAACATCGCCGCCGCGTAGAACATGTCGCTGCCCGTGTTGATAAACGAAAGTCCCGTGCCCCAGAAGAACACCGGCTCCGCCTCGTATTTATTCGCCCACGGATTGCCGAACTGCTTCTTCATATTGCCGTGCCGGTTCATCTCCAGATTCGACCAGTTGAGAATGTGGGCCGACCAGAACGTCTCTAAGAACTGCCTCGTGGCTTGCGGGTCCACCTGCCACATCAGCTCGTAGTAAGGGAAGTTGCATTTCAACTCATGGTTATACTGTTCCATGCACAGGTCGTCGGCCAGAGCGTCGTAGGCCACGTGCCCGCCCCAGTGCAGCAGTCCGTTGGGACTTCGCAGATTGGCGAATGCGTACTGCGTCGCCTCTACCGCCGCCCGGCGATAATTCGGATCGTTCGTCAGAATGGTCAGCCCGTCCAGCACGCGAAAAAGGTTCTGCTGGCTCGCCAGGTTGGACAGAATCCATTCCTTGCCGTCCTTCTTCCATTTCGCCGGTTCGTGTGTACGCAAATTGATCCCGTCGATGAATAGCGGCGTACGCTTCGGCCCGTAGGTGTCTTTGCCGTACTTGAGGACATTGTCCGCAAACGTCTGCACGGCGTTCACATACTTATCGTCCTCGGCAGCCAACAATCTGCCGCCGGCCGCTATAATCAAAACAGCAATACACATTCTCGAAATTTTCATCATAGCCGCCTTTCATTGTACATACGTTGCCGCCCTACCGCGTCAAAAGATACCACATGGTTCCGTATTCCGGCGAAAGTCTCAGGACCCCGTCGCTAATCGGCACCTCATGCGTCGGCGTCCCATCCGGGCCGAGCAATTCGCATTTCCACTTCCCCTCCGGCACAGTCATTGTCCCTTCGACGGTTTCTATTAGCACCGGTGGCCCGCCCCAGTTGCGCCCGACTGTCCGACGGTCCTGCGAGAATATCATGCCGGTATTTTCACACCGGCCGCAGGCGGTTACAAGGATTTTACGGCTCTCATTTACGGCTGCACCGTCCAGAGCCGTGACCGTCATGGCCGTCAACTCGGGCGAGATAATAGAGGCCTCACCGGACGTCACCTTCTCGAATCGCTCGGCGTGGCCGGCGTAAGCAGATGCACACCGGCTGCGTGCAGCGTAAAAGCCTTTCCCATTCTCAACAGACCAGTCAGTTTCTGTCTTGGAGCCGTCCAAGCTCAGAACACCCCTCGGCTCACCAAAAGTGACAAAACACTGTGTTTGGAGCATTTTCTCGCGGGTCATCCCGCCCCGCTCAGCTATCGCGGCGAACATATTGCCGCTATGCCTGAGGTGCAGGCTTGCCAACGACGAAAGCACATCTGGGGGGTCTGCCAATGGGACATGGGCAGCGCTCTTGAGCGGCTCGACGCCGCCGTCGCAGAAGATGGCGGCTCCGGCACGCATAAAGCCCCACTTGGCGGGATTCGTGTCGATATCGAAATAGCTGTACAGATTCTCTCTGTCCCAGTCGTCCGAGCTGTGACTATACGTGTAAAGCCATACGCCATCCCAATCCTGGGCGGCGGCAAAGGAAGTAATCATCGGAATGCACTCAGCCTGCGAGTCGAGGGGGGCGGGATGATTGTATTCGCTTAGTGTGAACGGCTTGTTGGCCAGACGCGCCGCAGCGAGGTCAAAGACGGTGGCCTGGTCGGGATAATCCGTCATGGGCTTCTGGTCGATAAGCCAGTCTTCGGCATCCCAGGGCCGGCCGGGAAAACGGGGATGCTGCCAGTACGCGTGCGTGTCGATGAAGTCCATGCCGCTCTGGGCATAAAGACCCAGCGGCCCAAAGACAATCGTGCCGGTCACAAGAGCCTTACAGCCGAGCTCGTTCCTGATGAAGTCCCGCATCCCGTCGAAATATCCCTTCTCCGTCTCCGCCAGGAAACGCATCCGGTCGCTCGTGCGTTTCGGGCTTTCGTTGTCGGAAAAAAGTGCGACGCTGCCCGCATCGAGGTCTTCACCTTCGGCTAAGCCGGTTCTTCCGCCGGGACGGAGCTGGACATTCGCAAGATACACCGGGGCGTCATTTGCGCTGAAAGCAAAGTTCACACGCGCATTATCGTCATCTGCTCCGCAAACAAAGCCGAAGCTGAACGTCTGCCACTGGGTCGTCAGCTCCACCTGCCTGGAAAGTCCGAGATTGCCCCAGGGACTATGCGCCTGACCCACGTTACAGCCCAGCGGTCTGGGCCGTTCGCCGGCGGCCTCAAAAATCACCGTATAATACTGCCCGGCCTTGAGCGAAAGTTCACCCTGGTTCAACTGCAGGTGCCATTGCGTATCGTCGGCTTTCAGGACCTCGATAAACAGCGCATCCTTCGAGAGGTATCGACGCCGGGACAATGAGGCCCGGCAGCCTTCATGCTGCTCCAGGCGCCAGCCCTGCGGGACAGAGCCGGCAGGCCCCGTCACCCGCAAATCGCCGTTGGTCAGGAGATTCTCTCCGAGCGGCTGCACGCCTTCGGCCCATGCCGCACGCAACTCTTCGTTCGAGCCGTAACGCTCTTTAAGCCAGGCGTTGAACTTCGCGCGAAGAATATCCGCGTAGTACGGCGGAAGTCCTCGCAGCGTCTGCTCGCCGGACCACATGAAGAAGCTGTCCTCATTGGTGATCTCGACGATCGCTACGGCCGGGTCGGCGGCATAGCTGACCCTGCGAAAGGGATTCGTGTGCGTCAGCAGCTCGCGGGCGTATTGCCTCTGCGCGTCAATCAGAGCGGGCGTGAAAATGCCGGCGATCTTATCGTAATCGGTACTTGTGTCGGGCAGTCCCAGATACCGGCTGTGCGCCCTGCCGACGTGCAGGTTGAGGTTCACACAGATGCCCTGGCGGGCAAGCTGGTCGATAAAAAAGTCCAGGCGGTCGAGCGCTTCGGGGGCGATGGTCTTGCCGTCCTGGGCGTTCCAGATGCCGCGCGGCCACTGGGCGGTGTCGAGGTGGTGGCATCGAACCGTATTGACACCGGCCGCCGCCAAACGAGCGGCGATATGCGGCGCATCTTCATGTTTGGGCAAATTCGCCCCAAATGAGAGATTGACGCCCCACAGGCGCACAGGCTCTCGGCCGCGATAGAAATGGCCGGAACGCACAACCAACCGCTCGGAGCTGGGCCGGATCGGCTCGCCGGGTGCGGCGGCAATCAGCGAACCAGGGTTCGGCCTTGCCGGTATGACAAAGGGTACAAAATCATCCGCCAGCGTTCCGTTGCAAGCCCAAATGCACAGGATAACAGAAGTAAAAACCAGAGACTGCCCGAGTCCTATTGCTCTTGTGCTCCTGCGGCCGCGTTTGCAGGACCTGTGACGTATCATGGCGTACCTCCCATCGACAAAAACACGTTGCGTTCGGCGTACGGCGTCCGGTGAAGATGATATAGTCCGCACTCGTCACTATCAACGAAAAACGCCGGACGAGCCGGCCCGACTTTCACCCAGCTCAAACAAATCCGGCGGAATTTTCAGCAGTGCTTGCATAAAGACCTCAAAGGCCATATCATCTATCCGTTTAATAATACCAGTAACTGGAGATTCCAATGGCGCATAAGTTTATCAATCAGATCGAGGCCGGGCAGACCATCGACGATATTTACGTCGTCCGAGACCCTATCCTGCGAAGCACGACGCGCGGCGACCTGTATATCGCGATGTTCCTCTCCGACCGCAGCGGGCAGTTGAACGGGCGGATGTGGCAGGCGAGCGAGACGGTTTACAAGGCCCTGCCGAAACCCGGCTTCGTCCGCATCCAGGGCCGCAGCGAGCTGTACCAGAATAACCTGCAAGTCATCATCAATAACATCAGCGTCATCGATAAAAGCAAGGTCAATATCGACGATTTTCTGGCCCGCACGAAAAAAGACCCAAAGCAGATGTTTGCGGAGCTCACCAAAACGGTCGGCCAAATCAAGAACGTCCAGTTGAAGGCGCTGGTCGAAGAATTTTTAGCCGACGCCGAGCTGATGGAGAAATTCCGTAACGCGCCGGCGGCCATGAAGATGCACCACGATTGCATCGGCGGACTGCTCGAGCACGTCCATAACATGCTGCAGGTGGCCGTCGCGGTCCTGCCCTACTATCCGCAGGTGCAGGCGGATTTGGTCCTGGCCGGGATATTCCTTCACGACATCGGCAAGACCGAAGAGCTTGCGTACGACATGGCCTTTTCTTACACCGATTCAGGCCAGCTCATCGGGCATATCGTCAAGAGCGTCCTGATGATAAATGAGAAAGTCAAAGCCCTGCGGGCGCGGGGTACGCAGATCGACGCGGTGCTCCTGGATTCCCTGACGCACATCATCCTCTCGCATCACGGCCAATATGAATTCGGCTCGCCCAAGCTGCCCGCCACCGCCGAGGCCTTCATGGTCTGTTATATCGACGACCTGGATGCGAAGATCTACCAGGTGGAGGCCGCGATTGACAACGAAACCAGCGATTCTAACTGGACCGCCTGGAACAACGCCCTCCAAACCCGCCTCTACAGAAAACGAATCGAGTAAGACCCGGTAGGATGGTGCAGCTTCGCTGCCCATGCTGAAAAGATATTTTGGACGGAATTGACGGGATTAAACAGGATTATTAACTAAGTTAAGCATATTTGAGCGATTTCGAGGCTAGCCAAGAGGGCCGTTTGATTGGAAATCTCAGTGATTTCGCTGGTAAACAAGCTACTCTTTGGGCCCCAATTCCCTTAACTTAGTGCCATTATAAGGTGTCCCCGGATTTTTATGTAATTCGAGGAAAATTTTGATATTATTGTGGCATTGAAAAGCTTGGTAAAGGAATTAAATAAACATCGGGAGTCCGGTGTAATCTATTTTTCTTGAAAGGAGATTGGAATGAACATTTATGTAGGCAATTTGTCCTCTGACGTTACCGGCGACGATTTACGTCAGGCTTTTGGAGCATTTGGCCAGATCGAATCCGCCAATGTTATAACGGACAAGTTTAGCGGTGAATCGAGAGGATTCGGCTTTGTCGAGATGCCTTCAAAGGACGAGGCCACAGCGGCTATCGCTGGCATGAACGGCAAAGACATTAAAGGCAGAGCCGTTAGCGTCAACGAGGCAAAGCCGAAGACCGACCGTGGTGGCGGCGGAGGACGCTCTGGTGACAGAGGCCCAAGAGGCGGCGGTGGTGGCGGAAGGCGCTTCTAATAAATCATCAAATTCAACTATTGCTTAAGCATACAAAACCGGGCCCCGAAACGTTGGGGCCCGGTTTATTGTTATTAGAATATATTTTGGGGTCTTGCTGGATTTGGCAACCAGTTCCGTAAAAAACACTTCGGATTATTGTAATTCGAGGAAGATTTTGATATTATCGTCGAATTGGAAGGCTTGGTTGCGTAGCCAAGCGTTTTATCCGCCTCTGGCGGATAAATATGGGAAAAATATATTAGAATATATTCGGGACGTTTACGAATGGCATGAAGATAAGGTCATCCAGTTGTCCTCAACAGAGCTTCCCGCAGTTCATGTCTTGGCTTGTTTAGTCGGTCGTATTCCTTGGGTCTGCGTTTGACGGCACGGGGCTCAATGCGGCCGGG